>Ga0153989_1000028_pt1 | contig 37709 bp, 37 predicted proteins | sample TSNC073MetaG_FD_104701 | JGI IMG/M metagenome (GOLD analysis project Ga0153989, IMG submission 104701) | Attine ant fungus gardens microbial communities from North Carolina, USA - TSNC073 MetaG | ecosystem: Host-associated > Fungi > Mycelium > Unclassified | place: USA: North Carolina, Jones... | reverse complement strand
TCCACACGCTCTGGGCCCGCGGCGGGCAGTCCGCCGACGACCTCTGGCCCCGACACGCCAACCTCGAATGAAAGGCACCACCACCATGCAGCTCCAGTTCGCCATGGACACCCTGACCACCGAGGCCGCCCTCGAACTCGCCGCCGCGGCCGCGCCGCACGTCGACGTCCTCGAGCTCGGCACGCCGTTGATCAAGAGCGCCGGCCTGTCCGCCGTCACCGCGATCAAGGAGGCCCACCCGGACAAGACCGTGTTCGCCGACCTCAAGACGATGGACGCCGGTGAGCTCGAGGCCGACATCGCGTTCTCGGCCGGAGCGGACCTGGTGACCGTGCTCGGCGTCGCGGGCGACTCCACCATCGTCGGTGCCGTGGCCGCCGCGAAGCGGCACGGCAAGGGCATCGTCGTCGACCTGATCGGGGTCGCCGACAAGGCCGCACGTGCCCGCGAGGTCGTCGCGCTCGGCGCCGAGTTCGTCGAGGTGCACGCCGGGCTCGACGAGCAGGCGGAGGACGGCTTCACGTTCTCGACGCTGCTCGAGGCCGGTGAGGCGTCCGGTGTGCCGTTCTCGATCGCGGGCGGGGTGAACGCGTCCTCGATCGCGGCCGTGCAGGCATCGGGGGCGATCGTCGCGGTGGCCGGGAGCGCGATCTACAGCGCGCCCGACGTCGGCGCGGCGGCGGCCGAGCTGCGCGCGGCGATCACGGCGGCCGCGGCGGTCTGAGCCCGGGCCCGGGGTCGGGCGTGCGCGGGGTCGGGCGTGCGCGGGGTCGGGCGTGGGCGGGGTCGGGCGTGGTCCCCGACCCGGCCCGCCGGCGGTAGCGTCGGAGCGTGACGATCGAACTGCGCCCGGTGACGGCGGACGACTGGGATGCCTGGCGCCCCGTCCGGCTCGCAGCGCTCCGGGACGCGCCGGCCGCGTTCGGGTCCACGCTCGCCGACTGGGTCGACGCGCCGGAGCACCGGTGGCGGACCCGGCTGTCGATCCCGGGAGCGCTTGACCTGGTGGCGCACGAGGGACCGTCGGCGGTCGGCATGGCGAGCGGCGTCCCCGACGTCGACGACCCCGCACGGGCCGAGCTCATCTCGATGTGGGTCGACCCCGGCGTCCGGAACCGGGGCGTCGCGACCGCGCTCATCCGGGCGGTCGCCGCCTGGGCAGCCGACGCCGGCGCGCACACCCTCGAGCTGTCGGTCGTGCCCGACAACACCGTCGCCCGACGCGTCTACGAACGGAACGGGTTCGTCGTCGCCGACGAACCCGGTGACCCGTTGCCCGATGGTCGGCACGAGATCGTGATGCGCCGTGACCTCGGCGCCGAGCGGACCCTCGCGGCCTACGAGCACGGTGCCGAGCAGTACGCGGCTCGCACGGACGACCACCGCGCCGGCCTCGTCGACGACCTGGTCGGGGTGCTGCCATCGGGCTCCCACGTCCTCGAGCTCGGTTCGGGACCCGGTCGGGACGCCCTGGCGCTCGAAGCCGCGGGGTTCGTGGTGGACCGGACCGACGGCGCCCGCTCGTTCGTCGACGCGCTCCGGGCCGTCGGGCACGAGGCGCGCCTGCTCGACGTCCGGTCGGACGACCTCGGCGGCCCGTACGACGCCGTGTTCGCCAACGCCGTCCTGCTGCACGTCGCGCGCCCGCTGCTCCCGGACGTGCTCGAGCGCGCGCTCGCCGCGGTCCGTCCCGGCGGTGTGCTCGCCGCGACGGTGAAGCGCGGCGAGGGCGACGGCTGGAGCAACCGGAAGCTCGACCGTGCGCGGCACTTCACCTACTGGACCGAGAGCGACCTCGAGGCCGTCGTGGGCCGCGCCGGCTGGACGGACGTCGTCGTCCGCGAGACCACCCGTGCCGGCGCCGACGAGCGCTGGCTCACCGTGACGGCCAGGCGGCCGGAGGAGGCAGGACGACCGTGAACCGAGCACTCCGCTGGACCGCGTGGGTCGTCGCCGTGATCGTGCTGATCGCGGTCGTGTTCCTCGTGTGGGCGAACATCGTCATGCAGGGCACCCGCAGCGCCGCGCTGCAGGTCTGGCGCGACGACCGCGTGTCCGTCCGCGACGCCGGCGACTCCGTCGTGATGACACCGACGGGGTCGGCGAACGGCGTCGGCATCGTGTTCATCCCGGGGGCGAAGGTGGATCCGTACGCCTACATGGCGACCTTCCGGCAGGTGGTGGCGTCCGGCACGACGGTCGTCATCACGAAGCCGACGCTGCACCTCGCGTTCTTCGACACCCGTCCGCTGTCGACCTTCGAGGCGCACGCTCCGTCGGTCGCACGCTGGGCCGTCGGCGGCCACTCGCTCGGCGGGGTGCGCGCCTGCCAGCTCGCCCCCGACGCGGACGGACTGCTCCTGCTCGGCAGCTACTGCGCGAACGACCTCAGCCGCTCGTACATCAGCGTGCTCAGCGTGTCCGGCTCCCGTGACGGCCTCTCGACCCCGGCGAAGGTGGACGCCGCGCGGCACCTCCTGCCGTCGACCGCGACGATGACCGAGATCCAGGGGTCGAACCACGCCGACTTCGGTGCCTACGGCGCGCAGCCCGGCGACGACACCGCGACGATCTCACGAGCCGATGCACGGCGGCAGATCAGTGCGGCGATCGAGGAGTGGGTCGGGACGCTGCGCTGACCGCGAGGACGGCGCGCTCCGGACGCTGTCCCTCCACATCGAACGAGTGCGTGAACTCTTTCCACAGCGTGGCGGCGCGCCTGAACGCCGGGCCTGGAGCGGTCCTAGACTCGTCCGGGAGCAACGCCGACAACCCCGTCCCTGGAGGGCTGCACATGACGACGCCGGACCGGCGCACACCAGCGCGACTCGCAGACCAGCGAGCGCTCCTGTTCGACCTCGACGGTGTCCTCACCCCGACCGCCGACGTCCACATGCGCGCGTGGAGCCGGCTGTTCACGCCGTACCTCGCGGCCCACGGCGTCGACCCGTACACCGAGCAGGACTACTTCGCGTACATCGACGGCAAGCCCCGGTACGACGGTGTCCGGTCGCTGCTCGAGTCGCGGGGCATCGACCTCCCGCAGGGCACCCCGGACGACGCTCCCGACGCCGACACCGTGTGCGGGCTCGGGAACCGCAAGAACGCCGAGTTCACCGCGGAGCTCGCCGAGCACGGCGTGGAGCCCTACCCCGGCTCGCTGCGCTTCCTCGACGCCGCGATGGCCGCGGGGTTGTCGGTCGCGGTGGTGTCCAGCTCCGCCAACGCCACCTCGGTCCTGCGCACGGCGGGGATCCTCGACCGCTTCCCGGTGGTCGTGGACGGCATGGTCGCCCGACAGGACGGCCTCGCCGGCAAGCCCGCTCCGGACACGTACCTCGACGCGGCGAGCCGGTTCGGCCTGACCGCGGCGGAGTGCGTCGTGGTCGAGGACGCCACGAGCGGCGTCGAAGCGGGCCGGAACGGCGCCTTCGGCCTCGTCGTCGGCGTCGACCGCGGGGCCGGTCCGGACGCACTCCTCGCGCACGGTGCCGACGTCGTGGTGCAGGACCTCGACGAACTCGTCCACGAACTGCCGGAACCCGCCACCAGCACCACGTAGGCCGACCGACGGAGGCGATCCGCGCCTCCAGGCCGCTCGGACCCACCCCACGAACCCCTCCCTCCCCACGGAGCACCATGAACCCCATCACCTCGGACCCGCTCGACCGCGTCCGCTACCCGATCGACGAGTGGGCGCTCGTCGAGACCGAGTACGCACCGGACGAGCAGGGCGTCGCGGAGACGAACTTCGCCGTCGGCAACGGCTACCTCGGCCTGCGCGGCAACCTCGACGAGGGTCGCGGCGGCGTGCAGTACGGCACCTACATCAACGGGTTCCACGAGACCTGGCCGATCCGTCACGCCGAGGACGCCTTCGGCTTCGCGAAGACCGGGCAGACGATCATCAACGCGCCCGACGCCAAGGTCATCCGGCTGTACGTCGACGACGAGCCGCTCGTCCTCGCCGAGGCGGACATCCTCCGCCACACCCGGCGCCTCGACTTCCGCGGCGGGTACCTGTTCCGCGAGACCGAGTGGTCGACGCCGTCGGGCAAGCGGGTGCTGATCCGTTCGCGGCGCCTGGTGTCCTTCACCGACCGGCACCTCGCCGTCATCGACTACGAGGTCACCGTGCTCGACGCGGACGCCTCGATCCTGCTGTCGAGCCAGATCCTGAACCGGCAGGACGTGCAGGACGAGTACCACGCGGGGATGCGCGCGGCAGCGAACGCGTTCGACCCGCGCAAGGCCGAAGCCTTCACCGAGCGCGTGCTCGAGCCGAAGCTGAAGCGCAGCACGGGGGGCCGGTCCCTCCTCGGGTACCAGGCGGCGAGCTCCGGCATGACGATCTGCGTCGGTGTCGAGCACCACCTGGAGACCGAGAACAGCTGGGACGAGTCGTCGTCGATCGAGGACGACCTCGCGAAGCACGTCTACCGGGTGCAGGCCCGGGCGGGGCAGCCGATCCGACTGACCAAGCACGTCGTCTACCACACGTCCCGCGGGGTGCCGGCGCGTGAGCTCGCGGATCGCTGCGACCGGACGCTCGACCGTTCCCGCGCGGAGTCCGTCGACGCCGCGTTCACCCGGCAGGCCGAGTGGATGGACGACTTCTGGGTCCGCAGCGACGTCGAGATCGCCGGGCAGCCCGCGCTGCAGCAGGCGGTCCGGTGGAACCTGTTCATGCTCGCGCAGGCGACGGCCCGCACCGACGGGCACGGCATCGCGGCCAAGGGCGTCACGGGGTCCGGCTACGGCGGTCACTACTTCTGGGACATGGAGATCTACGTCCTGCCGTTCCTGTCCTACACGGCGCCGATCGTGGCACGGAACGCGCTGCGGTTCCGCTACAACATGCTCGACGCGGCGCGCGCCCGGGCCCGCGAGCTCAACCAGCACGGCGCGCTCTTCCCGTGGCGCACCATCAACGGCGAGGAGTCGAGCGCGTACTACGCCGCCGGCACCGCGCAGTACCACATCGACGCGGACATCGCGCACGCGCTGATGCAGTACGTGCGGGCGTCCGACGACCGCGAGTTCCTCAAGCGCGGGGCGATCGACATCCTCGTGGAGACGGCACGGCTGTGGGAGGACCTCGGCTTCTGGCGGTCCAACGGCGACCAGAAGTTCCACATCGACGGCGTCACCGGCCCCGACGAGTACACGACGGTCGTCGACGACAACCTCTACACGAACGTGATGGCCCGGGCGAACCTGTGGTTCGCGGTGAACGCCTGCCGCGAGCTCGCCGTCGACGACCCGGAGGAGTACGACCGCATGGTGCGGCGCACCGGGTTGCAGGCCCAGGAGATCGCGGACTGGGAGCACGCGGCCGAGTCGATGGAGATCCCGTTCGACCCGCACCGCGGCATCCACCCGCAGGACGCCCAGTTCCTCGACAAGGAACTCTGGGACCTCGACAACACCCCGGAGAGCAAGCGGCCCCTGCTGCTGCACTACCACCCGCTCGTGATCTACCGCTTCCAGGTGCTCAAGCAGGCCGACGTCGTGCTCGCGCTCTTCCTGCAGGGCCACGAGTTCACCGCGGCCGAGAAGCGTCGCGACTTCGACTACTACGACGCACTCACCACCGGCGACTCGACGCTGTCCGCGGTCGTGCAGTCGATCATGGCGGCCGAGGTCGGCTACCACGACCTCGCGCTGCAGTACTTCCAGACCGCGCTCTACGTCGACCTGGCCGACCTGCACGGCAACACGACGGACGGCGTGCACATCGCGTCCACCGGCGGTATCTGGGGCGCGGTCGTGAACGGGTTCGGCGGCATGCGCGACCACGGCGGCCGGATGACCTTCAACCCGCGGCTGCCGCGGGACTGGGAGCGGATCACCTACCGTCTGACGGTGCGTGGCTCACGGATCCGGGTCGACCTCGAGCAGGACACCATGACGTTCACGGTCGAGACCGGCGAGGGCTTCACGGCGTGGGTGCACAACCAGCAGTGGGACGTCACCGCGGGTGAGCCGACCGTCGTGCCGCTGCCGCACCAGGGGCCGCGCATGGCCGGCCGCGCGCCGACCACCGCCGACATCCAGGGCACGCTGCGGGCCGACGGTTCGGTCATCACGGCCTCGATCCCGACGATCTCCCTCGACCGCGACCTGGAGCCCGGCGAGGCGACCGCCTGACCCACCGGACGGCGGCCTGGAGGCGCAGCTCGCCGCCGCCGTCCGGCCCACCTCCGAACGCGCCCAGCCGGGTGCGGGCAGCGTGGTCTGCCGTGCCCCGCAGGGCCGATGGCGTCTCCCCGGGCACGGTTCGTGCGACGAGAGGAGACATCATGGGCAAGCGGTTCGAGGGAAAGGTCGCGATCGTCACGGGAGCCGGTTCCGGCATCGGCGAGGCGACCGCGCGGGCGTTCGTCGACGAGGGCGCGTCGGTCGTCCTGACCGACTCCGTGGACGAGAAGGTACGTGCCGTGGGCGACAGCCTGCCGAGCGACCGCGTCGTGGCGCTCCGGGCCGACGTCGCCGACCCGGGGGACTGGCAGACCGTCGTCGACGCCGCCGTGGACCGCTTCGACCGCGTCGACGTGCTGGTGAACAACGCCGGAACGTTCAGCTCGGGCGACATCACGGACATCAGCACGGACGAGTGGCGTCGGGTCATCGAGACCGACCTGTCCAGCGTGTTCTACGGCACCCGCGCCGCACTGCCCTTCCTCCGCGAGACGAAGGGCTCGATCGTCAACACCTCGTCGGTGTCCGGCGAGGACGCGGACTGGCGGATGAGCCCCTACAACGCGGCGAAGGGCGGCGTCTCGAACTTCACGAAGGCGGCGGCGCTCGACAACGGACAGTTCGGTGTGCGCGTGAACGCGGTCGCTCCGGGGTTGATCTGGACCGACCTCACGCAGGACCAGGCGGAGGACGAGGCACTGCAGGAGAAGTTCGCGGAGCGGATCGCCCTCGGCCGGGGCGGCCAGGCGCACGAGGTCGCCGCGGCCATCCTGTTCCTGGCGAGCGACGCGGCGTCGTTCGTCACCGGGGCGATCCTGCCGGTCGACGGCGGCACCACCGCGAGCAACGGTCAGCCGCCGCAGTCCTGACGGCGGCTAGAGCAGCTTCCGGAGTGTGTTCGCGTTGCGGGTCGTCGTCGTGCGCTTGAAGCGTGCGGCGCCGGCCCGCTTGGCGAACGCCGTGTCCGTGCTGGAGCCCTTCGGGCACGACCAGTAGACGACGCCGTGACCGCGGGCCACCCGCTCCACCGACTCGTCGAGCGCGAGGTCGTCGAGCAGGTCGTCGATCGCGCCCTCGTCGGACCCGAACAGCACGTAGTCGTGTCGGTCCTCCGAGGACGGGAACGGGAACCCGTCGAGGATCGCGGCGAGCTCGTCGTGCGGGACGAGCACGATCCACGCGTCGTACCCGAACCGGTCGCGGAGTGCCTGCTCGACGTCCGCCTTCAGCGCTTCGGCGGCCCCGTCGGCGGTGAACACCACGTTGCCCGACGCGAGCACGGTGCGGACGTCCCGGTACCCGTGTTCCCGGAAGAGCGCCGCGAGGTCCGCGCTCTTGATCGTGATGCCGTTGACGTTCACCCCGCGCAGCAGCGCGACCCACCTGTTCATGTCGGAACGGTACCGCCCGCCGCCGACTCGGCCACGTCGGTGTCAGCCGCGGATGAACGCGAGGATGTCGGGGTTGATGACGTCCGCGTGGGTCGTCAGCATCCCGTGGGGGTACCCCTCGTAGATCTTCAGCGTCGCGTCGCTGAGCAGTTCGGCCTGCTTCACGGCGGCGTCCCGGTACGGCACGACCTGGTCGTCGTCGCCCTGCAGGACGAGGACGGGCACGGTGATGGCGCGGAGGTCCTCGGTCTGGTCCGTCTCCGAGAACGCCTTGATGCCCTCGAGGTGGGCGAGGGCACTGCCGGTCATGCCCTGTCGCCACCAGTTGGCGATGACCGGCTCGGACGGCGTCACGCCGTCCCGGTTGAACCCGTAGAACGGGCCGGAGGCGACCGCCTGGAAGAACTCGGCGCGGTTCGCGGCGAGGGCCTGGCGGAACCCGTCGAAGACCGAGATGTCGGTGCCTTCGGGATTCGCGTCGGTCTTCACCATCAGCGGCGGCACGGCGGAGACGAGGACCGCCTTCGCGACACGTCCCTGCGGCTGTCCGTACTTGGCGACGTAGCGGGCGACCTGGCCGCCGCCGGTGGAGTGGCCGATGTGGATCGCGTCGTGCAGGTCGAGGTGCTCGACCACGGCGGACACGTCGCTCGCGTAGTGGTCCATGTCGTGGCCCGTGCCGATCTGGGACGAGCGCCCGTGGCCGCGGCGGTCGGTCGCGATCACACGGAAGCCCTCGGCCAGGAAGTACAGCATCTGCGCGTCCCAGTCGTCGGACGACAGCGGCCAGCCGTGGTGGAACACGATCGGCTGGGCATCCCGGTTCCCCCAGTCCTTGAAGTAGATCTCTGCACCGTCGTCGGTGGTCACGAATCCCATGGTCGTTCTCCTGTGTGTGTGTTCGGTGGTGGTCGGTGAGCCCGACGATCGGCGTCGGCACGTTGTCCGCCTAGTCGGTCGTCGTTTCCTGGACGGCTGACTCGATGACGTCGGCGACGTCCTGTGGGTGCGTGTGCATCACCAGGTGCAGGGCGGGCAACTCGACGACGTTCCTCAGGCCCGCCAACTGCGCCACTTCTTCGCGGCGCAGCCCTGTGACGCGCCGATGCCGGTCGACCGGGAACCCGACGGCGCGTGGATCCAGCAGGTTCCGACGGGCGCGGAGGTAGTCGCCCATGTCGCTCGATCGACCCATCTCGCCTCCCGGACACTCACGACGTCGTCCTCCTCGCCGGTGCGGAGCACGATCATCGTCCCGCAGCTCGTGCGCGTTCTGCGGCGAGTTCGCCCGCTGACAAGAAAACGGACGTGTGACGACAAGAATGCTCGCCCGGCTGACGTCAGGACAGGCTTTCGTGGTGTCCGGAGCGCGACGCGCGAGGGCTCTGCCCGAAGCGTGCGCTGAACGCCTTGCTGAACCGCTGCGCGGAGGTGAAACCGGCCCGCTGCCCGATGTGACCGAGCAGGACGGCCGTCGATTCTCGGTCCATCAGGGTCCGGGCGCGCTGGAGACGCGATTCCAGGAGTTGTCCCGTGATGGTTCGTCCGTGCTGCTGGAACGCCTTCTGCAGCACGCGGAGCGACACCCCCAGTCCCGCCGCCACGTCTTCCGGGCCGATGGCGGGACTCGCCGAGTAGAGCTTCATGAACCGTTCAGCGCGCACGACCAGGTTCCGCTGTTCCTTCTCCGGCGCCGTGTGGCGGCCGAGGAAGTCGTCGGCGAACGCCCCGGTGAGGTCCACCAGGGACTGGGCGATGCCCGCCTTCGACGACTCGCCCAGCGAATCGAAGTTCCGTATCGCTTCACGAGCCATGGAGAACAGCACCAGGGGCAAGCCCTCGCGGCCGGGGAAAGCGACGTTGCTCATCGCGCTCACTGCTGACGAACTCAGCCCCACCGAGGAACGATCGAGACGGATCGAGACGGCCTCGAAGTCGGGGGTGTGCCGGAAGAGTCGGAGCCGCGACACCTGGGACATGCTCATCGCACCCACGGGCGTCTCGAAGTCTGACTTCCGCTCGAACACCGACACGGCGCCGGTGAGCGTGAACGCCCAGACGAGGTCGTCACCGGGGTCACGGTAGCCCGCCGCCGGGTCGTCTCCCGGCAGCCGCGATCGGATCCGCCGGACCTCGACGGCCCCGAGCTGCAGGGACTGCAGCGTCGTGGCGGCGGAGGGCGAGAAGCCGTTCGGACCGCGGACCTGATCCCGCATGTACATGGCGGTGGTTCCTCGCTCTCGTCACGACGGAGTCCAGATGACCAGGAACCGTACCACTGCTCCGATGCACGCCACCGAGCAGGGAGCAGGTCGAGCCGCGTTCCGGTAGACGAGATCCATGACGGACGAACACGACGACGCCCAGGGACCGGACGCACAGCACCAGGTGCCGGACGGGGTGACCGACGCGACGGTCGAGGCAATCGGGACCCTCTCCGCGGCGATCGAGGTCATCGAGCACGCGCGCGGCCTGCTCTACGGCTTCCACCGCCTGACCGGCATGGCCGACCTGAACCTCGGCGAGGCGGCGGAGCAGCTCCGGAAGGCGGGGCACACGGAGTTGGCCGACCGGATCGACACCGAGCTCGTCGGGCGGAACGTCATCGCCGGGCGGTGGACGTTCCAGGTCGTCGAGGACTACGACGACGGGTACTACGCGCTCGCCAAGGACCTGGAACGGACGGCACGCGACGAACTCGTCCAGGGCCGGAAGCACCTGTTCGAGGCGGGCATGAAGGAGGACCGTCGCACCAGCGGTCGGCGGCACCACGAGGCGACGCCGGCCGACCTGCCGGGCTGAGGGCGCCTGCGCACAACGCAAGTCGCCCCGAGCTACGGCGATCCGTGGTTCGGGGCGACTGTGGTTGTGCGCGACCGCGACCGCGGCCGCAACCGCAAGCGCGGCCGCGAACGCAGAACGCGCCCGACCGTCAGCCGACGCCGAGCAGGGCCTCCAGCGGCCCGCGCGCGAAGTACAGCAGGAAGCCCGCCGCGACGACGTAGAGCAGCCACGACACCTGCCGACCGCGTCCGGACAGCAGCTTGATGAGCACCCAGCTGATGAACCCGGCGCCGATGCCGTTCGCGATCGAGTAGGTCAGCGGCATGATCACGATCGTCAGGAACGCCGGCAGGGCCGCACCGAAGTCGGTCCAGTCGATGTCCTTCACCTGCGCGACCATCAGCGCACCGACGACGACGAGTCCGGCGGCGGCGACCTCGAGCGGGACGACCTGGGTCAGCGGCGTGAGGAACATCGACGCCAGGAACAGCAGGCCCGTGACGACGGAGGCCATGCCCGTGCGGGCACCCTCGCCGATGCCCGCGGCGGAGTCGATGAACACGGTGTTCGAGGAGACCGAGGCACCGCCACCGGCGATGGCGCCGGCGCCCTCGACGACGAGCGCGGACTTCAGGCGCGGGAAGGTCCCGTCGGGGTTCGCCACCCCGGCGGCCTTCGCGAGCCCGGTCATGGTGCCCATCGCGTCGAAGAAGTTCGTGAAGACCAGCGTGAAGACGAGCATCGAGGCCGCGATCGGGCCGATGCGGGTGAAGGCGCCGAAGACGTCGGCGTGCCCGACGAGCGACAGGTCCGGGACGGCGAACAGGGCGTTGGGCAGGCCGGGGGCGTTGAGGTTCCAGCCGGTGGGCGAGTCGACCGAGGTGGGCACCTTGAAGATCGCCTGCAGGATGATCGCGACGATCGTGGTCGCGACGATGCCGATGAGCAGCGCGCCCTTGACCTTCCGGGCCATGAGCGTCCCGATGATGACGAGGCCGATGAGGAACACGATCGTCGGCAGGGCGGACACGGAGCCGTCCTCGCCGAGCTGCAGCGGCGGGGACGCGTTCTTCGTGGTGCGGACGAACCCGGAGTCGACGAGGCCGATGAAGGCGATGAACAGGCCGATGCCGACCGTGATCGCGGCCTTGAGCTGCGGTGGCACGGCGGTGAAGATCATCGTCCGGATGCCGGTGAGCGCGAGGATCACGATCACCACGCCGTTGATGACGACGAGGCCCATCGCCTCGGCCCAGGTGACCTGGTGGACGACGCTCACGGCGAGGAACGAGTTGATCCCGAGGCCCGCGGCGATGCCGAACGGCAGGTTCGCGATGAGGCCCATCGCGATCGTCATGAGGCCGGCGACGAGCCCGGTGGCCGCGGCGACCTGCGCGTTCTGCAGCCAGCCTCCGAGCACGTCCTGCGGCGCCTGGTCTTGGCTGAACCCGCCGAGGATCAGCGGGTTGAGGATGACGATGTACGCCATCGTCACGAAGGAGACGAGACCACCGCGGATCTCGCGGGGGATGGTCGACCCGCGGTGCGTGATCGAGAAGAAGCGGTCGAGGCCGGTCGCGAAGCGGTTCCGGGGTGTGGTGTCGGTCTGCGGGGCGCTCACCGATCAAGGTTAAAGGACGCTGGGACCCCGGCGTGTCCCAGCGTCCGTCCAGGACCGGCCTGGAGGCGCGGCTCGGCGCGCCCGGGGTACGTCGCGCCCGGCAGGCGCTCGCGTCCGTGGGCCGCGGCTGGTGTTGGATGAGGAGGTGACGTCACGCATGGACCGTGCCCGCGTGGAGGCTGCTGTGCGCGAGCTCCTCCTGGGCATCGGTGAGGACCCGGACCGCCCCGAACTCGAGCGCACGCCCTCCCGGGTGGCCGACGCGTACGCCGAGTTCTTCGCCGGCATCGGCACGGACGCGGTCGCGATCGCCCGCGACGGCACCGTGCACGCGGAGGACGGCGAGCGCGGGCAGCTCGTCATCGTGCGCGACGTGCGGTTCCGCTCGGTGTGCGAGCACCACCTGCTCCCGTTCCTCGGCGTCGCGCACCTCGCGTACGCGCCCGGCGAGCGGCTCATCGGCCTCGGCACGCTCTCGCGGGTGCTCGACGCGGTGGCGTCCCGCCCCCAGCTGCAGGAGCGCCTCGGTGAGCAGGTCGCGGCGACGATCGCCGAGGGGCTCGGCGCCGCCGGGGTCCTCGTCGTGCTGGACGCTCAGCACCAGTGCGTGACGACGCGGGGCGAGCGGCAGAACAGCTCGACGACCGTGACGGTCGCCGCGACCGGCACGCTGGCGGAGCCGGCGGGTCGCGCCGAGGCCGTCGCGCTGATCGGCGCCGGAGCCTGCACCAGGGCTGCCCCGACCGCGGCACCCGGCCACGAGGCGGAGGCGTGACGACCGACGGGCGCTCCCCGCGCCTCCCGACCGGATCGGCAGCACCCGGCTGGGTGGTGCCGGATCTGCGCGATCCCGTCCGCACGATCGGCCGGCGGACGTTCGACTTCGACCGCCGCGTCGCCGTCATGGCGATCGTGAACCGCACGCCGGACTCGTTCCACGACCGCGGCGCCACCTTCGAGCTCGACCGGGCCGTCGCCGCAGCGGTCCGGGCCGCCGAGCTCGGGGCGGACTGGGTCGACATCGGCGGCGTGAAGTTCGCGCCCGGCCCGGAGCTCCCCGCCGCGGAGGAGATCGACCGCGTCGTCCCCGTCGTCCGACAGCTCGCCCAGCAGTCCGACGTGACCATCAGCGTCGACACCTTCCGGCCCGAGGTCGCGGCGGCCGCGATCGAGGCGGGCGCGAGCGTCGTCAACGACACCACCGGCCTGTCCGACCCGCGGATGGCGAGCGTCGTGGCGGACTCCGACGCGACGATCGTGATCACCCACTCGCTCGCCGAGCCCCGTCGACCGCTCCCCGCACCGCCCCGGTACGACGACGTCACCGCGTCGGTGGTCGGCTTCCTCCGGGAACGGGTCGACCGGGCGCTCGCCGCGGGCATCCCCGGCTCGCGGATCGTCGTCGACCCCGGACACGACCTCAACAAGAACACCGTGCACACCCTGGAGCTCACCCGGCGCCTGCCCGAGGTCGTGGCACTCGGGTACCCGGTGCTCGCAGCCGTCTCGAACAAGGACTTCGTGGGGGAGTCGCTCGGACGCCCCCGGGGCGAACGGCTGGCGGGGTCGCTCGCGGTCGCCACGGTCAGCGCGATGCTCGGCGCCCGGATCGTCCGCATGCACGACGTGGCCGAGAGCGTCGATGCGATGCGGATGGTCGAGGCGACACTGGGCTGGCGCGACCCGGTCGAGGCGAGGCACAACACGTGAGCCTCCTGCCACCGAGCGTCGCCGACCTGTCCGACGACGAGCTGCTCGCGCTGTACACCGACGGCGCCGGCTCTCCGTGGCTGCGCGTGAACTTCGTGACGACCCTCGACGGTGCGGCCTCGGCCGGCGGACTGTCGGGGTCCCTCGGCGGCCCGGACGACCTGCGGGTGTTCGACCTGCTGCGGCGGACGGCGTCGGCGGTCCTCGTGGCCGCCGGGACCGTGCGCGACGAGGGGTACGGGCCGATGGTGCTCCACGACGCCGACGTCGCCTGGCGCCGGGAGCGTGGGATGTCCGACCACCCGGTGTTCGCGATCGTGTCGGGGTCGCTGTCGCTCGACGCCGGGTCGCGGGTGTTCACCGAGGCGCCGGTGCGGCCGGTGGTGCTGACGTCGGCGGCCACCGCGTCGTCCTCCCACGCCGCGGCGCTCGCCGCCGTCGCCGAGGTCGTGCCGTGCAGCCCGGCCGCGGACCCCGACGCCGTCGACCCGGTGGCCGTGCGGGACGCCCTGGTGGCACGCGGCCACGGGACGATCCACTGCGAGGGCGGTCCGTCGTTCCTCGGTTCGCTGGTGGCGGCGGACCTCGTCGACGAGCTCACCCTGACGATCGACCCGTCGCTCGAGGGCGGCGCCGCGTCGCGCATCGTGCGGGGTGCCTCGCCGGAGCTCCGACGGATGCGTCCCGTGCACGTGCTCCGCGGTGCCGGCGACGTGCTGCTCACCCGGTACGTCCGCGCGTCCGGGTAGCGCGCGGCGCTCGGGCCGGCCGGGCGCGCCGAGACTCGTGCTGCGCGACCGTCCTCGCGGCCCGGCGCCCGAGACGTGTCGCTGCGACCGAGACTCGGGCTGCGGGAGACGGTCCGCGCTCGGGGGCATCGGTTAGGGTCGGGCCGTGATCGACATCGTGGCGTCCGGGGTCCTCTTCGACATGGACGGGACGCTCGTCGACTCGACCGCGGTGGTCGAGGCCGCCTGGACGGGGTTCGGCCGACGGCACGACATCGACCCGGCGACGATCCTGGCGTTCTCGCACGGTCGGCAGACGATCGACACCGTGCAGCACTTCCTCCCCGACCTGCCCCGGGACGAGCAGCACCGCATCGTGGACGAGATGATCGCCGCCGAGGTGGACAACGTCGACGGCATCCTCGAGGTCCCCGGCGCCGCCGCGTTCGTCTCCCGCCTCGTCGACGCCGGGGTGCCGGTGGCCCTCGTCACGAGTGCGCCCCGCGACCTCGCCGTGAACCGGATGCGGGCCGCCGGGGTGCACGTGCCCGAGGCCCTCGTCGCCTCCGAGGACGTCGACCACGGCAAGCCGCACCCCGACGGGTACCTCCGCGGCGCGGCGCTGCTCGGGGTGGACCCGGCGGAGTGCGTCGCGTTCGAGGACGCCCCCGCCGGGCTCGAGGCCGCGATCGCCTCCGGTGCGACGACCGTCGTCGTCGGTGCGCTCGAGGGTGCCGTCACCGTGGGGCTGCACCGGGTCGCGGGCTACGACGGCATCACCGTGACGCCCGAGGGATCCGCGTTCCGCCTCCGCGGCTGAACGCCGGCTCCGTCCTGCGGACGCGTCCAGCGACCCGGGACCACGCTGGATCCTGCGGCCGGAACGACCGGGCCGCGGAAGGAGCGACCATGGCAACCCTCGACGGCAAGAACGTCCTCGTCATCGCGACGAACTACGGCGTGGAGCAGGACGAGATCGTCGTCCCCATCGAACAGCTCGAGCAGCGCGGTGCCTCGGTGACCGTCGCCGCGCAGGAGTCCGGCGCGATCCAGACCCTGGTGGGCGACAAGGACCCGGGCAAGTCCGTCGACGCCGACACCACCATCGGCGGTGTCGAGGCTGCGTCCTTCGACGCGCTCGTCGTCCCCGGCGGCACGATCAACGCGGACACGCTCCGCACCGACGGGAAGGCGGCGGCACTGGTCTCCGCGTTCGTCGAGGCGGGCAAGCCCGTCGCTGCGATCTGCCATGGCCCGTGGACCCTCATCGAGGCCGGGGTGGTGTCCGGGAAGACGATCACGTCCTTCCCGTCGCTGCAGACCGACGTGCGCAACGCCGGCGCGGAGTGGGTCGACCGCGAGGTCCAGGTCGACGGCGGCCTCATCACCTCGCGCACGCCGGACGACCTCCCCGCGTTCGTCGACGCCATCGAGTCCGCGCTGACGGCGTAGTCCCCCGCAGACAGGTCACCCCAGCGCGACCGGGCGGGCCGTGCGGAGCACCGCGGGGCCGAGGGCGAGGACGCCGTCGGACTCCGGGTCGCACCGCACCCCCGCCCGGCCGCGCATCGACCGGAACGCCCCGGCCGCGACCTCGTGGTCCATCCACGCGCACGGGTTGGCCGGCCGGTACCCGCGGAACCGGACCGCAGGGCTGCCGGGCACCTGCAGCGAGAACGGTTCGCCGCGCAGCGCCTCGACGTCCGCGCCGCGCAGGAACACGTTCCGCCGGGTCGCGACCGGGTCGACCGTGACGCCGAGGTCCGCCCCGACGGCGTCGAGCGACTCGAGTCCGATGAGCGTGACCGATGCGTGCACGTGCGCCCGCGACCCGAAGTACCGGTCACCGACGATGCCGAGCCCCGCCCGCAGTTCGACGCGGTCCCGCAGCTCGTCGGGGTCGTCCGCGCGGACCGGCAGCGCGCCGTCCGCCGGCCGTCCCGCGTAGCGGTGCCGCCGGGACACCAGGAGCAGCGCGATCTCGACGTCGGTCCGGTACGGCAGGTCGCCGGAGCCGGCCACGTCGTCCACGGGGGTCACGCTCCCCACGCTAGCCGTGCCTCCCGACTGCCCCGTCCGATTTCCGCCAGTCGATGTCGGTGAGGCGTGTCAGGGTGGTCCCATGCCGACCACCGCGACCGATCCGCTGCACGCCGAGCGCTACCGCGTCGTCGCCTCCCGCGACGCCCGGTTCGACGGGCAGTTCGTCACGGCCGTGCACTCCACCGGCATCTACTGCCGGCCGTCGTGCCCCGCCCGGACCCCCAGGGAGTCGGGCGTCACGTTCTACCGGACGAGCGCGGCCGCGCACCTCGCGGGCTTCCGCGCCTGCAAGCGCTGCCTGCCCGAGGCGACGCCCGGCAGCCCGGAGTGGGACCTGCGGGAGGACGTCGCCGGACGCGCGATGCGGCTCGTCCTCGACGGCGTCGTCGAACGCGACGGCGTCCCGGGCCTCGCCGCGCGGGTCGGGTACTCGGAGCGGCAGCTGAACCGCATCATGACCGCCGAGCTCGGCGCCGGCCCGAAGGCGCTCAGCCGGGCGCACCGCGCGCAGACGGCGCGGACCCTGCTGACGTCGTTGGACCTCCCGGTCGCCGACGTCGCCTTCGCCGCGGGCTTCGCGAGCGTGCGCCAGTTCAACGACACCGTCCGCGAGGTCTTCGCGGTGACACCCACCGAGCTCCGCGCTCGCCGCACGGTCCGGCCCGTCGAGGACGGCGCCCTGCACGTGCACCTGCCGGCGCGCGCGCCGTTCGACGCGCAGGGGCTGCTCGACTGGCACGCCATGCACGCCCTGCCGGGCCTGGAGCGCGTCGAGACCGACCGGTCCGGTCGGGTCACGTCCTACGGACGGCTGCTCGGCCTGCCTGGAGGCCCGGCCTGGTTCAGCGCGTCCGCTGCGGACGCGGAGACGGCCGGCACCAGGGCGTCCGGTCGCGGCACCGGGATCGACCTGCGGGTGCGCGTCACCGACCTGTCCGACCTGCCCACACTCGTCGCGCGGGTCCGGTCGTTCTTCGACCTCGACGCCGACCCGGTCGCGGTCGACGCCGTGCTCGGGTCCGTGCCCGCCCTCGCGGCGGCCGTCGAGCGGGTCCCGGGCATCCGGCTGCCCGGTGCCGTCGACCCCCACGAGATCGTGTTCCGCACCCTGATCGGGCAGCAGGTCTCGGTCGCGGCCGCCCGCACCGCCCAGACCCGTCTCGTCGCGGCGCTCGGCACGCCGGTGCCCGCCCCGGTGCTCGAGGGCGGGCTGCTGTTCCCCCGCGCCGCGACGATCGCGTCGAGCGGTCGCGAGGTCCTCCGCGGTCCAGCGGCCCGGGTCGACACCATCGTGCGGGTCGCGGAGGCGCTCGCCGACGGCTCCCTGGTGGTCGACGGCGGGCAGTCGATCGACGAGCTGCGCGCCGGGCTCCTCGCGGTGAAGGGCATCGGACCGTGGACCGCCGACTACGTCGCCCTCCGGGTCCGGCACCACCCGGACGTCTTCCTCCACAGCGACCTCGCCGTGCGCAACGGTGCACAGGAACTCGGTCTGCCCGGGTCGGCACGCGAGCTCTCCCTATGGTCGGAGCAGGTGGCGCCGTGGCGGAGCTACCTCACGATGCACTGCTGGCGACCGATCATCGACCGCGCGATGGCGACGGTCGGAGCGACCCACATGACGACCGCGGCCGAGGCCGCTCGGAAGGACGAACGATGACCGACGCAACCATCCAGACGCTGGACACCCCCGACGGACCCTTCACCGTGCTCGAGGACGACCAGGGCCGCGTGCTCGCCTCGGGGTGGACCGACTCCGTCGACCGGATCCTCGGCCGGATCGCCGACAAGCACCGCCCGGAGCGCATCACCGACGGCCGGGTGGGCTCGGCGGACGCGGTGGACGCCTTCTACGCGGGCGAGGTCGAGCACGCCGTGCAGGTCCCGGTGCGGCAGTTCGGCACCGACCTCTTCGCCGAGGGGTGGCGGCAGCTCCGGGCGATCCCGGCCGGCGTCGTCCTGACCTACACGGAGCTGGCCGCCGCGATGGGCCGCCCGGACGCGGTGCGGGCCGCCGCGAGCGTGTGCGCCCGGAACGCCCCGGCGCTGTTCGTGCCGTGCCACCGGGTGCTCCGGACCGACGGCACGCTCGGGGGGTTCGCGTGGGGGCTCGACGTCAAGCGGTCCCTGCTCGAACGGGAGTCGGTGGGCACGACCGCCCTCGTCTGACGCGGCGCGGGCGTGCGGGTCACGAGCGTCCGGCGTTCCACTCGTCGAGCAGGTCCGGGATCCGGCGTTGGACGAACCGGAAGAACCCGGCCATGTCGAGCACCCGCTCCCGGGCGGCCGGCACGTCGAGCGACGCCGCCGCGGTCTCCGCGACCGAGGCGAGCCGTTCGTACAGCGCCTGGTTGTTCACCGACGCGGCGTACCAGGCGTGCTCGGGCAGTTCGTAGACGTACCGACGGTCGCCCGCGACGCGGTGCCTGGTCATCATCCCGACGGTCTGCAGGTACCGGACGGCACCGGACACCGCCGCCGGGCTGACGTCGAGGGCCGCCGCGAGTTCGGCGGCGGTGAGCGCCGACGACGCGCTGGTGAGCACCGCGACCAGGGCTGCCGCGGGCATCCGGGGGAAGCCGGCGTCCGCGAAGGCCTCGACGAGCCGGTTCGCCTCCGGGGTCACGAGACGGTCTCCTGGCGTCGAGCGAGCACGAGGGCGAGGACACCGAGGGCCACCGCGACACCGAGCAGCCACCACGCGCCCGACCAGTCGACGTGTGCGGCGGGGACGCCCGGTGTGTGGGTGAACGGACTGATCTGCCGTGCCCAGTCCGGCACCCGGAGCAGCCCGCCGAACTGGCCGAGGAGCAGTGCGACCCCGAGTGCGACCCAGACGAGCCACCCGGCGATCCGCGGGAGCACGACACCGACGACGGCCGAGAACCCGACGAGCACGAGCGCGGCGGGGAGCTGCGCCAGTCCGGCGGCGACGGTGGACCAGAACCGGTCGGTGCCGGTCGCCACGAAGGCCAGGCCGCCCACCACGCCGGCCGTGAGTGCCACGGCGACCGCGGCCGCGACGCCGATGCCGAGCCACTCCGCGAGCCGACGGACCCGGCCGACCGGAGTGGCGAGGAGGAGCGCGGAGCGGCCGTCGCGGTCGTCCTCCGCGGCTCGGTCCAGTGCGCCGATCCCGGCCGCGGCGGCGAGGACCGCGGTGATCCCGACCACCGCGGCGACGAACTCGTCGAGCAGGGCACCCCGGCCGCCGGGCACCAGCGTCTCGAGCAGGGTCGTCACCGAGGCGTCGGCCCCGATCGCGTCGATCGCGGTGGTGCCGAGACCGCCGGCGAAGGCGCCGAGGACCGCTCCGCCGACCGCCCAGGCGAGCACGGTGGTCCGGTGCAGGCGCCAGGCGAGGCCGAGCGACGTCCGGAGCCGACCGTCCGCGGGGCCCGGTCGTTCGCGGAGGAGGCTCGCGCCGAGGTCACGACGTCCGCGCAGCACCAGCGCTGCGGCGACCCCGACGGCCGCCACGACCAGGCACGGCACGAGCGGCGACCAGTCCTGTCGTGTGAACGGGAACACGTGCTGGCCCCACCCGATCGGACTCAGCCAGCTCGGCCACGCGCTCGTCACGGTCAGGCCGTCCGCGCTCCGGGTGCCGAGCGCGTCACCGGCGGCCCGCGCCGTGAACGTGCCCGCGACGACCCCGACGCCGATGCCGTTCGTCGCGCGGGACGTCGGTGCGACCTGCGCCACGACGGCGGCGACGCCCGTGTAGGCCAGGCCGACGCAGGTCACCGCGAGGCCGGCGCCGGCCGAGCCGGGCACGGGCAGGCCACCGGAGGCGAAGCCGAGCGTCACGAGCAGGCCGAGCGCCACGTTCGCGGCGGTGGCGACGACGACGGCGGCCGTCAGGGGACCCCGTCGGTGCACCGGGGTGCCGAGCAGGAGTTCGGCGCGTCCGGTGTCCTCGTCCTGCCGGGTCTGCCGCGTGACCAGGAAGACGGACATCAGTCCCGCCACGAGCCCGAGGTACGTGAAGATCTCGGCGTACGCGAACGCGCCCTCGTCGGTACCGTCCGGGATGCCACGGATGGCCAGGAGGCTCGGCGTCGCCGTGATGAGCTCGATGACGGTCCGGCGCTCGGTCGCGTCCCCGAAGGCCTGCGGGATCGCCGCGGCGGTGGCGGCGGCGAGCACCCCGGCGATCAGCGCCCAGACCGGGACCCGGACGCGTTCCCGTCGGAACGCCGAGCCGACGACGCTCATCGTCCGGCCCCGCCGTAGTGGCGGAGGAAGAGTTCCTCGAGCGACGGCGGCTCGACGGTGAGCGCCTCGACGCGGTGCCCGTCGAGCGCCGCGATCACCCCGGCGACCGCGGAGGGTTCGGCGTCGAACCGGAGCGTGCCGCCGTGGGCGACGAGGTCGTGGACGCCGGGCAGTGCGCTGATCCGGTCGGGTCCGGCGTCGGTCGTGACCGTGACGGCGCTCCGGGCGAGGTGTCGCATCTCGGTGAGCGTGCCCTCCTCGACGACCCGTCCGGCGCGGATGATCGTCACACGGTCGCAGAGCGCCTCCACCTCGCTGAGGACGTGGCTCGACAGCAGGACGGTCGCCCCGTCCGACCGGACACGGCGCACCTCGGCGCGGAAGACCTCCTCCATGACGGGGTCGAGGCCGCTCGTCGGCTCGTCGAGCACGTACAGGCGGGCCGGACGGGCGAAGGCCGCGACGAGCGCCACCTTCTGCCGATTGCCCTTCGAGTAGGACCGGGCGCGCTTGCGGGTGTCGAGGTCGAGGTCCCGCACGAGCCGGGCGCGCAGTTCCGGCACCGGGCCGCCACGCAACCCGGTGAGCAGGTCGATCGTCTCGCCGCCGGTCAGGTTCGGCCAGAGGGCGACGTCGCCGGGCACCGTGGCGATGTCCGCGTGCACCGCCACCGCGTCCCGCCACGGGTCCCGGCCGAGCACCGTCGCCGTGCCCGCGCTCGCCCGGATCAGCCCGAGCAGCACCCGGATCGTGGTCGACTTGCCGGCACCGTTCGGGCCGAGGAACCCGTACACCTCGCCCGCGGCGACCCGGAGGTCGAGCCCGTCGAGCGCGCGCGTGCGCCCGAACGTCTTCACGAGCCCGGACACCACGACCGCATCGTCCATGCCGCGCACGTTACACCTGGTTCACGATCATGTGAATCGTGACGCAGGACCGCTGTTCTCCCCCTGGTTGCGGGTGTCGACGGGAGCGCTCCAGCCTGTCATGCTCGTCACAACCGACCCGCCAGGACCAGACCCGAAGGACCCGACGCCTGCGATGCAACGCGGTCGAACCACCTTCGAGGAACCCATGGACCCGGATCAGCACGTCGACCGAACGGTCGTCTCCGCCGACGGCACGGCGATCTCGGTGTCCGACGCCGGCGCGGGGCCCGCGCTCGTGGTCGTCGGCGGCGCCTTCGACCACCACGGGACCCCGTTCCTGACCGGCCTCGCCGCTGCCCTCCGTGACCGGTACCGGGTGGTCACCTACGACCGGCGCGGTCGCGGGGCGAGCGGCGACACCGAGCCGTGGTCGATCGACCGCGAGGTCGAGGACCTCGCGGCCGTCGTCGCCGGCATCGACGGTCCGGTCGCCGCCCTCGGACTCTGCGTCGGCGCCGGCGTGGTGCTGCACGGGCTCGCCGGCGGGGTCCCGCTCGACGCCGCCGTGCTCTGGGAGCCGCCGTACCGCGCGACGGTCGACCCGCACGCCGACGACGTGGTGTTCGCCGACGTCCTCGACGAGCACGTCGCGGGCGGCCGCCGTGCGCAGGCGGTCCGGGCGTTCCTCGCGCACGTCCTCGGCGTGCCGATGGGCCAGATCACGGCCCTCCGGCTGAAGGGCGCGCTGTGGCGGTCGCTCGTCGTGGACGCCCACGTGCTGAGTCGTGACGTCCGCGTGCTGAACGGCCTCGCGATCCCCGAGCGGGTCGCCGCCGCGGTCGGCGTCCCGGTGCTCGTGGGTGCCGGCGGCGACGGCCTGGAGTGGATGCGGCGGGCGGCGCGCGCCGTCGTCGAGGCGGTGCCGGGGTCGGAGTACACCGAGGTGCCGGGGCAGGGCCACGTCCCCGAGCCGGAGGCCATCGGCCGCGTGGTGGACCGGTTCCTCGTCCGGACCGCGACGCGCGGCTGAACCGGGCCCTCGGGGCTGCGAGGATGGTGCGGTGAACGCACCTCGTCTCGGTCTCCTGCTCGACGTCGACGGGCCCATCGCCAGCCCCGTCTCCCGCACCATCGCGATCCCGAGCATCGTCGAGGACCTCGTCGCCCTCGCCGCGGAGGGCATCCCGGTCGTGTTCAACACCGGCCGGAGCGACGCGTTCATCCGACAGGAGGTCGTGGGACCGCTCCTCGCCGGCGGTCTGGCGGCGGGCGGCCGGGTGCACGCCGTCTGCGAGAAGGGCGCCGTGTGGTGCTCGATCGGCCCGCAGTACGAGGGCGGGATGGGCGAGCTCACCGTCGCCGAGGACCTGGCGCTCCCGCGGGACTACGCCGACGAGATGCGCGACCTGGTCCGTGACGAGTACGCCGACCTGGTCTTCTTCGACGAGACGAAGCGCGCGATGGTGTCGATCGAGCAGCGCGTCGAGGTGCCGAACGCGACGTACCTGGCGCGGCAGCCGGAGTTCGACGAGCGGGCGATGGCCGCGCTCGAGCGCCGGGGCCTCGGCGTCCGACGGCTCGACGACGTCCGCCCCGACGCCGACGGTGCCGTCCAGTGGCGCATCGACCCGACGATCATCTCGACCGACGTGGAGTCGGACCGCAGCGGCAAGGACATGGGTGCCGAGCGTTCCCTGGAGCTCCTCGCGCAGGACGGCGAGCTCCCGCTCGCGTGGCGCACGATGGGCGACTCCCGCAGCGACTACGCGATGGCGGACTGGCTGCACGCGCAGGGCCACGAGGTGGCGCACGTCGACGTCCGGCCGTCCGACGGGGTCCCGGCGACGCCGTACCCGGTCCTCACCGCACCCGACGGCGTCATCCACGACGAAGCCGGGGCGCGGTTCCTGGCGGACTGGCGCCGGACCGCCTGAGGCGAGCCGCGCCTCCAGGCCCGGTGCACGCGTGCATGCCGCGTATTTGCGTGCCGGGCTGGTACACCAGTACCCTCACGTGGTCCGCCGCCAGCCGATGACGGGAACCACCCCATGGCACCACAGCTCCGCATCAAGTCGATCGAGGCCTCCCTCGCTGACTCCGAGGAGAAGGGGCGGTCGCTCAAGCGGTCGCTGAAGACGTTCGACATCGCGGCGATGGGCATCGCCGTCGCCGTCGGCGCCGGGATCTTCTCGGTGGGGGCGAACGCCGCCGCGAACTTCGCCGGGCCCGGCGTCATCATCTCGTTCCTGCTCGCCGCGGTCACGTGCGGCCTGGCGATCATGTGCTACGCCGAGTTCGCCTCGACGATCCCGGTCGCCGGGTCGGCCTACACCTTCACGTACGCGACGATGGGCGAACTGCTCGCGTGGATCGTGGGGTGGGACCTCATCCTCGAGACGCTGACCGCGAGCGCCGTCATCGCCAAGTACTGGGGCATCTACCTCAGCACCGCGTTCGGGGTGTTCGGCGTGGACCTGCCGGACACGATCCAGCTCGGTCCGATCGGGTTCACGTGGGGACCGGTCCTCATCGTCGGGATCTTCACGGTCCTGCTGGCGTTCGGCACCCGCCTGTCGAGCCGGGTCTCAGCGGTCATCACGATCATCAAGGTCGCGATCGTCGTGTTCGTCATCGTCGCAGGCGCCTTCTTCGTGAAGGCCGCGAACTTCAGCCCGTTCATCCCGCCGGCGGAGCCGACGAAGGGCGCAGCGGGCAGCGTCTGGACCCAGTCGCTCGTGTCCTGGTTCACCGGTGCCGAGCCGGCGCAGTACGGCGTCTTCGGCCTGCTCGCCGCGGCGTCGCTGGTGTTCTTCGCGTTCATCGGCTTCGACGTCGTCGCGACGAGCGCCGAGGAGACCGAGAACCCGCAGCGCACCCTGCCGCGCGGCATCTTCATCGGCCTCGGCATCGTCACCTTGCTCTACGTCGGCGTGAGCGTCGTCATCACCGGCATGGTGTCCTACCAGCGCCTCGCGCAGGAGGACTCGCCGTCGCTCGCCTCCGCGTTCGACATCGTCGGCCTGCCGTGGGCCGCCGGGATCATCGCGATCGGCTCGCTCATCGGTCTCACCACCGTCGTCATGGTGCTGCTGCTCGGGCTGTCCCGCATCGTGTTCTCGATGAGCCGCGACGGACTGCTGCCGCGCTGGTTCTCGAAGACGAACCCGAAGACCCAGACGCCCGTGCGGGTGCAGGTCGTCGCCGGCGTCGTGGTCGCGCTGCTCGCGGGCTTCACGGCGGTGGACAAGCTCGAGGGCATGATCAACATCGGCACGCTGTCGGCGTTCGTCCTCGTGTCGATCGGCATCGTCGTGCTGCGTCGCACCCGCCCGGACGCCCCGCGGGCGTTCCGGGTGCCGTGGTCGCCGATCCTGCCGATCGTCTCGGCGGTGCTGTGCTTCTGGCTGATGCTGAACCTCGAGGTCGAGACGTGGCTCCGCTTCGTGATCTGGCTCGTGATCGGGTTCGCGATCTACTTCGGGTACAGCCGCCGGAACAGCCGGGTGGGCCAGGGGCTGCAGTAGCCGCGGGCGCGGTCGCGGTCGAACCACGAATCCGACATCGAACCGCCCTGCTGGACCGGTTCGATGTCGGGAACGTGGTTCGACGCCACGCGCGTCACGCCCCGAGGGCGAGCGCGGCGCCGAAGCCGAGCATCACGACCGCCACGAGGCCGTCGAACACTCGCCAGGTGAGCGGCTTCGCGAACAGCGGCCGGAGCAGCCGCCCGCCGAAGCCGAGCGCGCCGAACCACAGGCAGCTCGCGAGCACCGCGCCGACGGTCCACCACCAGCGGTCGTCGACGCCCTGCTGGTTCGCGACGGAGCCGAGGAACACCAGCGTGTCGAGGTAGACGTGCGGGTTCGCCCAGGTGAAGACGAGCATGGTCACGACCGCCACGCGCATCGTCGGCACGCGCGTGGTCGGCACGGACGGCCCGGGAGGCGCGGTGTGCGTCCGCCCCGCGGCCTCGGCCGGCCGGGTGGTCGCCGCCGCCGCTGCGTGGGTCGCCGCCGCTGCGTGGGTCGCCACCGCCACCGCCTCCGCTGCGTCGCGCCCCGCTCCGGACGTCGCGCCCGCGTGCACCGGGGCGCGATGTCCGCCCGCGGGCGCGGCCGTCGCCGGGTGCCCGTCCGTGTCGAGGGCGGGGACACCGTCGTCGTCCGCGTCCCGGTCGACGCGCATCGTGTCGCCCGACGGCCGCAGGGCACGTCGGGCGGCGAGCACCCCGTACGTCAGCAGGAACGCGGCGCCGACGAACCGGATGACGACGATCGCCACCGGGAACCGCTCGACCACGACCCCGACGCCGAGCACGCCCGCGAGGATGAGCACCCCGTCCGACGCGGCGCACACCACCACCGCCACGGCCACCACGCGCAGTCGGGCACTGACCGCGAGCCGCAGCAGGTACGTGTTCTGCACGCCGATCGCGACGATCAGGGCGAGCCCGGTGCCGAGGCCGGAGAGCAGGGGGAGCAGGGTGGTCACGCTTCGACGCTAGGCTCCCGCCGGCGTGCAGTACAGCTCATGTTCCTGATGGAGCATAAGCTCTGCTACATGTCGGGTCTCCAGCGCGAACACCTCGAGACGCTCCTCGCCGCGGTCGACCACGGCACGTTCGACGCTGCGGCACGTGCCCTCGCGATCACCCCGTCGGCGGTCTCGCAGCGCGTGAAGTCGATGGAGCAGCAGCTCGGCCGCGTCCTGCTGCAGCGGACGACCCCGGTCCGCCCGACCCCGGACGGTGAGGTCGTCCTGCGGCACGCTCGGCAGGCGCGGCTCCTCGACGAGGAGACGGCGCGAGCCCTCGGCGGCGGCGACCCGGTCGTGCCGTCGATCCCGCTCGCGGTGAACGCCGACTCGCTCGGCACCTGGTTCCTCGACGCCCTGGCGCTGGTCCGGGCGGACACCGAGGTCGTGTTCGACCTGCACCGCGAGGACCAGGACCGCACCGCCGAGCTCCTGCGCGCCGGCATCGTGATGGGCGCGGTCACGGCCGAGGCGGACCCGGTGCAGGGCTGCTCCTCGGTCCCGCTCGGCGTCGACCGCTACCGGGCGGTCGCGTCCCCGGCCTTCGTGCACCGGTACCTCGCCGACACCGACCCCGCGACCACGTCGGAGCGGCGGGTGATCGACCGGCTCGACCTGGTGCCGCTCGTGGACTACGACCGCGCCGACGACCTGCAGCAGGGGTACCTCCGCCGGGTGCTCGGACACGCTCCCTCGGGTCCTCGCCACTTCGTGCCGACCTCCGCGGACTTCGCGCGCGCGGTCGCACTCGGCTTCGGCTGGGGGATGCTGCCCGAGGCCCAGTGCCTCGACGCCCTCGGGCGCGGCGAACTCGTCGAGCTCACCCCGGGCCGGAGGGCGGACGTCGCCCTGTGGTGGCAGCGCTGGAACCTCGCGTCGCCGCTGCTCGAGCGGGTGACCGACGCGGTCCGGGTGACCGCGGCCGAGCGGCTGCACCCGGCGGGTCAGGCGGTCGCCCGGTAGCGGAGCCCGTCGACGAGCAGGCCGACCATGAGCTGGCTCTGCTCCGGTGTCGGGGCACCGTGGCACAGGTCGGCAACGGCGCGGAGCAGCACGGGGGCGTCCACGTCCGGTCGGATCGTCCCGGCGGCAGCGGCGGCGTCGAGCAGCCCGCTGAGCGCGCCCCCGAGCCGGCCGATGAAGTACGCCGGCAGCGCCTCGAACGCCGGGTCGCCCGAGTGCAGGGCCGCGGCGAGGCCGCGCTTCGTGGCGACGAACTCGGTGAACCGCTGCAGCCACCGCGCGAGGGCCTCGTCCGGTTCGTACGCGGCGGCGAACTCGTCCGCTGCGGTGGCACACGCCTCGACCGCCTGGTGGAACACCGCGACGACGAGGTCGGACCGCTGTGGGAAGTGGCGGTAGAGGGTCCCGACGCCGACCCCGGCGCGATCCGCGATCACCTTCGCGGGCACGTCGACCCCGTCCGTCGCGAACACGGCCTTGGCGGCATCGGTCAGGGCGTCGGCATTGCGTCGGGCGTCGGCGCGCACGGTTCCTCCTCGGACGACGGCTCTTGCGGAAACGGAAAGACGTTCCGTACAGTTCCGGAAGGGCGTTCCACTTCGATCCACGATACGGCATCGAGGCGCAGCACGCCATCGACAGCAGGAGGACCCCATGCAGTACCGCACCCTCGGCAAGACCGGGATCCAGGTGAGCCCGTTCGCCCTCGGGGCCATGATGCTCGGCACCGACGGCCGCATCGGCAACGGCGACGAGCAGGACTCGATCCGGATCATGCACCGTGCGCTCGACGCCGGCATCAACCTCATCGACACCGCCGACCGCTACTCGCAGGGCGGATCGGAGACCCTCGTCGGCAAGGCCATCGCCGGCCGCCGCGACGACCTCGTCCTCGCGACGAAGTTCAACGGACCGATGGGCGACGACCCGAACCGCCGCGGGAACTCCCGGCGCTGGATCATGCGCGCCGTCGAGGACTCGCTCCGTCGCCTGCAGACCGACCACATCGACCTCTACCAGGCGCACCGCCCGGACGACAGCGTCGACCTCGAGGAGACGCTCTCCGCGCTGACCGACCTCGTCCGCAGCGGCAAGGTCCGCGCGATCGGCAGCTCGGACTTCCCGGCATCGATGCAGGTCGAGGCGCAGTGGACCTCGGAGCGTCGGGGCCTCGAGCGGTTCCGGACGGAACAGCCCACGTACTCGATCCTGAACCGCGGCATCGAGCGGGAGGTCCTGCCGGTCGCGCAGCGCTACGGCATGGGGACCCTGGTCTGGAGCCCGCTCGCGGGTGGCATGCTGACCGGGCGGTTCCGGAAGGGACAGGACACCGACCTGGCACGCGCGACCATGTTCCGGCACAACCAGGACGAGCGACGCATCGACGCCGTCGAGCAGGTCGTCGCGCTGTCCGAGGAGACCGGCATCCGGATGACGCACCTCGCCATGGCGTTCGCGATCGCCCACCCCGGCGTCACGAGTGCCCTGATCGGCCCGCGGTCGATGGAACAGCTCGACGACCTGCTCGCGGGCGCCGACGTCTCGCTGACGGACGAGGTCCTGGACCGCATCGACGCGATCGTGCCGCCAGGGACGGACGTGGGGCGGCTCGACCAGCAGTACAACCCCCCGGCGGTCCTCGACGCCACCCTGCGACGTCGCCCGCTCGCCGAGCGCTCCGCGGAGGCGTCGTCTGACTGAGCCGGGGCCGCAACCCGGGGTCAGGTCTGGCAGCGCGGGCACCAGTAGGTGTCCCGCAGGGTGAGCTCCGTGTCCCCGAGCTCCCCGTGCCGGATCGGCGTCCCGCAGCGCAGGCACGGCTTGCCGGCGCGGCCGTAGACCCAGAACCGCCGGCCTGGTCGGTCGACGCCGGTGGTCACGCGGGCGCTGCGGTCCCGGTTGGCCAGGATGAGTCGGCTCGCCAGGGCGATCACTCGCGCCGGGTCGTGCACCTCGGCCACCGGGCGGGTCGGCAGCACGCCCCGGAGGAAGCAGAGCTCGTTCCGGTACACGTTGCCGAGACCGGCGAGTACCCGTTGGTCGAGCAGCGCGAGGCCGATCGGGCGCTCCGGATCGGCCGTCAGGTTCGCGAGCGCGCGGTCGGCGTCCCAGTCCGGACCGAGCAGGTCCGGTCCGAGGTACCCGACGACCTCGGACTCCTGGTCGCGCGGGACGACCTCGAGCACGCCGAGGGCGAAGCCGACGGTCGAGACGTCGGCCGCGTCGAGGATCGCCCGCGCCTGGTGCGCCGGACGACGCCAACGGTCACCGGGTGCGTAGACGTCCCACCGACCCTCCATCTTGAGGTGGGAGTGCACCGTGAGGTCGCCGATCCGGTGCAGCAGGTGCTTGCCGCGCGGGACGACCTCGTCGACGGTCCGGCCGACGAGGTCGAGCGTGGCGAACGCCGGGACACGGAAGTCGCTGCGCGTCAGGACCTTGCCGGCGAGTGCGGTGTGCAGGCGTCGCGCGGCCCGGAAGACGGTGTCGCCCTCAGGCACGTCGTTCCTCAAGCACGGAGCCGGACCCCCTGTGGCGTCGCGGTGAACCCCGCATCACGCAGCGCGGCGCCGAGCGGCGACTCGAGCACGAACGCTCCGTCGACCCGTTCGACGGAGAGCTTCCCGAGCCCGATCCGGACGGCCGCGGCGATCGACGTCGCTGCCGCCGCGAGGTCCGCCGGGTCGTCGGTGAACGTGAGCACCGACTTTCCCCCGCGCTCGACGTACACCGCGAGCTTCCCGTCGACCGTCGTCACGAGGGCGCCGGCCTTCCGTCCGGGACGGTGCCCGCGGGCCTTCGTCCCGCCGTCGTCCCCGGTCGAGGAGCCGCCCGAGCCGCCGGAGCCGCCCGAACCATCGGAGCCGCCCGGGCCGCCGGAACCGCCCGGGCCGCCGGAGCTGCCCGAACCATCGGAGCCGCCGGGATCGCCGGAACCGCCCGTCGGCGCGTCCGTCGGCCACGGCAGGGACGCTCCGTACGGGTTCGCGGGGTCGGTCGCCGCCAGCGTGAGGGCCTCCCGCGTCCGGTCCGGATCGGCCCGCTCGTCCTCGTCGAGGTCGCGCGCGTAGGTGCGGAGCCGGTCGACGGTCGGGCCGGTCGCGAACTGCGCCGCCCCGAGGCCCTCGACGAAGTACCCGCGTCGGGCTCGCCCGGACTCCTCGAACCGGGAGAGCACCCGGTAGACGCCGGCGAACCCACCGCGGGCCCCTTCGACCTGCACGGCACCGCGGGTGACGACCCCGTACCGTTCGAGCAGCTGTTCGGCGGTCGCGGCGGCCCGGACCGTGGCGTCCGACTCGGCCAGGGGGAGCAGGGACCAGCGGCCGCCGACGGACGGCGGCCCGGACTGCGAGGGCATGGTCGGGCGTCGGCGGCCGCGGTACGCACGAGCCCGCGGCGCACTGGTGCTCTTCGCCTTGCCGCCGAGCATCGCCCGGAGCGGGGCGAAGGTGTCGTTCGTGATCTGGCCGGCCCACACCAGGTCCCACAGCGCGGTCGAGAGCGCCTGGTCGTCGGTGCTGCCGACGGCCTGTCCGAGCTGCCGGAAGAAGTACGCCCCACCGCCCGCGAGGGCGCCGAGCACGTCGCGCTGCAGCTCGGTGGTCTCGTCGCCCGACGGCTCGGCGAGGGTGGTCGACGCGGTGTCGGCGAGGTGCAGCCGCACCCAGCCGTCGTTGCCGGGCAGCGTGCCCCCGCCGGACCAGAGGACCTCGCCGGTGGCCGTGAGCTCGTCGAGCATGCTCGGCGCGTAGTCCGTGACCCGGGCCGGCAGCACGAGGGTCTCCCACGCGCTCGCCGGCAGGGCGACGCCGGCGAGCTGGTCGATGACCTGCAGCACGCCGTCGACGCCCCGGAGGCCGCCGCGGGTGCCGGGCGTGCGCACGTGCTGCCACGCGGGCAGGAACCGCGCGAGGGTGTCCGGCGAGACGGGTTCGACCTCGTGCCGGAGCGCGGCGAGCGACTTCGTGCGGATGCGGCGGAGCACCTCGGCGTCGCACCACTCCGCGCCCTGGCGATCGGGACGGAACTCGCCCTCGACGACGCGCCGGTCGGCGACGAGTCGCCGCAGGGTGTCCTGGACGACGGCGATGCCGAGACCGAGTCGTGCGGCGGCGTCCTGTGCCGAGAACGGGCCGTGCGACCGTGCGTACCGGCCGACCAGGTCGCCGAGGGGGTCGGCCACCGGCTCGACGAACGCGGTCGGCACCCCGATCGGCAGCGGGACGCCGAGCGCGTCACGGAGCCGGGAGGCGTCCTCGATGACGGCCCACCTGGTCGTGCCGGCGTGCGAGAACGACAGCACGCGGCGGTCGCGCTCGAGTGCACTGAGTGCGTCCCGGACGGCGGCCACCGCGGACGGGCGATCGACGTCCGGGGAAGCGGCCCAGCTGCGGTCGACCACCTCGTCGAGGTCGAGCGCGCCGACGAGCCGCAGCACGTCGACGATGCCTTCGGCGTCCCGCGCGCGGCGGTCCGGCGACAGGCGCTGCAGGTCCCGTTCGACCGAGGCGATCACGCCGGGGTCGAGCAGCTCGCGGAGCTCGGCCCGGCCGAGGAGCTCCCCGAGCAGCGTGGAGTCGAGGGACAGCGCGGCCGCGCGGCGTTCGGCGAGCGGGGTGTCGCCCTCGTACATGAACGCCGCGACGTACCCGAACAGCAGGGAGCGCGCGAACGGCGAGGGCTGCTCGGTCTCCGTCTCGACCAGTCGGATGCGGCGCCCGGCGATGTCGTCCGCGATGCCGAGCAGGGACGGCACGTCGTAGACGTCCTGCAGGACCTCGCGCACGGTCTCGAGCACGATCGGGAACGAGGGGTACTTCTGGGCGACCTCGAGCAGCTGCGAGGCACGCTGCCGCTGCTGCCAGAGCGGTGACCGCTGCCCGGGGTTCCGTCGGGGCAGCAGGAGCGCCCGCGCCGCACACTCACGGAAGCGCGCAGCGAACAGCGCCGACGAGCCGACCTCGTCGGTGACGAGCGCCTCGAGGTCGTCGTGCTCGAACACGAACAGGTCCGCTCCGGGCGGCTCGGCGTCGGTCTCGGGGATGCGGACCACGATGCCGTCGTCGGCCGCCATCGCGTCGCCGTCGATGCCGTGCCGCTCCCGGAGCCGTGCGCCGACCGCGAGGGCCCACGGCGCGTGCACCTGCATGCCGTACGGGGAGTGCAGGATGAGGCGCCAGTCGCCGAGTTCGTCCCGGAACCGCTCGACGACGAGGGTGGTGTCGTTCGGCACGTGCCCGGTCGCCGCGCGCTGGTCGCGCAGGAAGGTCAGCAGGTTGGTGACGGCGCGCTCGTCGAGTCCGCCAGCGGCGACGCGGGCACGGGCGTCGGCGTCGGACGCGCCCTCGACCTCGCGCACGAAGGCGCCCGTGGCACGGCCGAGCTCGGCGGGCCGGCCGATGCCGTCGCCCTTCCAGAACGGCACCCGGCCCGGCTGCCCGAACGCGGGACTGACGACCACCCGGTCGTGGGTGATCTCCTCGATCCGCCAGCTCGTCGCGCCGAGGGCGAAGACGTCGCCGACCCGTGACTCGTAGACCATCTCCTCGTCGAGCTCGCCGACACGCGAGGCCTTCTCGCCGACCATGAACACGCCGAACATCCCGCGGTCGGGGATCGTGCCGCCGCTGGTGACCGCGAGCCGCTGGGCCCCCGGACGGCCGGTCAGGGTGCCGTGCACGCGGTCCCACACCAGCCGCGGACGGAGTTCGGCGAACTCGTCGCTCGGGTAGCGCCCGGTCACGAGGTCGAGCGTCGCCTCGAACGCCGAGCGGGGCAGGCCGCTGAACGGGGCGCTCCGTCGGACCAGGTCGAACCAGTGCTCGACGTCGACCGTGTCGATCGCGCCCGCGGCGACGGTGTGCTGCGCGAGGACGTCGAGCGGGTTGGCCGGCACGGAGATCGACTCGATCTGCCCGGAGACCATCCGTTCGACCGTCACGGCGCTGTTCACCAGGTCGGCCCGGTGCTTCGGGAACAGGACGCCGCGGGAGATCTCGCCGACCTGGTGGCCGGCACGTCCGACGCGCTGCAGCCCGCTCGCGACCGACGGCGGTGCCTCGACCTGCACGACGAGGTCGACCTCGCCCATGTCGATGCCGAGCTCGAGGGAGCTCGTCGCCACCACGCAGCGCAGCCGGCCGGACTTCAGGTCGTCCTCGATGATCGCGCGCTGGTCCTTCGATACCGACCCGTGGTGGGCGCGGGCGAGCACCGGGACCGAGGCGTCCGAGCCGCCACCGCCGGTCTGCCCGGACGCGCCGATCAGCTGCGCCGGCGGTCGTTGCGGGGCGACGGCGTGGGCGGAGGTCCGTGCCGGTGACTGCGGGCGACCGCGGGCGACCGGCAGCCCGTCGTCGGCGGGGGACACCCCGGCCGGCACGAGCGCGTCGTCGCCGACGGAGCCCGCGGCGGAGCCCGAGGCCACGGCGGAGCCCGCGGCCGCGAGCACCCGTTCCTCGTGGATCTCGTTCAGACGCGCGGTGAGTCGTTCGGCCAACCGCCGCGAGTTCGCGAACACGATGGTCGAGCGGTGTTCCTCGATGAGGTCGACGACGCGTTCCTCGACGTGGGGCCAGATCGACCCGTTCGTCGGCGCCTCGGACGCCTCGGCACCGACCGGGGGTGCCCCGAGCTCGGCCATGTCGTCCACGGGCACGACGACCCGCAGGTCGAAGGTCTTCTGCGCGGGCGGCGCGATGATCGTCACCGGGGCGCGGCCGCCGAGGAAGCGCGCGACCTCTTCCGCCGGGCGCACCGTGGCGGAGAGTCCGATGCGCTGGACGGGCTTCTCGAGCAGGTCGTCGAGCCGTTCGAGCGACACGGCGAGGTGCGCCCCGCGCTTCGTCGACGCGACCGCGTGGACCTCGTCCACGATGACGGTGTCGACGCCCGCCAGGGTCTCGCGCGCCTGCGACGTGAGCATCAGGTAGAGCGACTCGGGCGTCGTGATGAGGATGTCCGGCGGCTGTCGGACGAGTCGCTGCCGGTCGGCGGACGGGGTGTCGCCGCTCCGGACCCCGACCGTGACGTCCGGCGGCTCGAGCCCGAGACGCCGGGCGGTCTGGGTGATCCCGACCAGCGGACTGCGGAGGTTGCGCTCGACGTCGACGCCCAGGGCCTTGAGCGGTGAGACGTAGAGCACGCGCGTCCGCTGCTTGGCGGGCGGGCGGTCGGAGGTGCTGATGAGCCGGTCGATCGACCACAGGAACGAGGCGAGCGTCTTGCCCGACCCCGTCGGCGCGATCACGAGGGCGTGCTGCCCGGTGGAGATCGCGTCCCACGCTCCCGCCTGGGCCGCGGTCGGGGCGTCGAAGGCACCACGGAACCACTCCGCGGTCGCGGGGGAGAAGCGCTCGAGCACGTCCGTCATGGTCCCTCCCATCCTGCCCGGCACCCCCGACAACCGGCCCAGCACCGATCGGGTGTTGACAACGCGATAGTTACCGATCTATCGTTAACACATCGCGATACGACGAAGACCATCGGAGTCAGACCGATCGCGAGCAGACCGGCAACAAGGAAGGACTCATCATGCGCCCCATGTATGACGACACCAGCAACAACCAGCACCCGCGCGGCCCCCGCTTCGGCGGCGCGCGGCAGCACCACGGCGCCGGCTTCCCCGGCCGCGACCGCGGTGACCACGACCACGGCGGACGCGGCGGCTTCGGTCCCGGGTTCGGACGTGGCTTCGGCCCGGGCTTCGGTGGCCCGGGGTTCGGCGGACCCGGTTTCGGCGGGCCCGGCTTCGGCCGTGAACGCCGCCGCCGCGGCGACGTCCGCCTCGCGATCCTCGGCCTGCTGGCCGAGGGCCCGCAGAACGGGTACGCCGTGATCAAGACGATCGCCGAGCGGACCGGCGGCGCGTGGAAGCCGAGCCCCGGTTCGGTCTACCCGACGCTCCAGCAGCTCGTGGACGAGGACCTCGTCGTCTCCACGGGTGACGGCCGCAAGACGCTCTTCGAGCTCACCGACGCCGGCAAGGCCGAGGCCGAGGCGAAGGCGGACGAGATCGCCGCGGCGTTCGACGCCCCGGGCCTCCCGGACTCGCAGCGCGAGTTCTTCGAGGCCCTGCGGAAGACCATGGGCGTCCTGCACATGTACCGCACGAGCGCGACGGAGGAGCAGGCGAAGGCGGCCACGGCCAAGGTCGACCAGCTCCGCAAGGACCTGCTGCAGATCCTCGCCGACTGACCTCGTCCGTCTCGCACATGGTGAGCAGGAATGGTCGGGTCCGAACGTCGGACCCGACCATTGCTGCTCACGAAGCGCGCACGCGGCGCTCCGCGCCGATGAAGGCGGCCACGTCCGCCAGCTCCGCGGCGGACACCGCGTGCGGCAACCCCGCGTAGGTGCGGTCCGTCACGGTGGTGTTCGCCGCCGCCCACACCTGCGTCCGGGTGGTGGCCTCGGCGGGGATCACCGGGTCGAGGTCGCCGTGCCCGAGGAAGACCCGCGGCCGGACCGCGGCCACGGCGGCGTCCCGGTCGTCGGTGACCCCGGGGACGACGAACCCCGACAGCGACACCGCGAAGGCGAACCCGGACGGCCGTGCGCGGAGCAGCTGCAGTGCCATCGAGCCGCCCTGCGAGAACCCGAGCAGCCCGACCCGCGGGTGCCCGGCGGCGACCGAGTCGATCCAGGCGAGCACCTCGGCGACCGACTCGTCGACGGGCCCGAGCGCGGGGGAGCCCGGCGTCCCGAGGGGGTACCAGCTGTGGCCCTGCCCCCAGGGCATCGGCGCCCGGAGCGACGCGATCGTCCACGCCGGCGGCAGCGCGGGTGCGAGGCCGAGCAGGTCCCGCTCGTTCGACCCCACGCCGTGCATCGCCACGAGCAGCGGCGTCCCGTCCCGTTCGGAGGGGTCCCGGGTCCACTGCACGGCGTCGCGATCGATCATGGTCCCGACAGTAGTTGACGCATCAACCATCCCCAACCCCCGCGCGTTCCGCCGAACTCGCCGGAGCGACTGGTAGACACGGTGCATGGCCTCGCTGCGCACCCCCGACCCCGACTCCGGCTGGCTGTCCGACGAGGAACTCGCGAACGTCCGTCGTCGACTGCCGATCTGCTACGTCGAGGCGATCCCCGTCCGCACCGACGGCCTCGGCGTCGTCACCGAGGTGGGCGTGCTGCTCCGGGTGGCACCGAGCGGCTCGATCGCCCGCACCCTCGTGTCCGGACGCGTGATGTTCGGCGAGTCGATCCGCACGGCGCTGTTCCGGCACCTCGAGAAGGACCTCGGCCCGATGGCGTTCCCGCAGCTGCCGTCGAGCCCGACCCCCTTCACGGTGGCGGAGTACTTCCCGCTGCCCGGTGCCTCGGTGTACACGGACGAGCGGCAGCACGCGATCTCCCTCGCGTACGTCGTCCCCGTCACGGGCACGTGCGAGCCCCGTCAGGACGCCCTCGAGCTCACGTGGATGAGCCCGATGGAGGCAGCCTCCGACGCCGTCGCCGACGAGATGGAGGGCGGACGCGGGGCACTCCTGCGCGCCGGCCTCGCGTCGGTCGGCGCCCTCATGTAGCACCGCTCGCCAGCACACGACGAAGCCCCCGGATCCGATCGGACCCGGGGGCTTCGCAGCGCGGTACTGGACCGGCTTACTTGTTCTCGTTCTTGAGGCTGTCGGCCACGCCTGAAGCGGCGTCCTTGACGTTCGTACCTGCCTGCTTGGTGTCGGCCTTGACCTGATCGGTCTTGCCCTCAGCCTTGAGGTGGTCGTTGTCCGTCACGTTCCCGACGGCTTCCTTGGCCTTGCCTGCTGCCTTCGCAGCGGCGTTCTTGACGTCTTCGATCCCAGCCATAGGCTCTCCTTCCGACAGCGGACAGTTCCCCGTCAGCCGCTCGCGCGGCCTCCGGTGACACAGAACCTACGCGCGGGGTCCGTCAACGCGCCCAGGGGGCGTCAAGGTTCCGGGTCAGCGCGCGGAACCGGCAGGCCGGGAGGCGCGGCGCGAGCCACCGCGTCGGGCGCCGCCCGACTCGGAGCCGGCACCACGACCGGCGGCGTAGCCGCCGTCCGAGGACCACACCGGAGCGGAGCCACCGCGGACGGTGTCGCTCGAGGCGCGACGGCTGCCGCCGCTGCGGCGACCGCCGGACGCGGCACCCGAACGCTGCCCACCGGCGGAGCCGGCCGACGCACCCGCACCGGCCTCGGCGGGACGGCCGCCGCGACGCCCGGCACCGGACGACCCGGAAGCCGAGCCGGTGCGCGGGGCCTGCGCCGCGCCTCCCGACCGACCGCCGCGACCACGGCGACGACCGCCGCCCGCGCTGTCGGACTCGTTCGTCCGCTGCTTGGGCTGACGCTGCTGCTGGACGGGCTGCTCCGGCGCGACGTGGCGGACCGGGGCGACCTCGCCGACGAGCTCCGCGACCGCGGGGGAGTTCGCGGTGACCTGCTGCGGCGTGACCTTGATCGCGGCCGCACGCATCATCTGCGCGACGTCGCGACGCTCGGCCGGCATCGTGACCGTGACGACGTCACCGGACGAACCGGCACGGGCCGTGCGGCCGGAGCGGTGCAGGTACGCCTTGTGCTCGGTCGGCGGGTCGACGTGCACGACGAGCTCGACGTGGTCGACGTGCACGCCACGGGCGGCGACGTCGGTGGCGACGAGCACGAGGGCCTCGCCG
>Ga0153989_1000025_pt1 | contig 38742 bp, 47 predicted proteins | sample TSNC073MetaG_FD_104701 | JGI IMG/M metagenome (GOLD analysis project Ga0153989, IMG submission 104701) | Attine ant fungus gardens microbial communities from North Carolina, USA - TSNC073 MetaG | ecosystem: Host-associated > Fungi > Mycelium > Unclassified | place: USA: North Carolina, Jones... | reverse complement strand
CGAACGACGCGAACTGATCGCGAACAACAAGGCGTGGGACGCCGCGGAGGACGTGCGCCGCGAGTGGGTCACCGGCCTGTTGCAGCGCAAGAACGCGCCGAAGGACGCCGCCCGATTCCTCGGCCTGGCGCTCACCCGACACGCCACCACCCGGTACAACAACGGGGGAGTGAGCGTCCGGGGCCTGCTCGGGATCGAGGAGTCCGGGTGGGAGCCGGAGGTCATGGGCGCATGGGTCGAGCAGCACCCCACCAAGGGCATGCACGTGGCTCTCGCGGTCGTGATCGCCGGGTTCGAGAACACGGCGGACCGGAACTGGTGGCGGTACCCGGACGAGCACAGCCGCGGCTACCTCAACCAGTTGGCCGCGTGGGGGTACCCGCTGAGCCACGTCGAACAGTTGGCCGCAGGCATCCAGCCCGCCACCGACCAGCCCGATACCGATGGGGGCGACGCTGAGCCGCAGGACGGCGAGGACACGGCCGCCGAGTAGGTGAATCGGCGTGGGGGTCGCATCCAGCGGCCCCCACGCCCACCCGGCACCCGTTCGTGTCTCATCTAGGCCCGGACATGTCCCATCGAGCCGTTCTGGTGTCCGTGGGCTGCGCGTCGGCTGACGCCACCGCACGAAGGGGCTCCGCCCCCTCGTCACTTCCCGGAGCCGCTCGACGGAGCTCGCGGCTGTCACGGCCTCCGGCGGGCCAGGGAACAGTGCGCGAGGGCCCTAGATGACGCTCAGGTGATGCCCGGTGAGCACGCTGACCATCAGTCCGCCGGCGAGTACCGCCGCTGCCAGCACCCCGAGGACGTAGAGCAGCGGATCCACCGCGTCGAGGAAGCGTCCGACGGCGCGGAACGGGCGCCGCGGCCGGCGCGGAGTGGAATGCCCTGCCTGCTCGCTCATGCGCCGATTATCCCAGAGCGTCCGGACGAGGCCCAGGAGCCGGTTCAGTGCCGCCTGCCGTCGACGACGGTTCCGGTCGGAACGCGCTGGCGGGATCTCCGGCCTGCACGGCGGCGTCGTACTTCGCCCACGACTCCACGAGCCCCCGCGAGGGCTGCTCGCCGCGGTGCAGCGTGCGGGCGATCTCGTTCGCGTACATGTCGCGCATCTGCTCCGCGTGACGCTGTAACGGCATGATTGGCCCCCGATGGTTCCGCACCGGGCACACTGTCCGATGCGTCCGCATCATCCTGCGCGTGTGTGGGAAGGGCCGGGATCCCCAGTGCGGGTGTCCTCAGGACGCCGCGGCCGGTGAGACGCGGGGCCGGGTCAGCCACGCGAGCTGGTGCTCCTCGCAGAACCGTCCCGGGGCGTCGTCGCCGGTATCGAGGTCGACCAGCTCCCATGCCTCCGGTACCGCCCGGGCGGAGCAACCGTCGACGTCGCAGCCGACGAGCTCCGCGGGTTGCACCCACCGTGGATCCGCGACGAGGACCGCGGGGCGCTCCGAGGATCCCGACGCGACGTCGTCCTCGAGGTAGCCGGCGCCGGCGTCGTCCCGCTCGAGGGGGCGGTGCCGCTGCCGGGACTGGGAGTCGCGGCCGAGACCGCGTCGACGAGTACGCATAGCCGGGATGCTCGCAGCAACCCGCCGGGATCTCGGGCGCCATGCCGCACTGCGGTCACGTCCAGGGCTTCCGGCCAAGGGCCGGGAGTCGCTGCGCTCCGGGCGGAACCGGCTCCGCCGGCACTGTCAGGCCCTTCGGGCCGTTGCTTTGCCGTGAAGCCTTCGGCAGCGTACGGACGTCCAGGTTCCGCGCAAGCGGCAAGCCGCCGGCTCCTCCGAGATTTTCGGCGCGCGCTTCGCTTATTTCGCGCCGAAATTCTCTCCCCCTCCGCCCTCCGGGTTGCACTGCACCTTCCCGTCCTAGCGGCGACAAGTCGCCTTCACGGCAAAACAACGAGAGGGAGAGAGGAACCACACATGCAGCACATCGACACGCTCACCACGTTCGTCCCGGTCGTCGGGGAGGACGACATGCAGCGCCAGTTGCGGAAGCTCGGCGAACGCGACGAGGACATCCGTAGCCGTACCCGGATGGGCTACGTGCTGACCCACACCGCGTCGATCGCGGGTCCGCAGTTCACGACGTTCGTCGACACGTTCACCCGTACCGACGACGAGGAGTGACGAAGAGGCGGCCGGGACCAAATCGAAGTTGGTCCCGGCCGCCCGGTCCACCCTCCCACAGCACCACCGGACCCCGAAAGGACCGGCCGACCATGACTACCACCATCATCCCCACGAAGGGTGTCGCCGCCTTGCTTCGCAAGGAGCTTCGCGCAGCGTTTCCGGGCGTGAAGTTCTCCGTGCGCTGCTCCACCGGTACCGCGGCTGCGTGGATCAACGTCGCCTACGACGACGGCCCGACCACCCTGCAGGTTCAGGCCATCACTGGCCGGTTCGAGGGCCGATCGTTCAACGGCCAGACCGACTCCTACGACGACAACGGCCCGATCCTCGTCGCGGGCGACGCCGAAGAGATGCCGACCGAAGTCCGGTACTCCTGCGACGGCATCATCGTCACCCGCAACTACTCACCGGCGGGTCACCTGGCCGCGCAGCGTGTGATCCGCGAGGACAGCAGCATGCGGCACCTGGTCCTCTGCGACGAGCACGGCACCCTCAACGGCCACCACGACCTCACCGACGGTCGAGGCGAGGAGTTCAGCGCCGGCGGCCGCGGGTGGCCGTACCCGACTCTGTCGGCATGGTCCGCGGTCCGATTCGTGCTCGAACGCGTCGACCTCACCCCCGCCCCGGCGCACCAGTAGCCGGACGGGCCGCGCCGCCGATAGCGACGGCGGCGCGGCCCCCAACCCGCGGCCGTCAGACCAGAGGCCGCCTACGAACTCTAGAGAGGCCACCCTCATGCTCATCACTTACGAACGCCCCGACACGCTGGGGATGCGGATCGACCCCGCAGCACCCGCCGCGGACCTGGACCCGACCGGTGCCGAGTGCGATGCGACGACCTACGACGTCGGCGGCATCGAATGGCACTGCACCCGCCGTCCCGGCCACACCGACGACGAGCACCGCGCCGCGTTCGGCATCCGCGGCGACGGCCCCGCCGGAGAAGTCGGCTTCGCCTGGCAGTACGAATGGGGCGGTGCCGGGCACGGCCCGTCGTCTACGGAGCCGCTGACGACCGTCACCGTCACCGTGACGTTCCCGCGGTCGGCGTGGACGAATGAGCAGCTGCCCGAAGCGATCGCGGACGAGGTGCGGTCCGTGTTCTGGGAGTGTGACCACGACGACGTCGACGTCACCACCACGGCGGCCAGCAGCCACGCGCCCGGGAGAGGGTGAGCGCCGGCGGGCGGTCGGGGGTGTGGCCGGCCTCCGGCCGCCCGTGGAGGCGGCCCGCCTCCGGCCGCCCGTGGAGGCGGCCCGCCCCCACACCCCTGGCGCACCTTCGGTGCTGATGGAGCCGGCGACGGAGCGCCGGCCCTGGGGGGGCCTGCGGCCCCGTTTATTTGCCGTGAAGCCTTCGGCAGCATACGGACGTCCGGGCTCCGCGCAACTGGCTTTCGCGGCATATCCTCCCTCATTCCGCTTCGCTCCATTCAGTCCGGTATTCCACGACCAGTTGCACTACGCCCTCCCGTCCTAGCGGCGACAAGTCGCCTTCACGGCAAAAAAACGAAAGGGAGAGAAAGAACAATGACAAACAACATCAATTCGGTTGACGAGGTTATGCAGCAGATCACCGCGTTGGAAACCGAATGGGCGACAGCGGACATGAACGCCGAGCGCCTTGTCGATATGTACGACGACCCCAACGCCGGGAACCACCTCCGCCAGCGCCAGACCGAGATCCGCCAGCAGATCAGCGCCCTCGCCGCCTCGGCAGGAATCGACTACGACGACGAGGGTGACTACGAGGATGAGCTCTGACCGCCCGGTAGGTGGGGAAAGCGCCGGGATGACAGTGTTGGGGAAGGCGCAGCCCGCTAATCGTATCGGCTCACGGTAATGACAAAACGGGTCCAATGCGCCAGAGGATTACCAGCCCTCCCGCGGTCCCCCGTGCCCCAGCCGCACCTACGTAAACGTCATGCCCTGGTGCCAGAGTAATGCAGAACAATGCGTGCCAGCAGGTGTGCCGCCCGGCAGAAAAAAGGCAAAGAAAATGCAGGAAAAGGGTACCGGAATAGGTGCCGACGACGTAGAATAGAAGCATGCAACGGGGGAGGGGCCCCCACTGCATCACAATCTTGGGAAGGTGATTTCGATGAGCATCACGGTTTACAGCAAGTCCGGTTTCTGCGGGATGTGCAAGGCCACCGAGCGCGCTCTCGCATCCGCCGGCATCGAGTACACCGAGCTGCACCTCGAAGACGTCGACCAGGCGCAGATCGAGGAGTGGAAGACCACCCTCGGGATGAACGCTCCCATCGTCGTCACCGACACCGAGACCGGTTCCTGGAGCGGCTTCCGCCCGGACAAGATCGACCAGCTCAAGACCACCATCGAGACGGGAAAGGCCGCGTGATGACGATGACGCTCGAGCGTCCGACCACCGTCCGTCCCGACGTGGTCCAGCAGTCCACTCGCGATGCAGTCGACGAGCTCTACGCCGGCGACACCGTGGCCGCGTTCCGCGCGATCGACGCCGCGACCACCGACCCCACCGAGGACGTCCGTGAGTGGGAACTCACCGCCTCGCAACGTCGCGTGTACGAGGCCGGCTACATGGTCGGGTTCCAGATGGCCACCCCGGAGCTCATGGCCGAGGTCCTCGAACTGCGGGCCCGCCTCGAGCAGGCCGAGCACGACGCCGACCGGTACTACGCCGAGATGTGCCGACGACCCGCACCAGCCGAGCACACCGCGACCGAGAAGTCCTACGCGGAGCTTTCCCGGATCCGCGGCGAGCACGAGCGCGCCGAGCGTCAGGAGGCGGCGATCGACCGAATGTTCCCCCAGTACGCCGGCGCCCGCGCATGACCAGGGAGACTAGGACGATGGACCGACGGAAGAGGCAGCAGGAGCGAAGCGTGGACGACGCCGGGGCGCTGCTGCGATCGGACCAGGAAGACGACCGCGCTGCGTGCCTGGTGGTCTTGACCGTCGTTCAACTCGGGGGAGTCGGAGCATGACGTCGCATCAGTGGCTACTGTTCTGGGCTGTCGGTCAGCTCGTTGTGTGCGGCGCTGCTGGGGTCGTCGTCTTGCCGCGGCTGGTCGTGCAGCTGCTCCAGGAACGGTTGGGGCGTGATGCTCGCCAGTACCAGTTGACGTCAGAGCGGTCCGCATTGACCGAACGGCTCCGCTTCGAGATCGGCTATGACCCGTCGCTCCGTCGGGGACAGAAGTGACGGGCGCGGCAGTCGCCCTGACGGTGATGTTGACCGTCCTCGGGTGGAGTGCCTTGTTCGCGATCGTCTGGGGTGTACAGCGGTACCTCACACGTGACGAACGCCGGCACCGCCGCGACGTCGTGCGCCAGCTCCGCGCGATCTTCGACGACGCGTTTGAGCAGGGGAAGCTCTCACCGGAGAAGCGCGCAGAGATCGAGACTGGTCTCCGCCGGCTGCACCGCGGCTGAGGCGCAGCCGTGACAGAGCAGCGCACCTTCACGTTCGCGCGCGATGCGGCCGACCGAGGGCCCGTCGTCGCTCCGGTGGCCGACGTGTTCAGCACCCCGGCCGACCTCGAGGAGCTCGCTGCGCCTCCCGCCGATCGGCTCGGCGACGAGATCCCGATGGGGGAGTTCACCGCGCGGGAGTGGATGATCTTCCGGCAGGGGCAACGCTGGGGGTACGAGTCTCGGCAGGCCGAGGTGGACACGGCGTGGAACGCCTTCAATGCCGCTGACTTCGACGCCGACCGGTACTACCGGGCCGCGTACGACCACGACAACCACGACTGCGCGATCCACGCGAACAAGGGCCCCTACCAGGGCGCATCAACACGGCTCCTGCACTGGGAGTATCTCGGAGACGATGAAGTGACAGCGCCGTGACGGCGCTACGCGAGGCGCCAGCCGTTGCCGGCACGTTCTGCGAACGCCAGGTAGAAGAACCCGGCGATTGCGACGGGGATCGCCAGGACCCACAGGTACACGTACACGTTGAACCGCACCAGCAGCACGAACAGTGCGATGGGGGCCGGCAGGATCCACCCGCCCATGCCCTCACGCATCGGTTGGGTGACGCGGAAGTAGCTCTCCCGGGCGATCGGGTAGGCGAGCGCCTGCACCATCACGAACACGATCGCGCCCGCGAAGGCGAACCAGTCGCCGCCGGCGGCCGCGCGGATCGCGAGGTAGATGAAGAAGATGCCGGGCAGGAGTCCGAGCACGATGCTCGACGGCAGTCGTGTGTACCGCCGGTTGATCCATGCCCCCAGTACGAATCGCATGGCCCGAGTGTTGCAGGAGGGACCGACACGTGACTAGCGGCGGAACGTTGACGGCGTCGGAGCGGTTCTGGTCGCACGTGGTGAAAGGACCGGCGCCCACTGACTGCTGGATCTGGACGGGCGCGATCGGCGACGACGGGTACGGCCGATTCTGGGTGCCGCAACCGGACGGCGGTCAGCGGGCGATGCGCCCGCAACGGTGGCTGTACGAACACCTGACCGGTGTCGCGCTCCTGCCCGACGTGCTCCTGCTGCACGCGTGCGACGTGCCGCTGTGCGTGCACGTCGACGTCGACCAGACACGCTCCCACCTGGCGACGGGGTCACACCGCGGGAACATGCTCGAGCGGGTGCAGCGTGGTCGGCACCGCAACGGATCCACAGCGATCCGCACCGCGGGCCTCGCTCGCGCGGAGCGCGTGCGTCTGTCGCGTGAGCTCCGTGAAGCGTTCCGCGATCATGGGTGGGATCCCGCAGCGATCGCCGCGCACAAGACCGGGATCGAGCCGGACACCCCGACGCTCTGGTGAGCGGCACGGAACACAGCCCCGAGCACGCGTCGTGCTCGGGGCTGTGTCATGCGTTGAGGAAGTCCCGACGCGAGTTGATGAGGTGATGCCCGCACTCCGGACAGTCGTCATCGAAGCGGGTGAACCGGCTCTCGCATTGGGGGCACCGTTCGATGGCGGTGGCGTCACCGTCGCTGGCCCACCGCTCGGGGTACATCCGGAGCGACCGTTGGCACCGCGGGCAGTAGTCCGCCGCACCCTCGATCGGCGCGAAGCACCACCAGCACATCGTCCGCTATGCCGCGTACGCCGGTTGCGCGTCGTGCTCGCCGTCGACGTCGTGCCCCTCGTCGGTGGTCCCGCTCTCGGACTCGTCGGCCGCGCCCGCCGGCGGCTCCGTGGTCGCCACCTTGGGACGCTTGACCTCGCGCGTGGGGATGCCGAGGCGTTCCGCGACTTCGTCGCGGGTGACCTTCGTGTCGAGCATCTTGCCGACGATCGCGGCGGCCTCGGCCCGGGACGCCTCGACCTTCCGCTCGGTCTCGGCACGGATCGCGGCGATGCGTTCTTCCGCGTCGGCTTCGATGCCCTCGACTGCGTCGACGGCCACGAAGTATTCGGTGGCGAGCTCTTCGAGCCGTTCCTGCCGGCGGCGGAACTCCGCCGCGCGTTCTGCGGCCCGCTCCCGGGCGGCCTTCCGGGCGGCGGCCTGCGTCGCTGACTTCCGGTTCTCTGCCATCTCGATCCCTCCCGATCGTCTGCGGTCACCCCATGCGACCTAACGGCTACAACCCCGACCGCGGGGCGGTTCGGGAGCGGACCGGGCAAGCCGGACCGTGTTCATCCGCGCCAGCCCCGTGTGGCGGTTCTGGCGCGGATGCTGCCTTCGACGCACTCCACTCTCAGCACCGACTTCTTCGTTCCTCAGTCGTCGATGCTTCCCGTTCTCGTGGTCTCAACCAGCATCCGCGCTCACTATAGCTCGCGTGCCTGTTCCCCTCATCCTTCGGTCTACTCGCTGTCACACTATTGGCATTATGAATGAGTGGGGTACCCTTGCCGCATGTTCGCCGCCGCAGACCGTCCCGCTCTGGGGGTCTGCTGATGACGATGAGCCTGCACGTGCTGTCCACCGGCGACGGCTACACGTACTACACGTCGGAGGTCGCCACCGGCGACGTCCGACGTGCGCAGGGGCGGGAGATCGGCGACTACTACACCGTCGAGGGGAACCCTCCGGGGCAGTGGGTCGGCGGCGGAATCGGCCTGCTCGGCATGTCGGGTGAGGTCACCGAGGAGCAGATGAAGGCGCTCTTCGGTGAGGGTCTGCACCCGGACGCGGAGGCGATGATCGCCGCGTCGATGGAGGCCGGGAGGAGCTTCGAGGACGCCGAGAAGGAGGCCCGGCTGGGCCGGGCGCCGCACCGCATGTCGGCGTCGTCGACGAAGCTCGCCGCTGCGATCAAGGAGGCCGAGGAACGCTTCGAGCGCACCCGGCACCGCGAGCCGGACGCGTCCGAGCGTGCGCAGCTGCGGACCGCTGTCGGGTCGCAGGCGTTCCGCGAGGCGAACGGTCGGCCGCCTGCGGACGGGGAGGAACTGGGGAAGTTCATCACCGCCGCGACCCGCTCTGACCGGAACACGGTGTCCGGGATCGACCTGACGTTCTCCCCTCCGAAGTCCGTGTCGATCGCGTGGGCTGCTGCCATCGCGCGGGACGATCACGCCACCGCCAGGCTCATCGAGCAGGCGCAGGAACGCGCCATTGCCGACTCGATCGCGTGGCTCGAGGAGAACGCGATCGCGACCCGTGCCGGCGTGAACGGTGTCCGTCAGCTCGACGTTGAGGGCGGCCTGATCGCGACGAAGTTCCGCCACCATGACTCCCGCTCCGGGGACCCGCAGCTCCACGACCATGTGGTGGTCGCGAACCGTGTCCTCGGCTCGGACGGGAAGTGGCGGACCCTGGATTCGAAGCTGCTGCACCGGCAGGCGATGGCCGCCGCGGCGATCCACAACCGTGCCGTCATGGACTACGTCTGCGAGCTCACCGGCGCCACCACCCGAGCCCGGAGCCTGCGTGCGGGGGACCCGCCGGTGGTCGAGCTCGCCGGGGTCAGTGACGACCTGATCGCGGAAGCATCGACCCGGTCCCGCGACTCCCGGAAGGTCGCCGCGCAACTGGAGCGCGACTACCGCCGCGACCACGGCCGCTCCCCGGACAGCGCCACCCGACGGAAGATCGCCCAGCAGGCGGTTCTCGCGACCCGTCCGAAGAAGGAGCACATCCGCCCCGTCGCCGAGGTCGCGAAGACCTGGTTCGCGGCCGCCCGCCGCACCACCGATCGTCGTCAGCTGGAAGTCGGGGCCCTCCTTGGCCGCGACCTCGGTTCCGACCAGGAGACGCCGTTTGACCCGGAAGACGCCGCCCGCGCAATCCTCGCGAAGGTGTCTGAGGCCCGCTCGACGTGGGGTGTCAACAACGTGCAGATCGCCGCCGAGCAGTGGGTGAACGAGCACCGCGGCATGCCGGGCCTGGACACCAAGACCGGCGCCGCCCTCATCACGAAGACCGTCATCGACGGCCACTCCATCCAGCTCACCCCGCCGCCGGCGCACGGCAGCTTCCAGCCCGTCGCGATGCGCGACGGGTCCTCCCCGTACACCTCCAAGGGCGCCGTGGTGTTCTCCTCGCAGGCTGTGTTCGACGCGGAGGCGATCATCCTCGACGCTGCGAAGGACCGAACAATCGGCCCGGTCCGCGCGGAAACGTTCGCCGCTGCGAAGGCGGAACACGGCGCCCACCTCGACGCCGGACAGGCCGCTCTCGCCGCAGCGTTCGCGTGCGACCCGGTGCGCGTCATGGTCGGCGTCGGCCCTGCCGGCACCGGCAAGACGACCGCGCTGAAGGTCGCCGCTCGCGCGATCGAAGCCGAGGGCGGCCGCATGATCGGACTGACCCCGTCCGCGGCAGCGGCCGCGGTCATGTCCGAGGCGGTCGGCATCAAGGCAGTCACCCTCGACAAGTTCCTCCTCGGCACAACGCTCGAGCAGCTGCTCGAGGCGAAGTCCATCACCGGCGACATCGACCTCCGCCGAGGGGACGTGATCGTGGTCGACGAAGCTGGCATGGCCGGCACCGTGAACCTCGCCAAGGTCGTCCGGATCGCCGAACTCACCGGTGCGCACGTCCGGTTCATCGGCGACGACAAGCAGCTCGACGCCGTCGCGTCCGGAGGCATGCTGCGCCTCCTCGAACACGAGGTCGGCGCCGTCCACCTCGACGAGCTCCACCGGTTCAGCAACCCCGACGAAGCCGCAGCAACGCTCCTCCTGCGCGACCCGACGGTCAAGGACCCGTGGGCGTGGCACCTCGCCAACGACCGCGTCGTCGGTGGTGACGCCGACCGGATGGCCGACCACGTCTTCAACGGGTGGCAGCAGGACATCGACTCCGGACTCGACGCGCTGATGGCCGCCCCCACCCGTGACCAGGTCGGCGAGCTCAACGCCCGCGCGCAGGCGTACCGGTTCACCACCGGGCAGGTCCACGGCCGCCGCGGCGCGGACCTCATGGACGGCTTCCAGGCGCACACCGGGGACCGGATCGTGACTCGGAAGAACGACTACAAGCAGCGCATGCACCGCGGCCGGGAGTTCGTGAAGAACGGCGACCGGTGGACCGTGAAGGGTGTCCACGACGACGGGTCGCTCGACGTTGTGCACGCCGGCCACGGCGGCAAGCTCCGCCTGCCCGCCGGCTACGTCAAGCAGCACACGCAGCTCGGCTACGCACGCACCACCCACGGGGAGCAGGGCAACACCGGCGACACCATGTGGCAGATGGTCGACGCGGCGACCTCCCGGAACGCTGCGTACGTCGGTGGCACCCGCGGCCGCCACCGCAACACCTTCGCCGTCATCACCGAACCCGGTCAGGACATGCGCGACGTCCTGGCGAAGATCGCCGGGAACGTCGACCCGAACCTCACCGCCCACGAAAGCTTGCGCATCGCCCAGCGTGACGCGGACCGCATCGTCACGCTCGCAGACCAGTACGCGGACCTCACCCAGCAGGCCGACCGGATCCGGTTCACGGCGGCCGCGGAGCAGGCCCTCGGCGTCGACGTCACCAACAGGCTCGGCGGTGAGAGCACTTGGGGTGTCACCGTCGCCGCGATGCGCCGTGCCGAGCGGGCCGGCCTCGACCCCGCCGACGTGCTCTACCGGGCGTGGGCCGAACGTCCCGTCGACGATGTCGACAACGTCCCGGCCGCACTCGGTGCGCGCATCACCGCGCTCACGAAGCAGTGGGAACAGGAACACCCACAGGCCGCCAGCGAGCCGACCGTCCCGAGGTGGATCGCCGACACCGCACCTATCCGCTCGCCCCACCTCCCGCAGGCGTGGCGGGACGAGCTCCAGGAACGCCACGACCACCTCCGCGCCCGTCTCACGGAGCACGGTGAAGCGATCGCTGCCGAGCAGCCCGCTTGGGCAGCGCAGCTCGGCTCCGTGCCCGCGGAGCCCGACCGGCGGGCGGTGTGGGTGCGGCTCGCCGCGGAAGTCGACACCTACCGCGACCGCCACAACGTCCTCCTCGAGGAGCACGACGCCATCCCCGCCGGCCGCCGCGACGAGGGGATCGGGAAGGGCCTGCAGGAACGGGTCGTCGCGTCCCACAAGTCGCAGGTGCTCCGCGAACAAGCCGCGGACCGGAAGGATCGCCTCGCTGCCATCCGCGGCCGCGACTCCGACGCCGCCCGCCGTCGCCGCGAGGCATGGGAGCAGGCCCACGGCCGCCAGGTCTCGACCGGACGTCCGAAGGACTCCGGCAACGGAAGGGACCTGCCCCCGACACCAACGCGAGACAACGAACGCGAACGGTGATGTAGTCCTCTTCCCTGGGATGGGCAGCGTCGGCGGCCGCGACCGATCGTGTTCGCGGTCTGTACGGCAAGAAAGTCCTGACCCAGGAGCCAGGACACAGGCCCGAGCAGGTGCAGGGCTACTTGGGCTCTCGAGGTAGGTGAAGGGCGGCAGCGTTCACGGCGCGGCGGAGCGCGGCAGCATGGAGCGCAGCCTCGCGGTCGTCACGTGGCCAGTCCTGCAGGAGCGCGTGGAGGTCCCCGCCAGTCAGGATTGTCCGGACCGGCCGGTCGAGCTCGCGGCCGACAGTGCGCGCGACGTGCCGCCACTCGCTGACGCTCATCGCGAGATCCTCAACCACGACACGGGCACTGCCGCGCTCATGGAACTGTGTCCGGATCTCCTCGGCCGCGACCGCCTTGGCCCGCTCGAGGAACTGGTGCTCACTCACACGCCAACCCTACGGATACCCGGTACCGGCACGCGGGCACAGCACCCACCCTCCCCAGCGGTGAAATGCGAGCTGTCAGGGCGTGGAGGGTAGCATCGGCAGGGACACCAAGCCTCGCTCACGCAGCGCCGTCGATAGCCCTTCAAGCACCTCGGCGTCGATGCGCAACTCGGGGCCGTTGCAGTAGTCGAGCGCCAGCGGCACACCGGAGCCAATCGAGAGCGACAGCAGGTTGCCATCGCCCGCAGCGGAGAGCACCACGTGAAGCTGGAAGGACGCCCCGGGGTAGTCCGAGAGCAGCATGTCAAGGTGGAACAGGCTCAGGTCCGGCACCTCGATCTCGACCTTGGGGCCGTAGAACAATCGTCCCACGTCGTCCCCCTAGGCCGTCGGCATCTCGATGCGGACGATGCTTTCCCTACCGACGTGGTGCCCGCGCTCACAGGTGAAGATTCCCTGCCGGGCCACTCCCTGCTGTACTCGTGCATCACAGCCCTCGTGCAACTCGACGATCATCGCCCTGTCCTCCGTGCGGCTCGGTATCTGAAGCTCCCGCCTGCAGCCTACGAGTTGAAGCGCCGGCCGTGCACCCTTCGTCGATAAGTGCCGATAATGAATGTTATGTCACATTCTGGAGTTTGCTAGCAAATGGGCGGACTTGCGCATGCTGATGGCCAGCATCGCTTCTCGTTGGCCTCCTCATAGCGCCATCGGTGGCAAAGCGGGGCAGGCGGTCAACGGTGTGAGCTCCGACCTGCTTCGGGGTCTATCGGGCAGGTGTGATCCGACGGATTGCGTCCTCGATGCGGATATCGAGGGTGTCCTCAGACGAGTGCTCGACCTGGTCCTCGATCCACGCTTGCGGCATCCGTTCGCGCGGCAGCTCGGTGTGCGCGGCGAGCTGGCGGATGATGTCGTGCTCGAGCTGGCCCGGGCCACCGCCCCCGTAGCCGAAGTTCCACCCGTTGAACTGGCTGCTGCGGCTGAGCAAGTCGACGATTGTGTTGCCGATCGCCACGTACACGGGGCGGTCGCCGTTGCCTCCGGATGCGACGATGGACGCGTGTTCTGGGAACGGCTTGGGCTCCGTTGGCCAGATCACGCCCATGTCGATCCAGCTGTTCTCGACGTCGAGCTCACCCCAGGCGACGATGTGACCGCCGGGCGCCCTGCCGTACCGCAGCGTCTTCGGAATGAGCTGCTCGCGGAGCATCCGTCCCTCACGTCGATCGGCGTACTCCGGGTGTTCCTCAATCGCCCCGAGGAACCGCTCGTCCCATTTGCCGGCAGCGCGGAACACCTGCGTGGGGTTGTGCTCCGGGATGTAGCTTTCTACGAAGTCGGTGGGGACCGACGTGGTGTTCGCGGGGTCGTGGATGAGCCAGGTCACCGCCGACAGCACCTGCTCAAGGTGGTGGAACACGGTGGTGTTGGGGGTGTCGCTGTAGCGGTCGACGGACTCGATCCAGTCCCGCAGCTCGACGAGGAGCGAGCGAGTGACCTCCCGGCCGTCGTCGATCGTCTCCGGGTACTGCTCGAGGACCCGCCGCATCTGCGGCGTCGGGGTGTACGGCACCAGCCGAGCGGCGAAGTGAGTCGGGACCTCTTCCGTCTCGTCGCGGGTGAAGGGCGTCTCGGGCAGGTACATGGTCTCGCGGGTGTGGAACCAGTAGGCGACCAGCGGGGCGAGCTCGGACGCGGTGCGCCGCCGTGGGTCGCTCTCGGGCAGGTCGTGGAGGTACTGCAGCGCCTGCAGGAGGTCGCCCTGCTTGAAGCGGTCGTAGACGACGTCGACGGTGCGCTCTCCGGTGCTCCTCCACCGGCGGATGGTGTCCTTCGTATACGCCTGTGTTGGGTACCACTCGAGGGGGAAGCCGAGCATCCTGTTGACATCGCTGATCTGCGTCGGGGGCCAAATCGGGTCGGCGAACTTCCCGTGCTGCTTGGTCGCGACGATGTTGCGGACGAAGGCCCGGTAACTCCCCTCCATCGTGTAGGTGTCGAACCACAGTGCGCTCGCGCCGGCGCCAGCGAGGTACTCCGAATCGACCCACGTCATGATCTCCTCGGCCGCGTTCGTGACGGACGGACCGGGCGAATCGGGCAGCTTGGAGAGCACTACCACGGCGTCCTCGAGCGAGCCGCGTTCCCGGGCGAACACCCGCACGTGGTACTCGCCGTCCTCGCGGAGCCGCCATGCGGGGATGCGGGCCACCTCGTCGACGATCCGCTCGAGCGGCTGTTGGCGTGCGGGCGTCGTGGAGACCTGCGGGGTGGTCGTCGGGTTCTCTTGTGCCCGCTTCCATGCACGCACCTGGTCCCGGAGCCACAGTCCGGCTCGGGGACCGAACGAGATCCGCGCTGGGAACGTGCCGGCTTCCTCGCGCTGGCGGATCCGGGACTGTGACAGTCCCGTCTGCTTCACCACTGCCTCGATGCTGAGGTACTCACGGCCTGTACCGAGGCCCTGCCATCCGAAAACCATGTGCTCGTTCCTTCCGCCACCACCACCTACCTACCGATAGGAACAGTCAGATACACACCCTGGCCTGTCGTTAACAACAGTACAGTTTTGGACTGTTGTTAGCAACAGCCCCCTGCGCCCTCCCGCCGGGTATCTAGCTGTACTGAGCCGTCAGGTTGGTGACACTCGGGCTGCGGGCGTGAGCCCGTGGCTCGAGTGGATCCGGCCAGTGTTGTAGTGCCGGAGCCAGGGCGCAAGCGCGTCGGTGCGTGCGTGATTGCTGGTGAAGGGCTTCCGGTAGGCCCACTCGGCTGCGAGAGTCCGGTTGAAGCGTTCGACTTTGCCGTTCTGCCATGGGCAGTGCGGCTTGATGAACTTCTGTTTCGCGCCGAGCTTGGCGACGGCGGCTTTGAACGCCGTCGAGTGCCGGTAGGCGAACGCGTTGTCCGAGATGACCCGGTGGATTCTCGTGATGCCGTGGCCGGCGAAGTAGGCCGCTGCGCGTTCCAGGAATCCGGCAGCAGTGGCGCCTTTCTCATCGGCGTGGATCTCGGCGTAGGCGAGCCGAGTGTGGTCGTCGACCGCGGCGTGGACGTAGTCGAACCCGACGGGAACGTGCCGGTTGGGCCGTTCCGCGCGTGAGTGCGCCCGCCAGCCTCCGCCGTCTGGGATTCGGCCGAGTTTCTTCACGTCCACGTGGACCAGATCGCCGGGATGCTCGTGCTCGTACCGGGTCGTGGTCGACCGGGATGCGCGGATCAGCGCTCCGGTGATCGGGTCCAGCCATGCCAGTGGCGGGACCTGATGACGAGGATCCGGGAGATGGTTCGTGCGGGGACGCCGGTCTCGGCGGAGAGCCGAGCGGGACCGAACCGGAGCCGGGCCCGTGCTGCGAGGACCGTGGCTTCGCGTTCCGGTGTCGTCTTCGTCGGCATCCGGTGCGGTCGGCTCGACCGGTCCAACAATCCGACGGTGCCTTCGGCGCGGAACCGGCGCACCCATCGGTGCGCGCACTGCCGCGAGACGCCGAGCTCCTTGGCGACATGGGCGACGGGACGACGGTCCTGAATGACCCGAGCGACGAGCAATCGCCGTCCGTGCAGCGTCAGACGGGCGTTAGCGTGGACCATAGAGGACTCCTGGTGATGGCAGAACTCGACAGCTCCATCAAGCCAGGAGGCCTCGTCACGTCACAAGACCCGAAGTGTCACCAACGTCACGACCGGGTACATCTAGCGGCCAACGTGATGAGGCGAGAGAATAGGAAGCGAGGAAGGAGAGCCCGATGGGATCACGCGTGCTGTACCAGGACATCAAGCCCTACGACGTGCCCGCGTCCCTCGGCGCCCTCAAGGGGCCCTCCAGCGGCGTCTTGACGCTCCCGCTGAACGTCTACTGGGGTCCCGACCCCGATGCCGACCTCGACACGCTCTCGGGCGTGACGAAGGCGTACCAGGCGATCCTCCGTGAGGGCGCATCGGACGTGCAGGAGGCGCTGCTGAACCGTGATGTCCTGCTGCGGACCTGGGATGAGCTGCTCCTCCCCCTTCGCGTGCGGTCGCTCTGGGAGTCCCGCTTCCCGGAGCTCACCGCGTGAGCGACGACCGCGACCTCCAGTTCGAAGTAGCGCAGACGATCCTCCGCGGTGCCGATCAGCACGGCTTCGTCCTCGCCGGGTCGGGAGCGATCCGCGAACACGGCATCGTTGACCGGCTCACCCGCGACGTCGACCTGTTCACCAACCGCTACGACGCGGCCGAGTTCGACCGCGCCGTCACCGAGGCGCGCTCCGTCCTCGCGGACGCCGGCTACGTGGTGGAAGAGCGTCGCCGGGCGGAGTACTTCGCGCACCTGAACGTCACCGCGCCGGATGGCCGCCAGGTCGACGTCGACTTCGCGTACGACTGGCGCGGCGCGGAACCGGCTCGGCTGCAGGTGGGCCCGGTCCTGTCCGCGGATGACGCTGTGGCTTCGAAGACCAACGCCGTGTACACGCGCCTCGAGGCGCGTGACTTCATCGACCTCGACGCGATCCGGTCCTCCGGCCGGTACACGGACGAGGAACTGCTGCGGCTCGTCGCGGACCGGGACGACGGATTTGACCGGGCGATGTTCGCCCAGCAGCTGCAGCAGGTTGACCGGATCCGCGATGACCGGTTCGCCGCGTACGGGCTCGACAGCGACGCCGCGGCCGCCATGCGGACACGCACCACCCGGTGGGCGGCAGAGCTCGCCGAGGGTGGCGAGCCGCCAGCGCCGACGTCGCTGCCGGCCGCAACGCGGACGACGACGCTCGCTGCGATCCGTGGCCACCGGGAGCCCGAGGTGCAGGCACGCCGGGACTCGTGGGAGCAGGCCCACGGACGGCCGATGCGATCCGGCTCCGGGGCGTCGACGCCGGCACGTGATCTGCGCCAGTCGCCGACGTCGCCTCGTGAGGTTGACCGGGAACGCTGACACGGCCGTTCGAATCTCGCATGCGCTGCCTACTGGAACGCGCCGTGATCATTCGGCGCCGAGCCGGAACGATAGCGGTGAACGATGCCATGCTCGAAGAAGCGCTGCCACTGGGGCAGGCAGGATTAGGAGCGCATCATGACCAACACACCGTCCGATCCCGGCAACCAGCAGCCATTCGGCGCACAGCCACCCACCGGGAACGGCGGCTACCCGCCCGCCGGTCCGCAGCCGCCGTACGGCGCGGGCAGTGGGTCGGAGGGCGGCGCCAAGGCGAAGGGATTCTTCGGGGCACTGTTCGACTTCTCGTTCAACCACTTCGTCACCCCGATCATCGTCAAGATCGTCTACATCCTCGTACTCATCGCGTTGGTGATCGGCTGGCTTATTGCCGTCATCAGCGGATTCGCGCAGAACGTCGGCGTGGGACTGCTGTTCCTCGTCCTCGGCGCCATCGGCGTGATCGTGTACCTCGCGCTGATCCGCATGACGTTGGAGCTGTATCTGTCGATCGTGCGGATGAGCGAAGACATCCACCATCGACTCCCCCGCAACTGAAACATGAGGACGGGCCCACGCATCTGCGTGGGCCCGTCCTCATGGTGTGGCTACTGCGCCGGCGGCCTCGCCGGCGTGATCGCGTTGACCTCCTGGCGGTCACCGTCGTAGAGGTGGCCGCGCTGCATACTGCAGTCCCGGAACGGTCCGGTCGCCGCGTCGAACAGGACGGCACGGTGCGGGTCCCAGTGCCGGATCCACCAGTCCGAGAGCGCGGCCATGTTCCCGTTCTCGTCCTCCTGCTCCGCCTCCGCGGCGATGTGCGCGGTCCACAGCGCTTGCAGCCGGTCGACGACCTCGGGGTGCTTCCACCACTCCGGGCACCAGGTCGCCCGCTGCGCTGATCCGGTGACTTCCACCCGGGCGAATCGTTCCTGCACCCAGTCGTAGAACATCGACTGGAACGGATTCGCGCCCTGCGCCGGCGCTCCGGTGTCGACGTCGTCCGTCCCGTCGACGTCGACTGCCTCGATCTCAGACATTCAGGGCCTTTTTCCCACTGTTGATGCGGCGGCGGAGCCGGAGGTTCCGGAACCACGGCTTCGTCCGAATCAGGATCGGGTCGACGCCGCTGGCGAAGACCACCGCTCGCCACTTCCGCAGCGATCCGAGTGCCCCGGCGGTGAGGATCGGACGGAACCGGGTGGCGCCGGTGGTGCTGTCGATGACTTCTTCGTAGTCACCGATCAGCGCGGAGAGCTCCTGCAGGCGCGGCTGGTCGACCACGCCACCGCCGAACACGCGCATCGGGGCGGCGGACCAGATCGCTTCCCACCCTTCCTTCCCGTACGCGGCGATCGCCTGCGCCGGGGACTGGAAGTACGAGTTCAGCACGATCCCGAGGGAGCCGTAGTACGAGTACACCTCCGGCAGTTCCGGCCACTTCACGACGTTCGCGCACTCGTCGAGTTCGACCACGAGCGGCACCCGCAGGCGCCCACCGTTGGCGTGGGCCTGCTCCTCGGCGGCCTTGCAGACCGCCCGGACGAGCGCGGTCACGAACGCGGCCGCGGACCCGCCCTTCTTTGACAGCAGCACCAGGGTGTCCTTGCCCTGCGCCAGCGTGGCCGGGTCGAACTGCCGGATGCCCGTCGTGGGCACCGTCCACGCCATCATCGCTTCGTTCGACAGGGCGCCGGCCATGCGCTGCGCGGTGGCGTACATGCCGGAACGGGTCTTCTCCGTCCACTCGGCGAACCCGTCCAGGGTCGCGGCGAGGCCGACGACGCCGTGCCCGCGGAGGATGTCGGCGACGGTGGTGACCTTCTCCCGGGTCAGCCACTCGTACACGTCTCGCAACTGCCGCTTCTCGAGCGCGGCCGCGAGGAAGCAGCCGGCGAGCATCTTCCGCCCCGATTCGTCGAACTGCGCGTCCCCGCCGCGGTCCGACGCCTTCCGGGTGGACGCCTCGAAGATCTCCGCGAGCTCGTACGCGTCGTCGTCGGTGCGGATGTCGGCGAGGAGGTTGAACGTGAAGTCGGGCGTCGACGAGCGGCGCACTACCTGGTTCGGGTCGAGGACGTACGTCTCTCCGGCGCCGTGGCGGGCGGCGAGGATCTCGCGGATCCCGTCCGGCTTGTTCGAGGTCACCATGACCCCGCCGGGCGCGACCGCGCAGTGCGGGACGACCTCGGACGTGGTCTTGCCGCGTCGGGTGCCGTGCAGGTGCACGCCGGCGTCCTCCCACGACTGGAACACCTTGTGACGCCCGCGGGTCGCGACCGCACCGATCGGAAGCCCAGGCCCGATGTCTGGTTCGTCTTCGTGCAGGTCCTCGCGGGCCTGCTCGAGGCGCGTCTTCTCCAGCAGCGCCTTGTACTCGTATGGCGGGGCCATGCGCTGCACGGTCTGCCGTTCCTCCCGGCGGATCCGGCCGAGCCGACCGATGACGATCGCGGCCGCGACGACGGCCGCGACGACGACGATCACGATCGGGATGGTCGCACCGGGAACGCGTGCACCACCGAAGAACTGCCGGACCAGCTCCACGACGTTCCAGGAGTACTCCGTCCCCGTCGGGGTGACCGCGGCGCCGAGGTGGATGCTGAGGTACGCGGCGAACAGAACGACGGCGAACAGCATCACCGCTTCGAACGTGGACCGAATCTCGCTCATCGCCCCAGCCCCCGCTCCGGCGTCGGCGTGGCGACGACATCGGCCGTCGCTGCCGCCGAGGGGGTGCCGGTCACGCGCATACTGCGGCCGTGGCCGCGTTCCCACGCCTCCCGGCGTCGCTGCACGTCGTCGCCGGTGCGTTCGGCCTGCTCACGGCGTGCTTCCCGCCAGCTGCGGAGCCGATCGCGGACGCCGGGACGCTCCGGAGCCGCTTCCTGCGCTGCAGCAAGCGTGATCGCGGCACGGGCTGCGTTGTCCCGCTCGATCTGCGGCAGCGCGCGTTGTGCCCGCTGCGCGTCCGGGTCCAGGTAGTTGAACAGCGCGTCCCGGGGGTCGCCGGCGTACACCGACGGAGCGCGCGTCACCTCGAGCGTGCGGCTGTCGACGCTCGCGATCAGATCATCCGCGCCGGCGTCGAGCCCCGCCCACCGGCCGGCGAGGTTCGCGCTGCGCTCGAGGGCGGCTTCCGCGGCCGCGGTCAACGGCTGATCGGCGGTGCTCTCCTCGTAGAAGCGTTCCATCCCGGGCAGTTCCGCGTCGAGGGTGCGGATCAGCCGGCCGAGCTCGTCGTACGCGAGGACCTTCGCGGTGAGCACTTCCGCGCCCACCCGCTCCTTCCCGGCCTCGTCAGCATCGTCGTACGCAAGGCCCGTCTGGATCCGCTCGTTGTATCCGTCGAGGTACGCACGCTCCATCCGCTCCTGCAGCCGCGCCGGCGCCGGCGCCGGCGTTTGCTCGTCGAGGGACGGCAGCTCGGCGAAGGGTTCCAGTGCTGCGACTTCGGCTTGGAGCGTCGCCTGCTGCGTGCGGAGGCTGTCGCCGGCAGCCGGGTCCTCGTACATGTCGACCAACCGTTCCGCGTTCATGTCGGCGGTCGCCCACTCGCTTTCGAGCTCCCCGATCCGCGCACGAGCCTCGTCGGTGAGGTACGCCTGGTCCAGGCGCCCAGCGGGCGTCTGCTCGGCGGCGGGCAACGTGCCACGCGGGTCGACGAGGGTGCCGGTGAGTCCGTAGTCATCGACCGCCCCGATGACGTCCGCTCGCCACTCGTCGACGTCCGGTGCTCCGGCGGCGACGGCTTCTTCGTACCTGGCGGCCATCGTCGCGATCGCCTGCAGCTGTCCGGCCCGGCGATCGTGCTCCTCGAGCGCACGCACGGTGTCCGGATCGAGGCCCGTGGTGGGTGCGGCATCGCCCGCGCGGGGATCCCACGCGGTGCCCTGCAGTCCCTCCCGGGTCAGGAATGCCTCGAAGCTGCGCCGGGCGAGGTCGGCGCCGGTGCGAGCGAAGGCGACCCAGTCGACCTCCGGCGCTTGGGCGGCGGCGGCCGCCGCCTGCGTCGTGCGGTCCGGGTCGGTGAAGTCATCAGCCATGATCGTGTGCCTTTCCGTGCTGCCTTAATCGGTGGCGGACGCTGCGGCGCCGTCGTCGGTGTCGGTCCAGAACCGGACGTCCGGGTAGCCGTCCGGGTCGGCGGGTTCTGGTCCGAACCAGTGGTGCTCGGGCGCACCGGCGACGGTGCACGCGTGCCGGTACCGTGTGTCCTCGCACTGCACGCTGCTGTCCTCGCCGTCCAGCCGGGTCGTGAGCGTCCCAGTGCAGGGCACGTCGACGTTCTGCTCGTCGATCCATCGCACGGGCCCGTACGGGCCCGCGGCGACGTGGTGGAGGTCCGAGCGCGGCGGGACGGTCACCTCGCACCGGTACAGCGTTCCGTCGCGCTCGAAGCGCGACTCGCACTGTGCGCCGCCGGCGCCGTGGAGGGTGGGTCGTTCGGGGCCGAGGATGATGTCCTCTTCCAGCATCATCAGTCCGCCGGTGGACGCCTCGTACTGCTCGAGCAGGTTCGAGAGGGTGTCCTCGAGCGGCAGCGGGTGCTCGGGTCGGGTGTCGCGGATCCCGGCGAGTTCGATGAGGTCGTGTGCGGCGCATGCAGCCCGGTACGCCCACCAGCCGAGCCGGGACCGTCCGAACTCCCACCGTGCGTCGCTGGCGATCGCCCACACCGGGTGCGGTCGCCCCTCGAGCCCTAGGGCGGTGGAGCCGCCGTGTCGGTTCCCGAGCTCGTGGCGTTCGTCCTCGAGCGCGGTGGTGATCTGCTCGAGCATCCCGACCCCGGTCAGGCGCTTCCCGAGTTGTGCCTCGGTCAGCGTCGGCAACGCGTCGACCTGGTCGGCGTGGGTGCCGTGGCCGGCAAGGCGGAGCAGTTCCGGGGTGAAGGTGTGGAGGAGCCAGTTCGCTGTCGCAGCGAGGTCGCTCTGCCACCACCACACCTTCGCCGGGAGGCCGGTGTTCGTGTTGAACCAGCCGCGGCCACGGCATGCGTCGCAGCCCGCCTGATGCGATGACTCACCCTCGACCACGGTGCACTGCTCGCAGGGCACGATCCACGGTTCCGCTTCGCCCATGTCGAGCACGATCGCCCAGTGCACCGTGTCGGTGGCCTCGTGTCGGCCGGTCGTGACCGGCAGCGTCACGCCCGGTGTGGCCGCGGTGAAGACGCTCATGCGACGTTCTCCGTCGACGCGCCGGCGTCGATCGTGCCGGGGTCTGCGAGGAGTTCCGGGAGGTCCGCGGCGTCGGCGTCCTTGTTGTCGATCCACCAGCGGGCCCGGTCGAGCGGCCGCGCGGCGACGAGGACCTGCTCCTCGAACTCCGCGTCGGTGAGCTCCCCGCTCTCGACGAGTGCTTCGTACGCACCGCGGATCAGTTCGGCGCGGATGCGCAGCGCCCACGGCACCTGCTTCTCCGTGCCGACCAGGTCGATCGGCAGGCCGTCGCGTTCGGCGTCCTCGCGGATCTGCTCGGCTTCCTTCGCGTGCCGGGCGTCGCGTTCCGCGTCGGACTCGCCGGAGCCGTTCTGCTTCTTGAAGCAGCGGCCGCACACCAGGTGCTCACCGAACCACTTCGCGGACGCGGCCCGCTTGCCTGCAGGCTTGTCGGACAGGTCGCGGTTCTCGATGTGCCCGCAGGTGTACTGCACGGGCCAGATCGTCTTGACAGGCATGTTCTTCCTCCGCTTGCTGGTTCAAATGGGGTTGGGGGCGAAGCCGGCGCTGTGGCCGGTGGCTGCGGCGACGATGAGCGCGGCGGCGATCGCCACCGCCAGGACCGCTCCTGCGACGCGCTCATCGCGCGTCCACGCGCGCGGCGGTGCCGGGATCGCCGAGAGCGCCGCCGCGGCCGCCGATTGCAGCCGGACACGCGAGGCGTCCACGGGAGCGGTGAAGCACGCCGTCGGTGAGTCGACCGTGTCGGGGTGGGACACACCCCACAGCGCTTCGCCGGGCCGGCCGTCGATCGCGGCGATGAGGGCGCGCACCACAGGCCTCGGTCATCGAGGTCGATGCCGACCCACGCCGACGAGCGGACGCTGATGCTGTCCACCCCGTCGAGGGTGGGCGTTCCGCTCGAGGCGGCGACCCAGACAGCCCGTTGCCGCTTGCGTTTCTTCGGCCCCTGCAGGGTGGTGGTGGTCATGCTGACCTCCTCGTGTTGGTCGTGCGGGTGCGGTCGGTGACGAGCTGCTGGATCCGGGACAGGGACAGGCCGGATGCTTCCGCGGCGGCCTCCCGGCCGACGGCGATCGCGGCGTCCGCGATCGCGTCGTCTCGTGCCTGTCGGGACTGCCGATACGCCTCGACAGCGCGGCGCACCTGGTCGATGGGGTCCGTGGCCCGATCGGTCGTGGAAGCCATCGGGTCACTTCTCCTTGCCGGCGGCGAGTGTGAGCTTGTCGGTGGTGCCGCCGAGGTCGACGTGCTGGTGTGAGCAGTCGTCCTCGAACTGGCGGATGTTCGACAGGGGCGTGTTCGGCCGGCACTGCACCTGCCCGACCTGGGAGCCCTTCGGCATCATCGTGTTGAGCCACTGCAGGAACTCGATGTCCGCGGGCCCGGAGCCGAGGAGCACCTTCCCGCCGACGGCGTTGAAGTCCACGGCGACGGCCGGGTTCTTGCAGTGCAGCGATCCCGGGCAATGGATCCCGATTCCGACGCAGGGGCGGTTCATGTCGCTGATCTGCACGGACCCGTACTTGTTGAGGGCGGCGACGAGGATCTGCAGGATGCGGGTGTCGACCTGGCATCCAGGCTTGATCGTTCCGTCAACAATCGGGAGGATCTCCTGCTCCACCATCTGCGGGTGGTACGTGTCGGTGAAGGTGCCCTTCTTCCACGCCGCGGCGAGGGTGGTCGCGAGTTCCTTCTGATACCCGGACACGTCGCAGCCGGAGGTGACCGTCTTCCCGGTGAGGGCCTTGATGACCGCCTGCGCCTGCGTGAAGAACGGGGCGTAGTGGTACGGGTCGGCGTTGCCCTGCACCGCGTGTGCGGCGAGGGTCGGCTCCATCGACTCCCACCCATTGACGCCGAGCAGGCGGGTCAGGAACGCCTTCGCCGCGGTCGGGATGTCCAGACGCTGGTCGCGGGTGCCGTAGGACCCGCCCTGCTGCAGGACACCGATGGTGGTGTTGTCGACGGCATCGCCGTGGTTCGGGTTCGACAGCGACGACTCGCCCATTGCCGTCATCACGAGGATCGTGGTGGCCTGCTCGTTGACCTTCATTTCGTGTGCGGCCGCGATCAGCTTCGCGGCTACGCCAAGCTGGTCCCGGTTCCACTGCCCGACCTTGTCCGGCAGGTTCCCGCTGACCGTCCCGGTCGACTCCGAGCCGGCCCCGCACACGGCGGCCGCCGCGGGACCGCCGCCCGATGCGGCGGCGACGGCGAAGTAGATACCGCCGGCGACGATCACGATGGGCGCGAGGATCAGAGCGATGACCCCGAGGATGCCGCCCTTCATTCGTCGCTCCCGGGCAGCTGCGCGGAAACCACCAGCCAGCGACCGTTCTGCTGCTGCAGGTTCACGGTGTAGGTGCCGGCGTCGGTGGGGACGGCCACGATCGCCGGCACCGGGTCCTGCTCGCCGTCATCGTCGGCGCTGCCCGGCACGGGCGCCGCGGACACTCCCGCGGTCACCTTCGCCGGCCCCGTGACCCGCGTGCCGGGCACCCGGCCGCGGTTCGTGCCCGCGTAGGCGGTCTTCGCTTGCTCGGTGAGGTAGCTGGCGTAGTTCTTCTCCCACGCGTCCGTCGGAACCGTGTGGTCGGTGAACGCGGACACGAACCCGGCCGCGGCCGACGTCGGCGTGTTCGCCGGTACGGCCTGAGTCGGGGTCGCACTCGTCGACGGCGTCACCGATGACGTCGGAGCCGGCGCGCTCACACTCTGCGACGCCGAAGGCCGAAGGGCGAAGTGCAGCACGACGCCGGCGACGACGATGGCCACCGCCGCGAGGAAGGCGATGCCGAGCGCGACCCACACGGGCACGCCGCGTTCCTGCCGGGGGCTCATGCCGCCACCAGGCCCTGCTCCTTGGAGTGCTCATCAGCGACGACGCCCATCGCGTAGTTCGTCTCGGTAATCTTCTTCTCCAGGCTCGAGCGGATGTGCGAGACGCGGGTCTCAGCGTCGATGCCGACCTTCTTGAAGTGGTGCCCCTGGGGCAGCGTCATCAGGTACTCGGACGCACCGGTGCGCAGGCCCGCGATCGATGCGGCCTGCTGCGCGTCGTCGGAACGTGCCTGACGGAACAGGTGCAGCGTCCCGGCTTCCTTGATGAAGGAGATTGCGGGGTCCTCCGGAGGGATGTCGGCGACGTGGTGGATATTCACCACGTTCGACAGGCCCAGCGCACGCGACAGCTTCGAGTTCGACCGGATCACGGCCCCCATCGGACCGCCGACGAGGAACCAGCCCTCGTCGACGCAGAAGTTCGTCTGCTGCTGCTCCTTAGACGTGCGGATCGCACCGATGGTCCACGCGTTCGCGAGCATCATCCCGATCGACCGGGCGGGGCCGTCCTCGGGCAGCTGGCTGATGTCGAAGAACGTCGCCTTCTTGTCCAGCGCCACGGACGAGGAGGTGTCCCCGTCGAACAGGCCTGGCATCTCTTCCGGGATCCGCTCGAGCAGGATCCGGGCGCCGTAGCCGGCGAGCTCCTGGTGGTCCTTCACGAACCGGCTCAGGCCGGCGTACTCGGGAACGTCCATGTCCCCGAGGTGCTCGAGCACGTCGAGGATGTTCGCCGCGCGGCCCTTGTCCTCCGCGGAGCGGAGTGCGTGCAGCACGGCCACGCGGACCGCCTTCTTCTCGAACCGGTCCAGCTCGACGTTGTCGTTCAGGACCGCCGCGGCCTGCTGCACCATCTGCACCATGCCCGTCGGTCCGGGCACGAGCTGCGTCTGCAGCAGCCGCGGGTCCAGCAGGTTCAGCGTCACACCCTCCCGCGCGGCGGACGTCGTCGTGTCGGCGATGATGAACCGGATGGGTTCCACCCCGACGGCGGCCGCGACCGGGGTGTACTCGCCGAACTTCGAGTCGCCGGTGAACGGCTTAATGTCGATGACCACGACCCGGCGGCCCTTCAACACCAGGGGCCGGAGCACGTAGTCGCACTTCATCAGCGTCGACTTCCCCACGCCGACGTCGCCGATCGTGCACACGTTCGCCGAGGTCACCTTCCCGGCGCGGAACGCCGCGAACTGGTCGTTCGTCGCCGGCGTCGACGACAGCGTCTCGATCCCCGACAGGAGCCCTTGGAACTCCATCGGGGACGCGATCGGTGCGGGGTTGAGGATCTCCACCTGCCGGGTCGTCGACGGAGCGCCCTGCACGACGGGGCCGTAGTAGCCGATCCGGGTCAGCAGCTTCCGCCGCTTCGGCTGGTAGCCGCCCTCCGCCGGCACCGGGAAGCCGTTCGCGTCGCGGCCGGGGGCGAGCTCGTCGGTGACGTCGTCGGAGATCTCCGGTGAGGAGCGGATGGTGCGCTTGATGCGTTGCTTCGCCGACAGGGCTCCAGCCCGGCGGGCCCGACGGGTCGGCTCGTACGCCTCGTCCGTGGTGTCGGGGTCGGTGTTCGTGGTGGTGCTCATCGGGTGGGTCCTGTTCGTTCAAGGGTGTCGTGCACTTCGATGACGTCGCCGGCGGGGATGTGGATGCTGTCCCGGAGCCGCCACCCCTCCTTGGCGAAGAGGTTGAGGTCCTCGACGCGAGTGCGGAGTTGCCGGGAGCGGCGGGGCAGCTCGTCCTCGCCAGCGGGGAGGAACGTGGTGACCGTCGTGTAGACGTCGTCGGGGCGGCTCACGCGTCCGCCTGCTGCGCTGCGGTGTCCTGGTCCAGGGCGCGCAGGCGACGTGAAACCACCCACACGCTGGCCACCGTCACGGCGACCAGCAGCACGCCCGCGAGGGGGGAGATCGTGCTGCCCAGCGGGACGGCCGCGAGCCCCGCGACGAGGAACACCACGCCGGTCCGGGTACCGCGGCTCTTGCCGGTAAGGAACCCGACCATGACGAACCCGATGCCGACGACCGACAGGGCCTGCGCGCTGGCGAGCATCGCCCAGTAGATGCCGGTCACAGCGACTCCTTGGCTTCCTTGCCCGCGGCGAGCTTCTCCACCCGGGTGCCGATGGATCCGTTCGTGGGTGCGATGCCGCGGCCGACGGGCCACGTGTACGCGGCCGCGGTCTGCTGGTGCGGGTCGAGCCAGGTCAGCTTGCTGATGCCGGCGTTCGACGCAGCGGCGGTGATCTCCTCGACGGCGTCTGAGAGCTCCTGCCGGCTGCCGGCGGTGACGGTGATGTACCCGACCCAATTGGCGCCGGTGTGCCCGGTGCCGGGGGTGAGGTCCGCGATGCGCCGCTTCGCGGCTTCCTGCTCGACGTTCAGCGTGGTGTCCTCGATGCCGCCGCCGCGGGCGCGCCGGTTCGCGTCGGCGATGTCGGACACGCGGTCCTTTTCCGCGAGGAACAGGGCGTGATCCTGCGGGGTCAGCTCGAGGTGGAAGCTGATCGTGCGGACCACCTGGTGTTCCATTTCGCCGAGCATGGGCGCCATCCACAGCGACGTGCGGTGTGAGATCTTGACGTCCTTCGCGGTGACCCGGCAGGTGCGGGAGAGAGACTGCGAGAGCCGTCCGTCGGGGGCGCCGACGTAGGTCATGTGCGACCAGTCCTCTTGTGACGGCAACCACGCCCGGTCCGGGGTGATGTCGCCGGCCTGGTCCATCGGGAACCCCGGGTGCTGCAGGTGCCGCAGCACCGCGGCGGTCTGCCGGGCGGTGAGGGCCCGAACGTTCCGGAACCGTGCAGCCGTGAAGGCTGCGGCGACGGAGCGGATCTCTCGGTCCATGACGGCCAGCCATCCGTCGATGCCCTCCCCCGCCCGCTCAGCGCGGGAGATGAACCGGTCGGTTACGGGCCAGCACACGACGAACATCGGCCGGTTCACCAGCTGCGCGGCGGAGATGTCGTCGACGACCTCCCGGTAGGACTCGTGGATCTCGTCCGGGATCGTCTCGTCGCCGTGCTCAGCGAGCCACGCCTCGTGCGGCGCCGGGTCGGAGGGCAGGATCCGGGAGATGGTCTGCACCCGGTTTGGGAGGGTGAGCGCGGCGCCGAACTGGGCGAGGACCTGCTCGTACCCGGCGGAGGAGGCGTCGAAGACGGCGTCGGATTCGATGCCTTCGACCTGCCCGGTGGTGCTGAACACCACGGCGAGGTACTCCTGCCCGAACGAGGGCCGGTGCCACTGGATCCCGGAGGTCCGGTTCCGCTCCCGCAGCCACAGCATGCCCTCGACGCCGTCCGGGGTGAGGCGCATCGCGTGCATCTGCCGCTCTGCTTCCTTCCGGGCGGCGCGGCCGTCAGCGTTGGCCCACGCGTCGGTGAGGGCAGCCCAGCCGTCCTTGTCGTACGGAACGAACGTGGTCAGGCCGCGCTTCTCCCGGTCGCGGAACGACTTCCGGTTGATCTTGCGCTGCAGGATGGTGTTGTTCTCGGTGTCGATCGTGACGAACCACGCCACCACCGGCAGCACCGCCAACGCAATCAGACCCCAGATCTGCCACAGCGAGGACGCGATGAGCCCGGCGCCGACGGCGACTCCCAGCGTCCAGAGGCGGACCTTCGAGATCCGACCGCCGAACAGGCCACGGTGGGCCATGTCCCCACCGATCAATGACGTACGCATGCTGAGTCCCTTCCGGACGGTTTAGTCGTGGCTGCCGGCGTCGCCGGCCTGCTCGGCCGCCTGGTGGCCGGCTCGCACCGCGGATGCGGCGGCCTTCAAGGCGGCGTTGGCGAGGACCGCCGCGACCGCGACGGGCGCGCCCACACCGGACGCGGCAGTGCCCGCGGTCGCGGTCTTCCCGGCGGCGCTCGTGGCGCCCTTCTGCGCGGCAGCCTGGGCGGTCCTGCGGCCACCGGACTGGGCCGCCTGGTTCGCTGCGCTTCCGGCTGCGCTGCTGCTGGATGCGTTGATCGTCGTCGGACCGCCGCTTGCGGGCTGTGCGGGCTGGGTCGACGGCGTCCACCCGGACCCGGAGCCGGAGCTGTTCCCGGCGGCCTGGTTCGGGTTCTGCGGACCCTGCTGGCCGCGACTGCTCGGCAGCTGCGGAGCCGAGCCGGGATTCGGGCTGTTGAAGCCGCCGTCGCGGGACTGCCCGCCGCCACCGAGTGGAGCGCTTGCTGGGGAGGCGATCTTCAGCAGCGCCATCGGGGCGAACACGATCATGCAGATCAGCACCGCAGGAAGTGCGAGGTTGACGAACGTGGCGAAGCTGCCGGCGTCGCCGTCGACGGCCTTCATCTGCAGGCCGCCCACGGCGCGGAATACGATCCCGACGAGGAGGATCAGCAGCGCGTGGGAGAAGCACAGCGCCAACCACACGGTCGGGCCGATCTTCGCCAGGTGCCGGGTCTTCGGGTTGACCGCCCACGCTAGGAACAGCGCCATGAGTGCACCGGTGAGGTACATCGTGCCGAGCTGGATCAGCAGCACGAACACCACCACGATCATCCCGAGCAGCAGTCCCTCGAGGGTGATCTGCGAGATGAGTGCGGTTCCCCAGAGCTGTTGGGCGTTGTCGGAGGCCGCGGCGTCGCCGAGGTGGGTGAAGTAGTCCTTCGTCGACGAGCCGACCGCCCATAGGGCGATGGAGTCCTCGAGCTGGACGAACACCTTCCCGATCAGCTGCCCCACCAACGGTCCGAACGACGCTGCGACGACGAAGCCCGGCAGCGCCACGAACAGGGACTCGGCGAGTTCCTTCCCCGAGTTCTTGCCTTTCTGCGTCTGCACCGTCGCGACGATGATGAGCACCGCGGCGAGGAGGAACGCCATCGCGAACGACACCCGGTAGGAGTCGATCCACCACTGCGCCGAGTAGTCGGGGTGCAGCGCGTCGATCATCGGCGGGATGAGCTTGGTCGCCGTCACGTACACGGCCTGCTGCAGCAGTGACGTGATGTACCCGGCGGGATCCTTCACGAAGTCGACGGCCTTGACGACGTCGGTCGCGGCCTTCGCGCCGGAACCGACGATGCCGGAGATGATCCCCGACAGGCCTCCGGCGACGTTCGCGCCGGCATCTTGCCACCAGGACATCAGCAGCCCTCCTTGAACGTGGTTCCGGACTGGGTCGCGTTCACACGCCAGTCGCCGTCCCCGGACGCGCCGGAGACGACCCAGCCGCCGTTCGTGGCGGTGAGGACGAACTCGCCGCCGGTGTAGTTGACCTTCCCGTCGCGGACATCGGTCTTGCCGTCCGTGGTCGACGGGGCGGCGATGTCGATCGTCACCGTGTGCTTGGTGAGGTTGATGACCTTGAACGCACCCTTCGACAGGTCGACGGTGTGCTTCTGCGCATCGGCGTAGGGGGTCCCCTCTTGCACCTGGGTCTTCAGCAGGTCGTGCGCGGTGCCGGTGGTGGCGATGTTCACGACCTGGTTGATGCCGGGCCGCCACTCCGGGTCGGCTGCGCTGGTGACCTGCAGGAACCCGCCCAGGAACTCGGCGGCTCTCTCGACGGTGAAGTCCTTCGTGCGGCGCAGCTGCAGCAGGTCGTCACCCGTGATGCCGACACCCGCGACGCAGCCGGAGACGGTGCGCCGCTTGGAGTCGCCGAGGCTGTCGATCGTCGGAGCCGAACCGGGCGTCGCCGCGGGCGACGTCGCCGAGCTCGTCGGCGCGGTGGACGGGCGAGGCAGGAACGCGACGACGATCAGCACCACCAGGGATGCTGCGACCAACGCGCCGAAGACGATGCCGAGGGTCGCCAGCAGGCTGATCCGCTTCCGCGGACGGGGCGTGCGTTCCCGCTCGTCGACGCCGGTCACGATGCGCCGTTCTGTGCGGCGGTGGTGATCGCGAGGAACAGCGTCGGAGCGAGGATTACGCCGGCGATCGCGATGCCGGTGCCGAGCATGGTGTTGCGGGCGTGCTCGGCGTCGTTCGGCTTCTTCGCGTCCATCGCCTTCCGGAGGCCCATGAGCGCCTTGATGAAGAAGAACGCCAGGACGATTAGTGCGATTGCGAGGAACCCGCCGAGGGCCGGAACCCAGACGTTTCGGAAGCCGTCGCCGAGCCAGTCGAAGTTCGGCGTCACACCCTCGAACGGGTTGTCGCCGGCAGCGACGGCCGACGTGGTGGTGGTTGCCAGAGCAGTGGGGATGGGCAGCAGAGACATGGATGGACCTTTCGTGGGTTACGCCGACGCCCGGCCTGTGTCGGTGTCGGAAGTGGGCTTGGGGAGGGCGCGCAACTGTTCGGGGAGGTCTTCCGCGGGCTCGGCGTACCCAGACGCACGACGGGCGCGCCCGTAGAAGCGCTGCAGGTTGACGGTCTCGGTCAGCTGGTGCCGGCAGAACGCGCAGAACGTCGCCGGCGGGGTCCGCTCCCCGCACTCGGGGCAGGTCACCCAGTCCTCACGCGGATCCGGCTCGACCGAAGGCACCACCGGAGCCTGCGTGGCGGCCACGGCCGACACTGGTCCTGGGGTGGGCGTGGGATCCACCGCGGGAACGGCCCCGTCGGGGTCCTCGTCGTCCTGCGTGTCCGGCACTGCTGCGGCATCCCCCGGTCTGACCGCCGTGGTGCTCGGCTGTTCGCCTCGTACGACGCGGACGATCTCGGCGGCCGCGAACGTGAATGCCTCCTGCGTCGCCTGCGACACCTTCGCCCAGGTGATGTCGCGGCGCTCCGCGATGTGCGGGTCGAAGGGGATGTCGAACTGTCGAGCGCCGCCGCGCTCCTTGAGGTACCGCACGACGTCGGCGCGGTCGTCGGTGTTCTCCGGGCGTCCGTCCGTCATCCGCAGGATCACGGCGTTCCGCGCGAGCTCCGCGGCGTGGCCACCGGCGGCGATCAGACCGTCGAGCATCTCGATCGCCTTCAAGCCTGAGTCGCGGGCCATCATCACCGGAACCACGAGGACGTCCGCGACGTCGATCGCGCCCAGGAACGGGCCCGTGGTGACGACGTTGCCGGAGTCCATGAACCGGAACCGGTAGTACTCATCGATCACACGTGAGACGCCCACGACGTCTTCCGCGGTGAGCGCGGGCCGCGACTCCCCCGGCCGCGACCCGAACACATCGACAAACGAGGACTGCTGCACGGCGTAGCCGGCGAGCTGCCCAGACGAGCGGATCTGGCTGATGTCGCGCACCAGGTCGCCGAGGTCGAGCTGCGGGGCGCCCTCCGCACGCAGCGCGAGCGTGCCGGCGTCGTCCGCGACCTCGAGCGCGCAGATCCCGTTGCCTTTCACCGCCGCGAACGCGGACGCGAGGCCGAGAGTCGCCGGCGTCTTGCCGGACGTGCCCTTCGGATTCGCGATCAGCACCCCCACAGGGCGGGTGAACGCGCTGTGCAGGATCACCGCCCGCGCGCTCTCGAGCGCCGAGACGCGTTCGCGTGCCTGCAGCTCCGCCGCACTCGGTTGCAGCTTGAAGCCGATCCGGTTCAGCCCACCTCTCAACCCGGTCTTCGCGATCCCGGTGGCGTCCCCCTCCACCTCCGCCGAGCGGAACAACGTGTGTGCAGGGTTGGGGGCGTGGTGCCCGCTGGTGTGTTCCTGAGTCTCCAAGAGAGCCCTCCAACTTAATAAGTTGCGGAATCCTCGGCAGGGTCGAGTGTTGCTTCGGCCCCGCTGATCCCTGTTCTGCTCCCAGTATGCTCTATTTAGAGCTACACAAGTTGCTATGCGCTCCAACTAGGGCGTGCAGAGTTCTCTTAGTGCGCCAATAGAGTCATCAGGTGGGTAGACAGGGCAGCGGTGAACCGAATGAGTTCTCGAGGGCGTTTGTCGACGCGGTCGACGACATCCGTATTCGGAGAGGAATCACGACGCCGGCTCTCATCGCGCAGGCTGGATTCAGCCGCGGCTACTACTACAAGCGCACCCGCGGCGAGACCTCCTTCAACACGAATGACGTGCAGACGATCGCTGAAGCGCTCGGTGTGTCAGTCGGCGAGCTTCTCGAACCGGCCATCACGGAGATGGAGCGGTTGCACGCTCCTCGAAATGAGCGCCTGGAACCCGCACTCCTCGGCTACCGCCTCCGGAAGCTTGTCGCCATGCACGTCGCCCGTACCCCCGTTCCGCCGGTCGACAGCGCGGTTCGCGCAGCGCTGGCGAAGCGAGGGCGGCTCCTGGCCGGCGCCGACTGGGACCGTCTCCTCGCTGGCGAGCCGACAGACGTGACCAGTGATGACCTTCGTGCGGTCGCGGACTTCTTCGATGTACCGTCGGAGTACCTGCTGCGCACCGCACTCCCCGGCGTCGTCGATCTCGTCGATGCGCGGTTGGAAGTGGAGATTGCTTTGGCAGAGACTGGTGTGGGCATCGCAGCTCGCTCGGTCAACGCGGCGTCTCCGGCCGAGCTTCTCGCGATCGCCGAAGCGATCCGCGCCGCGGCGCCGTCCGAGCGGGGAGGTAATGAATGAGGAAGATCCGAACGCAACGACTCACCACCCAGCTTGCGGAGGACGCCATCGCCAGGCTGTCCCTGCCGCCCGGTCCGCTCACGTTTGAGACGTTGCGAACGGCCGTGGCGACCTCGCTCGGTAAGCCGCTCATCATCGATCCGCTGAACTCGCTCCCTCCGCGTGACCACCCAGCGAGCGTGACGGGCCTGTACCTCGACACCGCAGACGCCGGACGTGTGTACTTCCACCCGGACGATCCCCGCCTTTACCAGCTGTTCGTGATCCTCCACGAGTTCATGCACATTGCCGCCGGACACGGAGGGTGCCACGTGCCCGTCGAGGTCATGGAGCGCGGGTATGCCGGCGTGACCGCAGAGATAACCGCGGCACGGGCCCGCGTTCCGCTGCGGGCCTCGCTCGAGGACGCTGTCGCTGTCGACGTCGAAGAGCTCGTGGCGGAACGCGGAGCGATGCTGCTGCTCGAACGCCTCCAGAAGTCCACGCTGTCTGCAAGCGAGGAAGCCTTCGCGTGATCCCAGCTGCGTTCTGGGCTGCCGTTGGGCTCCTGCTCCTCCGCGTCAACGCGATCGGTAACGCAGCGCGACGTCCGGCGTTCCTTGCGGCCGCGCTGGCCGTCATCGGCATCGCCACGGTGGGTGTCGTCTGGCCCGTCGAGCCCCTCGATGCGCTCCTGGGTGACGTCAACGCGATCGACCTGGTCCAGGTACTCGCAGCGACTGCCGCATTCTGGTTCCTGCGGGACGCCACACGCGCTCACGCTGGGTCGGACGCCCGGTCGCGCCTACCCATCCTGATGTCGGTGCTCCTCGCCGAGACGGTCACCTTCATGGCGATCCCAGATCACATTGGGGAACCGACGACCTACATCCACGAGCACCTGCAGTACCCGGCCACGTGGCTGCACATCGTCATCTACATGGTCGCGATGGGCTGGTTCGCCGGTGACTCCATCCGGATGCTTCTGCCACACCCCCGCGGCGTGAACATCCTGTTCATTATCGGCTTCACACTCGTGGTCCTCTCGATCATCGCCGAGCTCGTCGACATCACCAGCGTGTTCGTCGAAGGGCACCAGATGCCCTTCTCGCGGGCGATGCTCGTCGTGTTCAACAGCCTCTTTTACCCCGGCCTGGTGGCCATCGGTGTTGCACACGGATGGCGGACCCTGCGGCGGCTCATTTCTGTCCTCGGGTGGCGTCTGACCTCGCTCCGCCTGTTCGTCATGTCAGCGCGCGATCAGAGCGCTGGCAGGCTCCGGCTGCGACTCCAGGGCAGCGCTGAGGTTGTCGCCGCGCAGCGGTACATCGAGCTTCGCGACAAGATCGTCGCCGGCCGCCTCGAGGTCACAGAACAAGAGCAGCGCTACTTGGAGCGTGTAGACGAACGGCTCGCGAAGGGAGTTACCGCATGGGCGTTATCGGTGTAGTAGCAGCCGCGGTCACCCTGACGGCCATCGCGGCCGCGACAGCAGCAGGTGTGGTGGTCGCGAAGAAGGCGATTCATCCGCGCCCGAAGCGAACCGTCACCGTCGTGAACGTCGACGGCGCCAGCATTACCGTCCCATCGGACGAGCAGACACGGTGCCCTGGTGAGTACCGCGTGTACTTCCACGATGGCCAGCACAGCATCCTCGTCGGGGACGTGCTCGACGACGACGGCCGTCACGTCCGCCGGGCGATCTTGGGCGAACCCGCAATCGTTCCGGCGGCAAAGGACAAGCTTGTCTGGAGCGGATACCTCCTCGACACTCCAGGGTCGGTGTCGTCCTCCTTCGAGGAGGTTGCGATCACCGCTGACGGTGACACCCGGAAGGCGTGGTACTTCCCTGTGGCCGGCGCCACCACCTGGGCCATCCATGTGCACGGGATCCACTCGGGCCGGCAAGCCATCCTTCGTGCCGTGCCCGACACACTCTCCGCCGGAATGAGCTCCCTCGTCATCGGATACCGCGGCGACGTCGAAGACGGCCGTGGCCTGCCGGCGACGTTCGGTACAGACGAGTGGCACGATCTGGATGCAGCGATGCGCCACGCTGTTGACCACGGAGCAGAGCGTCTGGTGCTCGTCGGTTGGTCGATGGGCGCGACGATCGCTTTGCACGCGGCCGCGCGTTCCGTCCTCCGCAGCCAGATCGACGCCCTGATCCTGGTCTGTCCAGCTCTCGACTGGTTCGCGGCTCTGTGCGCGGGCGCGTCCAAGGCAGGTTTCCCGGGGGTCCTCGGGTTGCTGGGTGCCCTCACACTCACGATCCCTGGTCTCGCTCGCTTCGCCGGCCTGCGGAAGGCCATTCCCGTGCGCTGGATGCGTCCAACCTCGCCAGCTGGGCTGCCGATCCTCCTCGTCCACAGCTCTGGCGACCGCGACGTCCCTCTCGAGGTGTCCAAGCGCTTCGCGGCCACGGCTGGTGAGTCAGCCACCCTCGTGGAGATCGCGCCGTGCCCACACGGCATGGAGCTCAACCGTGAGCCGGAGCTGTTCCATCGGTCGATCGCCAGCTTTCTCTCCCGAACCGTGGCTCTATCTAGGGCCGATACGGTGCATCGATAGGGTACTTTGGTGGCACCGGGCGCCACTCGTCTGGTTGCGACCTCCCGCATCACGGAGTCGCGCTTGCCAACCGCTTGGAGTGCCTGTCCGCACTGGAAGGAGCATCGATGCAGTCTTGCGACACGCCGCCCCAGGAAGCCGCGCGCATGCATGTTCCCGCCAAGGTGTGACTATGAGCGACTTTGGACGACGCGCTAGCCGAGCGCAGAACGCCCCGACGGTCCTTCTGCAGGGCCGTGTGCTTCCTGAGACCCGTCAGGCGTTCAAGGACGCCGCTGAAGCGAGCGGAGTCTCAGTCGCTTACTACCTCGACGCACTAGCGCGCTCGCTTGTTGCGGACAACGGCTCTATGCCGTTGGTCGAGGACCCCCGGCGGCTTAACCGAGTGGAGTTGCCTATCCCGGCCGCCTAACGACAAAACCCCCGCCGGAGGCGGGGGTTCGGGGCTAAGCCCCAAGTCATGTTTCTCACTACCTGTCTAGTCGCCAAACGGGTCAGGTTGTGAGGTTCCGAGAGAAGAAGCCCGGTTACCCGGGAGCCTTCGTCGTACCACCACTCCGAGGAGGGGAGGTGTCGCCATCGTAACGCACGTTGCTGCGCCCGGTATAGGTCAATCTGTCCGCGTGTCTGATTTGGATATCGCTTGGGCGTTGACGCGCTCGATCGCGCCTCGTCGGTATGTGAACCGCATGATCGCGGAGGCTGACGGGACGATCCGGTCGAACAGTTACCCGTCGAAGTTCCCGACTGCAGGGCACACTTCCCCGTCGACGCCGTGGACGATCGACCTCACAGACCTTGACGGACGGTTCTGGTTCGCCGCGTTCGACCTGGACGCGAAGACCCCGGAGGACTTCGACCAGGCGGCCGAGGACCTCGGCGTGTTGGTGCGAATCCTCCGCGACGCGCAGGTGCCGCACGTGGTGTGCCGCTCAAGCCCCACGGGCGGCTTCCACGTGTGGGTGCCCCTTGCCGGCGTCGACAAGGCCACGATGGTGCAGCTCGCCGGCGCCGCCCGCGCCGTGCTGCCGTCCCTTGACCACGGGCTGCTCTGCAACGACCGCACGGGCGCCGTCCGCCCCCCGCTGACCCCGCACGCACGCGGTGGCGCGTCCGAGGTGATGGCCGGCGCCGACGACGTCGACGTGCTCCGCACCCCGACCGTCACCGCCGGCGACCTCCTCCGCGTCACTGCAGCCTTCCGTGAGCTCCGCCCGAGCGTCGACCCGGCAGACTCCTCCCCCACCGGCCCCGTCGACGCCCGCCACCACGCACACCGCGCCTTGCCGGCGTGGGGCGAGGCACACATGGCCACCGTTGCCGGCGGCCGCGACCCCTCGCGCACCGGCTACCTGTGCCTGCTCGCGGCCGCGGTGTCCGGGTGGACCCTCGCCGACGTCGAGCACGCCGCAAAGACCGCACCCGGCATGGAGCACTACCGAACCCGCAACCGCCCCACCGGCGGCCGCGAGCCCCGCACCGCAGCCGAGGCGGCCGCCCGCCTCGAGCGGCAGTGGGCGAAGGCGCAGGAGCGTGCCGTGCTGTACCGGTATGCGCCTGAGGAACGCGAACAACGTGACCTCACCCAGCTGACCGGCATCGTCGACGTCGTCGAGGCCATGCTGCAGGCGATCGCCGCCTCCCCCGGCCGCTGGACCCGCAGCGAGCCGGACCTGCACGACAGCACCGTCTTGACCTACCTCGCCTGGGCGTCCCTGCGTTCCGGCTCCCGCGACGTCGGCGCCGCCCTCCGCTCCGTGGCGATCGCCACCGGGATCCCCTCGAGCACCGTCGACCGCTCCCTCCGCCGCCTCCAAGCGGCCGGATGGATCACCCGCCGGCGCCAGGCAGACGGCCCCAACGCGGCCGTCTGGCGGCTCACAGACCGGTTTTCCACAGGCTCCGAACACGTCGGGCCACTTCACGATGTGACCGCCCGCCCCCCGGCCGAGCTCTTCGACGTCCGTGTCACCCTCCTAGACGCTCTGGAAGACCGTCTCGACGCCGGACGACACGACGTCTTCACCCGGGCAGGACTCGGACCCACAGCCCGACGCGTCTACGAGAGCCTGACCACCGACGAGCACGCTCCCGAAGTCGTCGCTGATCGTGCAGGACTCCCCCGCGGCCGCGTACGAGCAGCCCTCGCCCGCATGCGTCGCTGGACTCTCGCGATCGCAACGCGGGCGGGGTGGCGTCGGCGACTCCAGGATTTCCGCACACACGTGGCGAAGCAGCTCGGGGTCGACGGGATCTTGCAGCGACGGGAACGGCAGTACGTCGACGAGCGCGACCTCTGGGGCTGGTGGCAGAACCACCTCATCCGCAAGGCCGGTCGACGCGGCCGCGACCGAACACCCACCACGCAGGTGGTCATGTTCCGAGCCGCTGACGACCACGGCGGCCCGGAGGCGTACCCGGCGTACCCCTGCTCGAGCGACGGTCGAGCCGACCACCAAGAGGCCATGCGGTTCGTCCGACGCAAACTTCTCCAGCAGCTCCGCGACCTCGAACTGGCTGTATGATGACAGGCATGCCTGCATGCCTGCATGCCTGCATGCCTGCATGCCTGCATGCCTGCATGCCTGCATGCCTGCATGCCTGCAT
>Ga0153989_1000023_pt1 | contig 41530 bp, 40 predicted proteins | sample TSNC073MetaG_FD_104701 | JGI IMG/M metagenome (GOLD analysis project Ga0153989, IMG submission 104701) | Attine ant fungus gardens microbial communities from North Carolina, USA - TSNC073 MetaG | ecosystem: Host-associated > Fungi > Mycelium > Unclassified | place: USA: North Carolina, Jones... | reverse complement strand
GTAGGGCGCGCCTAGAGTGTGGGGATGGCCAAGGCACGCGTGGACAGCTGGATCTGGGCGGTGCGGATCACGAAGACCCGCTCCGCCGCGACCGCCGCGTGCAAGGCCGGGCACGTCCGGGTGAACGGCGAACGCGCGAAGCCCGCGCAGCCGATCGGCCCCGGGGACGAGGTGCGCGTCCGGCAGAACGGGTTCGACCGGATCGTCGTCGTGACCGGGATCATCCTGAAGCGCACGAGCGCCCCCGAGGCCGCGAAGCACTTCGAGGACAGGACCCCGCCGCGCCTGCCGAAGGAGGAGGCCGGCTTCGTGCCGATGCGCGACCGCGGTGCCGGACGACCGAGCAAGCGGGAGCGCCGGGACCTCGAGAAGCTCCGCGGCTACTGACGCCGGAGCCGCACGACGGGTCAGACGAAGCGGACGGTCTGCTGCAGACGGTCGCGGACCTCGAACACGTCGACACTGCCGTCCGGCGACCAGACACCGTTCAGCACCTGGCCGAGCGCGCTGCGTCGGACGACGAGCGCGGTGGGCTTCCGGGCGGAGCCGACGACCTGGACGTCCTCGTCGACCGCGGAGTCCGGCACGACGAGCAGTCGCCCGGTGAACCGCACGCGCGTCTGCTTCTGCACGGCACGGGCGGCACGGACGAGTTCCTTCACCGGGCGCTCCCCCGGCGCGAGGGTCTCGCCGACGATCTCCCCGTGCTCGATCCGGACCGGGGCTCCCCAGTCGATGGACTCCAGCGCCCACAGCCCGCTCGGCGTCAGGACCGCGTGGTCGAGCTTGCCCTCGGCGCCGGCGTCGAGGTCGTGCCAGACGGTCACGCCGATGCCCATCTCGGAGACGATCGCGGCGGTGGCCTCCTCGGCGAGCGCCTCGGCCAGCAGCCGTCGGATGTGCCGCGGCGCCGAGCGGATGAGCGTGGGGTCGTACGGGTCCTCGATGGGGTCCCCCAGGCCGACCCACTCGCGCTCGGCCTGCAGGAAGACCTCGCGGGAGCGTCCGCCCGGGTGTCCGTGGGACCGGGCCCGCGGGCGTGAGTCGCGACGCGCCGCCGGGGGTGCGTAGGCGTCGCGACCGGTGTCGTGCCTCCAGGCAGAGGAGCCGGACGGGCCGGAACCCGGGCCGGACGCACCCTGCTGGCTGCCACGCTGGGATCCCGCGTCGTAGGCGCGGCGTGCGGCGGGGGTGCCGACGCGCTCCCAGGCGATCTGCACCTGGCGGAACCGACGGGGGTCGCCGCCGAGGTCCGGGTGGGACTCGCGGGCGGCGCGGCGGTAGGCGCGGCGGAGCTCGTCGTCGTCGGCGGTCGCGGGGACGCCGAGGACTTCGTACGGGGTGGCGTCGGCCGGGCTGTCGGTCATGGCCCTGCGACATTACCCGAGGCAGCGTCGGAGTCCGCCGCGTGGCTGCTGGGTGCTGTCTGGGGGCGTCGGTCCGCAGTCTCAGGCGACGGAGAACGACACGGGGGCGTCGAGGAACCGGGCGTGCCGGTCGGCCGCGGCCCCGAGCGCTCGGACGGCGGCAGCGTCGAGCGGCTCGAACGGGGTGACGGTGACCCGGACGTCGCGGGTGCGTTCGGTGCGGGTCCAGGTGCCGACGATGCGTCCGCGCACGACGGCCATCGGCAGGAACACCCCGTTGCCGCCCGGGACCACGCGGTCGGCGTGCACGGGGTCGAGCTGGGCGGACCGGTCGGCGTACCCGATCAGGTACTCGTCGAACCCCGGGAGGAGGTGCCCGGTCGGCACGCCGCCGGTCGGTGGGCGGTCGGCGAGCGCGAGGAGTCCGTCACCGAGGTCCTCCACGGCGTCGCCGGCGGCGGCACGGGCCCGCCGGACGTCGCCGAGCGGGAGCTTCGTCCAGCTCGCGGCGTCGACCTCGGTCGCCGGGCCCCGGCCACGGAGGTACCCGGTGAGCACCCGGCGCAGTGCCTCGTCGCGGTCGGGCGGGTTCGTGGTCGCCGGTGCCCACTCGTCGAGCAGCACGATGCCCTGTCCCACCCGTGCGGCGGGGCCCCAGGCGATGCGGCCCTCCAGTCCGAGACGGAGCAGCACGTGGTAGCCGCGACCGCCGGCGGGGTCGATGCCGGCCGACCGGTACACGGCGAGGAGGTCGTCGCGGACGAGCGCCCGACCGCCGGACAGCGCTCCGGTCGTGGCGTCCCGCGCGACGGCGAGGAGGGCGTCGTCGATCCCGAGCTCGGCGGCCCGGCGGGCGATCGAGCGGATGGTCCGGTCAGCGGTCAGCGTGAGCAGCATCCGGAGGTCGTCGGGGCGCATCGCGTGCAGGGTGCCGCGCATCGGCCAGGAGCGGACGAGTTCGCCGCGGTCGAACGCGGCGCGCACGTCGGCGCGTGTCGAGCCGGGCGAGCGGACCCCGATCGCCCAGAGCACCTGTCCGAGGTCCTGCCCCTGCACGGCCGTCATCCGTTCGACCGCGGCGGTGGGCCCGAGTCCGGGCACGGCGACCCCCTGCGCGGCGAGTCGCATCGCACGGAGCTGGGCCGGGGTCGTCACCACCCCGGCCTGCCCGGCACCACCGTCACGCGACGGCGGCGGCGATGTCCGCGGCGTGCTGCTCGATGTAGGCGACGTCGGCCCGGTAGAGGTCGGCGTGCCCGTGTTCCAGGTCGCTCACGAACTTCGGGTTGCCCGCCGCCGCCTCGGTCTCGATCGTCGTGACGAGGGCGACGAGCGACCCGATCATCGTGTCCGCGAGGACCGCGCGGGACCGGGCGTCCAGGTCGTAGGCGCGGCAGAACTCGGCGGCGCGGTCGAGCCGTTCGTCGAGCGAGGGCGCGGTCGAGCCCTCGACGATGCCGGTCGTGAACGGCGCGAACCGGTACACCGCACTGGCGACGTCCCACACCCGGGGTCCGGGGTGGGCGGTGTCGAAGTCGATCAGCCCGACCGCGGCGACGCCGTCGTAGACGCAGTTGTAGGGGGCGAAGTCGCCGTGCACGATCGTCTCGACGGGCAGCCGGTCCGCCTGGGACCAGACGTCGCGGGACTCGTCGCGCGGGAACGTCGCGGCGGCGTCGTGGTAGTGCCGCAGGAGGCGCGCGCTCGTCACGAGGGCGGCTTCGCTGGCGACGTCGGCGGTCCACGGGTACTCGCCCGCGGTGCCGGGGACGAACGACACCGTCTCGAGGGTGTCCCCGTGCTCGATCGGTTCCGGCGCCGCGACGAACCCCTGTTCGTGCAGGTGGGCGAGCAGCCGGTGCACGGTCGGCGTCCACGGCCCTGCCGGGCGGTGCACGCGATCGTCGGCCCTGGTGATCCGCTCCATCGGGTCCTCCTGTCGTCCACGTCTCCGTTGACGTGGTGGTCCAGGCTACCGGGCACTGCCCGGCAGCGCGCGGGTCACGATGTGAACACCTCGTGACGCGTTCGCATGCGACGTTGCATGCAAGGCGTAGGATCGATGACCGTGAGCACCCCCGTCACCGTCCCGGCAGCAGCCGACCGCGCCTACGACCACGTCAAGCGGGCCATCATCCGAGGCGACCTCCCGGGCGGGACGGCGATCAGCGAGAACGCCCTGTGCCAGGAGATCGGCGTGTCCAGGACACCCGTGCACGAGGCGTTCCTGCGCCTCGCCGCCGAGGACCTGCTCACCCTCGAGTCCCGGAAGGGCGCCGTCGTCCGGCCGATGTCCCCGAACGAGGCCGCCGACGTGCTCGAGATGCGGGAGGCGATCGAGTCGACCGCGGCGACCCGCGTCGTGACCGACGGCCGCGCTGCGGACGTCACCCCGAGCCTCCAGGCCATGCTCGCCGACCAGGAGCAGGCGGTGGCGACCGGCGACGTCGACCGGTTCGTCGAGGTCGACGCGGACTTCCACGGCGCCGTCATCGCGGCGTCGCGGAACGCCGTCGCCGTCCTGTTCGCGCGGACGCTGCGCGATCGGCAGCAACGGCTGCGGCACCACCTGATGCGGCTGCAGCCCGGGCAGCTGCAGGCGTCGCTCGAGGACCACCGCGCCCTCGCCGCCGCGCTCGAGGCCGGCGACGCCGCCCGGTACGCCGAGGTGCTCCGTGCCCACGTGGCCTCGCACCGGGGCGCCCTGTGAGCGCGACCACCGGGTCCCTCGCCGTCCCGAACCCGCGGGCCCTGCCGTGGGTCGCGGTCTGGGGCGCCGTGTTCGTGTGCTCGTGGGGCGGCAACCAGTTCTCGCCCCTGCTGCTCATGTACGAGGAGCGCGCGCACTACTCGTCGTTCCTCGTCACGGTCTTCCTCGGCGTCTACGTGCTCGGGCTCGCGCCGGCGCTCCTCGTCGCCGGCTCCCTGTCCGACCGGCACGGACGACGACCGCTCATGCTCGTCGGGATCGTGTCGGCCGTGGTCGGCAGCGGCCTCCTGGCGTTCGGGCCGCTCGGCGCTGGGTTCCTGATGGCCGGACGACTGTGCTCCGGGATCACCGTGGGGATCGCCATGGCCGTCGGGAACAGCTGGGTGAAGGAGCTCTCGCAGGGCCGGTTCGACCCCTCCGCCGACGCGGGGTCCGGAGCCCGGCGGGCATCGCTGGCCTTCACGCTCGGGTCCGCGTCCGGGGCGCTCGTCGCCGGGCTCATCGCGCAGTGGGGTCCGATCCCCGAGGTGCTGCCGTTCCTCGTGCACGTCTGCATCGCGATCCCGTTCGCCGTCGTCGTCTGGCGGACGCCGGAGACGAACCGGACCGGAGGACTCCCGGGCCCGTGGTGGCGGCAGCTCGCCGTCCCGAGCGCGGGGCACCGCCGGTTCACCCGGGTCGTGCTCGTCGCCGCGCCCTGGATCTTCGGCTCGGCCGCGATCGGGTACGGCTACCTGCCGACGCAGCTCGCCGGCGCGACCGGACCGTGGGGACTCGTGTTCGCCACGGCCGCCACCGTCGTCGCGCTCGGGGTGTCGAGCGCCGTGCAGCCCGTGGCCGCGCGGGTGCACGCCGCGCTGTCGGCACGCGGACTCCTCACCGCCGTGGCGCTCATGACCGCCGGCATCGCCGTGGTCGTCGTCGCGGTCCAGCTGCAGTCGGTGGTGGTCGGGCTGGTGGCGAACGTGGTGATCGGCGCGGGCATCGGGCTCGCGCTCGTGTCCTCCCTGCTCGAGGTCCAGCGGATCGCGGGGGCCCGGGACCTCGCGGGGCTCACCGGGGTGTTCTACGCGGCGGCGTACGCGGGGTTCCTCGCACCGGCCGTGATCGCGGCCGTCGGGAGCGTCGTGGCGGTGCCGGTCGTCCTGTGGGTCGTCGTCGGGCTCGGGGTGCTGTCCTGGGTGGCGATCCTGCTGTCGTCGCGGAAGCACATCCCGGCGTAGCCGGCCGCGCGCGGCGGGGCCGGTGCATGGACGAGCCGGTCCGCGGCCGGGCCGGTCCGCGGCCGGGCCGGTCCGCGGCCGAGCCGGTCGTCAGAACCGGTCGCGCAGCCAGGCGGGTCCGTGCACGTCGGCGCCGAGTGCCTCCACCCGGGACCGGAGTCCGCGGTCGGCCGTCACGACCACGACAGGACCGTGTCCGGCGTCCACCGCAGCCCGGACGGCCTCGACGATCGCGTCGTCACCCGAGCCGGGCGCGCGCACGACGTCGACTGAGCAGGAATCGTCGGGTCGGGCGTCGGCACCCGACGTCTTCTGCTCACTGGACGAGCCCGAACCCGAGCCCACGTCCGCGCCCGCGCCGCGCGCCTCGCCCTCGAGCACCACGGTCCACCGCGGCCACCAGCGGTCGAACGGCAGCTCGAGCGCCTCGGCCGGCAGCCCGGCCTCGGCGAGCGCCGCCACGGACCCGAGCAGCCGCGTCGCCGCCCCGGCCCGGTCCTTCCACCACCCGTCCGGCACGCTGCCGACGACGTTGGCCGCGTCCACGACGATGTGCGGCGTCGTCCCGATCCGCGCCCGCAGCGCCGGCCACGATGCGCCGAACCCCGGGTGCAGCGGCAGGTCGTCGACGTCGTCGATCGGCACCCACGCCAGTTCGAGGCTCTCGCGGTCCGCGATCACCGGTTCGAACGGACGGGAGGCACGCCCCACGACGGTCGTGTAGGTCCAGAACCCCAGGTCCAGCACGGACGTGTGCCGCAGGTGGACGCCGTGCTCGGGCACGCCCGCTTCTTCGGCGGACTCGCGGAGCGCGCCCGTGACGGCGTCCTCGCCGAGGTGCCGGGCACCGCCCGGGATGCCCCACGTGCCGCCGTGGTGGCTCCACTCGACGCGGTGCTGCAGGAGCACCCGCCCCGAGCCGTCGTCGACGAGGAGTCCGGCCGCGCCGAAGCGCCCCCACGCCTTGGTGCCGTCGGGTCCGACCGCCCAGGCGTCGCCGGGGTCGCGGGGGCCGGGAGGAGGCCCGGGAGGCGTTGCGTCTGGCACCCCTCAACCCTCCCACACGGCACCCGTCGTGTGTCCCGGGGTGTCCCGGGGTGTCCCAGCTCGTCGTGTACGGTGTCGTCCGAGACACGGGGTGCCGCGACCAGCGGCTGAGATCACACCCGTCGAACCTGCTCGAGCTCGTACTCGCGAAGGGATCGTCCATGGAAACTGCTGCGCCCGCACCGGACTGGGGCCACCGGACCGCCGACCTGCTCGAGGCCGTCCGCGCCCGCGGCCCGCTCGTGCAGTGCATCACGAACACGGTGGTGCAGAACGTCACCGCGAACGTGCTCCTCGCGCTCGGCGCCTCGGCCGCGATGGTCGACGTCCCGACCGAGGCCGGCCCGTTCGCCCGCGTCGCGGACGCCCTGCTGGTGAACACCGGCACGCCGCACGCCGAGTCCCGCGCCGCGTCGGTGGAGGCCGCGACCGCCGCGGTCGACGCCGGCACCCCGTGGGTGCTCGACCCGGTCGCGGTCGGGTCCCTGCCCGTGCGGACCGCGCTCGCCCGCGAGTTGCTGGCGCTCGGGCCGACGGTCCTCCGCGGCAACGCGTCGGAGGTGCTCGCCGTGCTCGGCGTCTCGGCCGGCGGGCGCGGGGTCGACAGCACGGTGGGCGCCGAGGACGCCCGGGACGCGGCGGTCGCCGCGGTGTCCGGGACCGGGGCCGGGAGGCGCGTGGCCGCGGTGGCCGTGTCGGGTCCCGTCGACCTCCTGGTCGCGCCCGCCACCGGCACGGTGCGGGTCGCGAACGGCACCGCACTGCTGACCCGGATCACCGGCGGCGGGTGCGCCCTGGGCGCGGTCGTCGCCGCGTTCACGGCGGTCTCCCCCGACGACGCCGGCGCGGCCGCGGTCGCCGCCACCGCGGTGCACACGATCGCGGCCGAGCTGGCGGCCCGGGAGGCCGGTGGCCCCGGCACGTTCCAGCCCCTGTTCCTCGACCGGCTCGCCGCCCTCACCCCGGAGGACGTCGTCCGCGAGGCCCGGATCACCGTCGAGCCCTCGGCGGTCGCCGCGTGAGCCCCGCGACGGACGTCGGGGTGTACCTGGTCACCGACGGCGTGCTCGCCGACCGGCACGGCCTCGGCGTCCTCGGGGTCGTCCGGGCCGCGGTGCACGGCGGGGTGCGGATGGTGCAGGTGCGCGACAAGGACGCCTCCGCCCGGGACCTGCTCGCCCTGTCCTCCGCCGTCGCCGACGCCGTGGGCGACCGGGCCACCGTCGTGGTCGACGACCGGCTGGACGTCGCCCTGGCCGCACGGCACGCCGGGCACCGCGTCGCCGGGGTCCACCTCGGACAGTCGGACGTCCCGGCGGAGGCCGCCAGGGCCCTCCTCGGCGCGGACGCCCACGTCGGCCTGACCGCGAACACGCCGGAGCACCTCGCGGCCGTGCACCGACTGCCCCGCGGGACGGTGGACCTGCTCGGGGTCGGGGTCGTGCACCCCACCGCGACGAAGGCCGACCACCCGCCGGCCCTCGGCCACGCCGGGTTCGCCCGGATCGCGGCGGCCACCGACCTGCCCTGCGTGGCGATCGGGGGCGTGACCCTCGACGACGTCGCTCCGTTGCACGCGGGTGGCGCTGCCGGGGTCGCGGTGGTGTCCGGCATCTGCGCCGCCGCCGATCCCGGTTCCGCAGCCGCGGCGTACGTGGCGGCGTGGAGCGCGGCATGACCCCCGCGCAGCCGAACGCCGCGCGGCCGCTCGCCGCGCGGCCGCTCGCCGCGGCGGCCGTCCCGCGTGTGCTGAGCATCGCCGGCACCGACCCGACCGGCGGCGCCGGACTGCAGGCCGACCTCAAGTCCATCGCGGCGCACGACGGCTACGGGATGGGCGTCGTCACCGCGCTCGTCGCGCAGAACACCCACGGCGTCCGCTCGGTGCACGTCCCCGACGTCGGGTTCCTGCGCGAGCAGCTCGACGCCGTGTCCGACGACGTGACGATCGACGCGGTGAAGATCGGCATGCTCGGGACGGCGGAGGTCGTCCGCACCGTCACCGCGTGGCTCCGCGAGCACCGGCCGCCGGTCGTGGTGGTCGACCCGGTGATGGTGGCGACGAGCGGCGACCGGCTGCTCGACCAGGACGCCGCGGCGGCGATGACCGAGCTGCTCGGCCTCGCCGACCTGGTGACCCCGAACCGGGCGGAGCTCGCGGACCTCGCGGCGATGGCGGCCGGGACCACCGTCACGGACGGCGACCCTCACCGCACCGTGCCGCAGCCGTCCGACGGCGCCGCCCTGCTCGTCGCACGCACCTGGGACGTCCTCGTGTTGGCGAAGGGCGGCCACGACGGGGGAGCCTCGTCGGACGACGTCCTCGTCGCGCCCGACGGCACGGTCAGGACGTTCACCGCTCCGCGGATCGCGACGACGAACACGCACGGCACCGGTTGCTCGCTGTCGAGCGCGATCGCCACCCTCGCGGCACGGGACGGCGACTGGGAGCTGGCGATCGGCACCGCGAAGCGCTGGCTCACCGCGGCGCTGCTCGGCGCGGACGCCCTGCACGTCGGCACCGGCAACGGCCCGGTCGACCACGGCGCCCTCGTCCGCGCCGCGTTGCCGGCACCGTCCTGGACCGACCGCTGGTGGACCGACGTCGCCGCGGTGCTCGACGAGACGATCGCCTGCCCGTTCCTGGTCGGCCTGCGGGACGGCACCCTCGACGAGGACGTGTTCGCCCGGTACCTCGCGCAGGACGTGTACTATCTCCTGGCGTACGAGCGGCACCTCGCCCGACTCGCACGGTGGTCGACGGGCGACGCCGCGGACGCCTGGTCGGCTGCCGCGCAGGGGTGCGCCGACGAGGCGCGGGACCTGCACCACCGACGGCTCGCCGGCTCGCACGCCGAGGACCCGGTGCACCCGACGTGCGCCGGCTACCTCGCGCACCTGCAGGCCGCGGCCGACTCGGGGTCGGCCGCGGTGCTCGCGGCGGCGGTCCTGCCCTGCTTCCGGGTCTACGCCTGGGTGGGGACGCAGCTGGGGACCGCCCCCGACGGGCACCCGTTCGCGGACTGGATCGGGGCGTACGGCGACCCCGGGTTCGCCGGGGCCTCGGCCGCGGCGACGGAGCGGGTCGAGCGGCTCGCGGTCGCCGCGACGCCCGCGGAACGTGGCGCGATGGCCCGGGCCTTCCGCCGCTCGACCGAGTGGGAGCTGGCGTTCTTCCGGATGCCGCTCCCGGTCCCGGCCTGACCGCGCCTCCCTCCCGGCCCGCACGACCGCCGCGCGCGGAAGCGACAGTTCCCCGTCCAGCCGCGCCGTCCCACCTGCCGGGGCGACACCATCACGCCGAACGTTCGCGGTGATCTGTCGCTCCGGCGACGGGCGAGCCGGGGTGCGACGGTCAGCGGGCCGTCGGCGGCAGGCGCACCAGCTCGACCGTGAGCGCGCGGCCGTCGACCGTCCCGCGCATCCAGGTGTGGTCCGGCTGCCGGCGACGATCGGTCGGCGAGCCGGGGTTCAGCAGCCGGAGCCCGGACGGCGCGGCGGTGTCCCACGGGATGTGCGAGTGGCCGAAGACGAGCACGTCGGCGTCGGGGTACTCCGCGCTCATGCGCCGCTCCCGACCCGTCGACGCCCCAGTCTCGTGGACGAGGGCGAAGCGGAGGTCCTCCACGGCGAACCGGGCGACCAGCGGCAGGCGGTCGTCGAACTCGGGGCCGTCGTTGTTCCCGCGGACGCCTTCGAACCGACGGGACCGGGCCTGCACGGCGTCGAGCGTCGCGAGGTCCACCCAGTCGCCGGCGTGCACCACGAGGTCGGCGTCGTCGATGTCGGACCACAGCGGCCCGGGCAGGTCCTTCGCCCGCTTCGGCAGGTGGGTGTCGGAGAGCAGGACGAACGAGGTCGTCACGGCGCGGTGTGGCCGGGCATCGGGAGCCCCGCCTCGTCCGCGGCACCGAGGCGTTCGAGGAGTCCGGCGAGCAGGGCGATGTCGTCGTCCGACCAGTTCGCGAGCCGTTCGTCGAGCGCGTCACGGTGCAGCTGGACGGACCGGTCGAGCGCGGCACGGCCGGCATCGGTGACGTGCAGCGGCTTCGCGTTGCCGGTGCCGCCGTCGCTCGTCCGGACCAGCCCGGCGGCGAGGAGTCCGGACAGCTGCCGGGAGATCGTCGACCGGTTGAGCCGCAGGTACCGCGCGATGTCGATGGCCATGCACCCGGGGTGCTGCACGACGAAGTCGACGAGTGACTGGTCGACGACGCTCAGGATCGACTCCGACCCACGGGCCCGGATGCTCGCCCGGCGGGTGATGCGTGCGAGCTCCGTGTAGGCACGCCCGATGTCGCTGTTGCGGACGTCGGGCTTCGGGTCGTTCATCAGGAGGTTCCAGCCTGTCGGTGCCGGTTCGTGGCAGGACCGAACCGGCGGTGTTCGGTCCCCCACCATACCGGCGGGTCGGTCGGGGCCGGTCAGCGCCCGGCGGCCGCGGCCTGCAGCGCCGGGATGTCGAGCTTCTGCATCTGCATCATCGCCTGGAACACGCGGGCGTTCGCCTCGGGGTCGCCCGAGCCGGTCATCAGCTCGCCCATCATCGACGGCGTCACCTGCCACGCGACACCCCAGCGGTCGAAGAGCCAGCCGCACATCGACGGTCGACCGCCGTCCGCGAGCAGGGCGTCCCAGATGCGGTCGAGCTCGTCCTGGTCGTCGACGTCGACCTGGAACGACACCGCGTCGGTGTGCTCGTGGCCCGGGCCGCCGTTCATCGCCCGGTACGGGGCACCGAGCAGCGTGAACTCCACGACGAGGGTCTTCCCGTCCGGCGTCCGGCTCACACTGTCGATGCTGCTGTCGGGGAACAGTGCGACGTAGTACTCGGCAGCCTCCTGCGCCTGGTCGTCGTACCAGAGGAACGGGGTGATGGTCGGCATGGGCTGTGCCCTCCGGTTCGGTTCAGTCCGCTGTGCCGCGGCTGAGCAGGTCGGCCTTCTCGGGGTGTTCGTCGAACCACTTGCCGACGAACCAGCACATCGGGACGATGCGCTTCGTCGAGTTCGCCTCGACGTGGGCGACCGCGAAGTCGACGAGGTCGGCGGCGTACCCGTGCCCGCGGTGCTTCGGCACCGTGTAGGTGTGCGGGAACGCGATCGCGTCGCCGTTCTCGCGGTAGTCGAGGACGCTCACGAGTTCGCCGCCGACGTACATCGCGTAGCGGTCCTGGTCGGCTTCGTCGCGGAACTCGTGGTCCATGCCGCCATCATGCACCCGTGCGACCCCGCGTGACGGCAGCCGGGGAATGCGTGGGACCGGTCGGCGTTGGATGCTCGCATGACAACGATCGGCATCATCGGCGCAGGCAACATCGGATCCCAGCTCGCACGGCTCGCGGTGCAGCACGGTCACCAGGTGGTGATCGCGAACTCCCGCGGCCCGGAGACCCTGACGGACCTCGTCGCGGAACTCGGCGACGGCGCTCGCGCGGCGACCCGCGACGAGGCTGCGGCCGCCGGCGAGGTCGTCGTCGTGACGACCCCGCTCGCCGCGATCGAGACCATCCCCGTCGAACCGCTCGTCGGCAAGGTCGTGATCGACACGAACAACTACTACCCGCAGCGCGACGGGCACATCGCGGCCCTCGACGACGAGACCACGACGACGGCCGAGCTGCTGCAGGACCACCTGCCCGGCGCCCGTGTCGTGAAGGCCTTCAACCACATCGGCGCCGCCGACCTCACCGGGCACGCGAGCCCGGCGGGCACCCCGGACCGACGCGCCCTCGTGGTGGCCGGCGACGACGCCGACGCGAAGACCGTGGTCGCGGACCTCATCGACCAGTTCGGGTTCGACGTCGTGGACGCCGGGCCCCTCGCCGAGGGCTGGCGCATCCAGCGGGACACCCCCGGCTACGGCCCGCGCCTGACCGCGGACGAGCTGCGCGCGGCACTCGCCCGGGCCGAGCGCTCCGCCCAGTAGCGCGCTCGGCGGCCCGAGACTCGGCCTCCGCGACACGTCTCGCGCCCGGCGCCGCGAGACCCGTCGCTCAGGCCGAGTCTCGCGGCAGCCGCCGGCTCACGCCCCGTCGAAGATCACCGTCATCTCGGCCAGGTCGTCCTCCGACGGCTGCCACGCCGTCCCGGCCTCGGCGTTCTGCCGGATCTGCTCCGGCTTCGTCGCCCCCGCGATGACGCTCGTCAGCCCCGGCTGCGCCAACAGCCACGCGAACGTCGCCTGCAGCATCGTGACCCCGCGCTCGTCGCAGAACCGCTGGAACTCCTCCACGATCGCCCACGGCGCGTCCTCGAGCACCTTCGGCTTGATCCGCGTGAGCCGACCGTCCTCGGGGCCGCCGGCCCGCGTGTACTTCCCGGTGAGCAGCCCGTTGTACAGCGGGAAGTAGGGCAGGAACCCGAGCGCGTAGGCGCGCACGGCGGGCAGGACCTCGTCCTCCACCGAGCGGGCGAGCGGGCTGTACTCGTTCTGCGCGGACACGAACGCCGTGGTGCCGGCGATCGAGGCGGTGAGCTCGGCCTCGGCGATCTGCCACCCGGCGAAGTTCGAGTGGCCGATGTAGCGGATCTTGCCCTCGCGGACGAGGTCGTCGAGCACGGACAGGGTCTCCTCGATCGAGGTCACGTCGTCCGGTCCGTGCATCTGGTAGAGGTCGATCCAGTCCGTCCCGAGGCGCGTGAGCGACGACTCGACGGCGAGCCGCACGTACCGCCGGGAGCCGCGGACGCCCCAGTCCGGACCGTTCGCGCCCTGCATGTCCATGCCGAACTTCGTCGCGAGGACGACCTCGTCGCGACGCCCGGCGATCGACTTGCCGAGGAGCTCCTCGGAGAGCCCCGGCCGACCGCCGTAGACGTCCGCCGTGTCGAAGAGGGTGACGCCCGCGTCGAGGGCGGCGTGGACGACGGCGTCCGTCCCCTCCTGCGACTCGGTCAGCGTCCCGGGTCGGCCGAAGTTGTTGCAGCCGATCCCGACGGTGGAGACCACGAGCCCTGACGGCCCGAGCGGACGGTGTTCGATTCCGGTCATGCGTCGACCGTACCGGCGACCCCGGAACTGGGGCTGCGACGGACGCGCGCCGAGCCGTTAGAACTGACGATGGATCAGCCTACGGAGGGAGCCGCTGTGGCATCGCATCGCATGCCGGACGACGAGCGACCGCGGCGCGCGGTCCCGGCCTGGGTCACCGCCCCGCCCGAGGACCCCGGCCTGGAGGCGCGCCCCACCCCCGCCGCATCGACGCCCCTTCCCGGGGCGGTCGGCTCCGCACCGGTCGCCGGCGCGCCGGGCAGCCCCGCACCGGTCGAACCCACCACCACCACCACCGCCGCCGCCGTCGAGGGCACCGCCGCGGTCCCCGCGTCGGACGACCTCGTGGTCCCGGACTTCCCGCCGGAGGAGCACCTGCTCCCGCCCGCTCCGACCTCCCCCGCGGTGGACACGGTCCCGTTCCGCACCGCCGTCACCCCGGCACCGGTCTCCCCGGTCGACGCCGCTCCCCCCGCTCCCGTCGCCGCCCCGACGCCCGCGGTCCCCGTCGTCGGCCAGCCGCGGTTCTCGGTGCCCGGTCTCGAGCACGTCGTCGTCGAGGGCACCGAACCCGAACCCGTCGGACCGATCGGCTACCGCACCCCCGCCCGGTTCGCCCGGCAGCAGGCGCCGCTGCCCGCCCCCGCACCGACGCCCACGCGCTCGTTCGACGCGGTGATCGCACCGCCGCCCGTGTCCGCGCCCGCGGCGGCACCGATCGCGACCCGGTCGGACAGCGCGACCCGGTCGGACAGCGCGACCCGGTCGGACGCCGCACCGCCCACGACCACCGCACCACCCGCCGAGGCGACCGCGTCCGAGCCGGGCGAGCCGCGCCTCCAGGCCGATGCCGCAGCCACCCGTGGGCCGCTCGTCGGGGCCACCCCGGGTGCCGTCCTGGGCGCCGTCGCGGGTCTGGCGACGCTCGGTCTCGCCGCGTGGTGGTTCCTCGCGCCCGCGACCGTGCACGGTGTCGGTCTGCTGCTCGGCGTGCTCGCGCTCGTGGTGTCGATCGTCACGCTGCGGAACCGGGCGGCCACGTGGCAGCGGCCGATCGCGCTCCTCGGTGCCGTGCTCGGCGGGGTCGGCACGCTCGTCCTGCTCTGGGCGGTCGCGTCGGCGGTGCTGCCGATGGCGGGCATGACGCTCCCCGACCTGACGAGCACGGGCACGACCCCGACGCTCGCCCCGTAGCCGCGCGCGCTCGCGGTGCACGCCGGGGCGATGGCGACGCCGCGCCTCACACCGCCCGGACGACCCCACGGGACAGGATGGCGTTCGTCAGGGCGTCGATCGGTTCCCGCTGCACGGTCGGGTTGGCGATGAGGACGTAGTCGACGGCGGGGAGGTCCGGCAGCCCGAGCCGTTGCGACACCTTCACCAGGTCGGCCGGGATGAGCGAGTGCGGGAACACCGCGACCCCGATGCCCGCCCGCACCGCCGCGAGCACCCCGTTCACGTCCCGCGTGTTGCAGGTGATCCGCCAGGTGCGACCAGCGGCCTCGAGGGCGTCGATCGCCATCTGCCGGCTGATGCTCGGCGCCTGGTACGCGATGAGCGGCACCGGCTCGCCGGGCTCGAGCGCGATGCCGTCCTGCGCCATCCACACCATCTGGTCGGTGGCGACCCGGGTCCCCTCGGCGGACTCCCCCGCGGTCTGCTTGATGAACACGAGGTCGAGCTGCCCGGCGTGCACGCGCCGGAGCAGCGGCCCGGACTGGTTCACCGTCAGCTCGAGGTTCACCTGGGGGTGCAGCCGCCGGAAGTCCCGCAGGATCCGCGGCAACTGCGTGATCGCGAGGTCGTCCGCCGCGCCGAACCGCAGTCGGCCACGGGTCGCCGCTCCCGAGAAGTAGGCGTCCGCGGTGGCGTGCGCGGCGAGGATCGTCCGCGCGAACCCGGCCATCGCGTCGCCGTTGTCGGTGAGCGCCACGCCCCGGGTGTCCCGTGCGACGAGGGTCCGGGACACCGCCGTCTCGAGCCGCCGCACGTGCTGGGACACCGTCGGCTGGCTGATCCCGAGGCGGGCCCCGGCCTGGGTGAAGCTCCCGGTCTCGGCGACCGCGAGGAAGGTCTGCAGCAGGACCGGATCGAGCACGGCGCACCCCGTTCATTCGACATCGCAATGGACTGATAGCCACCATAGGGGTATCGAATGACACCGGAGCACGTAGTTTCGGAGGGGTACCAGTTCCGCAGCCGACGTCCGGAGATCCCCCACCGTGAGTGCGTCATCGACGACCCTCCCCCCGCCCACCGAACCCCTCCCGATCCAGGCCACCCGGCCGCCCTGGCGCCACACCCTCATCGCCCTGTCCGTGCCGAACTTCCGGCTCTTCACCGCGACGAACCTCGTGGCCATGACCGCGGGCTGGATGCAGCGGATCGCGCAGGACTGGCTCGTCCTGCAGCTGACCGGCTCGGTCGCGCAGGTCGGCATCACGGTCGCGTGCCAGTTCGCGCCGATGCTCTTCTTCGGACTCCTCGGCGGCGTGCTCGTCGACCGGTTCTCGAAGCGCGCGCTGATGATGATCACGCAGGGCTCGTTCGCGGTCCTCTCCGCGCTGCTCGCGGTGCTCACCCTGACCGGGGTCGTGCAGGCGTGGCACATCTGGGCGATCGCGTTCCTCGTCGGCATGGTGACGGTGATCGACAACCCGGCCCGGCAGGTGTTCGTCACCGAGATCGTCGGCCACGAACACCTCCGGAACGCCATCAGCGTGAACTCGTCGGTGTTCCAGCTCGGCGGCATGATCGGCCCGGCACTCTCCGGCGCCCTGCTCGTGGCGGTCGGCGCGGGGTGGTCCTTCGGCGTGAACGCGATCGCCTGCGTGGCCGTCGTCGTGACCCTCGGCTTCCTGAGGGTCTCCGAGCTGCACCGCACCCCACCGGCGCCGCGCGGCAAGGGGCAGCTCGTCGAGGGCCTCCGCTACGCCGTCCGGAAATCGACCATCATCGTGCCGGTCGTCCTCGTGGCGTTCTTCTCGGTCTTCGCGCTCACGATGCCGGTGCTCCTGTCGGCCTTCGCGTCGCAGGTCTACGACGTCGGCGCGGGTGGCTACGGGGTGTTCAACTCGGCAGTCGCGATCGGCGCCCTCGCCGGTGCGCTGCTCTCCACGCGGCGCGCGACCGTCCGGCTCCGCACGATCGTCGGCGGCGTGTTCTGGACCGGCATCCTGCTCGTGGTCACCGGCTCGATCCCCGTCATCGCGCCGTTCACCGTCGCACTCGTCGCCGTCGGGATGTCCCAGCTGCTGTTCCAGACCGCCTCGAACTCCCTCGTGCAGCTCTCCTCGAACGTGGCGATCCGCGGGCGCGTGATGTCCCTCTACGTCCTCGTACTGCTCGGCGGCCAAGCGATCGGTGGCCCGCTCATGGGGCAGATCGTCGACCACTTCGGGGCCCACGTCGGCATGGTCGTCGCCGGGGGCGTCCCGGCCGCGGCCGCGGCCGTCGTCGGGCTGGTCCTCGCGCGCCGGGGCGGCCTCCACCTGGAGGTCCGGATGCGGCACCACATGCCGGTCCCGTCGATCGTCGGTCACCGCTGACGGCCGGGAGGCGCGGGGCGGCGCCCGCCACGCGCCTCCAGGCCGGTCGTCCGTCCGTCCGTCCGTCCGTGGAACCACGAAACCGACATCGAACCCGGCTGTCCGCCCGGTTCGATGTCGGTTTCGTGGTTCGGAACGCCGCGCCTCCGCCGCGCCTCAGTAGGCGACGCCGAAGCGGGTGCGGTGGTGCGCCGGCGAGGCGATCTCGTCGACGAAGGCGAGCGCGAAGTCCTCGCCGGAGATGTCCGAGTTGCCGTCGGCGTCGGTCAGCAGGACCTCGTCGGTCGTGCGGTAGGTGCCGCGACGCTCGCCGGGGTTGTAGCCGCCGAAGGCCGCCGCCGGGCTCACGTAGAACCAGTCGACCTCGGTGTCGCTCGCGCGGAGGGCGTCGAGGATCGCGGCGTGGCTCTTCGCCTCGGCCTTGAAGGCGTCCGGGAACTCGGCGGTGTCGAACAGGCGCGGGCCACCCTCGGCGACGAGCAGCGAACCCGCCCCGCCGACGATGCCGAGCCGCGCACCGGCAGCAGCGGCCGCGTCAACGAACGGCTGGAACCGGTCCTTCAGCTCGCTGCCGTCGGCCTGCACCGCGTGGAGGGAGACGACGATGACGTCGGCACCCTTCGTGACCTCGGCCACGAAGTCCGCGTCGAAGGCGTCGCCCTGCGCGAGGGTGAGCCCGTCGGCCGGCTCGAGCTTGGAGGTGTCGCGGGCGACTGCGGTGACGGCGATGCCACGCGAGAGGGCCTCGCGGGTGATGGCGGAGCCGGCGTAGCCGGTCCCACCGAAGACGACGATGCTGGTCATGGAGCTTCCTTTCGTGGAACGTTGACACTCACCGTACAAGCGTTACTCTCTTTGAGTAAGTAGGCACCTCACGGTGCGTAACGGAGGTCGTCATGTCTGCACTCGAGTACAGCCCGTACGCCGCCGAGTGCCCCTCGCGGCAGCTGCTCGACCGCATCGGCGACCGGTGGAGCGTCCTGACGATCGGCACCCTCGCCGACGGTCCGGCACGCTACTCGGCCATCGCCACACGCGTGCAGGGCGTGTCGCAGAAGATGCTCACCCAGACGCTCCGCGCCCTCGAGCGCGACGGACTCGTCACCCGCACGGTCTTCCCCGAGATCCCGCCGCACGTCGAGTACGAACTCACCGACCGTGGCCGGTCACTCCGTGCGGTGCTGCAGCCGCTCGAGGACTGGGCGACGTCGCACATGGACGAGGTCGCGGTCTCGCGCGAGCAGTACGACGCACGCTGAACGTCGCCCGGAATCCCCACGCGGCCGCCGTGGTTGCCTGGGGACATGCGATCAGTCGTCTACACGAAGCCCGGTGGTTCGTCCGTCCTGACCCTCGAGGAGCGCCCGCTGCCGGAGCCCGGCCGCGGTGAGGTCCGCGTCCGCGTCGTCGTCTCGGGCGTGAACCCGACCGACTGGAAGGCCCGGGCCGGCGGCACCTACGGCGATGGGCTGCCGTTCCCGGAGATCACGCCGAACCAGGACGGGGCGGGAGTCGTCGACGCGCTCGGCGAAGGCGTCGACGGACTGGCGGTCGGCGACCGGGTCTGGCTGTACATGTCCGCCTCGGGACGCCCGACCGGCACCGCGCAGGAGTACACCGTCGTCCCCGCCGAACGCGCCGTCCCGCTGCCGGAGGGCACGTCCTTCGACGTCGGCGCCTCGCTCGGCGTCCCCGCGATGACGGCGCACCGGGCGCTCACCACGCACGAGTCCGGGCCCGACCGCCTCGCACCGGGTGCGCTCGAGGGCAGGACCGTCCTCGTCGCCGGCGGCGCCGGGGCCGTCGGCCACGCCGCGATCCAGCTCGCCCGCTGGGCCGGTGCGACGGTGATCACGACCATCAGCTCCGACGAGAAGGCCGCCCTCGCGACGGCCGCCGGAGCGCACCACACGGTGAACTACCGCACCGAGGACGCCGCGTCCCGCATCCGCGAGATCGCCCCGGACGGCGTGGACATCGTCGTCGAGGTCTCGATCCCGCAGAACGCCGGACTCGTCGCGGACGTCCTGGCGAACCACGGCGTCGTGTCGATCTACGCGAACAACGGCGGCGACGAGGCCACCCTGCCGATCCGCCCGAACATGAGCGTGAACGCGCGCTACCAGTTCCTGCTGCTCTACACGATCGGGGACGACGCCCTGGCCGCCGCGGCCGAGGACGTCACCGCAGCCCTGCGCGATGGCGTGCTGCCGGTCGGCGAGGACGCGGGACTCCCGCTCGTCCGGTTCTCGCTCGAGGACACCGCCGCGGCGCACGACGCGGTCGAGGGCGACGCCGTCGGCAAGGTGCTCGTCGACGTGTCCGCCGGGTGAGGCGAGCGGTCGCCGCCCGGCCGCGTCAGCGAGCGAGTCGGGCGGCGATGCGTGCCTCGACCCGGCGTCGAGCGGCTTCGCGTTCGCGCTCGATGTTCGCCGCGATGACCTCGAGGTCCTCGTAGTCGGCGTCGGTGGTGTCGTCGGTCCAGTTCGGGGTGTACACCCGTGAACGTCCGAAGGGCCTCGGTTCGGGGGTCACGATGGTCATGGGTGGATGGTACGTCGAGCGTCCGACAAATCGTGTGAGCATCACGGGCCTTTCCGATGGTCGCGGTCCCGTTCCGGGGACGAGTAGGTGAGGGAGAACGCCACCGCCATGAACGCCGCGACCACGACGACGTTCTTCGCGTCGAGGTCGGTGAACGCATCGGGCGCCGGTGAGTCGACGGTGAGCATGCCGAACGAGTACTCGTTCGACCGGATGACGACGGAGACGTACGAGCGGTAGCGCGGCTCGAAGTCCGGCAGGTCCTCGTCGACGTCGACGTCCGCTGCGCGGTCCCCGACGACCCGGGGGGCACCGCCGACGAGCACCCACTCGAGGTTGCGGTCCCCGTACGGCGTGCCCGCGCGGAAGACACCGGCGGTGTCGCCAGCTCCGCCGTGCCCGATCGGCTCGAGCGCGCGCAGGTCGGCCGACAGCTGGTACACGTTGGCGCGGACGTCGGGGACCTTCGGGAGCAGGTAGAACGCGAGGGCCACCGCGACCCGGTCCGCGAAGGCCGGGAGCTCGCTCCGACGGTCGCGTCGCCGGAGTTCGGTGAAGCGCACGAGCCGCGTGGCGAGCTGGCCGAAGGCGTACCGGACCGCGGTCCCCTGTTCGAGTTCGACGGCCGCGGAGTCGTCCGCCGCAGCGGTCCGCGACGCCTCGGCACGCCGGGCCCGCACGATCTGCACCAGCACGGCGGCGACGAGGACGACGAGCCCGAACACGACGAGCCACAGCCGCACCGCCGAGGTCGCCACGAGGTTCGGCAGCTGCAGCGCCGCGGTGGGCGCAGCGGCCACCACGATCGGCCACACCACCGCGCCGACCCGTCCGGCACGCGTCCGACGTCGTTCCTGCTCTCGCCCCATACCCCGACGGTAGGGCGTGCCACCGACGGCGACGGAGTTGTCCACAGGCCCGGACCAGGGGACGTTGTTGTCCTCCGCAACGCCGACTTGCCCCCCCGAACAGGGGGCGAGCACGATCACTCCATGAAGCAGCGAACGAAACTCAAGGCCCTCGCGGTGACCGCGACCACCGCCCTCGCCCTCATCGGCGGCTCCCTCGGCGCGACCGCCGCGAACGCCGCCACGGTCTCGCCCCAGGTCATCGGCGGCGAGCCGGCGCCGAGCACCCCGTGGGAGGTGCAGCTCATCTTCCAGCAGGGCGGCACCGACTCCTACGGCTGCACCGGCGAGCAGCTCAACGCCTCGTGGGTCCTCACCGCACGGCACTGCGTCGACGGCACCACGGCGATGAACGTCTACCACTCGAACAGCACCACGAACCGCGGCACCGCCACCCCGGCCGACCGGCTCTACTCCGCGCCGACCGGCGACATCGCGCTCGTGCACCTCCGCACGGCGAAGTCCCTGTCGTCGTACGCGCAGCTCGACCTCGGCTTCAGCCCGAAGTCGACCGGGACCGGCACCATCCTCGGCTACGGCAACCGCGCGAACAGCGTCCCGACGACCGGCCTCTACCAGGCGAGCGTGAACCTCACCGGCAGCTCGACCGACGCCTACCGCGGGCTCGCCCAGCACGTCACGGGTGTCTCCGGCGCCTCGAACCACGGCGACTCCGGCGGATCGCTGGTCGTGAACGGCAAGGTCGTCGGCGTCTGCTCGACGGGCGACGTCGCGGACCCGGGCGCGAACACGCACGCCGGGTCGAACTACGCCGTCCTCGCCCAGTCCGCCAGCTGGATCCGTTCCACCGCGGGCATCTGACCCAGCGCACCCACGAGACGGACGGGAGGCGCGCGGCGACGCCGCCACGCGCCTCCCGTCCGTCCGCCGGTCGCCACCACGGCGACACCGCCGCCTGGTAAGCATGACCAATGACCGACGTCTCGACGCCCGCGCCCGGAACCAGAGCACTCGTCCTCGGAGGCGGCGGCGTCGCCGGGATCGCCTGGGAACTCGGGGTGCTGACGGCGCTCCAGGACGCCGGGGTCGACCTCGACGCAGCCGACCTGGTCGTCGGCACGAGCGCCGGCAGCGTCGTCGGGACCTTCGTGCGGTACGGCGGCGTGCAGCAGGCGTACGACCAGCAGCACGCCCCCGTGCCCACCACCTACGAGGAGCCGGTCCCGATCGACGGCGAGGACTTCCAGCAGCGGATCGGCGCCGTCCTCGAGGGTGCGACCTCCGACCAGGACGCCCGCGCCCGGCTGGGCCACCTCGCCCAGCAGACCACCACGGGACAGACCGGCGACGAACGCGTCGCGACGTTCACCGAGACGCTGCCCGCGACCGAGTGGCCCGCGAAGCCGCTGGCGCTCACCACGATCGACGCGACCGACGGTACGTTCCGGGTCCTCACGGCAGCCGACGGGGTACCGCTGGCCCGGGCCGTCGCTGCGAGCTGTTCGGTGCCGCTCGTCTGGTCGCCCGTCGGCATCGAGGGCCGGCCGTACATCGACGGCGGGCTCCGCTCCGCGACGAACGCCGACGTCGCCGCCGGGTACGAACGGGTCCTCGTGGTCGCCTGCGGTGCCGAGGGGCCGTCGCCGCTCGGCCCCTGGCTCGACGTGGCGGTGGAGGGGCTCCGCGCCGCGGGCAGCTCGGTGGAGGTCGTCGTCGCCGACAGCACCGCGCAGCAGGCGTTCGGCGCGAACTCGCTGTCCCTGAGCACGCAGGCGCCGTCGGCCGACGCCGGTCGCGCCCAGGGCGGTGCCGTCGCGGAGGGGATCGCGGCGTTCTGGGCGTGAGTTGTCCACAGGCTGGGTCCTGACCGTCGACGTCGGGGACGGCGCCGATAGCGTGGGTGCATGACGACGCCGTTCTCGGACCTCGACCAGTACACCGCTCTCCCCCGCGTGGACGGGATCGCGGTGAGCCCCGACGGGTCCCGCGTGGCCCTGACCGTCAGCGTGCTCGACAACGAGGGCACCGGGTACCGGCGCTCGATCTGGGCGGTGCCGGGGCCGTCGGGCGACGTGTCGGCAGCGCCCGTCCGCCTGACCCGCTCGACGAAGGGCGAGGGCGGCGTGTCGTTCACCCGCTCCGGGGACCTGCTCTTCGTCTCTGGGCGTCCGGACGGCGAGGGCGAGGCGGACAGCGACGCCGCGCAGCTCTGGGTCCTCCCCGCCGCCGGGGGCGAGGCACGGCCGGTCACCAAGCTCGCCGGCGGCGTGGGCGGGGTGCTCGGGTCGGCCTCGGCTGCCGACACCGTCGCGGTCACGGCCGGACTGCTGCCCGGAGCCGGGACCGACCGCACGGGAGTGATCGCCGCCGACGCCGAGCTCCGCGGGCGGCGGAAGGACCGGAAGGTGCAGGCGATCCTGCACGAGACGTACCCGGTGCGGTACTGGGACCACGACCTGGGCCCCGACGAGACCCACGTGCTGACGCTCGACCTCGCGACGCTGCAGGAGACGGTGCTGCAGGAGACTGCGCTGCACGGGACGCCGACGGAGCGGGGCGCGTCCGACGCTCCCGCGTACCCGGCGCACCTCCCCCCGCTCACCGACCTCACGCCGGCACCCGCGCGGTCCCTCGAACACGTCGCCGGGGTGGTCGCGCCCGACGGCTCGGTGGTCGTCGCGACGGTCGCCGTGCAGGAGGCGCGTGGGTCGCGGTCGACGATCGTCGCCTTCGACGTCGCGACCGGCCAGGCCACGGTGCTGTGCAGCGAGGACGCCGTCGACCACGAGGCGCCGACCCTGAGCCACGACGGGCGGACCCTGGCGTGGGTGCGGACGCCGCGCTTCACGCCGGCGGGTGCGACGCAGCAGGAGATCTGGGTCGCCGACCTCGACGGCACCACGCTGACCGGGGCCCGGCGCATCGCCACGGAGTGGGACCGCTGGCCGAACGAGCTGGTCTTCGCGCACGGCGACGGTGCGCTCCTGGTGACGGCGGACCAGGACGGTCGCGCGCCGGTCTTCAGCATTCCCGTCGACGGTGGCGCAGTCGAGCAGCTGACGCACGACGACTGGGCGTACTCGAGCCTGCGCGTGGCGGCGGGGACGGGCGTGGTCGTCGCGCTCCGTGCCTCCTGGGCGGCCCCACTGCACCCCGTGCAGATCGCGACCGACGGGACGGTGACGCCGCTCGCGACGCCCGCCGCGATCCCGGACGTCCCCGGCCGACTCGAGGAGGTGGAGACCACGGCCGCCGACGGCTCCCGCGTGCGCGGCTGGCTCGTCCTGCCGGATGGCGACGGCCCGCACCCGCTGCTGCTCTGGATCCACGGTGGCCCGCTGAACTCGTGGAACCAGTGGTCGTGGCGCTGGAACCCGCAGCTCGCCGCGGCCCGGGGGTACGCCGTGCTGCTGCCGGACCCCGCGCTCTCCACGGGGTACGGCCTCGACTTCATCAACCGCGGGTGGAACGCCTGGGGACAGGCGCCCTACACGGACCTGATGACGATCACCGACGCGGTCGTGGCGCGGGACGACATCGACGAGGACCGCACGGCGGCCCTCGGCGGCTCGTTCGGCGGCTACATGGCGAACTGGGTCGCCGGGCACACCGACCGGTTCCGGGCGATCGTCACGCACGCCAGCCTCTGGGCGCTCGACCAGTTCAACGGCACGACGGACATGTCGCAGTACTGGCAGTCGATCTTCGACGAGCAGGGGCTGCACGACAACGACCCGCACCGGTTCGTCGCCGACATCGCGTCACCGATGCTCGTCATCCACGGCGACAAGGACTACCGCGTGCCGATCGGTGAGGGGCTGCGGCTCTGGTCCGAGCTCGCCGAGCACCACGCGGCGTCCGACGGCACGATGCCGCACCGGTTCCTGTACTTCCCGGACGAGAACCACTGGATCCTCAAGCCGCAGCACGCGGTGGTCTGGTACCAGACGGTGTTCGCGTTCCTCGAGCAGCACGTGCGCGGCGGCGAGTGGGAGCGGCCGGAGTTGCTCGGGTAGCGCGCTGGCCGAGCCGCCGAGCCGCCGTGCGGCTCGTGCGGCTCGTTCGGCTCGTTCGGCTCGTTCGGCTCGTTCGGCCCCGGAGCTCGTGCGACCCGGGGCTCGCGCGACCCCGCACGCGTGGATCGACTCCGCACGCGTCGATCGACTCGCGCAACGTCGCAACATGCACACGCACCGCATGCGCGCGCACCAGCCGACTCCGCACGCGTCGATCGACTCGCGCGACGTCGGAACATGCACGCGCACCGGCCACCGCGCACGAGCCGCACTCGTACACGCCGACCCGCGCCCGAGCCGGCGCGCACTCACACGAACGCGGCCTGCCCAGTGATCGCCCGACCGACGATGAGGGTGTTCACCTCGCGCGTACCCTCGTACGAGTAGATCGCCTCGGCGTCGGCGAAGAACCGGGCGACACCCTTGTCGAGCACGATGCCGTTGCCGCCCTGCACCTCGCGGCACCACGCCACGGTCTCGCGCATCTTCGCGGTCGCGAACGCCTTCGCCATCGCCGAGTGCTCGTCCCCGCCGGTGCCCGCGTCCTGCATCGCCGACGCCTGCGTGCACAGCGCGATCGACGCCGTGATGTTCGCGAGCGACTGCACGAGGCGGTCCTGCACCATCTGGTGCGCCGCGATCGGCTTGCCGAACTGGATGCGGGTGCGGGCGTAGTCGAGTGCGGCCTCGTAGGCGCCGACCGCGATGCCGATCGCCTGCCAGGCGACCTCGGTGCGGGTGAGGCGGAGCACCTCGGCGGTGGCCCGGAAGGAGTCCGCCCGCTGGAGTCGCCGCGACTCGGGCACCCGGACCCCGGTCATCACGATGTCGGCGTTCTGCACGCCGCGCAGGGCGATCTTGTCCTCGATCTTCGTCGCGCTGAACCCGGGGGTGTCCGTGGTGACGAGGAAGCCCTTGACCTGGTCGTCGGCGACGTCCTTCGCCCAGATGACCACGACGTCGGCGAAGGTGGCGTTGCCGATCCAGCGCTTCTCACCGTCGAGGACCCAGGTGTCGCCCTCGCGTCGGGCGGTCGTCCGGAGCCCACGGGCGGAGTCGCTGCCGGAGAGCGGCTCGGTCAGCCCGAACGCGCCGATCAGCTCCCCCGACGCCATCCTGGGCAGCCACTCCTGCTGCTGCTCGTCGCTGCCGGCGACCGCGATCGAGTTCATCGCGAGGCCCGACTGCACGCCGATGAACGTCGCGACGCTGGCGTCCACGCGCCCGAGCTCGAGTGCGGCCCACCCGCGGTACACGGCGGAGTTCTCGAAGTGCCGGACGAGCGGGACGCCGGCGCCGTACATGCCGAGCTCGGACAGCGGCTTGACGACCTGCATCGGGAACTCGGCCCGCGCCCAGTAGTCGTCCGCGATCGGGCGCACCTCGGACTCGAGGTACGCGCGCAGCCGTCCGAGTGACTCGCGCTCCTGGTCGGTCAACCCCTCCTGGAACCGGTAGAAGTCGGACTCGAGGATCGCGGGGGTGGCCGTCGTCAGTGACATACACTGATCGTGCATCATTCTGGGAAACGTTGCAAGGAAGGATCGCGTGTACACATCGGATTCTGCGCTGCGCGCCTTCCGGGAGGCACGCCACACCTTCATCGCCGGGTCCCGGATCGACATGGGCGCCTTGGCGACCTCGCTCGGCGTGGACCGCACGTCGCTGTTCCGGTGGGTGGGCAACCGTGACCGGTTGCTGTCCGAGATCCTCTGGTCGCTGGCCGTCCCGACGTTCGACGCGGCTGCCGCCGCGGCCGCCCCGACCGGTGCCGCGCGCATCGTCGACGTGCTCGACCGCTTCACGGCGGACCTGATCGAAGCCCCGTACTTCCGGGCCTTCCTCACCCGCGAGCCGGCTCGGGCGCTCCGACTGCTGACCACCACCGAGAGCGACGTGCAGAGCCGCTTCGTCGACCGGGTCACCGCGCTCGTCGACGCCGAACGGGCGACCGGGGCGTTCGACCCGTCGCCGCTCTCGGCCGAGGAGCTCGCCCGGCTGCTCGTCCGGATCTCCGAGTCGTTCACCTACGCCGACCTCATCTCCGGGGAGACACCGGACCCCGAGCGTGCACGTGCCACGTTCGAGTACGTGCTCCGCCCCACGACCGCACCCCTTCTGCCGACAGGAGTCCGATGACCATCGACGAGTACCCGTTCGTCCGCCGCTACCCCACGCGGTGGAACGACAACGACATGTTCGGGCACGTGAACAACACGATCTACTACAGCGCGATGGACAACGCGGCCACGTACTGGTTCCGCGAGGAAGCCGGCCTCGACCCGTTCTCGTCGGAGTGGATCGCGGTGCTCGTGTCGTCGAGCTGCCGGTTCGTCGAGTCCGCCGTCTGGCCCGACGTCATCGAGGTCGGGATGCGCTCGAAGCACCTCGGGAACACGAGCCTGTCGTGGGAGTTCGGCCTGTTCCGGCAGTCCGACGGCGCGCTCCTGGCGACGGGCGAGTTCGCGCACGTCGTCATCGACCGCGAGGGTGCCCGCCGACCGATGGCGCTGCCGCAGTCCCTCCGCGACCTCGTCACCGCGACGATGCAGGCACCTGCCGCCGTCCCCGCCGACTGACGTCGCGCGCGGGGCGCACCGCCGCGCAACCGGCGCCGGGCGCGGGGCTCAGCCAGTGAGCGCAGCGAGCTCGAGGTTGATGTCGTCGGGGTCCTGCACGGACAGGATCACCATGCCGGCGTCCCCGAGGTCGGTGACCTCGCCGTGCTCGACCCCGGCCGCGTCGAGTCGGGCGGCCGCCTGGTGCAGCTCGTCGACCGAGCCGACGACGAAGCTCACGTGGTCGAGCCCGACGGTGTCCGGGTCGAACCGCTGTCCCTTCGGCGCGACCGGCCGCAGCCCGAACACCTGGTCGCCGAGCCGGAACACGCTGCCGCCGTAGAAGCGCTCGCGGTCCTCGAGCACGCCGGGCTCGTCGACCTGGTCGCTGAAGTCGATGGCCGGATCGGTCCCGAGCAGCTGCTGGTAGAAGGCCTTGCTGCGGTGGATGTCGGTCACCGTCACGCGGACGTGGGCCAGGGCGGTGGGCTGTGCGAACGGTTCGGTCACGGGTGGTGCTCCTCGGTCGAGTGCCGGCAGGGTCCGGCACCCGTTCGACGCAACGCCCCGCACCTGACCGGCACCCGAGGCCGTGCGGCGACCGGACAGCGACCGGTACCGCCGCCATCCCGCCGGCTGACCGGCGCACAACGAAAGTGCGCTCGAACCACGCGATTCCGTGGTTCGAGCGCACTGTGGTTGTTCGCAGCCGTCGGGCGCGAGCGAAGCCGCGCCCGCCGCCCGCCGCCGCTAGATCAGCGCGTCGGTCAGGCGGTTGGGCGTGCCGAACCGGTGCGCCGTGATCGACACCGCCTGCTCGCGGAGGAACGGCAGCACCTCGAGCCGTCCGGCCTCGGTCACGGGCTCCCCGTACACCGCGACGTCCGGGCGACCTCCGACGGCCGTGTACAGCGCCGAGACGTCGCCGCCGATGAGCCGCACGCGGGTGGACGGCCCGGTCGCGACCGCCGAGGCGAACGCATCGTCCGACTGCGACTGCGTGAGCGATCGGACGTTCGGCAGTGCCCGCACGGCCGACGCGACCCCGGACGGCAACGTCGACACCGTCGAGACGTCGATCGTGGTCCCCGCGCGGACCGCCGCAGCGACGACCCGGACGAGGTCGGCGACGGCGTCCTCACCGGAAGCGGCCGAGGCCAGCCGCACGTGCACGGCCGGGTAGGGCAGGTACCGCGCGATGTTCCGCTCGGCGGTCAGCGCCGACACGTCGGTGGCGGTGCCGAACAGGGAGTCCCACGCGCGCTGATCCGACGCGACGGCTCGGTCGAGCGACGGCGAGGCCACCCCGGCGGCACGCACGAACGCCGACACCGGCTGCGACACCGTGACCCCGGCGGACGCCGAACCATCAGCAGAGGCCGGCGCAGGAGTCCACGACCCGAGTCCGAGCAGGTAGTTCAGCCCACCGGCCTTCGTCCCCGCGCCGACCGCCGACTTCTTCCAGCCGCCGAAGGGCTGACGCCGGACGATGGCGCCCGTGATGCCGCGGTTGACGTAGAGGTTGCCCGCCTCGATGCGGTCGAGCCACGTGCCGATCTCGGCGGGGTCGAGCGAGTGCAGCCCCGAGGTCAGGCCGTAGTCGACCTCGTTGACGATGTCGATCGCCTCGTCGAGGGTCTTCGCCGTCATCACGCCGAGGATCGGACCGAAGTACTCGGTGCGGTGGAAGGCCGAGCCACGGCGGACGCCCTGCCGGACACCGGGGCTCCAGAGCTTGCCCGAGTCGTCGAGCTTCGTCGGCTGGACCGCCCACGTCTCCCCCGCGCCGAGCGTCGTCAGCCCGTCGAGGAGCTTGCCGGCGGCGGGCTCGATCACCGGGCCCATCTGCGTGGTGGGGTCGGTCGGGTAGCCGACGGTGAGGGACGACACGGCGTCGATGAGCTGCGAGCGGAAGCGCCGCGAGGAGGCGACGGAACCGACGAGCACGACCAGCGACGCCGCCGAGCACTTCTGCCCGGCGTGACCGAAGGCGGAGGCGACGACGTCCTTCACGGCGAGGTCGAGGTCGGCCGAGGGCGTCACGATGATGGCGTTCTTGCCGGACGTCTCGGCGAGGAGCGGGAGGTCGGGCCGGAACGAGCGGAAGAGCTCGGCGGTCTCGTACGCCCCGGTGAGGATCACCCGGTCGACGAGGGGCGACGCGACGAGCTGCTGCCCGAGGTCGCTCTCCGACACCTGCAGGAAGGCGAGCACGTCGGCCGGCGCCCCCATGGCGTCGAACGCCGTCGACATGATCGAGGCGAGGACGGCACCGCAGCGCTCGGCGGGCGGTGCCGGCTTGAGCACCACGGCGGACCCGGCGGCGAGCGCGGCGAGGGTCGAACCGGCGGGGATCGCGACGGGGAAGTTCCACGGCGGTGCGACGAGCGTCAGGGCGGCGGGCGTGAAGGACGCGCCGTCGACGTCGTCGAGCGACTCGGCGAGCGAGCCGTAGAAGTGCGCGAAGTCGATCGCCTCGGACACCTCGGGATCGGCCTGGTCGATGGTCTTGCCGGTCTCGGCGGCCATGACCTCGACGAGGGCCGCGCGGTTCGCCTCGAGTGCGTCGCCGACGGCGTGGAGCACGGCGCCGCGGGCCGCTCCCGACCACGTGCCCCACTCGGCACCGGCGGCGCGGACGCGACCGAGGGCGGACTCGAGCGATGCGGCGGAGTCGACCCGCGCCTCCTGGACGGCCGCGGTGCCCAGCGTGGACGACGCGACCCGCGACGTGATCGCGGCACCCCACGCACGGAACGCCGCGACGGAGGGGTCGGTGTCCGGCGTGTTCTCGAAGTGTCCGACGCCGGGGCGCTGCACGGCCGCGTAGCGGTCGGCGACCCGGTGCGGCTCCGGCGCGAGGAGCCCCTCGGGGGTCGCGAGCGGCTCGAGCGAGGCGCGGAACCGCCGTTCCTCGCGGGCGAACAGCTCCGGCGAGGAGACGAGCGAGAAGACGGCGGACATGAAGTTCTCCTGCGACGCGCCCTCCTCCAGTCGCCGGATCAGGTACGCGATGGCGACGTCGAACTCCCCCGGGTGCACGACGGGCGTGTAGAGCAGGAGTGATCCGACGGTCTTCCGCACCGCTGCGGCCTGGCCCTGCGCCATGCCGAGCAGCATCTCGAACTCGATGCCGTCGCGCACCCCGCGCGAGCCGGCGAGCAGCCAGGCGTGGGCGACGTCGAACAGGTTGTGGCCGGCGACGCCGACGCGGACGTTCGCGACCCGGGCCGGGGTGAGCGCCCAGTCGAGCACGCGCTTGTAGTTGGTGTCGGAGTCCTGCTTGGTGTGCCAGGTGGCGAGCGGCCAGCCGTGCACGGAGGCCTCGACCTGCTCCATCGGCAGGTTGGCGCCCTTCACGAGCCGGACCTTGATCGCGGCTCCCCCGCGGGCACGGCGGGCGGCGGACCACTCCTGCAGGTGCTCCATCGCGGCGAGCGCGTCGGGCAGGTACGCCTGGAGGACGATGCCGGCCTCGAGGTCGAGGAACTCCGGCTCGTCGAGGAGCTTCGTGAAGACCGCGATGGTGAGGTCGAGGTCCTTGTACTCCTCCATGTCGAGGTTGATGAACTTCTGCGGCGAGGCCGCGGCGGCGCGCTGGAACAGCGGGCGGAGCTTCTCGATGATGTCGGCCACGGCGTGGTCGAACGCCCACGGGGAGTGCGGGTGCACGGTCGAGGAGACCTTGATCGACACGTAGTCGACGTCGTCGCGGGCGAGGAGCCTGTGGGTGCCCTCGAGCCGGCGCGAGGCCTCGCCCTCGCCGAGGACGGCCTCGCCGAGGAGGTTGACGTTCAGGCGGACCCCGTCGCCCTTGATCTTCGCGATGGCCGGGCCGAGCTTGGCGTCGGTCGCGTCGACGATGAGGTGCCCGACCATGTTGCGGAGCACGCGGCGCGCGATCGGCACGACGACGCCGGGCAGCGCCGGGGCCAGGCCGCCGCCGAGCCGGACGAGGCCGCGGAGCGCGGCGGGCAGGAAGCCGGGGGCGTTCGGCGCGATCTGCCGGAGCCGACGGGCGGCGACGCCGAGGTCCTCCGGCCGGACGACGCCGTCGACGAACCCGACCGCGAAGTCGAGACCGGCGGGGTCGGCGAGGACGCCGGCGAGCTGTTTCGCCGACCCGTCGACGGGGAACGTCTCGGCTTCGGCGAGCCACTGTCGCACGAGCGCGACGGACTGGTCCGCGAGGGCGTCGTGGTCGGTGGCGGGGTGCTCGTGCAGGGTCGTCATGGGATCAGTGTGGAGCGCCGCATGCTTCAGCGGAAGCAACGGTTCGTGACGGATACCCGTAAGCTGCGCTACCGTACCGGCATGCTCGACGTCCGCCGTCTCGTCCTCCTCCGCGAGCTCTCGATCCGCGGCACGATCGCTGCCGTCGCCGAGGCCGTGAACTTCACCCCGTCGGCCGTCTCGCAGCAGCTCAGCGCCCTCGAACGGGAGGCCGGCGTCCCCCTGCTCCGGAAGGCCGGACGGCGTCTGCGGCTCACCCCGCAGGCCGAGGTGCTCGTCCAGGCGGCGGGGCAGGTGCTCGACGTGCTCGAGCTCGCGCAGTCGCAGGTCGAGCAGACGATGCCGACGGTGCAGGGCCGGATCCGGGTCGCGGTGTTCCAGTCGGCGGCGCTCGCCCTCATGCCGAACGCCCTGCACGCGATGGCGACCGAACACCCGGACGTCCGCATCGAGATGGTGCAACGGGAGCCGGAGACCGCGTTGCACGAGACCTGGGCCCGGGACTTCGACATGGTCATCGCGGAGCAGTACCCCGCGCACGCCGCACCGCACCTGCCGGGACTGGACCGGTCGGACCTCACCACCGACGCCGTCCGGCTCGCGCTGCCCCCGGTCGACACCGCCCTCGCGCCGGTGTCCTCGATCGAGGACGCGGGCGCGCTGCCGTGGGTGATGGAGCCCCGGGGGACGGCGTCGCGGCACTTCGCCGAGCAGGTCTGTCGCCGCTGGGGCTTCGAGCCGGACGTGCGGTACGAGACCGCGGACCTGCAGACGCAGATCCGGCTGGTCGAGTCCGGGAACGCCGTGAGCCTGATGCCGGACCTCATGTGGACCGGCCGCACCACCACGTGCCGGCTCCTGGAGCTGCCCGAGCACCCCCGTCGGACGATCTTCACCGTGGTCCGTTCCGCGGGGTCGGCAGCCCCAGCGGTGCGTGCCCTCCGCGGGGCACTGGAACGTGCGGCGTCGGCCGTCGGAGACGTGCTCCCGGTTCCGTGACCGTTCCGTGACCGAACTGCTGTCAGGACCCCGTCACGCGGGACATCTCCTGGGTGAGGGCACATCGGGTGCCGTCCACATCGAGGGGGATCCCATGAAGCAGTCCTGCAGGTACACGCTCCGCCGGAACGCGGCGATCGGCGCGGCGGTCGCGATCGTCACCGCGTCGTCCGCGTTCGGCATCGGCGCCGGTGCGGCCTCCGCGGACACCGGGTCGGAGACACCGCAGGCGGCGTCCGCGTCCGCGTCCGCTCCGGCGGCGACGACCGCCTCCGACGCGGGTGCGGCGGACGACACGGAGGGGACGGGAGGCGCGGCTCCGGACCAGGGATCGGCTCCCGCCGACGAGTCGGTCGACACCACCGCGCCCGCCGCGGACCCGGCACCGGCTCCCGACGGCGACGCCGCCGCCCCGGCACCGACCGAGCCGGCGGCAGCACCGGGCGTGGCCACGGACACCGCCGCCGCGCAGCCCGAGGCCGCACAGCCGGAGGGTGCGCAGCCCGACGCCGCGGCACCCGAGGCCGCCACGCCGGTCACCTGGGCGGACCCGTCCTCCGCGGACGCACCGATCGCCCTCACCGCCACGGCCGGGCAGCCCTTCTCGCACACCTTCACGGCGCAGGGCGGCGACGGCCCGCTCGAGTACCTGTTCAACCCGGTCGGCTTCGACCCGTCGAACGACGCGAACGGGTGGACCTGGAACGAGCAGACCGGCGTGTTGAGCGCCACGCCGCGGAGCACGATCGACGGACCGGTCCGGTTCGAGGTCACCGCGACCGACCAGCACCAGACCGCCGTGCAGTACGTCGAGGTCACCCTCGAGCCCGGGGCTCCCGTCGGCGTCACGTTCGGCGTGACCGGACCGGGGTCGGGCGCGAGCTGGCAGGTCGACGCCGACGGCACGGTGCGGCAGTACACGGCGGGCGGCGGCCAGTCCGTCGTCGCCGCGATCCCCGCCACGGTCGGCTCCTCGCTGACCCTCGCCGGACTCGCCGTCGACGCCCTCGGCAACCGGACCTCGCCGGGCGAGGACTACCCGCGCTCGACCGTCACGAGCACGGTCGCCTCGGACACGGTCGCGTGGGACGACCAGTGGGCCGCGAACACCGTCTCGTTCTCGACGGCGGGCACCCGGACCCTGACCGTGACCGAGGGCGGCGTCTCGACCTCCGTGACGATCTCGGTCGCCGAGGCACCGGCGCCGGTCGCGGCCATCGTCATCGGCGTGCTCCCCGACGCGGGGTCGGCGAACACCGGGCTGTCCTGGGGTGTCGACGGGGACGTGATCACCCAGTTCTCGGACACGGCCGACGCGAAGCGGATCGACGCGATCCCGGTGGCGCAGGGTGAGCGGGTGCGGATCCGCGCGCTCGCCGTCGACGCGGACGGGCAGCCCGTGGGCGAGCACACCGACCTGAGCATCACGAGCGACGTCGCCAGCGACCGGATCGCGTACGACCCCGCGGAAGCGGCCACGTGGGTGACCTTCGAGCACGCCTCGCCGCACACCATCACGGTGTCGGAGGGCGGCGTGACGAGCACCATCCGCTTCGAGGTGCAGCCCGCCGCGGCCACGGTGGTGTCGACCACGCACACGCCGACAGCATCGGGCACGGCGTCGGGCACCCTCGCGTACACCGGTGCCGACGAGTCCGGCCCCCTCGCGTGGGCGCTCGGCCTCCTCGCGTCGGGCGCCGGTCTGCTCGTCTGGCGCCTGCGTCGCCGACTCCGCTGACGCACGACCGGGCGCCCGACCGACGGACGGGAGGCGCGGGCACGACCGCCCCGCGCCTCCCGTACGCCTTCTTGGTCAGTCTGTGAAAAACCCCAGGTGAGAGCGCATTGTTCCGTGATGGAACCGTGACGTGCGACACGTTCCGGAGCGTCCCTCAGGACCGTATCGTCAGCTGCGACGGGCACGCGAGCACCGCGTCCCCGCGATCTGACTCCCAGGGGGGAATCATGCACCAGTCCACCAGGCCGCCCGTCCGCCGTGCGGCGGCGATCGGGGCCGTCGTGGCCGCGACGGCCATCGGTTCGGTCATCGGCATCGGGACGTCCGCCACCGCGGCGGAACCGACCACGCCCACGACCGCGACGGCCTCCGCCACGACGACGCCGAGCCCGACCGCCACGACCTCGCCGAGTCCGACGGCCAGCGCGAGCCCGAAGGCCGACTCGAGCGCCGGGTCGTCGACCGCGGCGTCGACGGCCGTCACCCCGGCAGCGACGCCGAACGACGGCAGCGACCTCGCGTTCACCGAGCCGTCGACCCAGGCGAAGCCCCTCGCCCTCACCGCCACGGTCGGCACACCCTTCAGCCACACGTTCACGACCACGGGCGGCGACGGGACGGTGGCCTACGCCATCCAGGACGCCCCGAGCTCGGGCGACTACACGGTGAACATCGAGACCGGGGTGCTGAGCGGCACACCGACGACGGCCGGCACGTTCGACTTCGAGGTCGTCGCCCAGAGCGGGACGACCCAGATCACCGAGTACGTCCGCTTGACCGTCTCGCCCTCGCCGGTCGTCTTCACCGAGCCGTCGACCGCGGCGAAGCCCCTCGCGCTCACGGCCACGGCCGGCACCCCGTTCACGCACACCTTCCGCACGACGGGCGGCACGGGCTCCCTCGCGTACGCGATCCAGGACTCGCCGTCGAAGGACCTCAGCGTGAACGTCGAGACCGGCGTCCTCACGAGCACCGTCACCACGGCCGGCACGTACGACTTCGAGGTCGTCGCCCTCCGCGGCACGGCGACCGCGACGGAGTACGTGCGGCTCACCGTCCGTCCGGCGGCCCCGGTCGGCGTCCTGGCGATCGTCTCCGCCGGCACGCCGGGCACGACCGCCTGGTCCGTCGCTCCGGGTGGGGTCATCACGGCGTTCGACGGCGAGGGCCACTCCCTCGGGACGGTGGCGTCGATCCCGGCACGGCAGGGCAGCACGCTCTGGGTGTCCGGCCTCGCCGTGGACCGCTTCGGCAACGCGACCGCGCCCGGCTCCGTGAGCGGCGGACCGCACGCGACCGTGACGAGCTCGGTGGCGTCCGACCGGATCGTCTGGGTGCAGACGGGCTACGCCTCGCAGGTGACGTTCCCGCACGCCTCGGACCACCGGCTCACGATCAGCGAGGACGGCGTGTCGACCTCCTTCGTCGTCGCCGTCCAGCCGGTCGCCACCGCTGCCGTCGCGACCACGACGACGGGCACCGGCGGGACGCTCGCCTACACCGGGGCCGACGAGACGACGCCGCTCGCGTGGGCGTTCGGGCTGCTCGCGGCCGGCGCGGGTCTGCTGGTGCACCGGCTGCGTCGCCGTCGCCTGTGACCGCGACCCGGTAGCGCACGGGAGGCTCCCCACCGGCACGGCCCGGTCGGGAGCCTCCCGTCCGTCCGGCGGTCGGTGCGGAGACCCCCAAGCCGGGTCACATTTCGGCCTCGGTACCCCTGTCGTTCGCTGCTACCCCCTACGATCCGATCACGGCCGAGAACTCTCGGCAGATTCTTACGATCCGGCACCCGACCGGACCTGGACACCTGGGGGAAGACGTGCGCCGCAGCACATCCGCCGCCCGACGCGCCTGCGCAGTCGGCACCACCATCGCACTCGTCGGTCTCACGACCGGCCTCGGCATCATGACGGCGACCTCCGCGTCCGCCGTCGAGCCGGAGCAGACGACGACCACGCAGGTCGACTCGTCGGCCGGCACCGACACGACCGGCACCGGCTCGGCCGGCACCGACTCCGGTACGACCGGGTCCGACACGACCGGTACCGGGTCCACCGGCACCGGGTCCACCGGTACCGGGTCCACCGGCACCGGGTCCACCGGCACCGGTTCGGGCACCGACACCACCGGCACCGGCTCCGGCTCGACCGACACCGGGTCCACCGGCACCGGTTCGGGCACCGACACGACCGGCTCCGGCTCGGGCACCGACACGACCGGGTCCGGCTCCACCGGCACCGGGTCCACCGGCACCGACACCGGCTCCACCGACCAGACCCCGGCGGCCGGCGGCGCCACCGCCCCGGCGGGCACCACCCCGGGCACGTCGACCACCCCCGACGCCGTGCAGGTCACCGCCGCGAACACGGTGAAGATCGTCGGCGACGCCACGGTCGGCACCACCCTGCGCGCGGAGACCACCGGCTTCGCCGGGCCGCACACCTACGCCTGGACCCGCGACGGCGACCTCACGGTGCTGTCGTCCGACGAGTCCTACACGCTGACCACGGACGACATCGACCACGTCGTCACCCTGACGGTCACGGACTCCGGCACGAGCACGTCGACGTCCGCCTCGACCGCGAAGGTCACCGAGGACGTCGCGTTCGCCGACGCCGACTCGAACTCCGCCGACTCCCCGTCGACGTTCACCGAGAAGGCCGGCGTCGCCTACTCGCACGCGTTCACGGTCGCCGCGGGCAGCGGCACGGTGACGTACTCGATCGGGTACTCGTACCCGGACGAGGTCGACCCCGAGGACGGCAGCACCCCCGAGGACTACCTGCCGGACGGCGTCAGCCTCGACCCGAAGACCGGCGTGCTGAGCGGGACCACGTTGACGTCGGGGCCGTACGACTTCACGGTCGTCGCCTCGAACGGGACCTCGACCGCGACCGAGTACGTCGAGATCACGGTGAACCCGGACGCGGCGGTCGGCGTGTTCGCCTACGCCAGCGACGCGACCTCCGAGGACATCTTCAACGAGAAGAAGCCCTCGACGGGGTGGATCATCGAGCCCGACGGCACGATCACCACGATCCACCAGCCCGCCGACCTCGACGCGGAGCCCACCTTCGAGGACGGCGGCCAGCCGACGGTCAAGCAGGGTCAGTCGCTGTGGGTCCAGGGCTTCGCCGTCGACCAGTACGGCAACAGCACCCAGGACTCCGACGAGGAGACCGGCGAGCTGCCCCGTCCCGTCGTGACGAGCGACGTGGCCACGGACCAGATCGCGTGGGACGACGACGAGTACGCGGTCCGCATCACGTTCCCGCACGCGTCCACGCACCACATCACCGTGGCGCAGGACACCGTGTCCGTGACCTTCCCGGTCACCGTGGTGCCGGCCGCCGCGACGGTCGCGGTCGTCACGCCGGTCGCCCCTGCGGCGGTCCCCGTGCAGCACACCGCCACGGGACGTCTCGCCTACACCGGCACCGACTCGACGAGCGCCCTCCCGTGGGCCCTCGGTCTCGTCCTCGCCGGCGTCGGCCTGATCGGTGCACGCTCGCTGCGTCGCCGTCGCGCACAGCGCTGACCAGCGGCGCCGTCCCGACGGCGCCGTGCTCCACCCGTCTCCCGTCCGGCGCGTACCCGCGTGCCGGACGGGAGGCCCGTCCCGGCCCCGCCTCGCCCCGCACCGGCGTCGCGGGGCCGTTCCCGTCATCCGGTACCCGGTCATCGGTAGCGTGGTGCCATGCCCACGCTCCTGCACATCGACTCGTCCGCCGACCTCGCGCACTCCCGCTCGCGAGCCCTCACCGCCGCCTTCGCCGATGCCTGGCGCGCCCGCGGCCCGGAGTACACGGTGGTGCGACGGGACCTGCACGTCGACCAGCTCCCGCACCTCGAGTCGTCGGCGCTGCACTGGGCAGCGGCGGACCGCACGGACGACGAGGTCGTCGCGCCCGAGGCCGACGCGCTCCGGCAGGAGGTCATCGACGAACTCCTCGCCGCCGACGCCGTGGTCGTCGGAGCGCCGCTGTACAACTACACGGTGCCGTCCACCCTGAAGGCGTGGATCGACCGCATCCACGTCCCCGGGGTCCTCGCCGGGAACGTCCAGCCCCTCGCCGGCCGCCCGGTCGTGACGGTGGTCAGCCGCGGTGCGACCTACGACGCCGGCACGCCCACCGAGGGCTGGGACCACGGCTCCCCCGTGCTGCACCTCATCCTCGGCACCGCGCTCGGCATGAAGCTCTACCCGGTCACGGTGAGCGCGACCCTCGCCGACCGACTGCCCGACCTCGCCCCGCTCGCCGACCACGCCCACGCCGAGTTCGCCGACGCCACGACCACGCTGGAGCGCCTGGCGGCCACGATCGCCTGACCGCCCGGCGCCGACGAACCACGAATCCGACATCGAACCGGATCCGCGCCCTGGTTCGACGTCGTGTTCGTGGTTCGGTGCACGCGCCAGCGAGCTCAGGCCGGGCGGATCTCGCCGCGACGGCCGAGCAGGGCCGCGTGGAACGCCGTCTGGGTGAGGGCGCTCGCGAGCAGGAACCCCGTCATCGACTCGATCCCGCCGCTGAACGGCACGCGGGCGGCCACCTCGAACAGGGTCGGCGAGGACAGCGCGTCCAATGCCTCGGCGACGTGCCGGGAGCGCTCCTCGCGGTGCCGCGCGAGGGTCTGCGCCCGAGCGAAGACGTCCCGGAACCGGTACTCGTGCCCCGGGCAGACCTCGAGGTCGGCGTACCGGTCGAGCCGTCCGAGCGAGGCCAGGTAGTCGCCGAGCGGGTTCGTGTCCGTCCGGCCGCCGAGGCCGATGCCCGAGTTGATCCGGGGCAGCACGTGGTCGCCGGTGAAGAGGAGCCCGTCGGCCTCGTCGACGAAGCAGCAGTGGCCCGCGGTGTGCCCGGGGGTCCAGAGCGTCCGGATCGTCCGCCCGGGGACCGGGAGCAGGTCGCCGTCCTCGAGCAGGAGGTCCGCGTACGGCTCGGCCGTCCGGCCGAGCCCGATGCGCCGCCCGCTCCCCCAGGCCTCGACCACGCCGGCCCGCAGGCGCTCGGGGAGGCCCCAGGTCGCGATCTCGGCGTCGTTGGCCGCGGCGTCCTCGCGCTCGTGGCGGAGGGCCTCGACCTCGAGCCGGTGCATCGCGACCCGGGCGCCCGTGGCACGCCGGACCGCGGCGGCGACACCGAGGTGGTCGGCGTGCAGGTGCGTCACGACGACGAGGCCAACGTCGTCGAGCGAACGGCCGACGGTCGCCAACCCCTCGCGCAGCGGTCCGAGGTCGTCGTCTGACGACCACCCCGGATCGATCACCGTGAGCGAGCGGTCGGAGGCCTCGACGACGTAGACGAGCGTCGCGTCGGGGACGCCGAACCGGAACGGCACCGCGAGGGTCCAGACGCCGGGCCGGACCTCCTCGACGGGTGGGAGCGTGCCGTCGCGGAGCGCGGCGGCCTGCACGGGGCTGATCGGTTCCGGAACCGGCGCTGCCGGCGGGGGCACGGTCGTCACGCGACCACCCTACTGACGCCGGCCGGCCTGCTCGGGCCGAGCCGCGCCTCCAGGCCGGCAGCCCACCCGACCCGAACGGGAGCGCACGCCGTGTAGACAGGCCGCATGGAGATCGCACCGATGCTCGCCAAGGCCGTCGCCACCGTCCCCGAGCCGGACAGCGTCCGCGGCGGCCTGCGGTACGAACCGAAGTGGGACGGCTTCCGCGGCATCGTGACGATCGACGGCGACGACGTCGAGATCGGCAGCCGGGGCGCGAAGCCGCTGACCCGGTACTTCCCGGAGCTGGTCGAGGCGTTCCGCGCGCAGTTCGGCGGCCGCGACCACCCGGTCGTGCTCGACGGCGAGGTGGTGCTCCGCTCCGGCGAACCCGGTGCCGAACGGCTCGACTGGGAGGCCCTGTCGCAGCGGATCCACCCCGCGGCGTCGCGGATCGCGAAGCTCAGCGCCGAGACCCCCGCGCAGTTCGTCGCGTTCGACCTGCTGGCGGCCGACGGGCAGGAGCTGCTGGACCTGCCGTTCGACGAGCGGCGCGCCCGCTTGGAGTCGCTCGCGACGGACCTCACCGACCCGCTGTTCGTGACGCGGACGACGCTGGACGTCGACCTCGCCCGGACGTGGCTCACCACCTTCGAGGGCGCCGGACTCGACGGCGTCGTGGCGAAGCCCCGTGCGAAGCCCTACGAGCCGAACAAGCGCACGATGCTCAAGGTGAAGCACCACCGCACCGCCGACGTCGTCGCGATCGGCTACCGGGTGCACAAGAGCGGCTCCGGCGTCGGTTCCCTGCTCGTCGGACTGTACGGCGACGACGGCGAGCTGCGGCAGGTGGGCGGTGTCTCCGCCTTCTCCGACCGACGACGGGTCGAGTTGGTCGAGGAGCTCGACCCGGTGGTCCTCCGGGATGCGGACGGGAGGCCCGTGACCGGTGACGGGGAGCGGTCGCGGTTCTCGTCGGGTCGCGACACGTCGTTCGTCCGGCTCGCGCCGGAGCGGGTCCTCGAGGTGCGCTACGACCAGATGGAGGGCGACCGGTTCCGGCACACGGTCCAGTTCGAGCGTTGGCGGCCCGACCGCGACGCACGCTCCTGCGGCTTCGGCCAGCTCGAGGTGCCGAGTGCGTACGACCTGCACGACGTGCTGCTGTCCGATTGACGCTCGGGCTGTGATGTAGTTAGTCTTCCTAGTAACTTGGGGGTGCGGGACGGGACCGCCACGAGGGACGGGAGCGGGACATGATCATCGACGGCATCAGCGACGCCCACCGCGGGACCTGGTCGCGACTGGCACGGCTGCACACGGCGAGCGTCACGCTGCCGACCCAGACGACGCGGGTGATCGAGCCGAAGCTCCTCGGCGAGGAGACCAGCGCCGCCTGAGCGCGGGCCCCGCTGTCTCAGCCCTTCTTCGCGCGCGACGGCTGCACGCGCGGCGGCTCGCCCGGCATCTTCGGGAAGTCCGGCGGGAACGGCAGTTCGCCCTCGCCGTTCGCCAGGTCGCGGTCCCACCACGCCAGCAGCGGGGCGATGCTCGCGTGCTCGGCGTGCATGCCCTCCCACGGGTCGCCGGTGGACCGCAGCCGATCGGGGACCGTCCGGATCGTGAACGCCGTGGGATCGGCGTCGTCGAGCTCGTCCCAGGCGATCGGGGTCGACACCGCGGCGTGCGCCAGGGCACGGGGGCTGTAGGCGCCCGCCATCGTCCGGTCGCGGTTCGCCTGGTTGAAGTCCACGAACACCCGCTGTCCGCGCTCCTCCTTCCACCACGCCGTCGTCACCCGGTCGGGCATCCGCCGTTCGAGCTCCCGGGCCGCCGCGATCACGGCGTGGCGGACGTCGAGGAACTCGTGCTCCGGGCGGATCGGCGCGAACACGTGCAGGCCACGGTTGCCGCTCGTCTTGATCCACGCCGTCAGCCCGACCTCGTCGAGGACCCGCCGGAGCTCGTGCGCGATCGGCACGGTGTCGCGGAAGTCGGTGCCCGGCTGCGGGTCGAGGTCGATGCGGAGCTGGTCCGGGTGGTCACTGTCCTCGGCGCGCGACGCCCACGGGTGGAACACGACCGTGTTCATCTGCGCCGCCCACACCGCGACCGCCGGCTCGTCCACCACGAGCTGCGGGTGCTCCCGACCGCTCGGGTACGTCACGGTCACGGAACGGACGTAGTCGGGCGCACCCTTCGGCGGGTTCTTCGAGAAGAACTGCTCGCCGTCAACG
>Ga0153989_1000021_pt1 | contig 45628 bp, 46 predicted proteins | sample TSNC073MetaG_FD_104701 | JGI IMG/M metagenome (GOLD analysis project Ga0153989, IMG submission 104701) | Attine ant fungus gardens microbial communities from North Carolina, USA - TSNC073 MetaG | ecosystem: Host-associated > Fungi > Mycelium > Unclassified | place: USA: North Carolina, Jones... | reverse complement strand
GATGTCTTTGTGTCGGGCAAGCTCGGTGCCTTGATCCCACGTCAACGAGCGGCGCAGGTGACCGGGGAGGGTCTGGATGGTCGGGATCATCGCGTCACGGACGGCGTTGGCGCTATGTCCATCCGGGAGGTGGAGCAGCATCACGTAGCGGGTGGTGCGTTCGACGAGGGTGCCGATCGCGCTCCGGGCGTTGATTCCGACGATGAGGTCGCCTTCCCAGTGCCCGGGAACAGCACGGTCGTCGACCTCGGCCGGACGTTCACTGATCAGGATCATGTCGCGGATCTTCGACCACGACGCCCGCCGCGGCTCGCCTCGGTGCCGGCGGAGGGCGCGGCCGGTGCGGAGGTGTTTGTGGAGGTCAGCGCGCAGGTGCCCGCGGCCCTGCACGAACAGGGACTGGTAGATCGTCTCGTGCGACACGTGCATCTCCGGCCGGTCGGGGAACGTCCTGGCCAGGTCATCACGGATCTGCTCCGGGGACCAGTTCCGCACCAACCGCAACTCCACCTGCAGGGCAAGCTCGACGCGGTCGAGCTTCCTCGGCTTCGGGCGACGCGCCCGCTCCCGGCACCGCTGCTGAGCGGCATAGGGGCGGTAAGCGCCGCTCTGTGAGCTGTTCCGGGTGAGCTCCTTGCTGATGGTCGAGGGTGCCCGCCCGAGCTCTGCTGCGATTTGGCGGACACCCGCGCCAGTCAGTCGCAGGTCAGCGATCCGGAGCCGTTCCTCCTCGCTCAAGTACCGGCCCGAACGAGACGCGTGCTCGAACGGGTTTCTCCCTCGAGCGGCCTTGAACCATCGGTAGCCCTGACGTGGATGCACGCCGACAGCATCGCAAGCAGCAGGCCTGCTCATGCCCTGTCCGAGTACCTCCCAGAACCGCCCCCCCGGGCACGCTGCTCCAGTCTCGATCCCATCTGCAACACTCCAATTCACGGTGGTGTTGCAACGACCAGCTGAACCCAAGATCGGCTATCGGACACCGCAGGGTCGTCAATTCAGCTACCCAGGCCGGACGAACCGAGGGAGGTCGCTCTCAACCTTGGCTCGCCCAGGCCAGTGTTGGGTGAGGCGCTGACGGAGCAAAGCTGCCGAGAGTTGACGGTCCGCGCCCGCACCGACAATCGCAGCGCGGGACCGGCGGCGGGGTCCTACTCGAAGTGGAACCCGAATAGGCCTCCGTCGTGGTAAATGTCGGTGAGGTGAGGCGTAGCTCGATCACGTCCGCGACCAGACCGCCGCCGTGCTGCTCGGCCTTGGTCAGATCGGTGCTGTTTATCGCATGGCGCACATCCTTCCAGCAGGAGCACATGCACCTACCCGTCAGGAGCCAACCGAACCGTCACGCAGACGCCGTGAACGCCTCACTGCGGCTAGCGACTCCGATTTCGATGGCCAAGCGTAGGTCCTGCGCGTAAACCGCGGGCTGCTCCCAGGCCGCGAAGTGGCCGCCGTGCTCGTGCTCGACAAATGCGTGCAGGTTGACGTACCGAGCCACGAACTGCCGCGGCGCGGGCTTGGTGTCGAAGGCGAACTTGCTGAAGACCGTCGGGACTCCGACGTACGGGACGGGCGGAGCGAAGTCGATGTACGTTGCGAACGACGAGCCAATGGTGTTCGAGAACCAGTAGGCGCTGATCCAGGTCAGGAGATCGTCCGGGTCAGGGGTGACCTCCGACCAGCCGTGCAGCTTCTCGAGCAGCCATGCTGCGAGGCCGGCAGGTGAGTCGGCGAGACCCACCGCGAGGGTATGCGGTTTCGATCCCTGCTCGGCGATGTAGCCCCCTTCGGCACGGGACCACGTGGCGACCACGTCGAGGTACGCCAGCTCCTCGTCATCGAGGACGGACCGGTCGGCGAAGACGGCATGGAGCGGGGAGATGTTTGTCAGGTGCAGGGCGGTGACTCGGTCGGGGTGCGCCGCGGCGAGCTGTTCGGCGACATCGGCGCCGACATCGCCAGCCGAGATGACGTACCGCTCGTGGCCGAGCACGTGCATCGCCTCAGCGATCATTGACGCGATCGTCGCGGCAGACATCCCGGTCACCGTCAACGGCTCGGAGAACGGGAAGCCCGGCAGCGCGGGAACGACGACATTGACGTCGTCGAGGAGTGGTAGGACCTTCTCGAACCGCAGCACCGAGTCCGGCCAGCCGTGCAGGAGGACGACGGCGGGGGCGTCTGCCGCGGGGGATGCCTGGTGGATGAGGTTCAGCCCGGCTGCGGTCGTCCAGGGCAGCGCCGCGATCCGTTCCTGGTGGGGGTGCCAGTCGTAGTCGTGCTGCCAGTGCGACAGCAGCGCCGAGAGCGCCGACCGGTCCGTTCCACGGATCCAGCCGGTGTCTGCGGGAAGGTCCGGGAGTCGCGCGTTGCCCAGGCGGCGGACGAGGTCGGCGACGTCCTCGCCGCTGGTGAGGGGAACCGGGATCGTCATGTGCACGACTATACACATGATGTGCCCGACTGTACACATGACCGCTCCGGGCCGTACTCTCGACGCATGGCTGCCCCCACTCGTCAGAAGAACGCCGCTGCCACCCGAGCGCTGATCCTCGATGCTGCTCGCCGAGAGTTCAGCCAGGTCGGGTTCGGGTCTGCCACCGTGCGCTCCATTGCGCACGCCGCCGAGGTCTCGCCCAACTTGATCACCCGCTACTTCGGCGGCAAGGACGGCTTGTTCGCCGAGGCGGTGCAGGTCGACCTCCACGTCGACGAGATGTTCGACGGACCGTTGGACCGCCTCGGAGAGCGAATGGCGCGCACCATCGTCGCTCGGTGGACTTCCGTGGCGAACGACCCTCTCCTGGCGCTGATGCGGGCAGCTGGGGAACACCCCGAGGCTGCACATACCCTGGAACAGATCCTCGATCGGGAATCACTCGTCCCACTTCGCCGCAACCTCGAATGTTCCGGGCTCGATCCCAGCACCGCGTCGTCCGCGGCCCGCGCAGTCGACTCCTTCCTCTATGGGCTCACCGGACGCCTTCGAATGCTCCACAGCGGTGTCGATGATCCGGACGAGCTTCGGACCTTCATCGCTGACACCGTGCAGCGACTCATTCCCGCCGCGCCGTCACCATGAAATCCGACCCAGGGCATCGGGAACGACCGGCAAGCACCAGGTGGTCGAGCTCGATGCCCTGCACGTAGTGGTCTGCACGATCGCGGGGAAGGTATCGCCGAAGCCCTAGGGGTGCTGTGTCTCCTCGACCGCGTACGCGCCAGAGAGGAGGCGCAGCCTCCTCTCTGTCTCCGCGTCCGCCGGCAGGTGCACCACCATCCGACGCCCGGACGTTTGCCCGAGCCAAGTCGTCGCGACGTCGAAGCGTAAAAGCCCAGCCCGCGGGCTGTCGTAGACCTTGTGCCCGGTCCGGGGTTGCAGGACTTCGTGCTGTCGCCACAGTTCCACGAAATGAGATGAGGCGGCATTTAGACGGGCAACGAGCGCCGCGCATCCCTGGGCAAGAGTTCCGATCTCGCTCTGCGACCGGAGCTGCGCGACCATCCGCCTTGTCACCGCCTCCCAGTCCGGCATCGCTTCACGCCACTCCGGATGTGTGAAGGTGAGCCACATTGTGTTCCGCTCGGACGGCGGCAGTTTATCGAGGTCCGATACGAGATGAGCGAACGGCCGGTTGTACGCCAACACGTCGTACCAGGCGTTCTGGACGTACGCAGGATCAGGACACAAACGCTCGAGTAACCGCAGGACGACTCCGTCCACGGACCGCTCGACGCTCTGCACGGTATCGGCGCGGTATCCGCCGATACTCAGCATGTAGGCATGCTCGTCGTCGTCAAGTCGGAGAACGCGCCCGATTGCCTGCAGCACCTGCTCGGAAGGGCGGATGTCACGCCCTTGTTCGAGCCACGTGTACCACGTGACGCCGACTCCAGCGAGTTGCGCGACTTCCTCACGCCGGAGGCCCGGGGTGCGGCGGCGGCTTCCAGACGGAAGTCCAATGTCCTCCGGTGCGATCCGTGCTCGGCGCGATCGCAAGAACGCTCCGAGCTCGCGGTGTCGTGGATCCACGAGTACATCGTGCTTCCCTCTGCTGCAGGGAGCCAGGTACTACCAGTACCGGTATCGAAAGGCTCCTGGTACCAGCAGCAGGCCGGACCGAGGGTGGCTTCATGACTGCTGGCACTTCCAGGAAGAAGGCACTTCGACGCGCTTCGCCACTCGGACGGGTCGGATTGGCTGTTCTCCTCGTCGGACCGTTCCTCGCGAACCTCGACCTCTTCATTACGAACGTCGCGCTGCCGAGCATCGCCCACGACCTGCACGCTTCCGCCGGGACACTGGAGCTCACCGCCGCAGGGTATGCCGTGACGTATGCCGCGTTCCTCGTTTTCGGCGGTCGGCTCGGCGACCGCTTCGGACGTCGTCGGATGTTTATGATCGGCCTCGTAGCTTTCACGCTCACGTCGGCACTGGCGGGCGCTGCGGCGTCGACCACCGCGCTCGTGCTCGCTCGGTTTGCGCAGGGCGCAGCAGCAGCGCAGTTAACCCCGCAGGTACTCGCCACCGTGCAAACGGTCCTCAAGGGGCCGGCACGGGCACATGCCATTAGCCGCTACGCGGTCGCCGGCGGGCTATCAGCCATAGCGGGGCAACTCATCGGCGGCCTGCTTATCCAGGCCGACTTCCTCGGGCTCGGTTGGCGCTCGGTCTTCCTTGTGAACCTGCCTGTCGGATTGATCGCGCTCCTGCTGGTGCGCCAGACCGTCCCGGAGAACCGGTCAACCATCCGTCCGGGCCTCGACGTGCCCGGTGTCATGTTGCTCACGATCGCGCTCGTGAGCCTGCTGGTGCCATTGGCCGAGGGGCCATCCATTGGCTGGCCGCTCTGGTGCATCGGCTTGCTCGTGGTCACTGGGCCCGCTTTCGCAATGCTCGCTATCGTCGAGACGCGTACGGAGCGTAGCGGGCGTCAACCCTTGCTCCCGCCTTCCTTGCTGCGGTTGCCGTCCATGCGACGAGGGGTACCGGTCCTGATGCTGTTCTTCCCAACGGTAAGCGCGTTCCTCTTTGCCTTCGCTTTGATAGCCCAGGATCTTCTCAGAGTCTCGCCGTTCTGGTCAGGCATCGCGATCACGCCGATGACCATCGCCTACGTCGTCACATCCTCCGTGATGCCCGCCCTGCTGCGGCGGTATGGGCAACGGGTTCTTGCCGCTGGCGGACTATTGCAGGGCGTCGGAATCGCGGCGACGGCGGCCCTGCTCATCGTCGCACCTGACGGTCCTCCTGCCATCGCCTTGGTCATGGTCTTGGCTGTCTCGGGCATCGGGCAAGCGCTTGGCGTCGGAGCGCTCTTCCGCTTCGTGCTCGCCGATGTTCCTCCGCATCTTGCCGGAGTCGGCGGAGGCGTGATGGTGACAGCGCAACAGACCGCGCTCGCGCTCGGCGTCGCGGTCCTCGGCACGACGTTCACCGTCCTGCTGCCCCTGGACCGCACCGCCGCCATCGTCGTCCTCGGCGTCGCAATCGCAACCACGCAGCTCGTCGTGGCAACAGCGGCACGGCTCATGCAGCAGTCCCCCTCCACACGTCATGGCGACGGGCTCCCCGGGCCCGGCAACTGGTCCTCCGACACCAGGCCTGACCACCGCAGCACGGTCGACGCATCCAAGCCCGCAGCACTCCTTTCACAGGTGCCCCATACCCGCCACTCTGCGCCCGTCCGACACGAATCTGCAGCACGCAACTCGCAGGAAAATGCCAATTGCCGCGAACGTCAGTAAGCCCGGCTGCTTCTCCATCCACCTGAGCATCACGCTCGAAGAAGCACACCGCCGCGCCGCCATGCGAACCGTCTACCTCACTGCGGAGGCGTTCGACCTTCTCCACCGGCGCACTGCTCGAACTTCGTCCCGACGTCACAGGGCACGGCCACGGTCGCTGGGAGGACGACTACCGTGCAGAGGTCCCCTCCCTGCTCGCCCCTGCCGGCAATCGGTTCATCACCTTGGCGAAGGGGAACGGGGCGCCGCTCGGCTACGTCGGATGGAACACCACCGACGAGACATCCGGCCGCCTCGAGATGGTCGCCACCCGGCCCGCGTCACGCAGGCGCGGCGTCGCCAGGACGCTCTGCGTTGCAGTCCTTCGAGCAGATGCGTGACCGCGGGGTGACGGTCGTGCACATCGGAACAGGCGGTGACGCGTTCCACCCCCCGCGAGAGCGCTCTACGAGTCACTGGGGCTTCATCCCGTACCCCACGGTCGATTACGCACGAGCGATCTGAGCTATCCGGGAGGGTGGGACCACCCCGCCCTCCCGGCCCGCCAAACGCGACACGGATCTACCCCAACCCGCGGGCCAGCGGCTGGCAGTGGACAGCGCCTCCTTCGTGCTGTGTGAACCCCGCGAGCGTCGATCCTGGGACGAGCGCAGCGAGCTCGGCTGGCTGTCCCGGGAGGTATTGCTCGCCGTCGGGTCGGTGATGTACAGCTGGGAACTGGCACCGTGTCGAAACCTGCAGCTGGGGGTCATTCCTGCGTGAACGAGATGACGATCCGGCCGCGCACGCCGCCGGCCTCGACACGTTCGTACGCCGCGTGCGCGTCCTCCGGGCCGACGACGTCGAGGACGGTCGGAGTCAACACGCGACGGGCCGCGAGGTCCGCGAGCAGTTCCAGCTCGTCCGTGTTGCCCATCGCCACGCCGACGCTGACAGCGCACACCTGCACATCCCGTTCTGGTGCGTCGTCACCGCTCCAGCCGCGGACCACGGCGATCGCGCCGCCGTCCCTGATCGCGGGGACCGCGTCGACGGTGACCGCGGCAGTGTCGAACACGGCGTCCACGCCGTCAGCGAACAGCGCCCGAACCTCGGGCACGAACGCGTCGCCGCGGGCGACGACTTGGTCTGCGCCGGCTTCACGGACTCGGTCCCGGTCGTCAGGAGCCGCGTCCGCGACGACGGTCAGTCCGCGCTGCTTCGCGATCGGGATCAGGTAGGACGCCAACACGCCGGCACCTCCGGTGACGGCGAGGACCGCGCCGTCGGGCAGGTCGAGCAGCCGCAGCCCTTCCAATGCGGTCAGCCCTGTCATCGGCAGCGTCGCGGCGACCTCGAACGCGAGCTCGTCGGCGATGCGGACCACCGATGGCTCCGGTACGACGATCGCCGCGGCCTGCGCGCCGCCCTCGGGTCGGTGCGGGTTCACGACCGCCATCACCCGATCGCCTACGCGCAGCCGGTCGACGCCCTCGCTGACGGCGACGACGACCCCGGCAGCCTCCAGACCCGGCACCTTCTCGGACCCGTCCTGCGTCCTGCGCCAGAGGAACGGGTCCGCAGGGTTGACCGTCGCAGCGTGGACGCGGATGAGGACCGCCCCCGGGCCAGGGGCCGGGACGTCACGGTCGACGACCGCGATCGAGTCGGGGCCGGAGCTTCCCTTCAAAACAAGAGCACGCATGGTTCGGCTTCCTTTCCATTCGCTACAGCGGCCGACCTCAAACAGGCCGGGCGAGGGGACCGCTAACCACACCAATCAGCAACCGGTCAGCTCCAGGCTTAGGACTCGGCGCGCCCGAACTGGCGTGGCTCGCGCGGCGTCGTCCGGCTCAGGACCTCTTCGATCGACGCTGCGGCAACCTGTCCGAGGAGGCGTTCGCCGGCGACGTTCGGGTGAGTATCGTCCGGCGCCGCATAGGCGGGATTCAGCGCCCGCGGCATCGCGTCGTCCCGGACGGCGGCATCGAAGTCCAAGACGGGGTACCCGGAGGTACGGATCCAGTCGTTCAGACCCGCACGAACGGCTTCGCGCGCGGCATCGTCTCGCTGTTCCGGGGACAAGGGCGTCATCGTGGCCAGCAGCACATCAAGGCCTGCCTGCTCGGCGCGCCCAACGAGGTCTTCGTAGGCGGCGGTCAGCTCGTCTACGGTCGGTAGCTCGTCGATCGGGGTGACCCGGCCGGGCAGGGACCAGTCGTTGTTGTTATAGGCGATGACGAGGTGAGTGGCGGCGTGGGTGCGGAGAACATCGTCCTCAAATCGGCCCAGCCCGGCTGGCCCCCAGGACCGCATCGCCGGGGGAGCGTCGCGAAGGAGCCTATTTCCGGAGATCCCACGGTTCAGCACCGCAACACCGGAAAGGTTCGAGGCGGCGTACTGCGGCCATCCCATGGCCGTGCTGGAGCTCCCGAGTGCCACGACGACCGCGCGGGCATCTCCTCCGCGCACCTCGATGCTGCGCAGGAACGGCCCGCCGGCCGCCAGCGACCACCCGGTGTCGCCATCGCCGGTGTCGCTATCGTCGGCAGCGTCGGCGCTCACGGCCGGGAACTCCCGACCCTCGTGATTCGCCGTGGTGCGGCCCTCTGGGTCCTGCGCCAAGGGTTCGGCCGTGCCGGCTTGATCGCCGGTCAGCCTCTCGTAGAGGAACCCGCCGGCCGTCGCGTACGGGGTGTGCTTCGGCAGGTATACGTCGACAACGACGTCTGCTCCCTCCGCGATCGACAGGTCGACCGGGTCGGTCCATACGCTTCTGCCTGCAGGGAGGACGACGAGGGGCTCGCCGTCGACAGTCATGTCGGCAAAGACACCAGCGGAGCCGACGGCGACGTGGCCGAGCCGGGCGGGCTCATCGGAGTACTGGTTGCTCAGCTCGATGCGCACCTGCCGTCCGCCGATGCTTGCAGGGAGGGTCATCCGGACGGTGGCGTCCTCGAATGGAGCTTCGTCGTCTTCGCCGCGGTAGTCGGACACGGCCTGCGTCCACGTCGGCCGCCACACAGCGTCGACCGCTACCGGGGTCGGCGGGGTGTCACCCACGGTCGGTCCCCTCGGCTTCGAGCGCGAGTTCGAACAGGTGCAGCAGCCCATTGGGAGCATCGTGGTCGAACATGCGGGTGTGGTTCTCGTCGGATTCCGCGGCGAACTGCTCGCTCCGCGGGAACAGCGCCGCCTCGTATTCCGCGAGGGCTGTCTCGATGTCGTCGGTGTGCGCGGCGATCGCTTTGCCGAGTTCCGCACCGTCGAACATGGCCAGGTTCGCGCCTTCGCCGGCGAACGGAGACATCAGATGCGCAGCGTCGCCGACGAGCGTCACCCCGGGGGTGCGGTCCCACCGATGTCCTACCGGCAGGGCGAAAATCGCGCGCGGCACGACGGGTTCGTCGAAGTCGGTGATCAGCGCCGTGAGCTCTGGAGCCCACCCATCGAACTCCGCCGCGACGGCCTTGGCCGCGGCACCGGCATCATCGAAGTCGATCTGTCCGATCCACTCCTGAGGTCGATTCAATGCGACGTAGGTGTGCAGTACTGCACCTGCTTCCCGATGCGCGAGGATGCCCTTGCCCGGTGCCAGCGCGAACAGTGCGCCCGGGCCAACGACTTTCGCCGCGGCGGCGTGGTCGTCGTCAGCGTCGTGCAGGTACGTCTCGATGAACGACGTGCCCACGTATTCCGGCTTCGCGTCGGACACCAGGCCGCGGATCCGCGACCATGCGCCGTCCGCTCCGACCAGCAGCGTCGTCTCCGCAGCGGTCCCGTCCGTGAACGTCAGCGTGTGTCGGCTGCCACCCAGCGCTTTCACCGTGTCAAGTTTCTTGCCCCACTGGATCACGCCGTCCGGCAGCGACTCCAGCAGAATTCGGCGCAGGTCGCCGCGGAGCACCTCGGGGCGACCGCCGCCGCCCGTGTCGGGGATGTCCAACAGCAGCGTCCCGTTCGGCGCGACGACCTGCGTCGCTTCGGCCCCCTCGTGGATGATGGCTCGGAACTGTTCGGTCAGGCCCGCATCCGCCAGGGCCTGCTGCCCGTTGTACGCGTGCAGGTCCAGCTGTCCACCCTGCGTCCGTGCGTCGGGATCTGTCTCGGCCTCGTAGATCGTCACCGGGATCTCGCGTAGGCACAGAACCCGGGCAAGCGTCAAGCCGCCCAACCCGGCCCCGATGATCGTCACATCCGTCTTCACCATCGGTTCCCCAATCTCGCTCACCTCGGCGGGTACGCCGTACCAAGATCTTGGTACGGCGTACCAATGGGTGTCAAGATGGGTGAATGACACGAACGCCGGCCCGTACGGATTCGCTCAGTCGCGCCCAGGTGGTCTCGGCGGCGGTCGCTCTCTTGGACGAGCACGGCGAAGAAGGGTTGACATTCCGAGCGCTCGCGCTGGCGCTGAAGACCGGGCATGGTGCGATCCAGCGTCTGATCGTCAATCGTGGGCAGCTGCTCGCCGCGGCCGCATCCGCCGTCCTCGACGGCTCGCTGACAGTACGGGGAGGCGAAGCCGACCCCGTACAGGACGTCATCTGCGTGTCGACCGGGCTCTACGATGCCGCCGACGCACACCCGTGGCTCGCTGGTCAGTTGGTTGCCACCCCTTGGCAGCCCGCGACCGTGGACCTGTGGGAGCGCCTCGGCAGCGCCCTAGAACGGATGCACGTCCCGGATGAGGCTCTCTTCACGGCGGTGTCGACGCTCGCTGCGTACACAATCGGCGTCGCCAACCAGAACGCGACCAACACCAGCACCGCCGCGCAGCACCTCTCCCGTGGCGATGCCGTCGACGCGATCGCGGACCGGTGGCTCGCCTACGACGAACAGTCCCACCCAATCGTGCACCGCGTCGTCGCGCAGTTGCGGCAGCATGACGACCGTGAGGAATTCCTTCGCGGCTTGGACATCGTCCTCGCCGGACTTGGTGCGTCCCACCCGCCAATGAATCGAACTCGGCGGCACCGAGGTATCCGGTAGCCGGTGGGCTACCTGGCAATCAAGCGTTGGGTGCTGCCCGTCGCCTTACTGCATGCCACGCGGGGCAATCGGGATGTCTTCCGCTGTGCATGACGCCCGGCTCGACGTACATCGCGGGAACCGGGTCTGCGACTATCGCCCTTGGCTGTTCCACGCTCGGCTCCGGGACGCCTCCTCAGCCGCCCAGGCTCCGAGCAGTCGCAGAGCGTCAGCGCTGGCAGAGCGCGGTTGTGCCGTGTAGGCGGTCAGGACCGTGCGCGGGGTGGAGGGGAGTTCCATGGCCTCGAAGTTCAAGTCGAGATCGCGCCGACCAGGGCGAAGAGCTGCTGAAGGTCGAGGTCGGCGTCGGCGCTGGTGGGTGGGCCGGCGTCGAAAGGTGGTGCAGGGTCGTATTCCATGACGAGTTGGAGGCGACGTGCGGTGGCGGGGTCGTGAGTTTCGGTGATGACGGTGAGGGCGAAGTCGATGCCGCTGGTGACCCCGCCACCGGTGATGGTGTTGCCGTCTCGGACGACGCGACCCGCTACCTCGACGCGTAGCTCGACCGATCCACGGCACAGCGTTCCCACCGGGCGCTTCGAGCTGCGCGAGCCCCCAAGGAGCGGTCAGAAGTGGTGGCGTCGTCTGGTTGCGTACCAGATGACGCCACCACCGTCCCCTCTGCTAAGTCAGCGGGTCTCGAGCCGGCCGATCGCGTCGGCTCCGAGCCCGTGAGGCGCGCGGAGCTCGTCCCATTCGACGGCGTCGACGTGCAACGCGTAGCGGAGGTAGGCCGTCGTGACGCGCTGGACCAGTGCGACTGTCGCCGGCGAGTCCGCCTCGGTCTGCGGCACGGTGCCGTAGGCGTGGATGCCGCCGAGCGAGTGCTGCGCGTCGGAGAGGGTGAGCAGCGCCTTCGGGCCAGGGGTGAGCCGGTAGGCGTCAGCCCACCAGTCGGGGCCGCGGGTGGAGAGGACGGACTGGTCGGCGTCACCGGCGACGAGCAAAGCGGGCGCCTGTAGGTTGCCGAACTCCGGGTTCATGAACGGGAAGAACTGGGTGGCAATCGGGGTCAGCTCATCGCCGGCGAGCCCCGCGAGGGCGAGCAGCACGCCGGCGGACACGCGGGAATCTGTGAAGTCCTCCTCCGGGTCCCCGGCGGGCGCGAGGACCCGGGCGCCGAGCAGTGCGCTGGCGGTTGTCGCGCCGTAGGAGTGCCCGGCGACCGCGATGCGGCTTCGGTCGACACGTTCGGAAAGACCCGGGACGGCCACGAGGACGGTATCGAGGTGGTCGAGCACCAGGCGAAGGTCATCGATGCGGTACCGCCAGATCCGCGGACCTCGCGGGTCGGCGGGGGCGAGTCCCAGAGAGGCCGAGTCGAGGTGGGTGACCGAAACGACGGAGAACCCCTGCTCGGCCCAGTGGTCGATGATCGGGCCGTACGCGTCCATCGAGAAGCCGAAGCCGTGCGAGAACAGGACGACAGGCAGGTTTTCGCCTGCCACGGGAGCGGTTACCCTCGCCTGCAAATCATCGCCGCGTGCGGGCGCGGGCAGGACGACGGGACGGACCGAAATGGTCTGACTCATGGGGATCTCCATCCTGGCGCGGCCTCACGGCGACGCCAATCGCGGTTCATGCTCGGAAACGGAGCGATGTCCCCATATACTAAACGGGTAGGGGTCCCCACTTGTGAGATTGGAAGGACGTTCGCGTTGAGCGATCGGAATCTCGACCAGACCGAGCGGTCACGTTCCCAGCGTTCGGACGCGCGACGAAACCGGGAACGGATCCTTGCTGCTGCCAAGGACGCGTTCGCGGCCGGTGGCGCCGCTACGTCGATGGCCGAGATTGCCCGACGAGCGTCGATCGGTTCCGCGACGCTGTATCGCAATTTTCCGGACAGGCGAGCCCTGCTCGAAGCGCTGTACTCCGAGGAGGTCGATGCCATCACCACGGCCGCCGAGGCGCCTGGCGCGACCGACCTCGCTCGACTGCAGGACTGGCTGCGCCGCTTCGCGGAGTACTTCACCGGCAAGCAGGCCCTCGCTGGCGAGCTGCTCAAGGACGCGAGCCCTAACAGCGCCGTCTTCGGCGACGGCTATACCCGTATTGCCGCTGCAGGTGAGCAGCTCGTGGTCGCGGCGCACCGATCTGGCCAGCTCCGACCCGACCTTGATCTTCAGCAGCTCTTCGCCCTGGTCGGTGCGATCACCGGCCTTCGAGCAAGCCCCGAGTTCACCACGCTGCTCCTCGAGCAGGCTCTCGCCCTCCTTGCGACACCGATCGGTGATGCCGCACCGCCGAACTGAGCGTGCGGGCGGCCCGGTCAAAGTGATTCATCGATGAAAACTCGGCGCTCCGGGCACGAGCTCCGGTTCACGCCGATGCCCGCTTCGTGTCCGCGCTCAGCCGCCGGGCGCGCTCGGCGGGTACGCCGAGCAGCAGCAGGCTCGTCACCGCGGCCGCCCGAGCGTCGCGACCCGGGCCTCCCCGCTGTTCGTCGGCGATCGTGAACACCACGGAGTAGGCCAGCGGACCGAGGGACTCCGCGGGCAGATGGGTCCCGAACAGGCCCGCATCCTGTCCCCGCCGGATCAGCGTCGCGAGCAGGGCGTCGACCGCGTTAAGCACCGCGTGGATCTGGTCACCGTTCGTACCGCGCCGCAGCGCCAGGAGTACCTGGTAGCGGTGTGCCAGCGGCCAGAGCCGGGCGACGAAAGCAGCCCAGGCCACGTCGGCTGACGTTCCGGGCCGGTCGACCTCCTGCAGCTCGGCCCGGATCTCACCCGCCGCCCGTTCGGCGAGGGTTTGGACCAGGTCGTTGCGAGACGGGAAGTGTCCGTACACGGTGCGCCGGACGACACCAGCGGCCTCCGCGACGTCACCCAGGCCGGCTTCCGGCCGTTGCCCCAGCAGCTCGCGCGCGACGTCGATCAGTCGCTCGCGCGTCTGCTTCGTCGTCTGCTCACGGCTCGTTCCCACCATGACCACATCATTGCACACCCTTGTGCAATGGGTTACTGTCGTTTATGTCGCTGCACACCCATGTGCAGTGTCATGCCTCAGCCTCAACCCACAAGGAGATCTCCGTGATCGCACCATCCCCGAGCGCCTCGGCGGAGGTCCGCCCCTTCGCCGTGTCGATTCCCGAGACCGACGTGCAGGACCTGCGCGAACGGCTCGCCCGGACCCGCTGGCCGGACCCCGAAACGGTGGAGGACTGGTCGCAGGGGGTGCGGCTTGAGCACGCCAAACAGCTCACCGATTACTGGCTGCACAACTACGACTGGCGACGGTTCGAAACCACCCTCGCTCGCTACCCGCAGTACCTCACCGAAATCGACGGAATCGACATCCACTTCCTCCACGTCGCCTCGCCGCACCCGGGCGCGCTGCCGCTGATCCTGACCCACGGCTGGCCCGGCTCGTTCATCGACTTCCTGCCGATGATCGGCCCACTCACCGAACCCGTCGCACATGGTGGCCGCGCCGAGGACGCCTTCCACATCGTGATCCCGTCACTGCCCGGCTTCGGGTTCTCCGGCAAACCCGCCGAGACCGGATGGAACCTCGAGCGCACCGCCACTGCCTGGGCGCACCTCATGTGCCGTCTCGGCTACGAGCGCTACGTCGCGCACGGTGGCGACTGGGGCGCGATGGTCACCACCGTGCTCGGCACCGCGCGGCCGGAGGGCCTGCTCGGCATCCACCTCAACACGCCCTACGCGTTCCCCGATCCCATCCCGACCGACCTCACCTCCGAGGAACAGCACGCCCTCGACACGCTCGCGTACTACAGCGGCCCACTTGGCGGCTCGAACCACCTGCAGGGCACCAGGCCCGAGACCCCTGGCTTCGCCCTCGCTGACTCTCCCGTGGGACAGCTTGCCTGGATCTACGAGAAGTTCCAATCCAAGACCGACAACCACGGACTCGCGGAAGATGCGATCGCTCTGGACACGATCCTCGACACCGCCTCGCTCTACTGGTTCACCAACACCGCCGCTTCCTCCGCCCGCATCTACTGGGAGAACCGCGCCGCCACCATGGCCGGCCCGTCGCCGACCCTCCCCGTCGCCGTCACCGTCTTCCCGAAGGACATCCCCCTGCTGCCACCCAGCTGGATCCAGCAGAAGTACAGCGACCTCATCCGCTACTCCGTCGCCGACCACGGCGGCCACTTTGCCGCCCTCGAACAACCCGCGCTCCTCGTCGACGAAATCCGCAGCGGCCTGCGCCCCCTCCGCTGAGCGCGTCCTCTGCCGGGTGACGGACCGGCTTCGGATCGATCGCGACAACCACAGCGGACCTCCGGGGCAGCCGAAGCCGGCGGCGGCCGTGTCGCGGAGGCGGTCTTGCAGGCGTCCCCGCACGGTTGCGAGCGCGGTGTGCTGTCGGTTGCGAGCTCACCGCAAGCCTGACCCGCATTCGCAGGTGCTGGCGGAAAGTCCGGCGGTTTCAGGGCGGCAGCGAAGTCCGACTCCGGTAGGTCCCGGCACGCTGTTGCGGTACCGGCGAGTTCGCTTCAGGGTTCGATCGCCGGTGATTCGTGCGGATCGCGTGCGGTGCCGAAGACGATCGCGACGGCGTGCACGCGATCTCGGGATTGCAGTTTCGAGAACAACGCGTTGATATGGGACTTCACCGTCGCCTCGGTGATGAAGAGTTCACCTGCGATCTGGTCGTTCGCCTCGCCGTGGGCGATGAGCGCGAGGACCTCGGCCTCGCGAGCGGTGAGTCGCGGGAACCGTTCCCGGAGACGTTGCGGAGTGATGACGCGCTCGGCCGCGGCGCGCATTCGGATGAGCTCGGCAGCATGCTCGCGTTGCAGATGCCCGAGGTTTCGGAGAGCGGTCTGCTCTGAGCTCCGGCGAGCGGCGGCGGCCACGACGGCAAGACCGAGAACGACGACCGCTACCGCCACCGCTGCCCAGGAGTGAACAAGCAGGAACCCGACTCCGACAGCGAGAAACCCGCTCAGCGGCCACGCCCACCGCATCCACTGCGGGCGGCGTGCATCGCTGCCGACGATGATGACGCTGCCAGCAATCGGCGCGATCGAGACAGCGCTCGTGGGCGCAGCGGACACCCCCGCGCCCACGAGCATGACCGCGAGCAGAACGTAGTCGCCCCACGCGGCGATGTGTCCGGAGACGAGCACCCGCACGATCCAGCACACTGCCGCAACGCAGGCGACCGACGCAGCGACGATCGAGTACGGCCCTCCGATGCCGACCGTCACCGCAGCGACGATCACGATCACCGCCACTGCGAGCTGCAGCTGCACGAGCGGGCGGTTCACGTCGTCCATTATCACCTCAACCCGATCCCCTCAGCGCCGACGAACGTCCAACCAGAGGTGGAGAAAGCCGCTCATCCAACCGTGGACGGTGGTCGCGGTCGCCGGATGTGCCGAACCTGAGAGGCATGACCATCACTGACTGGAGCACCGACATCGGTCTGCTCGCAATCGTTCTCCTGCAACTGCGCTCCCGACGGCTGGGCTTCGTACAACTAGTGCTGCCCCTGCTCCTTGTCGGACTCGCCGTCTGGTACTACTTCACCGCCTGGCCCACCACCACCAACGGCGGGCTCCTCCTCGCTGCCGGCGTCGCCGTCGGCGCATTGCTCGGCATCGCCGCAGGCGCATCGACTCGCGTATGGAACCACGACGACCACCCCTTCGCCCGAGCCACAGCCCTCTCTGCCGGACTCTGGATCCTCGGCATGGGATTCCGGCTCGTCTTCCAGATCTGGGCGACTTCGTCTGCGGGCGCTGCACACGTGACGACCTTCAGCGTGCAGCACCTCATCGAACAAGCGGCATGGGTGGACGCGCTGCTGTTCATGGCCGTCGGCCAAGTCGTCGCGCGGACCGTGGTCCTCTCCGCCCGAGGACTGATCATGCACCAACGAATCCGGCACGGACTCGAGACGGCGGCGTAGCCGAAGTCACCGGGTCTGAGCGCGCGACGTCGCGCCTCTCCGCAGTCCAGGTTGCCGAGTTGCGCGATCGCGCCGGCGCCGGCATTCCGAAGACCGTGTTGGCGAAGGAGTACAGCGTCAGCCGAAAGACCGTGTACGCCTATCTCCGAGCCGCAGCAACACCCGCGGACGAGTAACGCAAGAGAGCGTGGACAGAACCGCGCAGATCAGCGTCGACAATCACACTGCGGGATCCCGCGCGTTCTCGGGCGTCGTCCTTGAGCTCGTGACGTCTCGGTAAGCGATCGTCAACCGGACGCTTCGCAGTCCGCAGAGCATGTGGATCATCGGCGACAGTCATGAATCTGGCGGGTCGAGCCGGTGAGGCCGCGGCGAGGGCTAGGAGCTTTGAACCCGTAGGTGTAGCTGCGCTGTGTGCCCGTCGACCCTAAAGACAGTTCGGTAGCCGGCCGCTCCATCGGTCTTCACCACTGTCATCTGCGGACGTAGGTGCGGGGAGATGAGATCGGCGAGGAGTCTGCGGAAGGTGCGCTCTGATCGGTCGGCGGTGAACTTTTCGACGCTCAGGACGTCGGGGTGCGTCCGCCAGAGGTCGATACTGCGGACTTCGTCCGTCCCGAGCGCCCCTAAACGGCGTATCAGCGGGCTGATGAGCGCGTCGACCCTTCTGTCGCGATGTTCCAGTTCGCCGAGTTCAGCGGCGGAAAGGGTATGGCCGGTGCGGTCTGCCTGCAAGTCCTCCTCCGGGTCGTGGACGGCGCATGCGTCCTCGAACGCGGCGACGTCGACACCGTGGACTCGGACAGCGCACTGCTCGTGAAGTAGGAAGAATTCGACGGTATCGGGTTGGGTTCGGATGCTGCGGTACCGCAGGCCAGGATGACCGTTGGCCAGGACACGGTCCTCGGGGTACCAGGTGGGCAGAGCACCGACCAGGCCGCGGAGGAACCCATCCGAGTGCTTGGTGAGCCACACCTCGAGCGCATGCTCGGTGGGTAGCAGGCGGTGGATCCGGTAGTCATCCGGATATCCGCCGACGGCGTGCAGGTAGCCGAGGCCGTGGAACACAGCACCTTCAAGGCGGCTCTGCGCGTCGGACGGTGCGGGCACGACGACGTCGTCGGAACCGACGGCGAGCACGTGACTCCGTGCGAGGTGGTAGGGCTCGTGCAGCAGTCGCGAGCGGAGGAGGGCACGGCGCTGAAGACGGGTGTGTGTAGACATGGTGCTCCGAGACGCTCCGACCAGCGTGCTTCTTCGGAGGTCGACACCTCAGGGGATTCGACGTGGGACGTGCCCAGCTGCGTCCGAGACGGCTTCGCCGGTCGCGCATCGGTCGGGACGCGCGAGGCGTGGCGGCTGGCCGCCGTGGCAAGGCTACGGCGCGAAGATCAGGCGCCGCAACCAGGTCTGCACGTCCTGCGTCGCTTCCACCCCCGCCCAAACGTTCCGAGAAGAACTATTATCGGAACTGAGGCGGCATGCGTGCGTAGTTCGGTGTCGGCAGAAGCGAGGACGCATGGACGAGGTGATCAAGGCGAGTCCTGCGCAGGGCTCGCAAGAGCGCCGTGCAGTCGGTCGTGCGGCGTCGGCTGCGGAACGGGCTGCGGCGGAGCGGTCCCGCACCGCGTTCGCGCGGCTGCGCGCAGCAGCGGGGGAGGGCCAGCCTGCCGGGTCGGCTGCAGTGGTGGTGCCGGCGGACGCGTCGCCGCGGGTCTTCGCGGAAGCGTCCCTGTCGCCGAACACCATCCGCGCGTACCGGTCGGATCTGCGGCAGTTCGCCCGCTGGCGTGCCGGGTTCCTCGACCACGAGATCTCCGAACCGCACGAGCTCCAGCAGATCAGCACGGCGCCCGTCGACCCGGCCGAGGTTGCAGCGTTCCTCGCGGACAAGGCCAACGCCGTCCTCCCGAACGGTGCGCAACGATACGCGCCGTCGACTATCAGCCGCTACGTCGCGGCTATCGACTGGGAACACGCTCGCCGCGGGCACAGCCAGCCCGGGGCGACCCCGATCGTCCGCGACGTCCTCAAGGGCATCCGCCGCACCCGCTCCGTCCCGATTCGGCGGGCGAAGCCGATGACGCTGAAGCTGCTGCAGGCGACGCTGCTGAAGATCGACGTCGCCGACCTGCAGACCGGTGCACTCGGGACTCGTGATCAGGCGTTGCTGCTGTTCGGGTTCGTCGGCGCGTTCCGTGAATCCGAACTCACCGCCCTCACCGTCGCGGATCTCCGCCTCGTCGACGGCGAGGGTGTCTACGCGCGGGTGCGGAAATCGAAGACCGATCAGGACGGCCTCGGACGGATCAAGGTGCTGCAGCAGGGCACGAATCCGGTCACCTGCGCCCCGTGCGCGTTCGTCCGCCTGTCCCGGCTGATGGCCGCGCAGGACGCTCGCGGGGAAGCGGGCCTGTTCGTCGCGCTCACTGGCGCGAGCCTTGCTGTGCACGTCTGCGCTGACGGTCTCGGACCGGACCGGTTGCCGCCGTCGATGCTGTTCTTCCGCGCGGTATCGAAGTGGGGCCTGTTCCGCGACACCGGCATCAGCCCCACCACGGTCGGGAAAGCCGTCGCCCGCCGCGCGCACGCGGCGGGGCTCGGCGAGGACGGCTGGTCCGGGCACTCTCTCCGCGCCGGGTTCGTCACCGAAGCCCGCAACGCCGGCGCCACGGACGTAGAGATCATGAACCAGACCCACCACACCAACGCCGCCACCTTGCAGATCTACGACCGCGAATACGCCCCCCTGGTCCGCAACGCCGTCACCCGGATGCGCTTGTGACCCCTCGAACTTCCCCCAGACCAAGCACCAAACTCGGGCCCGACAGCGGGGCGCCGCTCGAGACACATTGGGGCCGGTTCGTCGCATGGTGCGAGGCGACCGGTCACGAGTCGCTCCCGGCGACGGCAACCACGATCGAGCAGTTCCTGCACCAGTTCCCCGGAGCCGCGTCGACGCAGCGGCTCCGCCGAGGGGCGATCCGCGGACACCACCTCGACGCCGGCTTTCCGGACCCGATACCCACGGTGCAGGCGCGGGTCTGGCCGCGACCAGATGCCTCCGACCAAGCAGCGGCGGTCGAGGCGGTGCTGGCAGCTATTCCGAAGTACCGGTACCCGATCGGGCTCCGCGGCCGCCGCGACGCGTTCCTCACCGTCCTCCTCGGCACCCTCCACCTCACCCGCGACCAAGCCCGCACCATCACACCCGACGACATCGCGGTGACGAGCATCATCCGGATCCGCGGCCACGTCGTGCCCTCATCAAACGACCCGACATCGTGTGCGGCGTGCGCGGTGACCCGGTGGCTGCGCATCGTCGGGCCCGTGTGGACCGGGTTCCGCGGTGACGTCATCCGACTGCTGGACCCAACGAAGGGGAACCTGGACCAGCATGACTGCGAGCAGCCGGTGGCGGGGGAGTGGCGTCGAGCGGAGCAGCTGCTGTTGCCGTTAGACGTCCACGGATGGGCGCGGACCGGAGTGAGCCTGTCCGGACGGTCCATGACCAGCATCGTCCCTGCGCGACGCGCGGCAGCAGCGGGCGGCCTAGTGGCGGAGATCCTAGGCGTGGTCGTGCGGCGGCCCTCGCGGTTCGACGCGCTGACGCTGCAGGAGACCTACAACGAGCTCGGTGCCACGGACGCGGCTGTAGAGGCCGCGCTTATCCGGCTCGCTGCCATTTGGAACGATGCCCAGGCGCTCGACAACGACCTCGACCAGGCTGCTACTGCACGCAAGCCGGAGATAGCAACGGATACCGATCGCTAGCTCGTCGACGGCGGGTCGCCAGCGCCAGACCATGAACGGCCGCCGCCGGAGGTGATGCATGATTTCTAGACCCGCGCGCACATCCGTCGCAGAGGGCCACTACAGGGCCCCAGAACTACGGGCTGCCCAGCGCGCACCGCGCGGGTGCTGAGGTATGCCGAAAGACAAGGTGCGTGGGGTCCTGCGGAAGGCGCATCGAGACCGCGTGCTGTCGGATCCGTGCCTTACGCTCTAGATCGCGCACCTGACTGTTGCTCAGGGGCTGCAGCGTCAATCGAGACTTGTCCGTGACGCTATCTCAGAGGCGAGGGGCCACATGGCACGCACACACGGATTCCGCATCTACATCGTTCAGGCATACCCAAACCAGATCAAGGGCAAGACGCCGTTTGACGTTTCGGCACAGTCTGCAGTTCGCGAGGCGATCGTACGTATGCTCGACAAACTAAACGCTCGAGACACGGTGTTCATCGAGCCGCTGCAGCCGGCGGATGAGGACGTGCCACGCAAGCCAACGACGTCCGTGACCGTTGGAGTTCCGCAGGTTGTTCGCGACGACTTGGTGCACGTTGTAGTGGAGACCGGCGAGACCGGCAGTCACAGTCGTGCAACTAAGCCCGGCACACCTTCTCAAGATCTGCGGGACTGGTCGCCCGAAGCTAGTCACTACATAACGTTCCTGTTTCCTCAGACCGAAGACTCCCGATTCGTGGTTGTTGCACAATCAGTGAGGCGCCGCGATCCGGTACGTAAACTGATTACTCTATTGACAAAAGAAAGCGCAGCCGAGAAAAAGGCGGCCAAAGAAGCGGAGCTTGCGGCTCGCGCGGAGGCGAAAGCAAACGGCGAGCCCGTGCCGAAACTCCGGACGCATACAAGGCTTCTGTTTGATATCAAACAAGCCGTCGACAACTCCTACATCGACAGCATCATCGGATCTGCGGTGTCCGCGAATGCAACTTTTCACAGTATCGGTGCATCTGACCGCGGCGGCCCGCGTGATCCGTACGAGCGCACGCTTCAGATCAGACTCCTTGACGAGAAGGGTCGTGACGTTGTGAGGACAGCCGGACGCCGTTGGGCTCGTCTGCAGCGTTCTGGTCAACCAGCGTCGAAATCTGAAGGTGTTGCGGAGCTTGCCACGCTGCTCGAAGCGGAAGAGCTTCTGGATGCGGACGAGGCAGCGCGTTACGACGACGTGTCAATCAATGTCAAGGATGGTGGGGGCGAGTCCACCACGATCGCGGTTGATACGCTTCGTGATGTCTTCACGTATCCGGTGTCGGATGGGGTACCGTCGACGCAGTTTTATTACACGCGGGTTGCTGAGCGACTCGCGATCGTTATGCGCGAGGAGCAGCTTGATATTGCTTCGATCAGTGTCGGTGAGGTAGAGGATTGCCTCAACGCTTAGACCTTCGCCCCCTCCTGTCAGGTTTGTGGGCCGGCCTTCGACGGCGACGTTCGACTCCCGCTGATGAGTCTCCAGACATCTGGACACGGATAACTCTATTTGGACTGCCAATTGTTGGAGCCGTAGTGGTTTCGGCTTTGCGAATTCGACTTGGTGGGGCTGATCAGCTACTTGCGGGTACAGCACTGCTGGCGGGAGCCCTACTGACCGGCTTTGGGCAGATCGCCGCGTGGCGAGAACGTCTGCTGCAGCGGCCAGCGGTTGTTGCGGGGAGTCGAATCCGTGCACTCAACGAGGCTGTGGCTCATGTCCTTGTCTGTTTGCTCGTGTCGCTTGTAGCTACGGGTTGCGTTATCGTGCTTGCCAACCTTGATCTAACCGATGCTCGCGCGGGAGTTGTTATCGTCGAGGTTGGTTTCAGTGCACTTGCCATTGCCGCCTTCGCGTACATTTTCATTTCGCTGATAATCGTCGTTAACTTGCTTTGGGACGCGTTCCGGGAGGAAGAAATCGACGCGGGCAAGCAGGGATTGCCTCAGTTCGACGACCCGGCGAGTCCTTGAAGCGAACTGATGTGGTGATGGGACCGCCGCCTGACCCCGCATGGGTCTGACATAAGAGGCCGGTATCGGCCTGAGAGAGAGTCGCTCGCCTGGCAGTTGCGGGGCGCCCCTCGGACCCGGGGGTGTCGAGATCGACTCAGGTCCGTAAGCTGAAGAGATGTCAGCAGCGCCTGCCGGTTGGTACAACGACAAGGATCCACGGTTCGTCCGCTACTGGGATGGCCAGGGGTGGACCGAGCATGTGCAGCTCAAGCAGCCAGGTTCAGCTGATCCCGGTAGCTATGCGTCCGATGCCCCTGTGGCGTCCGCTCCACAGTCGCGCCGCGCGGCGCGTGCGGCCGAACGGTTGCCGAGTACGCCGTCCGCGGCCGCCCAGGAGAAGCCGGTTGAGAAGCTGTCGAAGCGGGAAGCGCGAGAGCGTTTGCGTGCAGCCGAGGCGCGGATCGAGGCAGGTGAAGCGGTCGTTGCCCGCTACCAGATGCGAGCGTTCGATGATGTGGATGCTTATCGGGCCGAACAGGAGCGGCAGCTCGCGGGCCTTCGAGCTGAATTCGAGGTTGAGCAATCGGAAGCGCGTGAGCTCCTAGCGAAGGAACAGGTCGACGCACGCGATCGGTTCGCCGCTGAGCAGGCGGCCGAACGGCTGCGCGTAGAGCAGGCCGTTCGAAGCGCAGAAGACCGCGTACGCGCCGCTGAAGAGCAAGCTCAAGCGGCGCGCGCAAGCCGCGACGAGATCACCGCCGACGTCGGTGCCCGCAAAGCGGAGCTGGTGGACCTGACCGCCGCGGTCGAACTCCAGGCGGTCGGGCTCTTCGACTTCGAGCATCCGGCCGCGTCCTCAACGGAGCTTGCGTCAAAGTTGGAAACGCTGCGCTACCGCATCAAGAACGCGGTCCGGGACAAGCGCGCGGTGACCACGGCACCGCGGTTCACGTTCAACAACTCAGAAGCCCAGGGCCGAAAGTTCATGACGGACATGGCGAAGGTTCTCTTGCGGGCTTACAACGCCGAAGCGGAGAACGCCGTCAAGGCGACCCGGGCCGGCAACCTACACGTCGCCCAGACTCGGCTGACTAGGGCCGCGGAGCAGATCGCAAAAAGCGGCACCATGATCGACCTGCGCATCGAACCGAGCTACCACCAGATGCGTCTTGAGGAGATCGCTCTCGCCAACGAGCACCTCCAAACGGTGCAGGCGGAGAAGGAACGCGAGCGGGAACGTCGCGCGGAGCTCCGGGAGCAGCAGCGCGCTGCCGCTGAGTTGCAGGCCGAGCACGATCGCCTCGAGAAGGAACGCCAGCACTACCTCTCCACCCTCGCTGCGTTGCAGGCAAACGGCGACATGGAAGGTGCCGCTCGCGTCCAAGCGCGTCTGGAGGACGTCGATCGCGCCATCACTGATGTGGACTATCGAGCAGCCAACGTGCGCGCGGGCTACGTGTACGTGATTTCCAACGTCGGCGCCTTCGGCGAACGGATGGTGAAGATCGGCATGACCCGCCGGTTGAAGCCGATGGATCGCGTCATCGAACTCGGGGACGCGTCTGTACCGTTCCGCTTCGATGTGCACGCACTGTTCTTCGCCGACGACGCCGTCGGAGTGGAGACGATGCTCCACCAGACATTCGCCAAGCAGCGAGTCAACAAGGTCAACCTCCGCCGCGAGTTCTTCTACGTCACCCCGGCCGAGGTTCTTGACGCTCTGACGAGCCATGCAGTCGAGGTGGTCGAGTACACCGTGGAGCCTGCCGCGGAAGAGTTCCGGACGAGCGAGCTCGCTCCTGACGTCCTCACGCCGGCGCAGCCAATCAGGGTGACCAGCTCATACATGGGCTCCATCACCTCGCCAGAGGAATGATCCACACGACGGGTCGTCGGTGACGCGACCACAGCTGACATAACTTCGCCGTATCGGCGCGAACGAGAACAGCCGGCCACCTCTTGGGTGGCCGGCTGTTCTGTTTGGGGGAGTGGCGTTAGCGGGCGGCGTCGTAGGCGTCGCGGACGGCCTGGCTGATGCGGCCGCGGCTGGAGACCTCGTGGCCGTTCGCGTTTGCCCACTCGCGGATCTTCGCGAGATCCTCGGAGTTGCCGCGCTTCGGGCTGCTGCTGGCGCTGGTGCGACCGGAGCGGCCGCTGACCTTCCTGGCCGCTGCGACGTAGTCGGAGAACGCTTCACGAAGCGCGTCCGCGTTGTCGTCCGTGAGATCGATTTCGTAGTGGACGCCGTCGAAACCGAAGATGACAGTGCGACCCTTGCCGTCTTCAATGGTGTCGCCGGTGAGGTCGTCGACAAGGTGCGTGGTGACTTTCTGCGCCATGTGGAGGTCGCCTTTCGCTCGGGGGTCGCATCAACCCTGGCACAGCTGGTCCCGGAGAACGCTTTGTTCGGCCCCCTTGTCGTCGGGAGGTCAGGCAGACTAGGCGGTGATGTCTGATTCGCCGCCAGCCGTATCCGGGTATGCCGCTGCGCTTGCCGAGCTGAAGCAGCAAGTGCGCGCTGCCCGATTCACAGCACAGCGCCGCGTGAACACCGAGCTGATCCGGCTCTACTGGGGTATCGGCGCAACCATCCTGCAGCGGCAAGGAGACGAGGGATGGGGGAGCAACGTCATCGGCCGGCTCGCATCGGATCTGCGCGCGGAGTTTCCGGAGATGAAGGGCTTCTCGCGGGCGAACCTGTTCTACATGCGCCGGTTTGCGGGGGAGTGGTCGGCGGATGCGGTTGTCCAACAGGCTGTTGGACAACTGCCCTGGGGGCACATCACCGTTCTCCTTGACCGGCTCGATGACCACGAACTCCGTAACTGGTACGCCGCACAGGCAGCGGCACACGGCTGGTCGCGGAACGTGCTCGAGCACCAAATCCGAACCAACGCACACTCGCGGCTGGAAGCGGCGCCGACGAACTTCGCCGAGGTGCTTCCACCCGGCGATTCGGACCTGGCGAAGCAGATCACGAAAGACCCCTACGTGCTGGACTTCCTCGCCCTCGACGGTGACGCGAAGGAACGCCACCTCGAGCAGGCCCTGGTCGATCGGATCATCGATACCCTCCGCGAGCTCGGCGAAGGGTTCGCGTTCGTCGGTCGGCAGGTGCCCTTCGACGTCGACGGCGATGACTTCTTCGTCGACCTGCTGTTCTTCCACGTCGAGCAGCTCCGCTACGTCGTCATCGAACTCAAGACCGGGAAATTCAAGCCCGAGCACCTCGGCCAACTCGGCTTCTACGTCGCCCTCGTCGACGACAAGCTGCGCCGACCCCAGCACGCCGAGACCGTCGGTCTGCTGCTGGTCGCAGATAAGAACGACGCCGTCGTTCGATACTCACTCGCCGGCCAGCAGAACCCGATCGGCGTCGCCAGCTACGACCTGCTCCCTCCAGCAGTACGGGCCGCACTGCCGTCAGAAGCCGAACTCGCCCAGGCGCTTCACCCATCGACAGATCAGCGGAATGGCAGCGCCGAAGCCGCCAGAGCGGACGCAAGTGAGCCGCGCCGCGACGATGAGTCGTCGGGCTGATCCCGGTAGCCGATACGGATCATGTGGTGCGGAGCGTTTGGTGGTTCTGGAGCTCGAACAAGCGGACACTGCTCACCGGCGCCGACGACCTGGTAGTGCGGTGATCGGCTACGGCGTCCCGGAACCACTTCTCTGAGGCAGTCATAACGGCGAGATCCGGGACGCTACTTATGACGGGGCCGGTGAGCTGACGTACGAGGTCGCTATCGACGCCGCTACGAGAACGGTTGGGCAAGCGGCGTGGTCGCCGACGACGCGATCGTGCGCCGGGTTGTGATCGGCGTCACCGTCAAATCATTGATACGTCGAGAACTCGAGAAGGTTCTGGTCGGGGTCTCGAACGTAGACGCTGGTCATCGGCCCGAGCGCACCAGAGCGCTCGACGGGGCCGTCTTCGATCGCAATCCCGGCACCGGTGAGGGCCGCGCGGATGGCTTCAGAGTTGGCGTCGACGATGAAGCAGAGGTCTCCGCTGCCGGGCGTGGGGTGCTCGGCGGCCGGCTGGAACGAGTGCCCGTGTTGGTGCAGGTTGATTTTGCTCTGCCCGAACCGCAGTGCGTGCCGGTCGTCTTTGACGACATGCTCGAAGCCGAGCCGCTCGTAGAACGCCACCGTCGAGTTGATGCGCTCGACGGTGAGGACGAGATGGTCGAGACGGTCGATCTGCATGATTTGGTCCTCACTGTGATCAGTGCGGGTCTGCCGGTTGCTTCAGGCGTCGTGGCGTCGGAGCCAGTCGAGGGCGAGCTGACGACTCGCGGCTGCTGCGAGAGTGAGGGTCCCGTTCGCATCACCGGCACCGTGCTCCAATCCGGGGTACTCGACGTACCGGTGCGTGACGTGGTGTTCGGCCAGGACGTGGGCGAAGCGGCGTGCTCGGTCGGCGAAGACGAGGTGGTCCCGGCCGCCCTGGTAGATCAGTGTCGGCGGTGAATGAGCGCTGATGTGGTTGGTTGAGTCCGTGAAGCGGTACCGGTCCGGATACTGGGCGGGCGTGCCGCCGACGTACCACTGCTCAACGAGTCGGCCGATCGCGCTGCGGTTCCCGATGCCGCTGAGGTCGACTGCCGGGTAGCCCGCGATCACCGCCTGCACCGTAGGGATCGAAGGGTCCGAAGGGTCGCAGCTCGAGGTGAGGGTCTGGTTCGCGGACATGTACGCAGCGTTGACAGCGAGATTCCCTCCAGAGGACAGACCCAGTGTTGCGATCCGGTTCGGGTCTAACTGCTCCTCGGGGCCGGCTTCGTCGATCCATGCGAGTGAGCAGCCGATGTCCGTGACTTGTGTTCTCCACGGGTGATAGTGCGAGGAGGCGAGGCGGTAGTCGACGTCGAGGACGGCGTAGCCATGCTTGGGTAGGAACCCGGTGTACGCGTTCGGTCCTCGGGTGCCGGTGGAGAAGCCGCCGCCGTGGATCGAGACCACAACGGGCCAACCTGCATCCGGAGCGGTACCACGGGGAAGGTAGAGGTCCGCTCGGAGCGTGGTGTTCCCGGCCCTGCCGACCGTCACGGTCTGGGTTGGGGAGCTGCTCAGCCCGGTGAAGGGCAGTGTTGGCAGTAGTGCGCTCGACCCGGTGCCGAGTGAGGCGATCGAGATCGCGAGGACCGTCGTCGCTGTGATCGCGCTGAGGGTCCCGGCTGACCCGGTCAGGAGCAGGGCAAGCGGAAGCCGATGGCGGGGATGCCTCGCCCGTTCAGGTTGGTCACGCCGGCGCTGTGCCACGGGTGTTCGCCAGAGTATGGCGGCGCAGACGACGCCGAGGAGCCCGACGACGATGTTCCAGATGCCGAGCGCATCGCGCAGGGTCCCGAGCAGGATGATCAGGAACTGGGACACGTCCCACTGCAGCAGCGGCATCGTCCACGACACCGGCACGATGGTGAGCAGCTGGGCGAGCAGCGTGTACGCGATCGCGACGGTTGCCGCTGTCGTCAGGGCGACTCTGGCAGGTGGGATCACGTACCGTGCGCTGAACGTCACTGAGGTGCCCCAGGCTGGTGCGCGGCCGTGAGGGCCGCGAGGGCGTGCTGCCGCCAGCGGCGCGCGGATTCCATTGCCGCCGTGTAGGCGCCGGAGCCGTGTATGTGCCCGCGGCCGAGGTACCCGGAGGCGGGCACGCCCGATGCGCGGAGGCGGTCGACGAAGCGCGGGGCGTCGTCGCGAAGCGGGTCGAACTCCGCCGACATTGCGTAGGTCTTGGGCAGTCCGGACAGGTCTTCTGCGAGGAGGGGGGAGATGTACGGGTCTGCGGCGGCGCGTGCGGTGTCGGCGACATAGAGGGGGCCGAGCATCCGCAGGGTCGGCAAGTCCAGTCCGTAGCCGGTGGCGTTCTCCTGCACACTGGGACTCTGGAAGGTCAGGTCCAGGGCCGGTACTTCGAGCAGTTGGAACATGACCCGTGGGCCGTCTTCGTCTCGGAGCTTCAGCGTCAGTGCAGCGGCGAGGTTCGCTCCGGCGGAGCCTCCACCGATGCTGATACGGCCGGCGTCGATGCCGAGTTCTTCCGCGTGCTCGATGGCCCACAGAAGCGCGTCCTGGGCGTCGTCGAGACCTATCGGGTACTGGTGTTCCGGTGCTTTACGGTAGTTCACGGCCATCGTGACGCAGTCGGCGGCGACAGTTCGTTCCCGGCAGAGCGCGTCGACTGGGGCGGTGTGGGCGGAGCCAAAGACGAATCCGCCACCGTGCAGGTAGAGGTGCAGGGGTCGAGGGCTGTCCGAGAAGGGTTTGTACACCGCGGCCGTCACAGATCCGCCCCTCACGGGGATGACGACCGTTTCGACGTGCTGAACCGGCGGCCCGGGCTCGATGACCGGTCCGACCAGCGCGTTGGCGGCGGCGTCATCGGCAGCGCGGAACGCTGGCCAGTCGTCGATACTCGACGGGGTCCCGGGGAGCGTCTCGAGGAAGGGGACGAGAAATGGATCGAGGGGCATGGTGGTGGTCCTCAGCAGGTGTGTGGTCAGCGGTCACAGGCAGGAGCGGAGCGCTTCGCAGAGCGATTCCGCACGGCTGTCTGGGTCGCCTCCTGGTCGGTTGGTGACGTAGGCGAAAGACAGACCCGTCCCCGCATGCGCGAACGCGAGTTGTCCGCCGGCGCCGTCGTGGCCGAAGCTGCCTGGGCCTGCCATGCGGCGCGTGGGTGAGTCGATCATGAAGCCGGTGCCCCAGCGCAGTCCCCAGTCGTCGCCAAGGAACGGTGGGCCGCTTGACTGGACCCGCAGGGCATCCTGCACGGTCGCGGGCTGCAGCAGTTCGACGCCGTTGAGACCGCCGACCGTGGCTGCGTAGATCTGCGCGAGTTCGTCCGCCGTGGCGACCAAGTTGGCGGCGGGTAGTTCCGCGGCGAGGAAGTCCGGTCGGTTGGCGCTGTCGAACAGGTGCGCACCATCGAACGCGCCGTGCATCCCCATGATCCGGTTCTGCATTGCTACCGCTTCGAGATCGGCCGTTGTGGCAGCGGGACGGTCTGGTGTGCTGCTGGGCGGTGGGACGATCTGGTGAGAGAAGTCGGCGCTCGACGGATCGACGCCGAATGACAGTTGGATGCCGAGCGGTTCGGCGATGTGGTGCTGCAGCCACTCCGCTGGCCTGTGGCCCGTTGCACGACGGAGGGCTTCGCCGGCGAGCCAACCGAACGTGATGGCGTGATATGCGTGCGCCGTCCCCGGTTCCCATGTCGGCTCCTGCGCAGCAAGCGCGTCCGCGACGGGGGACCACTCCTGGAGCTGCTGCATCGTCATCGGTTCATCGGGGGCGACCAGGCCTGCTCGATGCGCGAGCATCTGTCGGAGTGTGACGGTGCTCTTGCCGTTTGCGGCGAACTCCGGCCAATACTCCGCGACCGGGGTGTCGAGGCTGAGCAGTCCTTGCTCGGCTGCCATGAGCACACAGATCGTCGTGATGCCCTTGCTGACGGAGAACACCGCGCTGCGGGTGGCCCCAGTGAAGGCAGATCCGTCATCTGTCCCCCCGGCGTACAGCTGCACGACGGGTTCCCCATTGCGGTACACGCTCACTGCGGCGCCGGTCTCGGCCCCACGCGCGAAATTCGCACCGAACGCGTCGGCGACGGCGTCGAAGCCCGCTGACACGGACCCGCGCACCTCAGCGACGGTCATCGGGCGCCTGCGGGTGTTCCGACGCGTCGTCGAAGCTGCCAGCGGGAGCGGCGAACGCGGTTCCTGCCTCGAGACCCGCGATGCGCATGAACTCGCCGAAGATCCGCTGGGCGTCGATGCGTTCGTCGAGGAGCCATTGCAACTGCAATCCGTCCATCACAGCGGCGATCAACACCGCCGCATCGTCCGAGCCGATCCGCGGCGCCCAACCCTCGTCCTCGGCCCGGCGGACCTCGTCCGCAAACTGGTGTCGGATGCGTTCGTACCGAGTCGTGAAGAACTCGTGCGCTGGATGATCCCTCGCCACCGCTTCAGCGGAGAGCGTCGTGAACACCTCCGTGATGGCCGGCTCGCCGAGCGACTGCATCAGCAGGCGAGTCAAGTCACGGACGTACGCCGAGCCGTGCAGCTGCCGCTGTTGGTCCTGGTGCTCCTGATCCCGGTGCTCGAGCACCGCGATGAGGAGTTCGTCCTTCGTCGGGAAGTGGTGACGGAGGCCGGCGAAAGTCATGCCTGCTTCTTCGGCAATGCCGCGCATCGATGACCCGCTGTACCCGAACCGAGCAAAGCTGCGCCTCGCCGCCGCGAGGATGTTCTCTCGCTGGGCGGCGGTCTTCGCGTAGGGTCCGCGCCGTTTCCCGTTCGTCACGAGGCGAGCGTACCGCGCTCCGGAACAAAATGCTTGCACGTGAGCGGTTTTCGTGGTTACTCTTCCGACACCCCGACGACGAAGCGGAAGGACCGGGTGATGCGGACCCAGATCGAGCGCCCGATGCGCGCACACTTCGACCCTCCCGTGGGCGTGAACTTCTGGTCACGCGACGGCGGTCCGTTCATGTGGCGCGACTTCGACGCGGCGCTTGTCCGAACGGAGCTGGAGGTGATGCGGCGGCACGGTGTCTCGTTCACGCGGTCGTTCTTCTTCTGGCCCGATTTCCACCCGGAACCCTGGTCGATCGACGAGACGCGGTGTGCTGCCTTCGAGGAGTTCCTCGACTTGCACCAGGCACTCGGGATGACCACGATCCCGACGTTCTTGATCGGCCACATGTCCGGTCAGAACTGGGATCCGGCCTGGCGTGGGGGGCGCGACCTCTACAGCGACGTCTGGATGGTTGGGCGGCAGGCGTGGTTCATCCGCGAGATGGTGGCTCGCTTCCGCGATCACCCGGCTGTCAGCGGGTGGCTGATCTCCAACGAGATGCCGCTGTACGGCGGCGGCGGCGGGCTGATGAGTCCCGCCGAACACGTCGACGGCGACGCGATCCGGTCCTGGGCAGAGCTCATGGTGCAAGCCGTCCGTGCGGCAGGCGGTCACCAGCCCGTCTCGTTGGGCGACGGCGCCTGGGGTAAGGAGGTCATGGGAGCGGACAACGGGTTCCGGCTTTCCTGGACCGCGCCGTTGGTCGACTGGATCGGACCGCACGCATATCACATGAGCGACGACCTGCTCCGGCAGCACTTCATCCCGGCGTTCAACGCCGAGCTCTGCGCGCGGTACGGCAAGCCAGTCGTCCTCGAGGAATTCGGTGTGAGCGACTCGTTCGTCGCCGAGGACCACGCCGCCGACTACTACCGGCAGATCCTGTGGACCACGCTCACTGCCGGCGTGACGGGATGGATCGCTTGGAACAACACCGACTTCGCCGCTGTCACACAGGAGCCCTACAACCACCGCCCCTTCGAGCTCTCGTTCGGCCTCACCGATACCACCGGACGAGCCAAGCCGGCGCTGGAGGAGCTCGCCCGGTTCTCGAGCACTGTCGAAGAACGCTGCCTCGCCACTGCTCACCGCGCCCCAGCGCAGGTCGGGCTGGTCGTCAGCGGCTACTTCACCGAGCACCAGCCGTTCTGGTCCGAAACCGAGAACGACGCAATCCGCGCTGCACTGCTCGAGGCGTACATCGCCTCCCGACTTGCAGACGCGCCACCGGCCATGGTCGCTGACGATGCCGCCATCCCGTCGGCGTCCTTGCTGATCGTCCCGTCCGCGAAGGCCATCACCACTCCAGGAACGCGAGCGCTCCTGAACGCAGCCGCCGCGGGCTCCACCGTCTGGGTCAGCCACTGCGTCGGAGAGACGTTGAACCAGCGCGCGTGGTGGTGGCCCGACGCCGACGAAGCGTTCGGCATCTGGAAGCGATCGCGCTACGGCGTCACGGAACCCATCACCGACGACCTCATCGAGATCCGCTTCTGCGCCGACTTCGGCGACATCCAAGAAGGCACCGTGCTGCAGTTCCCCACCGGAGGCGCCTCAGAGGCGCGAGCGTTCCTGCCCGTCAACGCTGAGGGGGCGCAGGTCGTGGCGCGCGACGGGCACGGACGTCCCGCGATCCTCGTGCACGAGCGCGGTCTCGGACGCACGGTGCTCTCCACGTACCCACTTGAGCTCCTCAGCGCGCGCACACCGCACGTCGACCACCGCCCACTGGCCCAGCTCTACCGAGCGCTGGGCGTCGTTGCAGGCGTGTCCGCGCACGCCAGCACCGATGACCTCGACACCTTCGCCGACACCCTGCTGACCAACGACGGCGGCGTCCACACGATCGTCGTCAACACGGCCGGGGTGGATAGCGACACGACCGTCCGCCACGCCAACGGCGACACGGCTGCGGTGCACCTCCCCGCGTTCGCGGCAGTCGCCCTGAATCCCGGCAACGATCTCGACCCTGATCGTGCACGCACGTCGATGACCGGGGTCGCCGCCGACGCCTGACCTGTCGACGGCGCCCCCTTTCCGCACCACCATGCTCACACTCAACGACGAGAAACGAGAACCCGATGACCATCATCCAGACCAGCCGGACCATTCGGCGCAGGAGCACCGCAGCGGCGGTCCTTGCCGCTGCGGTAGCGATCGCCATGACCGGCTGCTCCACCTCGACGACCGCGGACACGTCCGGTGGGACGACGAAGATCACCACCCTGAGTCTCTACTCCGGTAGCAGCCCGGCCGGGAAGTGGCTCAACGGCCTCAGTGCCGACTTCGAGAAGGCGAACCCCGGCATCGACGTGAGCAACGACTTCGTCGCACAGACCGACCTCCCCACGACGTACGGCAAGTCGATCGTCGCGGGCAACGAGCAGGACATCGTTATGACGAACCTCGTCGGTGATCCGACGACCTGGCTGCAAAACGGCGCCACCGTGGACGTGAAGAAGTACCTGAAGTCCTGGGGTCTCGACGACGCGTTCTCGAAGTCCGCGCTGCAGGCGTGGACGAACACGAAGGGGCAACTGCAGGCCTTCCCCCTCGAAGGCTACAACTGGCCGATGTGGTACAACATGGGCCTCCTGAAGAAGGCGGGCATCGACACGCCCCCAGCGACGTGGGACGAGCTGATCTCTGACTCGAAGAAGCTCCGCGACACCGGCGTCCAACCGTTCGCCGTCGGCGCCGCCGACTACCCCGCGCCCGCCGTGATCACCCTCGTGGGCCTCGCGAAGATCGGCGAGAAGCGCTTGACGAAACTGTTCGCAACCGGGGACTGGTCCGATGCCGACGGCCAGAAGGTCATCGACGGCACGCTGCAGCTCCGCGATGCGGGTGTGTTCGATGACGACTCCGCCGGGATGAAGTACCCCGACCAAGTCGCTGCGTTCGGAGCCGGGAAAGCAGCGATGCTCTTCGACGGCTCCTGGGGGTACGGCAACGCCGCTAACTCGTTCGGGAACCTCGATATCCGGCTCGGCGGCTTCCCGCTCCCGAGCGGCAGCCCCGTCGACAAGCCGATCAGCTTCGCCGGCCAGTCCACCGGTGTCTGGATCAGCCCGAACGGCGAGAAGAAGGCCGACGCGGTGAAAAAGTTCGTGCAGTTCATGTACGAGAAGAAGAACCTCACCGCGTTCGCGAACCTCGGGTACGTGTCGCCGGCGAAGACCGGGACCCTCGACCTGGACACGAAGACCCTGCCGAAACTGAACGTCGAGTCGCAGGAAGAACTGCCGAAGGACACGTCCGTCTTCCAGCCCACCTACAACAGCCTCTCACCCACGGTGACCTCGGCGTTCTTCCGCGCATCGACCCAGGCGTTCGTCAAGGGTGCAACCGCAGCGCAGGTCACGCAGAGCTTGGAGCAGGCATGGCAAGCCAACTGATCGAGTCAGTTGCGCTGCCGAGCACGATCGCTCGACGGCGCCACGTCCGCCGACAACGGCGCAGTCAGGTCACCGAGGTGACGCCTGCGCTGGCGTGGTACGGGCTGTTCATGGTCCTGCCGCTGCTGGCGATGATCGCGCTGAGCTTCTTCAACTGGAACAGCCTCGTCGCCCAGCCGCACTTCGGCGGCCTGACCAACTACCGGTACCTGTTCCAGGACGAGATCCTCCGAACGGCCATCGTCAACACCGTCCTCTACGTCGGCGTCGGGCTGCTGCTCATCATCCCCGGCGGGTTCCTGCTCGGCTTCTTCCTCAGCCGACGACCACCGGGCCACGCGGTGCTGTCGGTGATCCTCTTCACACCGTGGATCGTGTCAGCGTCCGCGCGGGCGATGATGTTCACCGGCCTGTACCAGCCGTCCGGCGCGATCAACAGCATCCTGGGTGCGGTCGGGCTCGGGAATCTGCAGCACCTCTGGTTGTCGAACCCGTCGACCGCGCTCTGGTCCGTCATCGCCACGGAAGCATGGGCCGGCATCGGCGCGACCGGTGTCATCTTCTCTGCTGCCCTCGGCCGAATCTCGCCCGAGACGTACGAGGCCGCGCGGCTCGACGGCGCGGGCGTCTGGCGGGAGATGTTCTCCATCGCATACCCGATGACCAAAGACTTCGTGGGACTGATGACGATGCTGCAATTCCTCTGGCTCTTCCTCGGATCGGCGGGAACCGTCCTGCTGCTCACCAACGGAGGGCCGGGCTCGAGCACGATGACCCTCGCCTTCTACCTGTACGACCAGGCGTTCGTGTCCGGGCGAATCGGCTACAGCCAGGCGATCGGTGTCGTCGGCCTGCTCGTCGGGCTGATCGGCATGGGTGTCATCCGGTTCGCCTTCCGGACCAAGGAGTGACGATGCAACCACGTGCCACCCGGGTGAAGCGCTCACTGGGATGGACCGCGGCCTACACGCCCGTCGTCGTCTACGCGATCCTCATCCTGCTGCCGCTTTACTACCTGCTGGTGAGCGCGTTCAAGTCGAACACCGACATCACCCTCAACCCGCTCGGGTTGCCCTCGGTGTTCTCGTTCGAGAAGTTCCTCGACGCGAACCGGTCGGTCGCACTGCTGGCCTCGTCCGGCAACTCGCTCGGCGTCGCGATCGGGTCGGTCCTCCTCACGATCCTGCTCGCAGCTCCGGCGGCGCACGGGATCGCTCGACGAGCGGGCGCGTTCTCCACCTTCGCGCAGGTCGCCTTCGGCTTCGCGTTCCTGATCCCCCAGTTCGCCGTGCTCGTGCCGACGTACCTGTTCGCGGTGAAGACCGGCCTGATCCATGCGCCGCTGCTGTTCCTCGTCCTGTTCTACGCGGCGATGAACGTCCCGTTGGCGGTGCTGCTCATGATCCCGTTCTTCCGAGCCGTGCCGAAGGAGATCGAGGAGTCGGCGGAACTGGACGGGGCGACGGCGGCTCAGCGGATGCGGCACGTCCTGCTGCCGATCGTCACTCCGGGCCTGTCCACGGTCGCGATCTTGTGCTTCCTGTCCGCCTGGAACGAGTACATCTTCGCCCAGGTCATCACGACCAACACCTCCTACACGGTGCAGGTCGCGCTGCCGCTCCTCCGCAGCGAAGGCGCGTTCCAGGGCGCCGACGTCGACCTCGGACGGCTCGCCGCCGGGGTCGTGATCAGCGTTGTCCCGGTCTTCGTGTTCTACGCGATCCTCCGGCGACGACTCATCGACGCCTTCGCAGCCGGGGCGGTGAAGGGGTGAACCCGTGCCAGGGTCAGCTCTCGCCGCGGTCCGTGCGGTGACCAGACGTCCGCCCTCGACCGGGCGGACGGAGCGGGACCCCTGATTCATCCCGCTCGGGGAGTGGTGCTCCCAGAGGCGGGGCCGCGCGTACGGGACGCACGGCCCCGCTGCTCCGCATCGGAAGATCCGTTCCGACGAGTTCGCCTCGTTCACGAACGTGATCGGGCTCGCCGCGGTCCACGAATCGACGAGTCGTCCGGGCGGCAGTCCAGCAAGGTCAGTGCGCGTCCGACCACCTCATCGCCGATGATCCCAACGGGGAAGGAACGCCGCGCACGGAATCCCAGGGTGGGGTGATCTGCACGAGGTTCGGAAGGGCACTGATTCGTCCGAACGGTCCGTCGGTCTGCACAGTGTCAACGGCGGCGAGCCCTGCGCGAAGGTCGGGTCGCGCCGCGATCTGGTTCGGGTTCGGCCCGAATGACTGGACCCAGGTGCAGACCCGTGCGAGGTCGACGTGCACGTGCCAGGAACCCCCATCGGTCGCCTGCCGGGTCAGTGCGGTCTCGATCCCTGCTGCCAGAAGGAACCCGGCGACGTAGTCGTTCAACAGGTACGTCGGCGGGAGAGCGGCACGCTCCCCGCCGCCCTCTTCAAGAGCGAAGCCGGTCGCTGAGCAGGCGAGCTGATCGAACCCGCCTCGGTCTGCCCACGGCCCGCGGTCGCCCCAGCCGTGCACGTCGGCGAAGATGAGCCCCGGGTGTTCGGTCGCGAGTTGAGGCGCGTTCAACCCAAATCTGGCGAGGTGGCGGTAGCTGTGGATGACGATGTCTGCACCGGCGAGAACGTCGTCGAACTGCGCCTTGCCCGCTGCTGTTCGGAGGTCGCAGAAAGCGTTCCGCTTCCCGACGCCGGTTTCGATGATCATGGCGTTCGGGTCGGCCCGGTCGGGACGCGACACGTGGAGGACGTCTGCGCCAAGCTCGGCGAGCAGACGAGCGGCAATTGGACCGGCGATCACATGCGTGAAGTCGATGACACGAACACCGGACAGTGGTGGGTCGGACGGAGCGAGCGGCGAGCGGGGGACGGGGGAGGCATCACCGGTGCGTTCGATGCGCACCAACGGTTCTCTGGCGATCGCGTGCCCGGCGGACGACGCTGCCCACTCCTCTCGGGACCGCACCATTGTGGCCGTACCGCCAGCGGCAACGATTGCTTCCTCGAGTGCGAGCGCGTCCCAGCCCGCGGCTGCTGCCGCGATCCGGTCAGTTCCTGGCGCACAGCCGAGCACGCGAAGGGCTCGATCGCGCAGGTGCGGGAAGGACAGGAGAATGAAGATCTCGCGGCCGTCACGGCAGGCGTAGAAGTCGCTGTCGCCCAAGAGGTGCGGGTCCTCCATGGTGGCCGCGGCTGGCACGTCACCGATCCGCGTCGCGAAGACGGCCATGAGCTGCAGCAGCGCATCCTCGGTCCGGACGCGCACGGATCGTGTTGGACCGCCTCGCAGCGCACCGAACCCCGCTGCCGCCGACCCGTGTGCGGCCATCGCCGCCGCCATGCACTCGGCGAGCCGATGCGGGGACGTCGTCTCGGGCTCGGAGCCAGCGATCTCTGCGTTCGAGACGTCAAGGGAAAGAACATCAGACAAGGTCTGAAGCGGCGTGGAGTCCATACGCGAAGCCTCGGGCCACCGATGGTGCAGATCACAGAATTGCCGCATCTGCGGCACCCTGAACACATGAGTCTCCATCGCAGCGTCGACCGGATCGTCGACGTCCTCGACATGGTGGCCCGCGCGGACGTTCCGTTGACGGTGAGTGAATTGGCGCGCCGACTGCGCGTCCCGAGGTCATCCGTTCATGACATCGCTCTCGGGCTGGTGTCGCGCGGCTGGCTCATCCGCACCGAGCGTGGACTCAGTATCGGGCCGGCTCCTTTGGTTCTCGAACTCCTCGCCGCTCGGCACGTCCAGTGGGCCCGGATCGACGTTGAGGCGATCGCGGAACGCTTCAACACCGCAACTGCGATCGCCGTTCTCCTCGGCCGCCACGTCGTCTACACCGCAAGATCACAGCGGCCCTTCGACGAGCGCCTCGCCGTCGTTGCTGATCAGTACCTCCCGAGGAACCCGCTCACGACCGCCGCCGGGCGGCTCCTCCTGAGCGCTGCGCCCGAGGACGTGCGTGCAAAGGTGCTTCGCGACGCGCGCCCAGCGCATCCGGAGCTCGTCGACGAGTACGAACGGCTCCTGCCCACCATCCGGCGGCGACGAACGGCGTGGAGTGACGGCCTCTCACAGGAACCCGTCGCTGCGGTCGCGGTCTTCCCTGACCGAGACGACCGCGAAGCGCTCGTCCTCTTCGGGCACCGAGGCATCGACACCGCACTCCTGAAGACCGCAGCCCACGAACTGACGAGCGATGGTCCATCGTGAAGCCTCGACGCGTCGTTCGCGGACACCGACAGCCCGCGTACGAGCGCCGAACGGCTTGTTCCATCTGGCGCAGCACGCCCTGAACACGGCCGTTTCGCCGACGGCGGTGTTCGTTCGTCACATTCTCGGCACCAGTCGCACGCCGATCGTGATCACGAGTTCGAGCCAGATACTGATCTGAGGACACCACCGCTCGTCTCGAACGTCGCTCACTCCGGACTCACCGTGACCGACCTGGACGACGCCTTGTCGCTGTGGTGCTCCGGGCTCGGTTTCACCCTCGAGCGCGTCTTCTCGCTCGACGCAGACACGACGGCCGCGACCACCGGCGTCGGCGGGGCGACGATCCGCGCAGCTACAGACACGCTCGGTCACCAACGAGTCGAGCTGCTGCAGTACACCCGGGACTGCTGCAGGTTTGGTTGACTCGTTGGTTTAGGCCGCGAGGGCGACCTGCGGGTTGATGATCGTCTGTTCTTCGACCTCGTGTTCGTCGTCGCGGTGTCCCTGTCATCCCAGGCTCTGCATTACCTCGAGAGTGAAGGGCACGTCGCCGCCGGGGCATTGTCATACCTGATGGTGTTCTTCGCAATCTGGTGGGCATGGATGAACTTCACCTGGTTCGCCACGTCGTTCGCCACCGACGACTGGCTCTACCGGCTGATGACGATCCTGCAGATGGGCGGCGTCCTGATCCTCGCTGCCGGGGCCGACGCGGCGATGGTGCGCCACGACTTCACACTCGTCACCATCGGATACGTCGTAATGCGCCTCGCCCTCGTCGGGCAGTGGCTCCGCGCGAGCCGCAGCCACCCGGACCTACGGAACACCGCGTACCGCTACGCGAGCGGCATCGTGGCCGTGCAAGTTGCGTGGGTGGGCCGACTGCTCCTGCCCGAAACAGCCGGCTTCGCCGGCTTCTTCATCCTCGTCGCAGCAGAAGTGCTCATCCCAGTATCGGCCGAACGGCGCGGCCCCACACCCTGGAACCCACACCACATCAGAGAACGCTATAGCCTATTCACCCTCATTCTCCTCGGCGAAAGCATCCTCGCCGCAACCAACGCCATCCTCGAGACCCTCCACGTACCCGACCTCCTCGGAATCGCCGCCTGCGGACTGATCATCGCCGCCGGAATGTGGTGGATCTACTTCGCGCACGAGCACCAACATCGACCAGGGCTCGGCGGGTCATTGCTCTTCGGCTACTTCCACTACGTCATCTTCGCGGCAGCCGGCGCCTTCTCCGCCGGAATCGAAGTCACCATCGACGCCACCACCGGAAACACCGGCCTCCCTGCTGTGCTCGCCGCCGGCACCCTCACCCTGCCCATCGCCCTGTTCATCGGAAGCGTCTGGTGGCTGACCCTGCGCTACGGCCTCACCAACATCGGCTCCCTCACCGTCGCGTCCGGCACACTCATCATCCTCGCCGCGACGCTGATCCCAGGAATCGCGGTCCTCGGATCCGCCATCGGCATCACGGTCGCAGTTATCGCATCCGAAAGTTGCCGGGCCGGTCTTCGAGGTGCCAGGTGGTGACGATCTTCCCGTCGCGGACTTGGTGGACGTCCATGGTGCGCATCTCGATCCGCTTGCCGGTGGGCTCGTGGCCCATGAATGCGCCCTGGTGGGTGCCGGAGACGGTGTTGCGGACGGCGACCTTGTCGCCCTGGACGGTGATGTCCTGGTGCTCGACGTTGTAGTCGGGCATCGCATGACGGAAGAGCGCGATCTGCCCGGCCATACCGCCGGGGCCCTGCTCTTGGCCCGGCGCGAAAAGCCGGCCGTCAGGTACCCGCCCCCGTGCGAGGGGTAGACAAAATCTTCTAGTCACGCTGCCGTAGACCCATGCAGAATCCCAAGCTGAATCGAGAAGATCGCCTCCCGAGTCAGTGCGCGTTACCTGCGGACTACCGGGAAGCCGCCCACGCCTGGCATTTGCGGGGATTGATGCATCCGTTGGAGCTTCAGGTGAATGTGACGGAGCGGCTCTTGGGAAAGGACTGCGACGAGATCACCTATGCGGACTTTTTTGTGCCGCCGATTGAATGGCGATGGCGGAATGATCCCCGTCGCCCGCATTCGAGCTGATTACGGCATCAACTCGTCGACGTTGAACGGAAGCAGCGTCATCATGCGGCGCAGGGCATCGAGTTCGATTGCGTCGAATGCCAGGGTGGTTGGTTGTGCTTCAACCTTGTGGGCAGCAATAACGTCGGCCACCGACTCGCGTGTCCGTTCACTGCCCAGGGCCCAGATGCGGGCGCGTCGCCACCAGAGAACAGATGCGTGGAGACGTACGATGCAGCCGCCGACGGACGAGATGTGTTCGACGGTGAGGTCGTGACGATCCGGTCGTAGGCAGGCTGCTTGCAGGGTGTGATCACGCAGCGCACGTTGAAGGTCATCGAGCAGGATTCCATCGTCCAGGATCGAGGCTGCCGTGTTCGCCTCGGCCTGGCGGATGCGCTCAAGAAGCCGCCGTCGCTCGCGGCTTGTTAAGGCGCGGCTCTCAAGGATTTGATGTTGGAGGCTCCGCCGTGCCGCCCCTGAGAGGGTGACCGACACGCTCGCAACCGCCGTAGGAGTGGGAGTGGGAGTGTCGGGGTGGTCGGCGACTCCGTCCGCAGACGGGGAGACGTGCGGATGCATGTCCCCACTGTAACGTTGCCCTGCAATATGTTAGTTCGGAGCTGCCTCTTCGTCCGGGCCGACCGTCTGTTGGGCGAACCTTGTCGATAGCTGCGCCAATGCGGCAAACGTTTCAAGCGTGGCTCGCCGATCTCGAGAGGTGAGAGCTGCTTCAAGCGCCGTGGCCCACGCTCGCACGCCGTGGACGTCGATGTCCTTTGTGAACCCTCGCACACCGAGCGCCGCCCGCGTCTCAAGGATCTTGTGCAGACCAAGCCACACCCGATTCTGGGTCAACTCAATAATGGGGGTGAAAATTGCGAAGAACGCCATCGCGAACTCCGCACCATCCTTGGCGTAGCCGTCGTGTAGCAGGCTCACCATATGGCGGAGTGCTCCAATAACGCCGGCGACGGCGGCGTCATCATCCATAAAGTCCGTCTCGAGAAGTGCGGGTTTCCAGAGAAGTAGCGCGACGGCGCTGACTTCCGCGAGAGATCGGGCATCGTGCACGGTGACCTGAAGCCCGCCGCCTTCGCGCCGCTCCGCGAGTCCGAGGCGTTGCAGCTCCTCGAGCGCGAGTCGGATTGTCAAGCGCGATACCGACATGTCGGCGGCCAATTCTAGTTCTGACAGGCGCTTACCCGGCGGCAGGGTGCCCTTGAGGATTTGTTGCCGGAGTCGTCCTGCCGTCCTATCGACAGCGCTCTCTGTGTCGGCGCGGATGTTCAACGGCGTTCGGGGAACCGGGCTCATCGGAGGCACTCCGTTCGGGATGAGTGTGACATGTATCGTAACCGAAGATGATGCTCGCCAGTGTGCGCCATATTGCCGAGCTGGAAACCGTGCGCCAGTGGATGGCTGGGTGCCTAAGCCGCGTGCCGGCCTGAGCACCATGGACGTGACTCGCTCGTACGGTGTAGTCGGGTTGCAGTCAGGGGCGAGTTCGAGCCCGCAGGGGGGTAGGCCCTGCTCCGAGCGTCAAGGCAATGCCTGCAAGTTGCGAACCATGGACGGCGCGGTGTCCTAGCAAGGTTGCGGTACATAGGGCCCCGAGTGGTTGCGTAGGCGCGGAGAGCGCGTACTGGTCGGCAGTGATTCGCGACATCGACGCGCGGTCGAGGACTAGCGGTGCTGCCCGGTAAGTGCTCCGACGCAGATCAAAAGAGCCAGATGGCCAGTAGCTAGCGGCTGCGGCCCGGGGATGGGCGCCATGCCGCCGACACTATGCAGTTCACCAGCAGAGAGCGCAGGCATGGGTCGGCGGGAATGAGCGCAGTCGATGGTTCAGCACGATCGTTATCGCCCACGCCACTGCAGACAGCGCGAGGCTAGCGCGATCCCGACCGGGGAAGCGGTCGACGTGATCGAAGTGGCATCACTTGCGAGGCCGATCCCCACCACGGCGGCAGGAATGGCGACCGCCGGCACCCACGGTCACACGCGCGTTGCAGCAAGGGTAAGGGGCCCAAGGAGTTCGGTCAGTGCGGTCGGTGTCGGCCCCTTCTGGGCTGCTGCAGCGTCAAACGCGACAGCCATCGTGGCCGTCGTTGCTCCTGCACCGCGGGCCAGGCCAAGGCCCGGACGGCTATCCAGCGCCAGCGAAGCGACCCGCACAGCAGCATCACTCTAGGCCCGGCGAGATGCCCTGCGATCGCCACCCAGACGCCGCCGCCTGGAGTGCTCAACAGCGACAAAGCGGAGCCCGCTTGTGAGCTTGCCGCGCTGGCCATCGGTGCCGTCCGTCCTGTGATCTCGCGACGCCGTCCCGCGTTCGTCACGTCTTCCTCCTTGGCTTGACAACTCGACGGCTGCCTGTCAAGATCTTGCCCGGCAAGATCTTGCCGTGCAAAATGTTACCCGGAAGGACATCATGAACACCCAGACCCGTCGCAAGGTCACCCGTCTCGGCCTTGCAGCCGCCGCCGTCGCCCTCGTTGCTGGTGCTGCGGGCGGGGGAGCACTCACGACCGCTCAGAGCTCCATCACTGACAACAAGTGGGAAACCACCGCCTCGAAGCCGGCACCGGCACCGACAGTCAGCGTGACCGGCACGCCGTTCGACGCCAAGCTCGACAAGGACCACATGACCGCCACAGAGGACTGGGTCATCAAGAACAACTCGACGACCCAGTCGGCAACCCTGTCGGGTCTCCTGAAGGACCTGAAGCCGTCGGCGAACGCGGACAACGTCGCCGTGACTTACTCAGTCAACGTCAGCAAGACGAGCATCCCCCAGTGGAAGGGGGTTTCCGGCGGCACGCTCGCGAACCCGAAGCCGTTCACGCTGAAGGATGTGCTGGCTGGCGGCAAGAACACGATCGACCCGGGCCAGTCGATCAAGCTCCGCGTGACCACCAAGTTCAACGACCCGCAGACCGGTGTGACCGCCAACGACAACGCCGATTTCGCGCTGACCTACCAGTTCAGCTAAGCAACCGATCCTAGCGCGCAACCGCGCGGGCCGTGCAGTCACTGCTACTGACTGCACGGCCCGCAACCGCTACCCATTCACGACTTCGTCCCGAGGAACCATGAAGAAGCTCTACATCCTAACCTGCAGCCTTGCTGCTGTACTTGCCGTCATCCTTGTTGCACCGCTGGCAGTTCGGCTCGCGACTGGCGGTTTTTACATGACGGTGCACGGCACATCAATGATGCCGACCTACCACTTGGGTGACGTCCTCCTGGTTGATCCCGTGGAACCAGACGACGTCCACGTCGGAGACATCGTCGTGGCAAGATTCGCCGGAACCACCGACAACTCAGCGCTGTACGTGCACAGAGTGCTGGAGCACAAGAAAAATTCCTGGACGCTGCAAGGGGACAACAATAAGGATGCCGATCCTGTTCCCATCGCCGACACGCAGATCGTCGGGTCGCCTGTCTTCGCAATGACAAACGGCCTCGGCCAGGCATTTACGTTCACCCAAAGCATCTACGGCCGAATCTTCGTTGGCGCACTCATCTTGCTTCTACTCTTCTGGCCAAGCATCGGCCGCTGGTGGGGCGGTCGCGCCGAGCAGGTCGAGTCCGCCCACGAACATCTCGACGAAAACAGCTTCGAAGAAGATCTCTCGAACAGTCGTCAGTGAACTTCCTCGGTTCGGGTCGAGGAAGACGAGCCGGTCAACGGCTCGAGAAGTCTCCGCATATCGGGTAGCGGAGCGCAGGGCGAGGCGGGAGCAGTCCGCCTCGCCCTGCACCACCTGAATGACCAATTACGGCCCTCGACGAACAGGCACGACTAATGAAGATGCCAAGACCGACACCGCTCCTCATCGCGATGAGTCTGAGCTGCCTCCTCGTCGGTTGCGCGAGCACCAGCACCCATCAGGGCGATTCGTCTTCGGACTCTCCCTCGTCAAGTCCAACCATTAGTCGGATGGGGACGGTTGGAGCGGTGGACTTCAGTCGAGGGTACATCTCGCTCGGAACCGGCCGCACGATGGTTGACCTCTACATCGATCCGATGTGTCCATACTGCCGCGCCTTCGAGGAGTCGGAACTGCCCTACTTGCGCCGCCGAATTGATCGACAGGAAATCACCCTGCGGATTCACCCGACTGCGCTCCTCGATCGCCTTTCCAACGGTTCTGCGTACTCCACGCGAGCAAGTGCGGCGATAGCCGATGTCGCGGCCTCCAATCCGAGCAAGGTATTACCATTTCTCTCTGCGCTATATGCGGCACAGCCAGCTGAGAACTCCTCTGGCTTAACCGATGGGGAACTCCGAGACCTGGAAGCGAAAGTCGGCGCGTCGAGGACATACACGAGCGACAAGACTCGCAACTGGGTTGATCAGCAAACGCTCATGAGCACGCACGGCCCACTGCAGTCCACGAAAGAGATCCATGCAATCGACCACGTTCCAACCGTGGTCGTGAACGGAGCGGTGTTCCCTGGTGACAGTGGCGACGTGCACGGTTTCCAAAAGTTCGTGCAAGAGCACCGATGAAGTCCCCAGCTGGGACCGCCGTAGACCGCAGCAATCCGCGCTTGCCAGAACTCTTCCCGACGAACGTCCGCTACACGGGCTCAGCGATCGCCTACAACGTCGCGTCGATCCTCGGCGCTTCGCTCGCTCCGACCATCGCGCTCGCGCTGTGGCAGGCAGACGGCAACATCTTCCTGGTCCGGCTGTACCTCACGATCGCCGCGGTCGTGACGCTCGTCGCCCTCCTAATCCGTACGTGAGGCCGAAGGTGCAGGCCTCGGCGAGATCGAGGCGACGCGTACTGATGTCAGCAGTGAGTACTGCCGGCGACGATGTGGCTTCCACGAGCGAAGCTCATTGGGGCAGGTGCGGATGAGTCGCCGCGTCTGCATGACGCAGCGTTCCAAGAATCTCCCTGCGGACAGCGAAACAAGTCCTGGATGTAACGCGGTACATAAAGCCGGACCGTGGCGGCGACCCTTCAGTACTATTACATGATGTTCGGTCGTCCGTCAGTTCTCGACTTCAGTGTCCGTGTGGCGATTCTGTTGGCGCTCGCTTCGCTCCTCGTCCTCGGCTCGGCAACAACCGCCACCGCTGCTGCTGTTCCGGTGGCGGAGGGGATGAGTCCTGACTCGGGCAGTGTTGCTGGCGGGACCGTGGTGGTGATCACGGGCACGGACCTTGCTGAGGTTGAGGCGGTCCAGTTCCCGGAT
>Ga0153989_1000020_pt1 | contig 46042 bp, 38 predicted proteins | sample TSNC073MetaG_FD_104701 | JGI IMG/M metagenome (GOLD analysis project Ga0153989, IMG submission 104701) | Attine ant fungus gardens microbial communities from North Carolina, USA - TSNC073 MetaG | ecosystem: Host-associated > Fungi > Mycelium > Unclassified | place: USA: North Carolina, Jones... | reverse complement strand
GTCCTTCTCCTGGATCCAAGTTCCTCAGTAAGATAACTGGATAGCCAACCTTGAGACAAAGTAAAGCAGGAGGCAATCCACCAGTATTGAGCTGTTGGAGAAATTCTACAGGATAAGCATGGTACATTCCATCTTCTTCAGACACAGAGTCCATTCTTCTTAGTATATGGACCTCTGTATTTTGTACTGAATTGAACTATTGGAGAATAGCTTCATTAGTATTATACACCTCATCATTTCTAGAATAGAGAACGAGGTTTTCATTTAGGCCTCCAGCCCAACTTGAACCCTCTACTAATTCTGAGTCTAGTTGACATCATATTGTCTGGCAGGTTACTATGCTCCCTACCTCAAACAGTCTGTGTAATAGTATACAGTATTGTCTGTCAGGTCACTGTGCTCCCTTCCTCCAATAGTTTTAGTATTGTTTACAGTGTGCTATATTCCCTTCCTCCAATACTCTTGTCTGCAGTATGTACAGTCAGTAGTATTGTATGCAGTCCATTATACTTCTTTTCTCCAACAGTTTCTAGTTCACTATACTGCCTTCCTCCAATAACTGCCAATAGTCTTGTTTCCAGTCTGCTATACTATTTTTCTCCAATATTTTTCAGTTTACTATACTTCCTTTCTCCAATAACTGCTAGTAGTCTTATCTGTAGCCTCCTATGCTCCTTTTCTCCAATAGTCTACAGTATACTATACTTCCTTCCTCCAATACTTTCCCTAATTTTCTTTTTTCTGACTTTTTCTGATTTTTTTCTAATTTTTTTCTAATTTTTAATGAATTTATTGGATTTTTTGAGTGAAAAGAGTGATTACCTAAAAATTTGACTAAGCCCCATCTTCCCACATCCATCTCACACACCTACTAGATGAGGTTTTCATCTGGGCCTCTGGCCCAACTTGAACCCTCTATTAATTCTAAGTTAAGTTGACATTGTATTGTCTGGCAAATTGCTATACTCCCTGCCTCTAACAGTCTATATAATAGTGTACAGTGTTGTCTGTCAGGTTGCTGCACTCCCTTCCTCCAATAGTTTTAGTATTGTCTACAGTACACTATACTTCCTTCCTCTAGTAGTGTTGTCTGCAGTGTATACAGTCAGTAGTATTGTCTATAGTGTACTATACTATTTTTCTCCAACAGTTTCTAGTTTGCTATACTTCCTTCCTCCAATAACTTGCAATAGTATTGTCTGCAGTCTGCTATATGTTAGCACAAAGTCATGAAGGCTTAGGGCTCAACCAAAGTAGTTGTTTAGAAAGAACTCAATAGAGTTCTCCTGTCACAAACTTCATTTGGACCATAACTCCAGGAATACTTGACCGATTTCGACAATCTAAATGGCCACCAAAAGCCCTTAAGAAGACCTTTCAAACAGTACCAAAAATGTCTCAAATCAATCAGTATTCATTGAGTTATCAGCAGATCAGTTGGTGATTACCAAGTTACCAGACACTAAATCACTGATATCTCAGGAGCTGCTTAACATAATCATTTGCTTCAATGACCATCATGAAGCTCTCTTCAATACACTTTTTTTGGCTATAAATAGAACCCAAGGTGATAAGATCCCATAGAGATACAAGGTCCTCAATGTTTGCACATAACACTGATCTTTATTCATAGATTATCATCTGTCCTTGAATAGAACAAAGGACTGCTCTAAGATGGTTAGGTTATCTCTATTTCAAGAACAATAACACTCCTATATGTAGAAAAATAGGTAGTGATCATGTGGTAGGTTGTCCTGGTACATAGACTACCACAATCATGTATTTAAGGACTGTATATCTAAGAATAAACCTCAGACTTAACAACATCTTTTTCTGCTTGTCTAACTTTGCTTTTTTGAGCACTTTGATTATCAAATCAACTAATCACAAATCAGTAAGTAGCTATTTGTGATATCTCCATTGGATTGTACAACTATTTATACAAATGTCTATTGGTCTGTGTACCTATCTCCTACAATCATATGACCCTTACTAATAACTGTACATATCTTACCTAAGCCTTTCCATGCTATTTATATCTCTCTTATATTATACTCCTGAATATTATCCACTAAGTTGAGAAATGCATGGGAAATAGTTTCTTTTCTGGTAACCATCTCATAATACTATACTCCTTTCCTCCAACAGTTTGTAGTACACTATACTTTCTTTCTCCAATAATGTGCAGTAGTATTGTTTACAGTCCACTATACTATTTTTCTCCAATAGTTTACAGTTTGCTATACTTTCTTTCTCCAATAGTGTACAGTAGTCTTTTCTATAGTATACTATGCTCTCTAATTTTCTGCAGTTTCTTTTCATTTTGAATAAATTAATTTGAATTTTTGAGTGAAAAAAGTATGCTAAAAAAAACTTGGGGACAGGTGCAGTTTCTTCCAATTTTATTTTATTTTTCTGCAGTTTTTTCTAATTTTTAATAAATTTATTTGAATTTTGTGGAATTTTGTAGAATTAAAGTGTGTTGTAAGTGTAATGTTACAGTAACTGCTTAGTCAGTTTTCACAAAAGTGTAGGAGATGGAAAAAATTTTAAAACTCAGCAGTTATGCAATTTATCAAAATTCTCATTATTCTCATCAATTTTTGCCTGTTCTCATATACTAATAGATAATGTAATCCAAGAAGTATTGATTATCTTGAACTCTTGGGTTGCCAATTCCTGAATAGATCCTATTGATGAGAGTATTGAGATTAGCACAAACCATAGACTGAGGAACTTGTATCATCTTATTATTATCTACAGTTGATCCAGCACCAATTTCTAACAACTACTGAGCATGTTGATTATTAGCTTCAGAGTGGCCCAAGTACATATTATATCTAAGATGAAGAAACTTAATGTTTCTCCATAAGTTTCCTCTGCAGAGAGATGCTGCTACCACTTGTTGATGTGTTCCTTTAGACACTGTAAGAGTAACTGGAGCAGAATAGACTCTAGGAGAATCCTTAGCTAATATTACACTTCTAATTATGTTACAACTCATCTCCAGGAGAATTCTTAGAGATTAGGATAAGGCTCCTAGAGTATACTTCTACACTATATATACTCTTACCACTGAGATGTCTCTGATTCTATAGTCCTGTTAGTTAGGGTCAGAGGTCTCCAAGTTGAGCTAAAGGGAATTAAATATTACATAGTAATATTTAATTAAGTACAGAGTTACTCCAGGCTATGAGTCTGGTGTTTTAGGGGCGGCATTAGTAGAGTCCTCTTATAGACACCACAGACAAAGTTTAATGAAAATCCCCCTCAAATACCACTGTGATTCCACCAAATAGATAATTATTCTAGACAATCTGTTAATTCAATAGCTTTCAAGTGCAAGTAATCACTTACTTCAAGTAAGTCTCTCAGGCATTGATCAACAGCATCAATGTCATACTTGTACTACATAGGAATTTCATCCCAAATAATAACCCTAGTCTACTAGATGACTGGAAACATGTAACTATTCCATTTGAGTCCAGCCACAGAGTCCTTATGAATAGAAATAGGAATTTTGAAGCATAAGTGAAATGTTCTTCCTCTATTCAACAAAAGAGCAGCAATTCCAGATGATATCATATATAGTACTACTTGTTCTCTTTTTCTAACCTCAACAGCAATAGTGTTATAAAGAAATGTTTTTCCACAACCACTAGCAGCATGAATAAAGAAAAGGTGACCTTGGTTGTTGGTAACAGACTCCAGAACAGTATCAAAAGTAGCAGCTTGTTCAGGGTTAAAAATTGCCCTCTGCTCATTTACCAAAGTTGTTATTTCATCTGTATCATACTGCTCAGCCTGTAAGAGAGAATTGGATATCCTGTGATTCCACTGTTGCTGTGAAAGAGACATGGGTAGAAACTCAGCAAGACTTCTTCCCATTCCTACCAATATCCTATTTAGATCCCAAAGGCTATAATTATAAGCATTATCCTCTGGTATCTCCTGGTTAGCTTGGTAGTAGCTCATATAATTGAGTTTATGCTTGACATTATCATATAGTCCAGCCTTAAATTGGTCCCAAAGAATATGAGGCTTAGCCACTTCATTAGTTAGCAAGACTACTGCTAACAACCGATAACATACCATTCCAGACTATATTGCAATTGCTTTCTTCAAGCAAATCCTCTATTCATGATCATCCTTCAGTAAACCTCTTGCTATACACGCCTCTTTGAATGTGACAAACACTTGGCTATTCCAGGTCCTCAAATGCTCTTAACTTTTTTTACCTTCAAATATAGTCAAGAAAAGTTGTAAAAAGAACTGTTCTCTCTTTGATGGTAATAAAAAGTATATCCTTTCAATCACCTTGGTACATTGCCTTGGATGCTATGACTTGGCTTTGGCATTCCAGGTATAATGTTGAGGAAACTGCCAGTAGGTAAGGTTTAAACTATTGTTATTTGCAGAGTTGTAATCAAACCAAGCAGTAAGCTGAGTCTTCTCTATATTTTGCCTGGCCAATACTTCATTGACAGTCTTGTATACATGAAAGTTGACATAGTGCTCATTGGGAAGATAGACAGGAAGATATTAGATAGCTAGTGACTTTCCATACATGTTGAATTCAAAAATCTTCCAGTAAACTTCAGTTAGACCAATAAACCAACCATCCAAGTGTACTTTAATTTCATCCTGCACTCTACTACTAATCTTTATAGTTACTCTGTCAGAACTCTTATAGATGTACTTGCTCAGATACTTGACAGTTTACAATCCAGTAGAGATCTCTATATTAATATAATGATCAAAGAGAAGAAGAAGTTGAGGACAGTAAAGGACCATATATTGATTGGTAAACCAAGCTATTGTTAGGCCTAGCATAGAGTAGATAACTGTCCTCAGCCCAGTCTGTTCTCTCTTTATAGTCTTTGGGAAAGCATTTACTATATTGTCCATTGACTATACACTTGGCTTGGGGATTGCCAGTACTATATAGACTATGTAACATGTATTTGGTAACTTTTGCATAAAGAAGTGGCTGTAGCTGAGGATTAGGTAACTGTGCTGAGATCATAGAGTTTATATAACAAGAGTCTTAAATACAATCTTGAGGGTATAAAAAGATGAGCAGGTGAATATGGGAAAGACCTCTCTTCTGGAGCTCAATAGTATAAATATAAGCTACTGCAGTACCAAAGAAGCTATTATCAATGAGCTTGAGAAGTGCTTTCTTTTTCTACTCAAAGACCCATAATATAATGTCAGGATGATTAGTGGCTGTCTGTCTAGAAAAAAGACTCTAAACAATTTCTGGTCACTTAGGATTAGCAGTCATGGTAAGAAATAGATCTGGTTTGTGAAAATGCCTGCAAATAGCCATAGTATCCTGGAACAACTGAGTTATAAACCTAAGACTTCTCATATGAGAAGAAGAAAGAATGAGTTTACATTCCAAATGCCTAATATCTTCTCCATCATGTCTATTATGTACAGCAGCATCCTGTAATCTCTGGTAGAGCTCAGATCTGAGAGTATGTTGATATGTCCTAGCCCAATTGAGTTTCCTCTATTTACAATTTGCCCATGCATCAACAACAAACTGCTGAAATAGCTTTCTACTATAGAAGAGATGTAGCTGAGGACCATTTCTAACATGAAGACAATATGCATAGTAGCATGTATCAGAGACCACCTATGAGCAAGCCTGTTTCTCTTTATCTCTCTATTTTTCATTTTTCTCTTGTTTTCTCAGTTGAGCACTACAAATTGGAATTCTTGGGTGTCTTCCATTCTCCCCCTTTGGAAACAACAGAATATAATGAAGAGTAGCATATAAAGGACTATTCTAGCTTATTTGCTCAAGTCATCCTCCTCTTGCTTGTAATACCATATTCTTATTATCTATTGCATAATGGACTCCTTTCTTAGAAATGATAACTGCAATCTCTTCAGCAGTAGGTGTCATAACTTGGCAAAATGGCTAAGTTATTATTTATATTTCTTTTCTTTTCTTTTTCTTTTCTTTTCTCATTTGGACTTATTACAAGGAAGGAGTACAGAAAAGTGTCATATGACAAATATCACACATCATGGTCACATGTCAGAATATCACAAGGGTCACATGATAAGTATAGGAAAGTAGTACACAGACTATATAGTAGTTGTATAAGTAGTGTACACAATCTAATGGGAACTCTATTGAGTTCTCCTTGTTAACTCAGACTTAAGTTATCTTAGGCTAAATTGCTATAGTAGGCAGATTATAAGTTCGCTGATTATGCTGTAGATCTACATGCAATCTAATTCTGACCTCCTGCTACTCATCTACTGGTTTGTCCTTGATAAGCTTATATATATAACAATACTGGCCAATATATGGATGGCTATCCAGAAGCATTGTCTAAATATTGTCTATTACTATAGGATTCAGATCTTGTTGTTGGCTCTCCTGACATTGAGCTACTCTGCTGTATCAAGAATATGGATTTGCATATATATTGGAGTCTGATCTGTATGAGAAAGGAGAGCACCAGTGAGATAATGAAGCTCTTTCTAGATTTTGAAACAGTAGGGGCTAGACTACCTAGTAACTGAGTTGTCAATTTTGACTCCTACTGAAGTCATAACAAATGCTATATTATACTATTGTATATTATTACAAAATTCCCTTGAGGAATAATTATCTCTAGTCAAGTAGTTGTGGAGGATTCCAGTAAGTGGTTGGATAGAAGGTAGTTGGATCTGTCCTTGTAGACAATACATGCCAAATTTGGGATAATTAACCCATAAGGATTTAAGCTTCTCACAGTCAAAGTGAAAAGCATGACAGTAAGGGCAGATAATAGTTAGTATGCCTAAGTTGTTATACTGTATATCAGTTTTCAAGAATGGCTGTCCAGCAGATAAATAAGGTATAGGATAAGGAACAGGTAGTATGATATCATCTACAACAACAGCTTCTTGATCCTGATAATTTATAAGTATATAGAATTTTGTTATGCAAAAATTAACATACCTGAATTATATTATCTTTTATATCAACCTCTTGAATATTTATCTCCCTAACATCCTGTAATATCTGGTTAGAATTCATTTATCAACAATCAGTGAAATCTGTTACTTACAACTTTTGGAATATTTTCCTGCATATTTCTATCTATATTTGGGTCTCTATTACTATATTTATTCTACTGCTCTTTATAATCAAGAGCATCTGCATTCTCATTCCTCTATTATTTGGTTGATTTAAACTATATAAACTCTTTTTTCTGCTTGTAATACTTTCAACTATTGTACTATTCTCTGTTGCTGCATTTGTCTCTCTTCCATCTCTTTTTGTTTTTTTACCTCTACTCTTGTAATTTGCAAATAATCAAGAAGTTGATGTTGTTTAGCAAGTTGACATCTGTACAAATCAAGTATAGCATTATCAAGATTCTGTAGAACATGTACAAGAGTCATATGGAATCTTCTTTTCTCTCTATTTCTTTCTCTATTCCAAACAGGAACTAGAGGAACATTTTAGAGCAAAGCAGGTAGGTGATAATTCTCTGGAACAACTATATGCTACTGTACTTGCTCCTCAGCTCTTCTAGCTTGACATTTTTCTTCAACAGAATCTATTTCTCATAGTTTGTCTTACTGTCTAACTTACAACTACTCTAAGAATAAAGATATACTATTACTTCTAAGAAGAAAATCCCTACTCTAAACAACTCTCTTAAAGAGCAGCTGTTATTCCCTTGTATATAAGAATTAAAATGGACTCCAAGTACCAGGTTACTAATAGAAAGGTATACAGGTATACTATTATAGCACCACTCAAGAAAACAGTTTGTCTAAGAGAGTAGACCTGAGCTTAGTCATACCAACTACACTCTATACCACAGTTGCAGAGTACTGTCTCTTTTACACCTAGAGCCCAATATCCAGTCAAGGTATAGAAAGAGTAAAGAGATAAAAGAGCAAAGAGAGGAGACAGAGAATAGTGATCAAAGACAGAAAAGTCAATGAGCTGGTACCATTACTGTCTATTTGTATATATTTGTTTTCCTTCCATGTATCTAATATAGGTTGAATATGAGAAGAGAAGGGTATTTATGATTGAATTTTGTTGTCTAAATTTAGAGAAAAAAAGAAAAAGTAGAATATAATTTTCCTTTAATTTTTAATGAATTTATTTGAATTTTGTGGAGTTTTTGAGTGGAAAGAGAGGCTGTGGGAATGATTAGCTAAATTTGACTAAGCAATTACCAAGCCCTATCATTCTATATCCTTTTTGTATCATTCTATATTCTTCTCGTATATATAGTAGATTAATACTGATATCAGAGTTTAATCAGACAATGCTACAATCAAACTTTAATGGCTGAATTCTCTGGTATTCTACAATTACCTGTAAATGCTGTTTCAAATAGACTTGTTTTTTTACAAACTGAATCTGGCAATCAAGAATCTAATAAAAGACTAGAAAAATTTATCAGTCAATAATAGTCTTTGAACTTGATGATAATATGACAAAAATATGTAAATCTGATATTTATTTTTTTGGCAAGTTAGCACAATCCATTACTATTAAGATACAATATTGCTTTTCTCTTTGTTACTACTATTTTGATAGTAGTGCCTATAAGAGATCTAGTGAATATAATAGATTTTGAGTTCAGCTACTCTCCCCCTAACCTTCCTAACCACTTTCATCTTCTCTCTAACTCTGTTGTAATCAACAGAGGCAGTTTGCTGTCCTTTAACAATGAAAGTTAATTTAACCCTATACTCTATTCGATCTCAGTCATGTTAAATACATCTCAATCATCTCTTGAATACACAAAGTGTCATAAGCCACTCTGGCTATGACAAAGTACTATAAATAGATTGGACATAAACTGGAGTTGAACCAGCTGATGGACAGCTTATAGTATAAATAAGAACAAATAGTATACCTGTATATATAGTAGACTGCAATTAAGTGAGAACCCCATTGAGTTCTCTTCTAACCCTGAAGAACTGCCTTGAGTTAAACCCTAGCTTAAGGTTTCTGAGTTAGTTGCTGAGAGAAGAACTCAATACTATACTCCAGACACTGTTTGCTTCAAACCCTACCTAAACTTTACTCTTTTATTGTTCTCAATTGGTAATTAGCTTGATCACTGGTCTTTTTGGATAGCAGGCCCTAGCTGTAAAGAGAACTTGGTAGTCAGTTAGGGACTGCCAGTGGAGACTTGGTACTAAACCCAGATATTGTGTTCAAGACCTGATTTAGCAATTGGGTAGTATTGCTTAGTAAATTACCTATACCTTTTTGATTAGTAGAAATCTTATACTGGGGGTATATTGTTATCTATATATGCAGAGAAATAGTATTGATCCCTTAGAAAGGTGCTGTTAGAGTAGAGATCCTCTTCTTGAGGTGATCGTTTACTATTTGATTAGAGCAGTAGTCAGTATGGCAGTAGGAGTCTGGTTAGGTAAAGATCTTGTGCCCTAACAGACATAGTTGTAATTAGTGAGACCCAAAAAAAAATCCTATTCTACTTCAAGGGGCATAACACCATGTCTCTTGAATAATATAACCAACTTACAAGTGACATACTCAATCAATAGTGGACCCTTGCCAAATTAAGAGCAGAACTAGAGGAAAGAGAAGAAAGGAAGTGTTTTGGTTGTAAAGGGTTTAGGTACCTGGCCTATAACTGCAGGAAATAGAGAAAGGTAGAAAAAGGAAGGCCTATTCCCCATAATAAGTTTGAGGTATTGGCAGGTAGAGTAATAAGATATGGTATAAGGGAAAAAGTAAAAGTGAAAAGACAGGAGAAGGAGGAGCTATGATATTTTAGATATTGGGAGGTAGAATACTTCAAATAGAACTGTCCAATGGCAGTAGTAGAGAAGGAGATGCAAAGAGAGAAGGAGATGCAAAGAGAGGAAGAGATAGCACATGTAGCTAGACTACAAAAGGCATAGCAAAAGCCAGCATATTTTACATAGAAAAAGGCACAGGAGTACTGTAATGAATAGAGCATGCCTTCGGAAGGCACTTTTTTTCTTGATAGAGGATAGGTTATAGAGGAGGTAGTAGCAACCTATATAGATTGTAGAAGATGTAACAGCAGAGGAGTATAGACCCATAAAAATCAAAGGTAGAGCTTTTTCTTTGAAAGACAATTAAGAAATATATGGTGTGACTTTTGCCAGAAAGTATGAAATTGGAGAGAGAAGGAAGCAAAGAGAGGAAAAATGATAAGAGTACAGTGTGTAGAATGTAGAAGAAAAGATGCTATAGAAGAAAGAGTATTAGAACAAAAAAGGAGAGAGATCTTGTGTCTAGAATATAGGACAAGAAAAAAAAAACTGTAGTAGAACTGGAGAGTAGTAGCATGCCCTATAGAAGGAAAAGTACAGTAGAGTAGTACATGGACAAAGGTTCCAAGAAGTACAGCAAAGAAGGAGGATAAGTAAAGGAATGTTAGGGGAACATTCAAAATGTTGAGAGAAGTATGGCTGAACATTGGAGTAGAGAAAGTGTATACATATAAAGGAGTAACAGTAAAAGTACTCTTGGATAGTAGTGTAACAGGAATGTTTATAAACAGAAAAATGGCAGCAAAACATAGATTTAGGTTGCAGAAGTTAGACAGACTAGTGATGGTCAAAAATGTAGATAGTACAAATAATAGTGTAGAGGCCATCACATACCAAGTGGAAGTAAATGTATACTACAAAAATCATGTAAAGAGGATAAGAATAAATGTGTGCAACTTGGGAAAGACAGATGTGATACTAGGAGTACCATGGTTGCAGATATATAACTCTGAGATAAGTTGAGAAACAAAGGAGGTGAAGATAATGAGATGTCTATCTATTTGTGGAAGAAATACAGTAATAAAGAAGAATGTTAAATGAAGAAAGAAAATTGGAAAGAGAATCAGAGCAGTAGAGCAAGCAAATAGAAATGAGTGGAAAGGAACAATAGAAGAAAAGTTTGACAATGAGGTAGAGCTAGACAAAGAGAAAATAAGAAAGATGGTGCCACAGAAATTCCACAAGTGGCTTAAAGTTTTTGAGAAGGCAGAATCTGAAAGAATACCAGTCAAAAAACCTTGGGACTATGCAATAAATTTAAGAAAAGATTTTGTGCCAAGGAAAGGAAGAACATATTTGATGTCAAGAAAAAAAAAAGGGAGGTTAAAGAATTTATAGAGGAACAGTTGAGGAAGGGGTATATTTGACCCTTAAAGTCATCTCAGACTTCACTAGTCTTCTTTGTAGAAAAAAAGGATAGAAAGAAAAGAATAGTATAAGACTATAGATATCTTAATAAAGAAATAGTTAAGAACAATTACCCTTTGCCTTTGATTTCAGACTTGATTGACACCATGGACATAAGAAAGGTGTTTACAAAGATAGATTTACAATGGGGATACAACAATGTATGAATAAAAGAGGGAAATAAGTAGAAGGCTATGTTCACAACACATTTTGGGGTATATGAATTCACTGTAATGTTTTTTGGTCTTATAAATTCACTGATAACATTCCAGGCAATGATGAATGACATATTAAGAGATCTAATAGACACAGGAGATGTAGTGGCATTCATGGATGATATGTTAGTAGGAACAGAGGATAAAAAGAAGCATGATAAAATAGTAGAGGAAATCCTAAGAAGGATAGAAGCAAACAATCTATATCTAAAACCTGAGAAATATATGTGGAAAGTTAAAAAGATTGACTTTCTAGGACTAGTGATGGGGGCAGATGGCATAAAGATACAAGAAGAGAAAGTATTAGGAGTTCTAGAATGGCCAAGGTCTAAGATGGTTAAAAATATGCAAAAGTTCTTGGGATTAGCAAATTACTACAGGCAATTTGTAAAAGACTTTGCCAAGATAGCAAAACCACTACATAGACTGGTCAGGAAGGATAAAAAGTGGAATTGGGGAAGAGAGCAGGAGAAAGCATTTGAGGAGTTGAAACAGGTATTCACAATACAACCAGTGTTAGTGGCACTGGATCTAGACAAGAAGATGAGAGTAGAAGTAGATACATTAGAGTATGCAATAGAAGTGTTGTTGATGAGGTATAAAGACAACAAGTGGAGACCAGTAGCCTTTATCTCAAAGTTATTGAATAAAGTTAAGAGGAATTATAAAATTCATGACTAAAAGATGTTAGTAATTATCAGATGCTTAGAAGAATAGAGGCACTTGCTAGAAGAAGCACAAAACAAATTTGAGATTTGGAGCAACTACAAAAATCTAGAATACTTTATGAGTAATCAGAAACTGAACTACAGACAAGTGAGATAGGCCTTGTATCTATTTAGATTTGACTCTACTCTCAAATATATGCCAGATAGCAGCATGGAAAAGACTGATAGCCTCAGTAGGTGTTTAGACTAGCAAATAGGGGTAGAGAGAGATAACAAGGATAAAGTATTGGTAAAAAAGGAGTGGCTGGAAATTAGAGCAACACAAGTAGCAGAAATTGTAATAGAGAGAGTAGATTTATTGGAGAAAATTAAAAAGTCAAATGCAAAAGATGACAAAGTAATAAAAGCAATAGAAGAAATGAAGTAAGCAAGAGTAAAGATGTTGAGAGATGAGGAATGGCAAGAGAAAGATGGACTGATATTAAGAAATAGAAAGATGTATGTTCCAAAGGACAAGAAACTAAGAGTAGAGATAATCTAGCTATACCATGATATACTAGTAGGAGAACATAGAAGGCAGTAGAAGATGACAGAGTTAGTTACTAGAAACTTCTGGTAGCCAGAGGTGACAAAGAAAGTCAAGAAGTACATAGAGGAATACAATATCTGTCAAAGAAACAAAAATTGTACTGAGGCACCAGCAGAGAAATTAATGCCAAATACAGTACTAGAGAAACCCTGGACCTATATCACAGCATATTTCATCACAAAGTTACTGTTAGCACAGGAATACGATAGTATACTGGTAGTATACGATAGGTTGACAAAAATGGCACACTTTGTATCTACTATAAAAAAGACTTTGGTAGAGAGAGTAGCAAGATTGTTCCAGAATAATGTCTAGAAGCTACATGGTCTACCAGAGAGTATTATTATAGATAGAGGAGCATAGTTTGCAGCAGAGATGATGAAGGAGCTAAACAATATGTTGGAGATTAATATAAAGTTGTTAATAGCCTATCATTCATAGATAGATAGGTAGACTGAAAAAATAAATTAAGACTTAGAACAATACTTGAGGATGTTCATTGATCACAGGCAAGAGCAATGACCTAACTAGCTAGCAACAGCAGAGTTTGCATATAACAACAAAGTGCAGACAAGTACAAGAGTGTTACTATTCAAAGTAAATAACAAATAGGATCTATGTATGGGATTTGAGATGAGGAAAAAGGGGAAGTTTGAAAAGACAGAAGAATTTACAACAAGAATAAAGAAAGTGCATGAGAAGGCAAAAGCAACATTAAGGAAAAGTCAGAAGGAAATACAGAAGTATGCAGATAGAAAGAGAAGTAAGCTAGAAGAGTATAAAGTAGAAGACTAGGTATTACTGATCTCAAATATCAAATGCAGGAAAGATAATTGGAAAAACTAACAGAACGATTTGTAGGACCTTACAAAGTCAAGAGAATAATTTCAACAAATGCAATTGAAATGGAGTTACCAAGTAGTGTTAAGATACATTTAGTAGTAAGTGTCAGCAGAGTACAAAAGTATAGAGATCAAGTAAAAGGTCAGAAAAAGAAATAACCTTTACTAGTAATAATTGAAGGAAAAGAGAAATATGAGGTAGAAAAAATATTAAATAAGAGAAAGTTTAGAGAAAGAGATAGATACCTGATACAATGGAAGGGTTATACAATAGAAGAAGACACTTGGAAACCAAGAGAAAATCTGGAGAATGTACAAGAGTTGGTAGATAGGTTTGAGGGAGAATACAGAGAAGAGGCCAGAAGAATAAAGAAAAGGAACTTGAAAGAAGATTGTAAAGGAGAATTACCAGGAAGATATACAGCAAAACTACTGTATAGATGGGATAATAAAAAATTTAATAGAGAATATTGGGGGAGATTGGAAAGAAATTGGAAACAATGGAGATCAGAAAGGGCAAAAGGAAGGGAAATATTAGAAACAATCCAAGAAAAGGATAAAGAAGAGAAAGAAGAAAATGAGCAAGAATTTAAAGGAGATAGAATAAAAGAATAGGATAAAGAAGATGAAATGGGTAATTTACACAACCCATATAACAAACTATGAAGTCCTCAGGACAAAAACCTTTAAGAAAGGGGTATTGTCATAAGCCACTCCAACTATGACAAAGTACTATAAATAGATTGGACATGAACTGGAGTTGAACCAGTAGCTGATAGATAGCTTGTAGTATAAATGAGGGCAAATAGTATACTTGTATATATAGTAGACTGCAATTAAGTGAAAATTCCATTGAGTTCTCTTCTAACCCTAAAGAACTGCCTTGAGTTAAACCCTAGCTTAAGGTTTCTGAGTCAGTTGCTAACAGAAGTATAGCTGGTGGTTAGGTGGGTAAATCTGGTACATACTGAACTAGAGAACCCTATAGAGAAGAGCTATGATCTACTTTTAGTATATGTAAATTTAATGACTTGCTGTTTTTTGTTCTCAAAGTCAAAAAAGAGTTGTTCTCTATTTCTGTTCATTGGAAATGAAGCTTGCCATTCCTTGAGAATATTGTTATATTTCTCTTTTTTGTTGAATAAAAAAGAGTTTTTGCTAGGATATATAAAAGTGTTGTTAGCCTTTTTGACTTGTTTTTTGACTAGTTTTGTAAGAACTTAGACTGTGATACCTTAGAACTACTTCTAGTCTGAGTTGACAAGAAAAACTCAATAGAGTTTTCATTTGATTGCTGTATACTACTTATATACATTCTGTATTTACTTCTATTTATAAAGTCTCATGCATCTCTTTTGAGTTATTTCTTCTCATGCATTTGTTGATTTCCTAATTAAATGAAAAGAAAAAGAAAAGAAATATAAATAATAACTTAGCCATTTGGTCATGTCATGACACCATCCCCTCTTAAGATTTCTTGTCCCAAGGATTTTTACAACTTGTAGTAGGGATTATAGATGTTCTCCATTTTGTTGTTATCTTCTTCTGTCCACTCTTTTATTCCTAAGTCTCTCTGCTCAATTTCCTCCTTCTTCTTTTTTATTGTTTCTATTATTCTTTATTCCCTTACTCTTTCTCTTTTTTATCTCCTCTAATTTCTTTCTAACCTTGTCTAGTATTCCTCATTATACCTTTTCTGTTTCCCAATTAATTTCTGGGTTATGGACCTATAGCCATGGCATACCTAATATAACATCCATTTTTTCTAAGTCACACATATTCATCCACATTCTTTCTATGTGATTTTTATAGTATATGTTTACTTCCACTTGGTGTGTTATTGCTCCTATACTATTATTTGTACCATCTATATTTCTTACTACTACTGGTCTTTCTAATTTCTACAGCCTGAATCTATATTTAGCTGTCATCTTTCTATCCATAAACATTCCTGTTGTGCTACTATCCAAGAGCACCTTTACAGTTACACCTTCATGTGTATCTATCTTTTCTACTCTAATGTTTAGCTATACCTCTTTCAACATTTTAAACATCCTCCTCAAGACTCTCTGCTCATCTCTTTCTCTTGCTATACCTTTCAGACTCTCTGTCCATATGCTACTTTGCTGTACTTTTGCCTCTGTAGGCCACACCATTACTCCCCAGTTCTACCACTCTCTTTTTCTTCCTACCCTACATTCTGGGCATAAGATCTCTCTTCTTTCCTGTTCTAACACCTTTCTCATAATTGTATCTCTTCTTTTATACTTTACACATTCCACTCTCATCATTTCTTCTCTTCTTGCTTCTTCTTCTCTTCAATTCCATACTTCTTGGCATGAGCTGCACCACATGTTTCTTAATTGCTTCTTAAGGAGAAATCCTTGTCCTTGATTTTTATAGGTCTATACCCCCTTGCCTTTGCACCCTCCATAGTTCACATATGTCACTACCATTTTCCTTGTTATCTATCCTCTCTCAAGTAAGAGTATACCTTCTGGAGGTGCATTTCACTTTTCACAGTACTTCTGTGCCTTTTTCTGTGTAGAATGTACTGGCTGTCATGACATGGCCAAATGGCTAAGTTATTATTTATATTTCTTTTCTTTTTATTTTTCTTTAATTAGAAAATCAATGGATATACAAAAGAGAATGACTCAAAAGAGATGCATGGGACTTTATAAATAGAAGTAAATACAGAATGTGTATAAATAGTGTATGACAACCAAATAAGAACTCTATTAAGTTCTCCTTGTCAACTCAGACTAGGAGTAGTTCTAAGACATCATAGTCTAAGTTCTTATACTGGTCTCTCCTGCTGCTGTGCCTTTTGTAGTCTGGCCACATATGTCATCTCTTCTTTTTTTCTCTTCTTCTTTTTAACCTCAATATTTGAACATTCCTATTTGAGATGTCTGACACTCCAATATCTAAAACATTTCACTTTCTCTATCATCTCTTGCCTCCTCACTTTTACCTCTTCCCTTACTCTACATTGCATCACCCTACTTGCTATCACTTCAAATTTATTTTGGGGAATTGATTTCTCTTTTTCCTTCCCCTTTTTATTCCTGCAGTTACAGGCCAGGTGCCTGAACTTTTTACACCTCCAATATACCCTTCCTTCTCTACCTTCTATTTCTGCTCTTAGTTTGGCAAGAGCATGCTGTTGGTTGAGTATTTTGCTTATGAGGGAGTTATATTGCTCTAGAAACATAATGCTACATCTCCAGAGAAGTCAAATAAGGAATGATCTTACTACTGTTACATTTACTGGGGTGCAAGATCTTCACCCAGCTAGACACCTACTGCCTTACTTACTACTGCCCTAGTAATATGGTTATACTATCATCCTAAGAAGAGGATCTCTAATTTAAATACCTTTCTAAAGATGCAGTGTTACTCCTCTGTATGTACAGTCCACAATAGGACTTCAGCACAAGGTTTTTACTAAGAATAGTACAAGTATACTATACAACACCACTTGATTGTAAAATCAGGTCTCAGACACAATATCTAAGCTTGGTACTGCACTTCCACCAATAGTCCCTAACTGACTATCAAGTCCCCTTAAGCCTAGGGCCCAGCTATGTTGTAGTGGTCCTGAGTTGTGTTATCCAAGTACTGAGGAAGATAAAAGAATAAGAAGTGGCAGGGCTCTGTGATAAGCAGTACTGATAAGAGAATTAAGTTCTAGTATAAGAACTTAGACTGTGATACCTTAGAACTACTTCTAGTCTGAGTTGACAAGGAGAACTCAATAGAGTTCTCATTTGATTGCTGTATACTACTTATATACATTCTGTATTTACTTCTATTTATAAAGTCTCATACATCTCTTTTGAGTCATTCCTTCTCATACATTCATTGATTTTCTAATTAAATGAAAAGAAAAAGAAAATAAATATAAATAATAACTTAGCTATTTGGCTGAGTCATGAAAAGTTTGTGTCTGGACCATTCAAATTTGCTTGGGTAGTACCAGAAGTGGATAGTATTACAGTTGTCTTTCTTTAAGAAGAACTTGATTTTTGTTGCTAGTAGGACAATGATTTTTTAAAATAGGCTTATATGGGACTTGAGGACTTTTCTGGCTGCAGATAAGAAATCAGTAATAACAGCGATATTATGGTTGTTCTTGTCTTTTATAGCAGGTATGAAGCCAATGCAGATGGCTATAAGTTTAGCTTCAACAGATGTAACATTTATTGTTTGAATTTTGATTTGTTCACCAATGCAGTTTTCTTTCTAGATATGTACAATGGAAGTTACAATGTTGGATTTCTTGATACCACTATCAACAATGACAGTAGCATTGTAGAGAGTTTTGTAATTGGCAAAAGGCTTCATTGAGGATATTGATGTATTTATATAAGTCATCTTTACTAGATGATAAGGGAGAATGAAAAGAAATTCTATCAGAGAAATGATTGACTAGTCTCAAGCTAGGGGAGAAAATAGAATGAAAAGGAGAAAAGGAATCAGAAATTTTAGATAGACAATTATTAATATCTAGGACTGGGCTCTTGAGTTTTGCTCTTTGTTTAGCCATTAGGTTTTGGAGAGCAAATCTGTGTGGAGGGAAGTTTTTTCTATGCTGTAGATCTAGGAGAGAATTTATGGCATAATTGGAGGGAACAGATGTATATTGGAGATAGTAGTGGCCATTAAGTTTTTTAAGATGTAGTTGAATAGAGATAAGGCCTGCTATTGCTTCTATACCTGCTGATGGCAAAGTTCTGAATGTACCTGTTTATTAGCATGCAGTTGTAAGGACTTAGAGCTCAACCAAGGTAATTGTTCAGAAAGAACTTAATAAAGTTTTCTATTGGATTTCACCAGCTACTTATACAAATGTTAGTTGGTCTGTGTGCTTACCTCCCACAATCACATGACCTTTACTAAAAACTATCTATATCTTACATAATTCTTCCTATGCTATTTATATCTTTTCCATATTATATTCTTGGATGTTTTTCATTAAGTTGATGAATACATAAGAAATAGTTTTTCTCTTAGAAGTTGTCTCATAACACTGTTATTTAGAGAGCAGCTCTTTTTTGGGTTTTGTTGAGTTCTTTAAGATTATGTTTCATAGGGAATCCTTTAAAGAACCACAACTAGAAGCTATATAAGGCAATTGGTAGGATATATATACAGTATAAGAGATATTTTTGGAGTGGTAGCAGTCCTTGTAATGAGTTGTCAAGCATCTTCATAGCATTGAGGGTTGAAAGACACTTTGCAGTATAGTAGTGAATATAGTAGTAATGTCACAAACTTCATTTAGACCATAACTCCAGGAATACTTAACTGATTTCAATGATCTAAATGGTCACAGAAAGCCCTTAAGAAGACCTTTCAAATAATACCAAAAACATCTCAAGGCAATTAGTATTCACTGAGTTATCAGCAGATCAGTTGGCAATTACCAAGTTATTAGATACTAAATTACTAATATCTCAGGAACTGCTTAATATAATTATTTGCTTCAATGACTATCATGAAGCTCTCTTCAATAACTATCATAAAGCTCTCTTCAATGCACTTCTTTCTGCTATAAATAGAACCCAAGGTGATAAGATCCCATGGAGATACAAGGTCCTCAATGTTTGTATATAATATTGATCTTTACCCATAGATTATTATCTGTCCTTGAATAGAACAAAGGACTGCTCTAAGATGGTTAGGTTATCTCTATTTCAAGAACAATAGTACTCCTATATGTAGAACAATAGGTAGTGATCATGTGGTAGGCTATCCTGGTGCACAGACCACTATAATCATGTATCTAAGGACTGTATGTCTGAGAATAAACCTCAGACTTAACAATATCTTTTGTTGCTTGTCTAACTTTGCTTTTTTGAGCCCTTTGATTATCAAACCACTCAATCACAGATCAGTAAGTGGCCATTTGTGATACTTTGTTCCTTGCTGAGGGGAACAATTGCCTGTTTTCTCAAAGGGCCTTTGGTTGTAATTTGGACCTTTTTGATCTTAGGGGTAGCAAAGGTGGCCTGGTATATTTCTAAGATCTTTTTATTGGGGAGTACTGGAAAAGCTTCCTTGATGTAGAGGACATTGACTACTATGTTTGCAGCTTGTGCGAAAGTGTGACCAGGAAGTTTTGATTCATGGGTTTTTATAGCTATTTTTGATTTTTTTCTTATTTCATTCAAAGGTCAAGAAAGTAATTGGAGGGGGGAGTTTTTCTGATGGTCAAGTGTTTTGTATTACCTTGTGTGATGTGAGAAGAGTTTCCCTTTGCATTTCCTTTGTTGAATTGAGCTGAGACACATTGTTGGAATGACTTGTTGTTATCTGCAGGAATACTGTCCTATCCTGATTTGTAAATAGCTGATAAGAAATCCCATGTAGCATATCCAAACTCTGTGATTTGAGAGATGTCTTTGATAGTCTTGTTCCCTAATGGTCTTTGCCTCATGAAGGTAGCGATTCTCCGAAGCGAGCACACAATGTTACTGGTGTCACCAGTGAGGGACTCATTTGTACCAAATAAAGAAATTGATGAAAAGTTACTGTCCCACAGTTGTGGGTAAGGTATGATGGATGGATGGAGTCAGCTCTGGTGGAGCGGGTATTGTATCCACATTGAGGCCTTGAGGCGTCTTGGTGCTTGCAGCGGGAATTCTGTTGTCGACAGAGGGGTTGACATGACTTAGCTGAAGATGTTCCTCTTCTTCTACTTGTTCATCCCAGGTCTTGTTATCTGACTGGTTGCACATTCTCTCAGCATAATCAACAGATGAGGCGTATGATTCCATGGACACGTCTCTTTGTCCATTGGTTGATGGTGATATCGACCGTCCTCGGGGGTTGGTGTTTTCGCACTCCATTGGGGGGTTGAGATTGATGGTGTGTAGTTGGTGGGTTGTGGAATTTGGAAACTGTATGTATTCGCTAACTCTCTACTGGGTGCTACCATATGAGATGGTGGTACGAGAGAAAGAAGCGATGGAAGGGAGATATGGTGGTATAAGGAAAAGAAGTAAAAGTATAATAATAATAATAATATGATATAGCAGTATCTGCTTGCGCCATATGCAATGATTGTATCATTTACATATTTGTACTTGTACTACAAAGCAGCAGCTAAAACAGGCAACTCATCTCTGCCATTCAATTCTCAATTTAGGACAAGACAAGGCCACAGCCAGATATGGATATCATTCTTTGGCGGTTATACTCACGAGAACGCGAACAATGGAGTCTATATAGTGTATAGTCAGGACACTCACCTTTCATCACCTATAGTTGAGGTGCTGATACACACCATCGTCAGAACGTCCTCCAACCCGACTTCTGGAGTGAGATCACAGAATGGCAGCAGCCTCATATCCCAATTGGGTCTTCACTCTGTTCTCAGGAATTGGATTCCTTCTTTGCTGTATTCCATTCCCGTGGCACCTGAAGGGTAAGTATTCTCCTCTGCGCTTGGTGCCTCGCCCTAACTTGTGGCATCTCAGCCTGGAATGTGGGGACATGCCTTTACATGGTTTGGGCATGCCTATGCTGCCTTGGACTTTGCATAAATTCTATTATATGGAAGGGTAATATAAACAACTGGGCTCCTGTCTGGTGTGATATCTGTGAGTTTGAAAGTGTCGTACTGAGATATCGAAGCCACTAAATGTATTTTTCTAGTTACAAGAGTCTTAGTCATAGGCAGTTTTGGACTTCCAGCTGCTTCGCTCTGTTCCAGTCGCCGTATTTATCTCATTGCTTCAGTGCGAAAGGTCACTATCTCGAGGGCCGAAAGGCGGCGCCAGGTGGCGGTTGATCTAGCAATTGGTCTCGGCCTTCCTATCATCTTTTTGATCTTGGGTAAGAATCTTGTGTCTATATTCGAACGAACGAGCAACGCCTCAAACTTATTTCAGAATATGTTTATCACGGTGCGCGATACCTCATTCTTGAAGACGTCGGATGCCTCTACTCCACGTGGACAACTTGGGTTGAGGTCGTCATCAACCCAATTCCTTGTCTTTTATGTGACGCTATCTCTATCATATACTCCATCTTGAGCTTCCGTGCCTTCCGCAGAATCCGTGCCCAGAGCGAGGGTATGGTATCCTTTCACTCCAGCTTGACCAACAGCCGCTATATCCGTCTCATGTTCCTTGCGGCAACGGTTGCGATTTGTTCGCTTGCAATCCAATCATATGTTTTAGTGAATAATTTCATCGGAGGACTTGTACCGTGGACCAGCTTCAAGGACCTTCATGCCAATATCTCTTCCGTGCTCCAGTACTCAGCTCAAGAGTGGCGCTCCGGCTCGGATGCTGCTGACATTGAATTTACTCGGTGGTTATGGGTTATCTGTGCTTTTCTTTTTTTTGCCTTCTTCGGCTTTTCTGATGAAGCCATAAAGCATTATCGCAATGCCATGAGTTTAGCTGGGAGTTATGTTGGAGTTTCTTCTGGAAGTTTTGGCAGTCATTCCTCATCTTCAAGGTATGTCATCTAATCAATTATCTTGATCATCTGTTTACCATAGTAGGTTCGAGGGTGATGTTGAATCATGCTCGGGCTCACATCGAGGCTCTATGCCTGAATCTTCCAAGGAAAAAGCTATATGCAAAGAATTTCCTGCCTCCGACATGGAGAGTTCTTATGCACCTAGCACGTTGTCGTCTCCCCCTCCTAAACAAAAGTGGATGTTCTTCAACGGCATCTTCCATTCTTTGAAGAAGAAATCCAACCAAGAGCTTCTCGAATCGAATTCCCAGTGCAATGAGGCTGTCCTTCCTGATATTGGTCGCATTCTCCCTGGTAGATCCAGCGATAACATTTCGGTAACATTTACTTCGTTCACCAGCGAATCCACGGACACGCGCTCAGGAGCCATGACGTCTGTTCCGGTTGATCCCCACGGACGCACGCATGGTATTGTTTAGGATTTTTGATTCTCTGTATTTCTCTGTGTCAGCAGGAGGTCAGCAATGACCCCCTTTGTGTTTATCTCTTCGGATTTTTTTCAGTTGTAGCCTTAGCTTTGCTTTTGTGTTTTTGATATGTATGATAGCAGTGGTAGCGATCACTGCAGAATAGATGTTTTGCCAGCCGTAGCATCGACTGACGATGATCAAGGTCATTACGAAGGGTGCTCAAATCCTATAAGCAATTGCCTATTTCAATAACTCTCTCACATCTTTCATGGGTGTCCCACAACCCTCCGATGGTGAGAACATTGACACCACGGGCAAACAACTGTCAAATGAAGTCACAAGGTTTGATGTCAAGTGATCTGTCAGATTAATCGGCTATGCTGGTTATATGCATGACACTTGTCACACTGACCTAATTTTTTTTAAAAATCAACAATTTATGCACTGACCTGATTCTCGACACTGTTCACCTACACCACAGATCCTGATAACCCTCACACATATACACCTGGATACTCTCTCATTAACACACAGTATCTTCAGCACATTGAGAGTCTTTTCCAGTCTGAGGTAGCAGCAATAGAGAAGACTTAAGGGTCATGTCGCGCTTCCCTGTGACACCTGGGAGTGACCCGTGTCACTCATGGATCACTCCGAAGTATTGATCTCTAACTATACAGTTCCTAATTTCCTTATCACAGAATCCTCTAGATTTACATAGCTTAGCTTCATTCTCAACTAAGCCACACCCAGTTTATTATCTAGTACCTAGCCTACCAATCCAACCTCCTTGTCCAAGTTTCCAAATAAATCTTTCTTGGGTCTAAGGCTTGACAGTAGAACAAAGCTGTTCTCACCCACTCATGTTCCAACATACCAACCCAGTAGACCCTTGTACTGAGAGAAGGGCACATAGGGAGAACCTGGGAGTAAATTCCCTCTTGGAAACCACAGTTACCCCAATCAAGTGCTCTTTTACAGCATCCCAAGCCCAAAATTAAAGATAGACCTCCCAGGACCTCCTAAGTGGAATATTGGAGGATCAACTGGATAAGAATAAGACTAAGAATCTAGACTTACCCCTACTCTCTCTAGAACCAATTAGATACTCAATCTCCAGCCCAGTCCCAAACATCTCAAATCTAGAACTCAGAACAGCTCTACTAAACCTGATAAAGTAACCATTATTATATATCCACAAGAAACTTTGGGGAATTAGAAAACCAGATACCTTCAGTGGAGGCAGTGCTGATAATCTCTGAGCTTTCATATTCCAATATCAAATCTATTTCAGAGCCTGTGAAGGAGAATTTACCAAAGACATTGAAAAAATCTTTTTTGCCATCTCATACCTGAGAAAGATAGCCTTAGACTATTTTGAACCCTTTATCAACAAACCAGACCCCTTCCAAGACTTCAATTTCCTTGAAAACTAGTCTGCTTTTGTTCAAAAGCTATTGAATGTCTTCAGTCCATATACCCTAGAGGATAATGACAAAGACACAATCATAGCAATCCCTTTCCTATATGATAGGAAGACTGTGACCTATTTTATACAGTTTGTAAAATACAAGAACAGAATTAGATGGGAAGATTGCTCTCTTTGGAAGGTCATTAAAAACACAATACTAGAAAGAATCAGTGAGGAACTCTATTTTAGAAAAGAAAATATATCCACTTTTGAGGGCCTCAAGAGGGTGGTGTTGAAAATTGATAGTGATTATTGAAGGAGAGTCTTAGATAACAAGCAAAGGTATTGTATACTAAGAAACAATCAGAGTTGTTTTTCCAAGAGTCAATATTCCAAAATCTTCTTGTCCAGTAGAAACCAAGACAAGCCATCATTTCCTGTCCAAAATTTGGTTGACTGTACATGAGTAGAACTATTCTTCTCAAGACCAGTCCAGCACCCTTCTCCAACATCAATCTTGGGCCCAGATAGTAAACTCACTCTAGTGAAACACCAATGATGAATAGACCTAGGATTATGTATATGCTGTAGAAACCCAGGTTATCTAACAAAGCTATGTTTCAGGTAGACCATTCAGTCATATGTCATCCTGGAGAGACATACTACCTCTATCAACTTCATGTTTTCTGTATTAGAATCAATAAAAAAAGAGCTGGCAGTGTTCTTATCTCCTAAAGAACTGACTGCCTGTAGTCTCTTAGAGAGCCATCTGTCTACTCTTGTGTTATATTGTTACCAGAATCAAGGACATTGTATCTAAAGGTCTACTCCAACCTTTTCCAAGGGTCAGCCAATGTACTAATGGACTTGGGTTTATTGGTTTTATTTATAGACTCTGCTTTTTTGTTGTTTCACAATCTATCTATCTGGAAAATTAGTCCTCTTTCTCTGTCCTTGCTAAATAGTACTATGAACAATTTTGTAAAAGAAGTTATAACTCTACCAATCAAATTTGCTTATGGTTTGTTATTTGAGCTTGACCTGTTTGTGATGCCTCTAAGTGAGGACTCCCAGATTGTTTTGGACTATGATTGTTTTAAAAGAACAAACCTATCCATTAATTGGAAGAGAGAAGTGTTCTAACTCATCAAAGCACACTAAGAACCTTCCAACATACTTGCCTCTCTTCACTTACTATACAAAGTCAAGTTGCCACATACCCAATTGATCCCAGCAATATTGTTGATAGGGGCTACTGCCTTTTAAAGAGTATGCAAACAGGAAGGAGTGTTGCCTTTCCAATTGTCCCCTATAGATCTAGAGCCAGTTTGAGGACATGCTAGTATATTATCAGAACAAAACCTGGACTTAAGCCAGATACCCAAGGACTACCAAGAGTTTGCAGATGTTTTCAGTAAAAACAAGGTCAAACAACTCCCTTCTCATTGCAACTATGATCTTGCCATCCAAATTGAGAAGAGGGCAAAGCCTCTATTAGGTCCAATATATTTATTATCTGTACTAGAACTTTGAATTTTGCATGAATTCATTGAGAAAAACCTTAAGTTAGGCCTGATATAACCTTCTTGCTCCCTATATGGTTCTTCTATACTATTTGTGTAAAAAAAGGATGGTTCTCTATATCTTTGCATAGACTATAGAAAACTCAACAAGATCATCTAGAAGGACCACTATTCTATCTCCCTTGTCTCCAACCTTCTAGACTCTCTGAAGAAAGCCAGAATCTACTCAAAGATTGATCTCTATAGTATTTACCACCTAGTATATATTACAAAGGAGAATGAATGGAAAACAACTTTCCAAACCTATTATAGGTTTTTTGAATAGCTAGTGATGCCTTTTAGATTGTCCAATGTGCTCTCTGCTTTTCAACCACTAATAAACAAAATATTTGCAGATCTTCTTGACATTTTTGTAGTAATATACCTTAACAATATCTTGATCTATTCCAATAATCTTCTGGAGTACAAGAAGCATATCAAAGAGATTTTACACTGCTTGAGAAAAAACAGTTTGTATGCTTTTTCCACTAAATGCATCTTTTATCAACACAAAATTGAGTTTTTGGGGTTCATACTAGGTCCAGATGGAATACAGATAGATGGAGATAAAGTATGAGTGATTTAAGATTGGTCCAGACCCTGCTGCTTGAAGAACATTCAGGCATTTTTGAGTTTTGCAAATTTCTATAGAAAATTCATCAACAACTACTCATAGATTGCACTTTCTCTCATCCACCTTACCCAAAAAAATGTAGATTGGTCCTAGTCTAATGACTACAAATGAGCCTTCACAAACTTAAAGATAACCTTTATTATAGCTCTGGTGCTGAGTCATTGGGATCCAGAAGCACCAATTATCATTGAGACTAATATCTCAGACTTTGCCCTGGTGGCTATTATTTCTTCCTGCTAGAAAGGCAAACTTCATTTCATTCAAAAACCTTCCAAATAGCCAAATTGAACTATGATATATTTAATAAGGAGCTCCTGGCAATCTTCAAAGCTTTTAAGAAGTGGAGACACTATTTAGAGAGAACTCCAGTACCAGTAGAAGTTATCACTAATCATTACAACTTAGAATATTTTTGCAAGTCCAAGGCTTTAACTTAGAGACAGGCTCAATGGTCCAAGTTTCTCTCTTACTTTAACCTCAAGATTTGTTTTAGGCCAGAGAGATTGGGAGTGGAACCTAATACATTAACTTGAAGGTGGAACTTACACCCTAAAGAGGACTCAAAACAATCCATAACCCATATACCAGTCAATACAAGATCTATTTTTTAACTAGGTCAAGTAGAGCCAAGACTTAGGGCTGCACAAGTATTAGACTAGATACTAGGACAGAAAGTGTTGTTCAATCTGGCAATGCTATAGAAAGACATTGATACTACTATACCTCTAAACAAGTCAATAAAACAAGTATTGGATTCTTAAGCACTCCCAATGGACCTTCTATAAGGGGACTATACTAAGTTGTACTCCTAACATACTAGTGGTAGTCCACTGGAGTGACCCTGCACTAATTAAATAATAATTATATAATATTTAATTAGTTGCCTACTCCTACATTCCTGACCCTGATTCTTAGAACATTCCATAGCTAGAGGGACTTGTATATATAGTATAGAGTACTCTCATCCTATTCTCTAAGGATTCTTCTGGAAGATAAGTTGTAACATACTCCAGAGTATATTCATAAACTGAGGATTCTCTTAAAAGTTCCACTTCTATTGCCCTTACAGCAGAATAGGATCTTCTAGAATGGAGCCTTGGATAGTTGTAGTAGACAGCTATCTCTAGGTTGTTCTCCTCTGTCAATACCAACCCTCCACCCTACTTCTAAAATATCATTATTGCCAGAAAACCCCTAGGGTCTTGCAAATGCTCTAGAGTACCTACAACACTATCTGATGGAGCTGACTGAACAACAAAATCACTCCAAAAACAATATTAATAATGCTCTTTCTACTCTCATTACCTAACTCTAGTAGCTAGTACAACTGGTAGCATACTCTGCTCTATCTCTGGTAGTACAAAATATCTCTTTGGTATTTGCACCCTCTTCCTCTATATCTCTAGCCCCTACTCCAGTTGTTCCTAGACAATAGGCTTGGCCCAAGCTGTTCTCTTTCTTTGACTTCTCTAGAGAGCACACCTGTAGTTATGTTTTCCTCAACTTCTGCTCTCTGTACATATAGTTGGCCCTGGAGTAGTTTAGTTGTGAAAAAGAAAAGGTCTTTTAGGCCTTGACCTTCTTCAAAACCAGATAGACCACTAAATGGTCCAAAAACCTCTTTTGCCAGAAGGCAGACACTAGAATTTTCCCTCTGCAAACCTAGTTAGAGTTTAACATGCAATTTTGCATCCACTTCTTTCCAGTCAATGTGAAAGTGGACATAGTTAATATCTTGAAAGAGACATCCTACTACCAAGGCAACCATATAGTAAACAACTATCTGGATGGTTTTCAAACCTTAGTCTTTAACACTAGGTACACCAACCCTTAGACTCTAGTGGTCAAGTTCTATTGAGGTTTGTAAACCAGGATTCAAAATCAAATTGTGATCATACCATTTGGAAGGCCTACAAATACAGATCCAGAAGCTTAGTACAGAGTAGCTAGGAGGATAGACTAAGCAAGGGTGGCTAATAAAGCCTTTTAATCCATTCACTATATAGCCCTATTAGCCCTCCCCTGAGATTTTCTCTGCCCTGACCAGTTCCACTTCTAGTAGTATATTTCCCTCTAGTATCTGTTTTCCCTTTAGCCCTGACCTCCAAACCTCCACTACCTCCACTAATCTTATCAATAGAAGTACCCATAGATGTTGACACTGCTTGCAGAGTTTAACCTCCACCCTTCTATAGCTGTTTCTACTGTGGAGACACTAACCATGTGGTCTAGGACTATCCCCAAAGGTTGAACATCAAGATACTGTTAATAGAACAATATGAGGAGCTCATGGAAGACCTTCTTACATTACAGAATATGCAGGAAGTGGAGGCACAAGAGGAAGAGGGTCTTGTCAAAGGTAACCAGTAACAAGTATACCCCAGCTATCTATAAATAAGTTCACTGTACTCAAGATAAAAGAAATAGATGATAATAGTGAGCCTATAGATGTACCCTCTCTCTTTACCTATAAGTATAAGTCTATTCCTTGGAGACCAAAATAGAAGAAAAAATTGCCTAGCCAGTACTCTGTTAGCATATTAGATGTATGTGGAATATTCTAGCATCTCCAAGTCAAAATTGATACTATAGACACTAGCAAATTCTACTCTGTTAAGATAGCAGAGCTATGGAAAGCTTCATAGATTAAGACTTTGTCCATTCAAAGGGCATGAATATCTGGACCATTTCTTGTTCTATTCCTATCTTCAATGTGGATGGTTCTCTAAATGAAGCCAGTTAGATCTTGGAAGTGGTCAATGTTATATTACGATATAAGACTCACTCCAAAGGGATGCTTCTAGTGGTTTCCAGACTTAGGAAGCAGAATCTGATCCTAGAATACAACTGGTTCCAGAATTACAACCCCAAGATTGACTAGAAGATCAAAGAAGTTCAGATATCTTGATGCTCTATTTAATACAAAGGAGGACATACTATATACTAAGAACAGGCTTGAAAAAGGTATTTAGAGGTCCAAGCCTTATGTATGTGTCAGACTGGCCTACTTCTCTTTCTCTTAGAGGAAGAAAAGACCAGTTACTGTCCCTCTAGAACTGATGGCAGAGACTGGGAGCCAGATGACTGTCTGTTCATTACTAGAATGCTCAATGCAGTACACAGAGCCAAGTCTCCCTTTCTCTCTTGCTAGATTATATCCAAGACTTTGAAGCTGTGTTTGCCAAGGAAAACTTTGACACCCTTCTAGAATACTAGAAGTGGGACCATGTTATAGAGTTGATTTCAGGCTCCAAACATAAGTCATCAAAAGTATACCCTCTATCTCTGGCTGAACAGACTAAACTAGACATGTTTCTAGAGGAGAACTTACATACAGGCTGCATCTGTCTCTTGAGGTCCTCTATGGCAGTGCCAGTCTTTTTTATCAAAAAAAAGGATAGTTTCCTTTGACTGGTCCAAGACTATTAGGCCTTAAACACAATGATAGTTAAGAACAAGTACCCCCTACCCCTTATCTTCAAGCTTATTTTGCAGCTGCATGGAGCTAGATATTTCACTAAGCTAGATGTCTGTTAGGGCTTTAACAACATATATATCAAACCTAGAGACAAGTGAAAGACAGTCTTCTAGATAAACAAGGTCTCTTTGAACCTCTAGTAATATTCTTTGGTATGACCAACAGTCCTGCCACTTTTCAAGATGAACAACATATTCTAAGATTTGATAGTAGAAGAAATAGTAGTGGTGTATTTAGATGATATACTAATCTTTACTAGAACTATAGAAGAACATGTCCAAGCTGTATGGAGAGTTCTAGAGATACTAGTAGAACACAAGTTGTTTTTTTGTCTAGAGAAATGCAAATTCCAGAAAACATAAATAGAGTACTTGGGTTTGGTGATATCCAAGAATGAAGTTTTTATAGACCCCATTAAGGTAGCCAGAGTACAAGATTGGTCCATCTCCAAAGACTGGACAGACGTTCAGGCCTTCTTAGTTTTGTTAACTTTTATCAAAGGTTCATCCAGGACTTCTCAGCAATAGCCAGGTCTCTCTTTGATCTCACTAAGGTAGATAAGCTTTCAACACACTGAAGAAGGCCATCACCACTGTTCTAGTCTTGGTGTCTCCACAAGATACAGAGCCTTTCCATATTAAGGTAGACAGCTCAGACTACACAACTAGAGCAGTTCTATCACAACCATTCCTAGAAGACAGAAAGTAGCATTCCATTGCCATCTATAGCAAGTCACTGTCTCTGGTAGAAAGGAATTATGAGATCCATGACAAGGAGATGTTGACCATTATCTATATATTGGAGAAATAGAGGCACTTTCTAGAAAGAGTAAGATACCCAGTAGAGATCTAGATGGACCACAAGAATTTGAAGTACTTCATAATAGCAAAGAAACTCAACTATTGCCAGGCTTGCTGGTCTCTATACCTAGTGAGATTTGATTTCTCCTTGGTTCACTGCCTAGACCACTCAATGTCAAAACTAGATACTTTGTATCACAAACTTTATTTGGACCATAACTCTGGGAATACTTGACCTATTTCAATGATCTAAATGGCCACAGAAAGCCCTTAAGAAGACCTTTCAAATAATGCCAAAAACATCTCAAGGCAATTAGTATTCATCAAGTCATCAGCAGATCAATTTGCAATCACCAAGTTACTAGACATTAAATCACTGATATCTTGGAAACCACTTAACATAATTGTTTGCCTCAATGACCATCATGAAGCTCTCTTCAATGCACTTCTTTTGGCTATAAATAGAACCCAGGGTGATAAGATCCCATAGAGGTACAAGGTCCTTAATGTTTGCACATAATACTGATCTTTATCCATAGATTATTATCTATCCTTGAATAAAACAAAGGACTTCTCTAAAATGGTTAGGTTATCTCTATTTCAAGAACAATAGTACTCCTATATGTAGAACAATAGGTAGTGATCATGTAGTAGGCTGTCCTAGTACACAAACTACCACAATCATATATTTAAGGACTGTATGTCTGAGAATAAACCTCAGACTTAACAACATTTTTTGCTACTTGTCTAACTTTGCTTTTTTGAGCTCTTTGATTATCAAATCAACTAATCACAAATCAGTAAGTGGCTATTTGTGATACCTTATCCAGATGCTCAGACTACAGAGACAAATCCTCTAATAACAAAAACATTGTTCTCCTTTGCCCTGAGCTCCTAGCAGTCCATACTCTGGAAGGGGTAAAACTCAAAGGCCTTGAAAAGGACCTGCTCTCCAAAATACAGTGTGGCAACCAAACCAGAGACCAGGAAGAGCTTATGACAAAGGCAGCACAGGAACTCCAGCAGTTGGCTAGCAAAGTGGTGTACTCAATGGAGTGGTCAAACATAGATAGCTTACTCCATTTCTGGGGAAAGATATATGTCCTTTGGAACCCAGACTTGAGGAGATGCATTGTTGCCTTATGCTATAACATCAAGGTCACTGGATATCCTGGATGCTAGAAGACTCTAGAACTTGTCTTCTAGAACTACTGGTGGTCTCAAATATTGAGGTATATAGGACAGTACATGAGCATCTGCAACCTTTGTCTCTGGACCAAGCTGGTAAGATCTCTTCTAATAGGAGAGCTCCATCCACTGCAAATCCTAGTGGAACAGTAGGATACTCTTAGTGTGAACTTCATGGTTGAACTCTCTACTTCTTCCAGATTTGATGCCATAATGATAGTAGTAGACTCAGTGTCAAAAAGAGCTTACTTTCTTCTGATACATATGACAGTAACTACAGAAGAGGCAGTGAAACTCTTCCCCTACCATATCTGGAAACTACATAGACTCTCCCAGAGAGTTGTTTCAGACTGGAACCCCTAGTTTATAGCCTGTTTCATCAGAGAGCTCTATTAACTGCTTGGAATCAAACTAGTCTCTTCTACTGCATAGCACCTATAGACAAATGGACAAACAGAATGTATAAATCAGGAACTGGATCAATATCTATGAGTTTTTGTAAATGAGAGGCAAAATGACTGGTACAACCTTCTGCTGATAGTGGAGTTCCAGTATAATAACTATATTTACTTCTCTATCTAACAAACACTATTCCTGTTAGATACTAGATGAGTCCCTCGCATAGGCTTTGGGCCCAGAAAACCCTTCTCTGGCCTAGAAACAGTAAATAAGTTTATGGATTGAATGAAGGCAGCAGCTGAAGAGGCAAAGTCAGCAATGTACAAGGTCTAGAAAGACATGACAAGATACTACAACCAAAGAAGGTCTCCAGTTCCTGTGTTTAAACCTGGTGACAGGATGTTCCTAGATGCCTCCAATATTTGTACCACCTAGCCATCCACAGAACTGTTGTATCAAAGACTAGGTCTATTTACAGTAAAAAGATAAGTAGGACCTATAGCATACCATCCAAAGCTGCCATACTCCATGAAGCAACTCCATCTAGTTTTCAATGTAGTAAAACTGATAGCCGCCCCCAAAGATCTCATACCCAGTTGAAGAGTGGAGTCTTCACCACCTTCTATAGTCATTGATAGAGAGAAAGAGTGGGAGGTAGAAGAAATCCTTAATAGCTACTTGTTATGAGACAGTTCCCAAAAAAGAAACTATTTCATGTACATTCACTAATTTGCTGAACAACATAGGCAAATACAATGGAAAGATATAAATAGCATGGGAAAGTGTTATGTAATACTAGGTAGTTATTGGTAAGAGGTCTTGTGATCATAGGAGGTAGGTGCATAGACCATGTACAATTTGTATAAGTAGTAGGTCTAATCCAATAGAGAACTCTATCAAGTTCTTTCTTAACATCTACCTCAGATAGTCCTTAAAGTCTTCATGACTTAGCAACAACATAAGAACTTGATACTACATCTAAGCACTGTTCACCTCGAACTCTGCTCAAAGTCACTTAAAGGCACAGTTGGCTTCATACCAGCCCCTACAAGTGATTTCCTCTACCACACTTATTCCATACTCTTCCTCACTAGGGAGCACAGCGCTCTCAAGCCTCTTGGATAGCGGGTCCTAGCTGTAAAGTCAGTTAGGGACTAAGGGAGGAGACTAGATACCAAGTTCAAGTATCTTGTTCAAGTCCTAACCTTGCAATTGGGCACTGTTTATTACCTTTTTCTCCATATAAACTCTATGCTGTGCTCCATTGTGAGTGGTACATGTAGGAGAATAGCAGTCATTTCTTAGAAAACCACTTAGCTTAGGGGTCCTTTTCTTAGAGGCAATTGTATACCAATTTAATTAGGGCAGTAGTCAGTAAGGCAGTAGGAACCCAGACAGGAGAAGATTGTATGCCCTGTTGGACATAGCCTTAGCTAATCACCCTAGATCAAGAATCATTGGAGTACAAATTATCATCCCCATCTCCATCCCTATTACCATTACCATCACCATGTAACATGTCCTACCAATAACAACAGCAACAAGAGAAACCCTCTATGGGGCAACTCCTCACTATGATTGCAACCCTGCAGTAGCAGGTCAATACCATGCTCCTTCAACAACAAGGAAGCAAAGTAGAGGTCGCAAGGCCTCAAGTCTTTAGTGGGAAAATGGAGGAGGTAAGTGTGTTCGTTAACACAGCTTGCCTATATATTAGAATGAAGATGATGAAAGAAGTAGCAACAACCCAAGTGGCCTAGGTATTGTCATATGTACAGAGAGAAATAGCAGAGGCATGGAAGAATAATTTATTGAACGAACTGGCCAAGAGAGAATCAGAGATAGAATCAGCAGAGCAGTTGTTCACAAAAATAAGAGACAACTTTGGGAAACACTGGAGAAAGAAAGGAAAATAGAGCAGCTGAGAACAATGGAACAAGGAGAGAGAACCTGTGACGAGTATGTACAGGAATTCAAAAAGGCCGCCAGAAGGAGTGGCTATGAGGGAAGACCCCTTATCAAAGAATTTAAAAGAGGACTGAATAGGAATATTAGGAGAAAGCTGGCGAAAGTAGAGGAGCCACTGACTACCATTGGAGAATGGCAGGAAAGAGCAGTAAGGTTAGATAGAAATCAGTGACAAAGCAGGATGGAAGAAAGGATATTAGGAAGGAACATGGCATATCCAGGGGGAAATGCACAGCCTAGAGGAGGCTATGGAGAAGGCTCATATGGGGGAAGAGGGGGACAAATAACATGGAGGACAGGAGGAAGAGGAAATATATTTAGCAGAGGAGGAGCTCAGATGGGTCCAAGGAGAGACCCAAATGCAATGGAGGTAGATAGAGGAACAGGAGGGGATAGGACATGCTATGTGTATGGGAAATGGAACCACATGGCCAAAAATTGCTGGCAAAGAAAAGACTGGTAGGAGAGGATAGTAGAAATGCTGCAAGAGTCGGCAAAAGAAAATAGAAGTCAGTAAGCTCCCAGCTGGCTTCCTCAAATATGTACAGTGTACTGCATCCAGAAAAATTGGACAATAAAATTTCTTATTGCAACACTAAGGGAGTAAGAGACATACAGCATATGCTATGGTCATTAAGAGAAGTCTGAATGAAAGTAGGATTGGAGAAGATAGATAACCATGAAGGAGTAATGGTTAAAGCCCTCTTGGATAGTGGGGCAACAGGACTTTTTATGGACAAGGATTTTGCCCAGAAAAAAGGATTTAAGTTGGAAAGGTTGGGAATCCTATTGATGATGAGGAATATGGATGGAACAATAAATATTGGAGGGGCAATAATGCACTAGGTTAAGTGCAATATGTTCTTCAAGGAACATGTAGAAAGAGCAAGAATGGATGTATGCAATCTGGGGAAAACAGAAGTAATATTGGGCATGCCATGGCTAGCCACCTATAACCCAGAAATAGATTGGGAAAAAGGGGAAGTAAAAATGATGTGGTACCCACCTATATGTGGAAAGAATAAGAAGTGGGCAAGAGAAAGGAACAGCAGCATACCTCAAAAGGGGAAAAGTGCATCAGCTGGAAAAGGAGAGAAACAATGGGTTAGAAAGACAGAAAAAGAAAAGGCAGTGGAAAAGTTGGTACTGAGAAAGTTCTGGAGATGGAAAAGGGTGTTTGGGAAGAAAGAATTGGAATGCATGCCCACCAGAAAACCATGGGACTATGCAATAGAGTTAAGAGAAGGGTTTGTGCCAAAAAAAGAAAAAGTATACTTGTTGTCAAGGGAAGAAAGGGAGGAAGTGCAGGCATTTGTAGAAAATCAACTGCAAAAAGGATATATCTGACCATCAAAATCACCACAGACATCGCCAGTCCACTTCATGGCTAAGAAAGATAGAAAGAGAAGAATGGTACAAAACTATCAGTATGTAAACCAATGGACAATTAAAAACAAGTACCCACTACCCTTAATTGCAGATATCTTGGACAGAGTAGGGAGGAAGAAAGTATTCACCAAACTTGATCTTAAATAGGGATATAATAATGTAAGGATCAAGGAAGGAGATGAGTGGAAGGCAGCTTTCATAATACATATTGGAGCATATGAACCCATTGTAATGTACTTTGGCTTAATGAACTCCCCTGCCACCTTTCAGACAATAATGAATGACCTGTTTCAAGATCTGATAAATCAGGGAGATACAGTGACATTCATTGACGATATCCTAGTGGCTACAGAAACAGAGGAGGGGCACGACGAACTAGTAGAAGAGGTACTAAGGAGGTTAGAGGAGAATGATTTATTTGTAAAACCAGAAAAATGTAGATGGAAAGTCAGGGAGGTGGAATTTCTAGGGGTAATAATTGGGCCAAAAGGAGTAGAAATACAAAAGGAAAAGATAGACAGAGTTTTGAATTGGCCAGCACCAAGAAATGTAAAGGAGGTATAGAAATTTCTGGGCCTGGCAAACTATTACAGGAGGTTTATTAAAGACTTTGCCAAAATCGCAGCCCCACTGCATTTGCTGGTTAGAAAGGAAGAAAAGTGGAGGTAGGGGGAAGAGCAGAAAGAAACATTTGGGAAACTAAAGGAAAAATTCATGACAGAACCAGTACTAGCTATCCCAGATTTAGATAGGGAGATGAGAGTGGAGACAAACTCCTTAGACTATGCTACAGGGGGGGTTCTATCAATGAAATGTGAAGATGGGAAATAGAGGTTGGTGACCTTCATCTCTAAGTCATTAAACACTACAGAGCAAAATTACAAAATCCATGATAAAGAAATGTTGGTAGTAATTCAATGCTTGGAGATATGGAGATATTACTTGGAAGGGGCAAAAGTAGAATTTGAAATCTGGACAGATCACAAAAACCTCTAGTATTTTATAAGTAGCTAGAAATTGAACTGTAGACAATAAAGTGGATGGACTAAGTAGAAGACCAGATTGGCAGGCAGGAGTAGAAAGGGACAATGAGGACAGGGTACTAGTAAAACTGGAGTAGATAAAAAGGGCAGAAACATTGGTAGAGGAAAATGGGTTGAGGGAAAGAATTAAGAAAGTGCAGGAGGGGGACAAGAAAGTAATGAAGGCAGTAGAGGAACTTAAGAAAGCAGGAATAAAAAATCTAAGGGATGAAGAGTGGATGATAAAGGAAGGAGTAGTAATGAAAGAAGGAAGAATATATATCCCAGAAGGAGATCTAAGGAGAGAAGTAGTGCAATTACACCACAGTATGCTAGTAGGAGGACATGGAGGAAAATGGAAAATGACAGAGCTGGTTACCAGAAATTATTGGTGGCCAGGAGTGATAAGAGAAGTCAGAAAGTATGTAGAAGGATGTGATGCGTGCCAGCAGTGTAAGAATAAAAGCGAAGCCCCAGTAGAAAAGTTGATGCCTAATACTATTCCAGAAAAACCTTGGAGTCATATTTTGGCAGACTTTATCACCAAGCTGCCATTGGCACAAGGGTATGATGCTATCTTAGTAGTATGCAATAGGTTCAGCAAAATAGTCCATTTCATAGCAACTACAAAGAAAACATCAGCAGAGGAACTGGCTAAGCTATTTAGAGATCATGTGTGGAAATTACATGGCCTACTAGAAAGCATCATATCAGACAGAAGGGTACAGTTTGTAGCAGAAGTGATGAAGAAGTTAAATCAGTTACTAGAGATCTAGACAAAATTGTCAACAGCATACCACCCTCAAACCAATAGACAGACAAAGAGGGTGAACCAGGAGTTGGAGCAGTATCTAAGGGTCTTTATCAACTATAGGCAGGAGCAGTGGCCTGATTGGTTAGGAACTGTAGAGTTTGCCTATAATAACAAAATTCATACAACAACAAAGGTTTTGCCCTTCAAAGTGAATTACAGACAAGATTCAAGGATGGGATTCAAAGAAAGGAGAAAGAGGAAGTTTGAAGCAATGGGGAATTTCATGAATAGGATGAGAAAGATTCAGAAGGAAGCAAAAGCAGTATTAGGAAAAGTGCAAGAGGAAATAAAGAAGTTTGCAAATAGGAAACAGAGAGAAGTGGAAGAGTACAGAGTAGGAGACTGGGTGCTATTGAGCACAAAGGATTTGAAGTGGCAAATGATAGGAAGAAGGTCAGAGAAGCTGACAGAACAGTTTGTGGGCCCTTACAAAGTAAAGAGAATTATATCAAACAATACAATAGAATTAGACCTATCTAGTTCTGTTAAAATACACCCTGTAGTAAACATGAGTAGAGTATGCTTGTATAAGGACTAAGTAAAGGGACAGAAGAAAATACCACCCAAACTAGTCATTATCGAAGGAGAGGAGAAATTTGAAGTAGAAAAAATATTAAATAAAAGGGTCATAAGAGGGAAGGAGAAATTCCTAGTATGATAGAAGGGGTACACAGCAGAGGCAGACACATGGGAAAGTAGGGAGAATTTGGGAAATACAAAGGAGTTGGTAGAAGAGTTTGAGAGAGAGTATGAGGAAGAGACTGAGGAACTCAGATGATAGGAAGAAGAAGAGGATAAAGAAATTTTTGTAAGAGAGTTACCAGGGAGGTTTACTGCAAAAACGTTATATGGATAGTCAAATAGAGAGTATGAGAGGCAGAGAGAGAGAAGATGGGAGGAAAATTGAAGATAATGGAAAAATTCCTTGAGATGAGGAAACTTGAAGGGGGGGCCATGTTATGAGATAGTTCCCAAAAAAGAAACTATTTCATGCATGTTTGCTAATTTGCTGGACAACATAGGCAAATACAATGGAAAGATATAAATAGTGTGGGAAGTGTTATGTAATACTAGGTAGTTATTAGTAAGAGGTCTTGTGATCATAGGAGGTAGGTGCACAGACCATGTACAATTTGTATAAGTAGTAGGTCTAATCCAATGGGGAACTCTATTGAGTTCTTCCTTAACATCCACCTTGGATAGTCCTTAAAGTCTTCACAACTTAGCAACAACACTGCTGGTACCAGAGATGTTTCCAATACTTTATTAAATGGAAAGAATATAGCCATAAACACAACTTCTGGGAGCCCATCTTCAAAGTTTCCATATCCAACCTCATGGTAGACTTCCACTGCAGATACCCAGGAGCTTCCAGATACATCTACCAGACTGAGTTTGATACAATCTTTCTATCCCAGACCTATTGCTTTAAGACATAGCAACCTTGGAGAGAGAGTGAATGTAAGGGAACTATACTAAGTCATACTTCTAACATACTAGTGATAGTCTACTGGTATGACCCTGCACTAATTAAATAATAATTACATAATATTTAATTAGTTGCCTACTCCTATATTCCTGATCCTGACCCTTAGGACATTCCATAGCTAAAAGGACTTGTATATATAATATAGAGTACCTTTCTAGGAGCCTTATTTTATTCTCTGAGAATTCTCCTGGAAGATAAGTTGTAACATACTCTAGAGTGTATTTATAAACTAAGAATTCTTTTGGAAGCTCTACTCCAGTTGTCCTTATACTCTCATTGGTCTAAGGACCCCAACAAATACTTACTATACCAATGTCACATATATATCTCTGATCTGAGAGACCTATATTTTTGCATTCCATATTTCTACTATAACTATGCCCTGGTAGGTTATCCTAGCCAAACCAAAACCCTACAACTGATACAGAGCAAATTTGCATAGCCAAATATAAGGTTCTTTATGATAGACTATATGAGGTCCTGCAATACATACAGTAGGAACAAGACATACTGACATAAACTATACAGCCTGCTAAGACAACTACCAATCCTCCTATGACCATGGGAGTTAATCTTGATAGATTTTATCAAGCAACTACCCATGTTGGAGGGTTTTACTAATATTCTAGTGATTATGGACTGTTTGACAAAGCAGGTAGTATTTATACCTACCCATAATACCATTAATGTACCTGCACTAGCAGAACTCTTTGTCAAACATATATTTTCAAAATATGGCATCCCTTCTTATGTCATATTTGACTGGAGCCCAGAATTTGTTTCTATTTTCTTCAAATCATTGGCCAAATCAGTAAGCATTAAGTTCTATTTTACCTCAGGTTACTACCTAGAGGCCAATGGTCAAATAGAGAAGACCAATCAAGCCCTAGAACAATACTTATGTATATACTATAACTACCAGCAATCAAATTGGGTCCATCTACTATCTCTAGCTAAATTTGCTTTTAACAATGCTCCATTAGCCTTCACTGGTATCTTTCTCTTCTTTGCCAACAAGTGTTATGGAATTACATTAGAACTATAATTATTATTAGCCCTAGACTGATAATGAGTGGATGGTAGAAGAGATAATGACAATAAGAGATGAGGGAGACAAAGATAATGCAATGAATGATGTGTCAGCATATCAAGATTAGGTTAGACTTCAGACTTGACTGGACTAATTATAGATATTGGACTGTAGAAGAAACATTGGATAAACCTTGGGGTAATTATAGACAAATCTTATAATAGTTATGAACTTTAGGATAAATAGAGAAACATTGGACTAACCCATTTATAGACTCTGACTCAACTAGTCACTCACTGTTACTTACTAGTACTTAGGATAGTAGTTTCTGTGATGTTACTAGTTAGGATAAATACAATCCAGAAAAAGAAGAGAATAGCAAGTTTTTTCTTTCTGTGGTTTATCTGAAAACCTACTTCTCTTAGAATCCCATATTCTCTCTAGTCTTTGGACTAACTTGTACAGTACAACTAAAAGTCTCAATATTCATTCTTTTGATATATCCTTTTAAAAACCTTAACTAGACCCTTTGTAGAGGGGCAAAGAGACATCAAGTGTTGACATAGGCTTAAGATTGAAATGTATATTCATTCTTGTAGTCTAGAGTCTTAATAACAAGGGGTATCACCCCAAATTACAAACTCAATCTCTGGACAACCTACCATCTGAATCTGTAAGAGTCTATTTCAGTAATCCAGATGTAGTTCACTCTAAACTAAAGCAATCCCTAGCTGAGGCACAAGTGTATTACCAACAATACCCATCAAGCAAACTCTCCTGCTATCTAAGTCAGGGATACCATATTCATCCTGGTAAGGTATATCAAAACTATATAACTGGCTAAGGAACTATCTGAAAGATACTTGGGCCCATTTGAAGTAATGGGTAAACTAAGCACATTCTTATACTAAGTAAAATTACCTCGTGATCTTTGGACAATCTATTCTATATTCCATATCTTGCAATTAGAACCAGCCATCTCAAGCAATATCCCAAACTACACAAATCCACTGCTACTACCAGTCATGATTGATGGAGAGCTAGAATATGAAGTTGTACAAATACTTAATGCAAAGTTGGACCACTACCATAAGCCTCCTTTTCTGTACTACATCTACTGGGCAGGATATAAGGGAACTGATGAAGAGTACTCCTGGCTGAGCACTTCAGAGTTAAGCTATGCAAGCAAACTTATTCAAGAATTCTATGCTCAATACTTTACCAAACCAGGTCCCTTTTCCATTGTTGCTTTTAGCCCTAATACTACCCTGCTCCCTAACTGATAGCCACAAGGGTGTGGCCTTAGAAGAAGGGTACTGTCACACTTTCCTGTGACACCTGGGAGTAACCCAGGTCATTTATGGATCACTCTGAAGTATTGATCTCTAACTATACAGTTCCTGATTTCCTTATCATAGAATCCCCTAGATTTATATAGCTAAGCTTTGTTCTCAACTAAGCCACATCTAGTTTATTATCTAGTATCTAGCCTGCCAATCCAACCTTCTTGTTCAAGTTTCCAAATAAATCTTTCTTTGGTCTGAGACTTGACAGGTCAGCTTAATATAGAAAAACTTGGTTTGTTGAAGCAACAACAGTAAAGTACTTTACAAGAGGCAGTACTGCAGAATTAAATAGAAGATTTAAGACTAAAACTTGAACAAGCAGAACTTCAGTACAATGATAATTCTCACTATTTTTTATTTTATTTAATTTTTAATCAATGATTTTTAATACAAAGTCTACTGACTACAGAGGCTTAGTGCCTTTAATAAATATACAAATAGAATGAAATAAAAGCAGAATAGAACAGAAGTAGAGAAAAATATATAGAAAAAGAGACAGCATAGAGCTAGAGTGTCATATACTGGAAATTTGGTATAAATTAATATTTATATTCATTTTCTTTATTATTATTTATCTCCTACTTAGTTAGGAGTAGAAGTATCATGTTTCAGACTGGAAGGAGTATTGCATTTCAGACTGGCTCTTTTCTATTCCAGTTATAGTATATATATGGGGTAGATACATGGTAGCAACCTGTAGTAACTTAGCCTGAAATAACTTAATTATACTTCAAGTCTAAGTTAACAAGGAGAACTCAATAGAGTTTCCATTAGATTCTGTATACTACTTATACAACTACTACATGGTCTGTGCACTAATTTCCCACACTCATCATATAACTATTGTGATATCCTAATATGTAACCATGATATGTAATATTTGTTATATGACACTTTCCTACACTTCTTCCTTGTAGTAAGTCCAAATGAGAAGAGAAAAGAAAAAGAAAAGAAATATAAATAATAACTTAGCTGTTTTGCCAAGTTATAACAAGAACAGACTACTACAATCATGTATTTAAGAACTGTATGTCTGAGAATAAACTCCAGAATTAACAATATCTTTTGCTGCTTGTTTAACTTTGCTTTTTGAGCTTTTTGATTATCAAATCAACCAATCACAAATCAGTAAGTGGCCATTTGTGATAATAACAACTTACCAATATAGGGGTGTAGTTTAGAATTGTCCTGATTGCTCTTATAAATAGGATGATAAAATAACCAAAAAGGGATAGCAATGTTCCTCCTTTTGTATACATTGGTTAGGCTTTGTTACATTTATTTATTCTGGTGGTCAGGAAGTTCTATTCTCTAGTATTGTCTTTGGTAAAGTCTGTGACCCACTTTTCTAGATATTTCTTGCTGTTTTTTTGCTTTAACATGTTGTATGAAGTTTGCATCTGTTCTCTATCTGGGTAGCATCTTTGTGGACTTCAGTATGGATAAATCACTTAGCCTTGCTTGGGCACTCCTAGAAGTGGAGGTAATAATTCTCATTCAAGATATTAATTAATTTAGTACACTCCCATTGTCTCTTCCTTCTTAATTGTATATATTATACAAATCTCAAGAACAGTTAGTGGAGTATATGGGAATTAATTTGCAGATATCAGTGTTCTCATATAAATAACTTTATGTGGTATTTTCAAGATATACTTCACTATTGAACATTTATCTTTAGTGGGATCATAATTATACAAGTGCTAGCCTGATAACAGTCTAGGAACAATTCCATTCTAGTATAAGATAATCTCTTTTTTTCCCATAACTATTATTATCATGGTTAAACTAAATACTTGAAATAAATCATTTGTTGTTAATGCTTGTCCATCTCTCCTAGTACTGGTGAGTCTCCAGACTTACTTAATGTAATTTCTTATGCCAGTTCCAGAGCTGGCAAATACATTCATCCCAGAGGACACTCATGCTCATTGTACTGTCAGATGTTTCTCCAGAAGTGTCTCTGCTGCTGAGAACTCTAGAAAAGCATCTCCTGAGCCCTCTTCTACCTCTGAGAAGGAGAAAAGTGATAAGGAAGAGATTAGTTCTAGCCCTAGAATATCTACTGCCTCAAGAGTTACTACAGACAAGCTCTTTTATAGAGTTGCCCTTCTCCAGCTCTCTGTTACCACCTCTCCCTCTGCTCCTGAAGGGAAAATACATTCTATGAGTTGGAATGACCAGATTGTGTCTGAGAAAAGCAGGAATATTGCTTCTGGGGTAGTCTTTGCTCCTCAGACCTCCATATCAACTGGTTTGATACCTTATAGTACAAACCATGGAACAGCTGAGTCATTGTCCCAATTGGGAGATGGTAGTATAGGGTCAGGCATCTATGATATGACAGGTGACTATAACACATTAGTCATCCATGATAATGACAGCTTATATCAGATGTCACAACCAGTGACAAGTGACATTATTATACATGATGTCATATATGATAGTGACTTCTAGGATGGTAACTACTATATCACATCTCTCTCTGGTTATCCTGGCTATTTAGAGACTGATACCAGAGTTTTCACCTCATCTGTCTTGCATATTGCATGCTTCATTCAAAAGCATGCTATTGGAAGCTGTCCAATTGAACAGTTCCCTTCTATTATAGGAGCAGATTCTCTTATATAGTATCTGTTCCAGACTGTATTTGCAGTGGGGTAGAATTGCTTTAAGATCTTACCTCAGGCTGATACTCCCTCTCTTGTAGAGGTAATGAGGACCCTTTATGGTCCTAACTTACCTCAGGAGCCATCTCCAGATGTGGAGATGGCAGTTGATGAACTACCAGTAGTGGAGGAAATTCCCTTTACTACTGTAACTAATAAGAAGAACAAGGGCAAAGAAAGGTCCTATCTTTTACTAACATTCCTGTACCTTTCCAGAATGTGTCCCCACCAGCAATGGTAGTCTCAAGAGCATCTCCCCCTCCTCAGCCAGCCAAGACAGCTACTACTAAGCCTATCCCCACAAAGGTAGCCACAACCTCCCAGGTGTTCAAGCAGGCACCTAAGTCCTTTGCCCAAGTGGCATGCAGTAGAAACTTCCAGCCTATCCCAAGGTTTGCTTTGGCCTCTGCTTATCCAGAGTATGAGAGCCTTCTTTGTCTCTGGGATATATTCCCTGACCTTTCTATGGAGAAGGTCTTAGCTATGCATTAGTCTAGATTTGGTGCAAGTACTTCTTCTAACAAAGGAGATACTTTCTGGCACCACCACTTTGATAGGCAGTGGCACTCTAACAAGGCTATTGAGCTGTACACAAGTCATGCTAGCAACAGCAATGTCCAATGCCCTAGAGCAGGCAACCTCTAATTATATGTAGTACAACCAAACTATGTATATATTTGCAGAATGTTCACAAGAACTATATGCTGGTTGATACTTTTCTAGAGTCTCAAAAGGACCATTATGACATCTTTTTTATCCAGGAGTCATCCTAGAACTTTATCTGTTATGCACTACTTCTCCTCTAGAAGGAGACAGAGTAGTTAGTACTCTTATTCACCCAGACTAGACCTAGGTAGTCCAGCCTCCCAAGGACTCTGAGGATGTTTCCTTGAGTCATGGCTTTTATTCACTCTTACTTGTCTAGACTTAGGTTTAGTTTGAGAAGAGATGTGATTAATCACTGTAATATTCTACTACTGTCTTTCTTTAACAGGGGAGTGTATTACTTTCTCATAAATGTCTACTCAGATGACTGCCAATCAGCTGTCAAGTTTATGCTGGATCAAGTTATCGACATCCCCAACTTGTTGTACATGGATGGGGACTTCAACATTAGAGATGCAGAGTGGGATCTGTCTGTTTCTGTTCATCCTGCAACTGGTCAGGCCTTGATAGACCTGGTTGACTCTCTTGGTCTTGTGCACTTACTGCCAGTACTTCCTGTCTCTACTCACTATTCAGACACTGATGGTCATACTAACTTAGTCATAGATCTTATCTTCTTAGACATGAGTACTTCTCAGGTCTCATATTGCATCAAGCCTGATCTTAGACTACCCTTGGATCATGCTCCCTTACTTGTCAACCTTCCCATTTCACCAGAGAATATCTGCTTCAGCAAAAAGGTCCTCAAATATGACAGTGATGAAGAGGGTGCTTTCCTCTCTTTGGTCAACATGGGGCTTTGTACTCTCAACTTCTCAGATCTAGGCTCAGTTGCTAGCCTGGACTCACTCTCTGAGGCAGTTTCTAGAGTATTTACCAATGCTTGGGAGGCTAATGCTAGGTCCATTACTATTACAACTCAATCCAAGGAGTAGTAGAACAATGAGTGCAGGAGTACACTTGAGTTTTACAGATGTACAGGAGCCAGAGAGGACTGGTACTTATTTTGCTCTGCTACAAGGAGTGCTAAACAATCTTTCTTTGACAATAGGATTGCAGAGATTGTATCTGCTAACAAGTGCCCATAGGACCTCATGAGTTGGGTCAAGCAGTGTAAGTTACCTGCAGTAGAGGCCATTTGGTATCAAGGTCTCCCTTGCAATTCTTTTCCTGACTTGTGGCATGCTCTTTACTGGTCATATAATGCAGCAGCTAATCATTCTGTTCAGCTAGATATTCTAGGTGATGTTCCTTGCCTGGCCTCTCAGTCATAGATTTCTTTCTCCATGCTAGAGTTAAACAAGGCCCTTAAGGCCTGTTCTAACATTTTTGCTCCAGGTTCTGATCATACTACTTGGTGCTATCTCAAGAGCATTCTTGCCAATGACATCTGTGCAGCTAGTATTCTCTCTCTGGCCAACTCCTGTATTACTCTATGATACTGGTCTCATCACTTCAAGAAGTCAGTTTCTGTCATTATTCCCAAGCCAGGAAAACTGGCTTACAACACTCCTAAGGCCTTTTGGCCTATTGTTCTACTCAACATGCGCGACGATCGATCAAGGGAGGAACTGGGTCCAGGAGGCATGTGGTCCAGAGGGATGAAGCAGACCAAATTACGCTCCTCCAATAGAACCAAGTTTGAAAAGCATCTGTATCTTGATCGAGTACAATTGAGGTTCTCTCGGAGACTGAGTCTGCATGCTGAGAGCCAGAATATCTCGGTGAGAACCT
>Ga0153989_1000017_pt1 | contig 49678 bp, 61 predicted proteins | sample TSNC073MetaG_FD_104701 | JGI IMG/M metagenome (GOLD analysis project Ga0153989, IMG submission 104701) | Attine ant fungus gardens microbial communities from North Carolina, USA - TSNC073 MetaG | ecosystem: Host-associated > Fungi > Mycelium > Unclassified | place: USA: North Carolina, Jones... | reverse complement strand
TCGGCGGTCTCCTCCGGGTCCTGGTCGCTGCTGCCGTGGCTGTACGGGTCCTGGTCGTTCACCGTCACCCTTGACCTCGTTCGTTCTCGTGGTGGTGGACATAGGTGGTCCACCGATCGATCGGGTCGCGACCGGCGGTGGGAACCGCAGTCCACTCTAGGCCCCACCGCCGACGAGTCACCTGACGGACCACATCCCGAGCGGTGCTTGCATTCACGACGCGTCGGCGTACGATTGCCGATCGTGCGCACGCGACCCTGCGTGCGCGGAGACACCGGGCACACCCCACGCCCGAGGAAGAAGCAACGCACCGATGGCACTGGAGATCGGCTCACTCGCGCCGGACTTCGAACTCCCGAACCAGTTCGGTGAGCACGTCCGCCTCAGCGACTTCCGCGGCTCCCGCCCGGTCGCCCTCGTCTTCTTCCCGCTCGCGTTCTCGTCCACGTGCACGAACGAGCTCTGCACCCTGCAGGACAACATCGCGATGTTCCAGGACCAGCGCGTCGAGCTCATCGGCATCTCGGTCGACTCGAAGGCGACGCTGCGGTCGTTCGCCGAGTCGAACGGCTACGACTTCGAGCTCCTGGCGGACTTCTGGCCGCACGGCGCCGTCTCGAAGGAGTACGGCGTCTTCCTCGAGAAGAAGGGCTTCGCGAACCGCGCGACCTTCGTGATCGACGTGCAGGGCCGCATCAAGGCCTCGATCATCTCGGAGCCCGGCGTCGCCCGCGACGTCACCGAGTACCGGGCGGCCCTCGACCGCCTCGCCGCCTGCGCGGCACCCGTCGCCGTCGGCTAGCGTTCCGAATCCTCCGGTGGACGCTGACGCGTCGGACTGGAGGCACGGTGCACGCCATCGACACCGGCGCACGCGGGCGCGTGGTCGCCACCGACCCCTACGCGCCCTTCCCGGTGCGCGCGGACCCCGCGAGGTGGTCGCTGACGCGGGCCGTCGTGCCGACTCCCGTGGGCCCGGTCGTCGTGCACCACCGCTCCGGTCGTGCGCCGCTCCTGCTGCTGCACGGGGTCGCCGGGTCGTGGTCGACCTGGACACCGCTGCTCGAGGCGACCGCGGGCGCCGACGACCGTGGGCTCGTCCTGGTCGACCTGCCCGGCTGGGGGTCGTCGCCGACGCCCGGAGGACCGCTCGGCACCGACGACGCGGTCGCCGTGCTCAGCGGGGTGCTCGACGCGCTCGGGATCGGCACCGTCGACGTCGTCGGCCACTCCATGGGCGCGTTCGTCGCGATGCACCTCGCCGTGCGCGTGCCCGGACGGGTGCGCTCGGTGGCGCTGGTCTCGGGGACGACCGTCGCGACCGCCGACGCCGCGCGGCACCCGGTGCGCGGGATCGTGCGGTTGCCTGCGTTCACGTTGCTCCGCGCCGGGTTGGCCGTGACGCGGGAGGCAGCCCGGCCGGTGCTCCGGGGGCTCGCGCGGGTCGGGCTCCTCCCGCTCCTGGCGGCGCCGGTCTTCACCCACGTGCGACGGCTCGACCGCAGCGTCCTCGACGCCTTCGTCGACGAGCTCCGACCGGGGGCGTTCCTCGGCGCCGCGCGGGCGGCCGCGGTGTACGACCTCGACCGCTGGCGCACCGTCGCCTGCCCCGTGACCGCGATCGCCGGACGGGACGACGTGTTCGCCCGGGTGTCCGACCTCGATGCGCTCCGGGGCCTCGTGCCGCAGGTCCGGACGGTCCTGCTCGACGACTGCGGCCACTTCGCGCACGTCGAGCACCCCGACGCCGTCGCGCGGGTGCTCGGGCTGGCCTGACCGGGGCCCGCGTCAGGCGAGGACGGGGAACGCCGCGGCGACCCGGGACCGGACCTCGGCGAGCACGATCCCCCGCATCACCGGGGAGAACAGCGCGTGGTCGCCGTCCTCGACCCGGACGACCCGCAGCCGACCGGAGCGCCCCTCGCCGGACCAGCGTCGTTCGGCGCGTCGACCGCCGAGCCGGTCGAAGAGCTCGGCGTCCTCCTGGGCCGCGATCACCACGACGTCGGTGCCGTGCTCGACGAGGGGCCGGACGTGCCCGACGACGCCGCCGAGGCTCCCGCGCCGCGCGACCCGCCGTCGGACCGCCTCGGGGACCACGGCGTTCCACACCCCGCGTACCCGCAGGCGGGACGGCGACGGCCGGGCGACCACGCGGAGGGACTCGGCGTAGGTCCCCGGCTGCGCGGTGTTCCGGCGGTAGTCGTTGGGACTGATCTCGACGACGAGGCGCGGTGGGTCCTCCGTGTCGCGGCCGGCGACCCAGGCGCCGGCGCACATGCCGACGAGCACGAGGCGGTCGGCCGGGGTGGCGAGGGCGTCGAGCACGGCGGACTGGTCGTCGAGCCACTCCTGCGTGTAGAACAGCGCCCGCTCGTCCTCGGCGACCGCCGAGCTCTCGCCGGTGCCGCGCCGGTCGACCCGGACCACCCGGGCACCGTCGCGCGCGAGGGCCCGCGCGAGCGCGACCTGGAAGTCCGCGACGCCGACCCGGTGTTCGGCACCGCCGTTGTGCAGCACGACGACCGGGGCGTCCTCGGACTGCCCGGAGCCCACCGTCTCGACCGCGAACAACCGCTCGGGGCCGAACCGCACGATCCGTTCGGACACGCGGGTGTCCACGTCGAGCACCTCGTGCAGGGCCGGCGCGACGACCGGGACCGCCGTCGCCGGGGCCCAGGCGTCGAGCCAGGCGACGACCGCGTCGACCGCGCTGCCCGGGATCGTCGCGACGAGGCTCGAGCCGTCGAGGAGCTCGGCGCTCCCGGTGACCTCGGTCGTCGGGACGGCGCCGAGCCCGCGGGGCGCGCGGGCGCCCGGTCGGACGAGGGCCACGGTCGGGGCGTCCCGCGGTGTGAAGGACAGGGCGGCGAGCGCCTCCGCCTCGGCCGGGTCGACGTCGATGCCGACGAGGCTCTCGACGCCGTCGACCACCCGCTCCGGGCCGAACGTCATCGTGGCGAGCGCGCGTTGTCCGCGGAGCCAGGCGCGCCCGGACGCCGGAGCGTCCCAGACCACGAGGCCGTCCTGGTCACCGGCCGCGGCAGCGGCCACCGGTGCGGCCGAGGCGAGGCCGACGAACGCGACCCGGTCCACCCCGCTCGCACGCAGCACCGCTGCGGCGTGCTCGGCCGACCGGACCTGCGCGTCCGGACGTGTGTCGGGCGCGGCGTCCCCACGGCCGGACGGGTCGTAGCGCACCGAGGCCACGCCACGGGCCTCCAGTCGGTCCGCCAGCAGGCGCAGCGTCCGGTACGCGATGACGCCCTCCTGCCCGAGTGGCGGGCAGATCACGACGCCCGCGCGCGCCGCGGGCGGGAGCTGCACGGCCACGCGGAGCGCCGGCGAACCGGACCAGCCGTGGTGGGTGCTCACAGCGCGAGGGCCGTGCGGACCTCCGTCGGCCAGGAGTCGGGGTCGGTCCCGTGCGCGGCGAAGAGCGCGATCGTGATGCGCTCCAGGCCGAACGCGATGCAGGCGCTGTGCGCGACCGCGCCGTCCGGAGTGTGCAGGTCGAACGCGGTGCCGAAGTGGTCCTCGTGCAGGTTGGCGGAGCTGATCGCCGTGGCGTCGTGGGCCGGGCCGTACACCGGGGTGACGAACTCGAACTTGAGCGCCTGCTCGACCTGGTTGCGCGCGAGCATCTGGCCGACGCGCCCGAAGAAGGGGTCGTTGGCGGGGACGACGTCGATCTCGAGGCCGAACGACTCGAGGAGCGCCCGCATCACCGGGATCCGGCCGTCGCGGTGCTGCTTGGCCGAGGCCGGGGTGCCGATGTGCACGAACTCGTGCATGTGGAAGGCCTGCAGGCGCATCGGGTCCAGGGACGGCTCGCGGCGGAACGAGTCACCGACGATGTCGAAGAACCGGCCCTCCTGCGGGACGGTGTCGCCGACCAGGCCGTACACGGGGTGGCACACCGCCGGGGTGAGCATCAGGTCGGCCGGCTGCAGGAACGGCTCCCATCGTTCGCCGCGCTCGCGGGCGGCGAGCAGCGCGCGGTGGGCGCGGTCGTCGCCGGTGAACCCGGAGATCGAGGCGGCCAGGTCCGGGAACGACGCGATGTAGTCGGTGCGCTCGAACGCGGTCAGGGGCTCGACCGGCGGGAACCGGAGGACCTCGGCGTCGAGGTCCCGCTGGCTCCGCACGGTCGCGGCGTCGACCGCGGAGTACACGCGCTCGAAGACGCCCGTCCGACCGTACAGGCCGGGGGAGCCGAGCTCGATGAGGACGCCGTCCCCGAGCAGCCGGGCGCGCAGCTCCGCGCGAGCGGCGTCGAGGTCGGCGGTGGTGTCGACGACGTCGTCGACGGTGGTGGGGTGTTCGGTGATGGTCACAGGATCGCTCCGCTCATGAGTGCCAGTGCGGCGTCGTTCTGGAGGAGACGGTCGTTGCTCACCATGACGGCGGCCCCGTGGGCGTCTCGGAGGTGCCGGGCCACGCTGAGCGGTCCGGTGGCGGCGAAGCCGGCGATGCCGACGATCCGCATCGCCGTGGTGACGAGGTCGGCGACCCGCTCCGACGCACCGATCTTCAGCGCGTTCGCGGACAGGGCGTAGGCGCTCGAGTCGAGGACCGCGTCGTCGTCCGCGATCGCGTCGAAGCGTGCCGCCGCGTGCCGGACCGAGTCGGCGAGGGCCTGCAGGTCGACGAGCAGTTCGGCGAGACGGAGCGCGCCGGGCGGGGTCGTGCCCACCGTCGCACGCGCCTGCTTCCGGACCGCCGCGCGTGCACGGTCCGCGGCGTCGGCGGCGATGCCGAGCCACACCGACGCCCAGAGGACGTGGGACACCGGGAGGACGGTGCGCGCCGAGATCGTCGCGTAGTCGTCGCGGAGCACCCGGTCCTCGTCGGTCTCGGCGTCGAGCGTCCAGCCGTTGCTGCACGTGCCGCGGAGGCCGAGGGTGTCCCACGTCGACGTCTGCGTCAGCGTCGTCCCGGACGGCAGGCAGATCACGAGCCGCTGGTCCGACGCCGCGGCGTCGACGCTCCGTCGGGCCGTCACGAACACCGCGTCGGCCTCCGTCGCGTACGAGATCACGGGGGCCTCCTTGCGGAGCCGGATCCGTCCCGCGGCGTCGGGCTCGATCGCGCAGCTGCTCCGCCGTGCGTCGCCGCCGATGCCGCGCTCGGTGGTGGACGACGCGACCAGGGCGCCGTCCAGCACGGCGTCGATCATCGCGGTGACACCCTTCGAGTCGCCGCCGTGCCGCCAGAGCGCCATCACCTGTCCCTGGTGCATGGCGAAGACCATCCCGGTGGCGGCGCAGGCCCGGCCCAGGGTCGTGGCGATGCCGGAGAGTTCGGCGAGGCTGGCGCCCTCGCCACCAGCGGCGGCGGGGACGGCGGCGGCCAGCAGTCCGTGCTCCCGCATGGCGGCGATCGCCTCGCGCGGCGGGCGGGCATCGCGGTCGACCTCGTCGGCGAAGTGCGCGGCGACCTCGGCCACGAGTGCCGTGCGGGCGGCGAACCGGTCCGTGGCCGGTGCCGCGCCCGCACGGGCCGCCGGAGCATGCGTGCGCTCCGCGGGCCGCCCGGTCGCTCGGGGGTGCTCGAGGAGCGGCGTCGTCACGATGCCAGCTCCGCGGCGGCCGTGATCGACTCGACGGTGGCGAAGGTCGAGCGGTTCAGCACGGCGTCGGGGAACTCGACGTCGAGGTCGTTCTCCACGGCGAGCATCACGTTCACGGTCGCGTGGGAGGTCAGCCCGAGGGCGTAGAGGTCGGCGATCGACGCGACGTCCATCGCGTCGACGGTGAGTCGCCCGTGGTCGGCGAGCGCACGCCGGACGGCCTGCTCGGTCGTCGGTGCGGCGAGTGCGACGGGGGTCGCTGGAGTGGTCGGGTCCTGGTCCATGTGGGCAACCCTAGGGAGGACCGAGGCCCGGAAAACCGCTGTGCGGGTGCGCGAAACCGCACGGCGGCGGCGGGTGCTGTGCGGCCGTTCAGGGTGTCAGGAGGCGCTCAGGGCGACGGCGGTCGCGATGGCGAGGCCGCGCTCGTGCGACAGCGAGATCGCGATCGTCCCGCATCCGATCCGTGCCGCCAGGTCCGCGGCGCGACCGGTGAGCTCGACGACCGGGGCACCAGCCGGGTCGAGCACGACGGCGACGTCCGTGAGCGGCACCGCGTCCGACCGCTCCGGGTGGAGGAGCTTCAGCACGGCCTCCTTCCCGGCGTACCGGGCGGCCAGGCGCTCGGGCTCGTCCCCGGTGTCCGCTCGCTCACGGGGCGTGAACACCCGGGCGAGGTAGCGCTCGCCGTGCGCGGTGATGCCGGCGACGACGTCCTCGACCGCGGCGAGGTCCGTCCCGGTCCGGATGGTGGTCACGGCAGCAGGGTACGCGACGGCGACGGGCCGCAGCGGGCGTCATCGGTACTGCGGTGGCCAGTCGAACGGTGCCGGGCGGTGGGGGACCTCGCCGATGGTCGTCACGTCGAGCACGATCTCCCGACGGTTCGTCAGCGCGATGCTCCGCGGGTCGCCGATGGACCGGCGGCCGTCGACCCAGACCGTCAGCTCGCCGTGCAGGCCGCCGACGTGCCAGGCGGTGAGCGGGACGCCCCACTCGTCGAAGAACTGCCCGAGCGTGAACGTCTCGCGGGTCGGCGACTCCACGTGCAGGATGCCCGAGGTGTCGTGCGTGTGGAGCTGCGCCGCGAACCGCTCCCGGTCGGAGTGCCCGACGTTCGCCGGCACCGTGACCGGTTCGTCGCCGTCCAGGATCGTGAGGTGCGTGTGCACGTGCTCGGCGAGCGGCTCACCCCAGACGTTCCGGAGTCCGGCGTCGTGTGCGCGCTCGGACAGCGCGGTCGGCGCCGGCCACGGGGGCGCGGACGCGGTCGTCCCGGCTGCCGGGCGCGTCCCGCCGACGAGCAGCGCCAGGACGGTGAGCACCGCCAGCGCCGCCCCGACGACGGACGACCTCACCACTTGTCGTGCACGGTCGCGCGGAACCACTCGTCGTAGAGCTCGCGGACCGTCTCGTCGAGGCCGGGGACCTCCGGCAGGTCGCCCGCGCCGGCGTTCGACCGCGCCTGGTCGGGGTTGCGGGCGCCGGGGATCGCGGCGGTGACGCCGTCCTGCGCGATGATCCACGCGAGCGCCGCCTGCGGGACGGAGACGCCGTCGGGCAGGGACGCCGCGAACGCCTGTGCGGCCCGGACGCCGTCCTCGAAGTCGACGCCGCTGAAGGTCTCGCCCTGGTCGAACGCCTCGCCGTGCCGGTTGTAGTTCCGGTGGTCGCCCTCGGCGAACGACGTGTCCGCCGTGTACTTGCCGGACAGCAGCCCCGATGCCAACGGGACGCGCGCGAGGATGCCGACCCGTGCCTCCAGGGCGGCCGGCAGCACGCTGTCCAGCGGCTTCAACCGGAACGCGTTGAGGATGATCTGGACCGACGCGACGCCCGGACGGGCGATCGCGGCGAGTGCCTGGTCCGTGGTCTCGACGCTGACGCCGTAGGCGGCGACCGATCCGTCGGCGACCAGGGCGTCGAGGGCGTCGTACACCGCGTCGTCCTCGACGACCGCGGTCGGCGGGCAGTGCAGCTGGACGAGGTCGAGGGTGTCCTGGCGGAGGTTCCGGCGGGATCGGTCGACCCACTCGCGGAAGTTCGCGGCGACGTAGTTCGCCGGGACCTGCTCAGCTCGCCGGCCCATCTTCGTGGTGACCGTCACCGGGACGTCGGGGTTCGCCGTCCGCCAGGCGCCGATGAGCTGCTCGCTCCGGCCGTCGCCGTAGACGTCGGCGGTGTCGAAGAGGGTGACGCCGGACTGGACGGAGGCGTCCATCACGGCGTTGGCGTCGGACTCGGACACGGGGCCCCAGTCACCGCCGAACTGCCAGGTGCCGAGGCCGACGACGGACACGGGGCGGCCGGTACGGCCGAGGGTGCGACGCTGCATGTTCCTGATCGTAGTCAGGTGGCCCTCGGGCGGTGGTCAGTTCGCCGTCGAGACGCCGTTCCGCAACAGGGCCTTGGCGGCGCGGGCGCGGGGGATGACCCACGCGGCGCTCCAGAGCCCGAGGCCGACCCAGAGCACGATCAGCATCGTCGTGATGAGGGGGCCGTGCTGGTCGCGCATCGACCACGTCATCGCGATCCACAGCGTGCTGAGGACGATCTTCCCCCAGCCGGCCGCCTCGCGCTCGGCCTGCGCCTGGACGAGCGGGATCCACTCCGTGGCCGGGACGCCGGGCGGGACCTGCCCGTCGACGATCCAGTTCCGCACGACGACCGAGCGCTCGTAGCCGCCCTCGGCGCGCCACTCCCGGAACTGCAGGGCCACGGCGATGACGATCCCGGCGACCGCGGCGGGGATGCCAATCGCGATCACGACACCGGTGCTCGACCCGGCCCACGAGGAGACGACGAGGGTGACGAGGACGACGGCGAACGCGGCGCCCGTGACGCCGGCGCCGAGCAGCCGCAGCCGTCCGGCTTCGTCGAGGGTCCCGACTCCGTTCACGGGGACGACGGTACCCGGTGCACCCCGTGGGACCGCCGTGCCGGTACGGTCGCGTCATGGCCCAGGTGATCGTGTACGGACGACGGACCTCCCTCGACGCGCGGCGGCAGCCGCTGTCCGACGCGATCCACGGTGCGGTCGTGGCGGCGCTGGACTACCCGGTCGAGAAGCGCTTCCACCGGTTCATCGGGCTCGAAGCGGCCGATTTCGTGTACCCGGATGACCGCGGTGAGGACTACACGATCATCGAGGTGTCCATGTTCGCCGGGCGGTCCGCCGATGCCAAGCGTGCGCTCGTCCGTGAGCTCTTCGCCCGGATCGAGGCCGAGGTGGGCATCGACCCGCACAGCGTCGAGATCACGATCACGGAGACCCCGAAGGTGAACTGGGGCATCCGTGGGCACAACGCGGAGGATCTGGCGCTCGGGTACCGGGTGGACGTCTGACGTCAGCGGTCCGCGAAGCCGCCGAGCATCCCGGAGATGAACCGCTTCTGCAGGAAGAAGTACAGCACCACGATCGGCAGCGCGACGATCACGCCCGCGGCGGACAGCAGCGAGTAGTCGGTCAGGTGCGCGCCCTTGAAGAACGCCAGCCCGAGGGGCGCGGTGCGGTGGTCCTCGCTGGTGATCAGGACGAGTGGGAGCAGGAACTCGTTCCACGTCCACATCGTGATGAGCAGGGCCATCGTCATGATCGGGGCGACGGCCGCGGGCACGATGACCTGCCAGAGCAGGCGCACGTCGCGGGCACCGTCGAGGCGCGCGGCCTCGATGACCTCGCCGGGGAAGCTCCGGAACTGGCTCCGCATCCAGAAGATGCCGAACGCCAGCGACTGCGCCGTCTGCGGGAGGATCAGGCTCGCGTAGGTGTCGGTGAGGCCGACGGACCGCAGGTTGAAGTACAGCGGGATGATGAAGGCCTCGGCGGGCAGCATGAGCCCGGCGAGCATCACGAAGAAGATGACGTTCGAGCCGAAGAAGTCGAGCCGGGCGAACGCGAACCCGGCGAAGACGGCCAGGACTGTCGTCAGCACGACGACGGACACCGTGACCAGGACGCTCGACAGCATGTAGGAGGCGAAGTGCCCCTGGTTCCAGGCGGCGCCGAAGTTGCCGAGGTCGATCGTCGTCGGCACGCTGAAGCCGCCGGCGTTCTGCGACGGCGGGGTGACCGACGACAGCAGGACCCCGACCAGCGGGATGATCGCGAAGAGCGCGAACAGCGTCAGGATGACGTAGTCGACCGTCTTCTCGCAGACGGAGATCCTCATGCGACGTCCTTCGGCTGGATGCGGCTGATCAGGGCGGTGACGACCAGGATGACGACCGTGAGCGACACGGCCACCGCGGCCGCGGACCCGACCTGGCCGGTCTGGAAGGCGCGGTTGTACGCCTCGAACGCGGGCACCGACGTCGAGTTGCCAGGGCCGCCGCTGGTCGTGACGTACACCAGGTCGAAGGACTTCAACGCCGACACCACCGTGAGGGTGAGTGCCGCGGCGATCTGCCCGCGCAGCGAGGGCAGGGTGATCGAGAAGAACTCCCGCACCGCGCCGGCACCGTCGATCCGTGCGGCCTCGAACAGGCTCGGGTGGATGTTGCCGACGCCGGAGAGGAACAGCACCAGGCAGAGTCCGACGTTCAACCACGTCCCGACGAACCCGATCGCGGGCAGCGCGGTGTCGTACCCGCCGAGCCAGACCTGCGCGAACTGGCCGAGACCGACGAGCCGGAGCGCACCGTTCAGCAGGCCGTCGGCCGAGTAGATCGACACCCAGATCGTGGCCACGACCACCGAGGCGATCACCTGCGGCAGGAACAGCACCGTCCGGAAGAAGGACATCCCGGGCAGGCCGTTCGCCCGCGAGATGATCGCGGTCAGGAAGAGCGCGACGACGACCGGCACGGCGGCGTAGAACACCATGAGCACGAGGGCGTGTCCGAACGACGCCCGGAGCTGCGCATCCGTGAACACCCCGAGGTAGTTCGAGAAGCCCGCCCAGGTCGCCGCCGACAGGCCGTCCCAGTCGTAGAACGAGTACTGGATGCTCTGCAGGAACGGTACGCCGAGGAAGACCGCGAACACGACGAACGCCGGCAGGACGTAGAGGTACGCGACGAGACTGCGGCGCCGCTTCCGGACGCCGGCGATCTGCTCGCCCCGGCGCCCGCGGCGGGCGCTGCGTCCGGCAGCGCCCGCCAGGGCTTCGGTGGACTGGGTCACGAGGTCCTCGTCACTTCTGCACGAAGGCGGAGTAGTCGTCCTGGAGCGTCTTCGTGTACTGCTCCGGGCTGGCCTTCCCGGCGACCAGGTCCTGCATCGCCGCGGTGATGGTGTCGTAGAAGGTCGGCGTCGCGTAGTCGAGGTAGGGGGTGATGCTGTTCGACGACGAGATGGTCTTGTAGTTGCTCGTGATGTCGCCGGCGATCGAGCCCGTGGCGGGGGTGTCGTCGTCCGGGACCACGGTCGGCAGGTTGCCCTTGTCGACAAGGACCTCTGCGGCCTTCGCGTTCGTCACGAAGTCGACGTAGGCGGCGGCCGCGTTCGCGTTCTTCGTCTTCGACGTGATCGCCCAGGCCAGACCCTCACCACCCATCGTCACCGGGGAGTCCGCGCCGGACGGCGTCAGGGCGGTGAAGCCGATGTCCTTCGCGCTCGGCGCCTGCTCCAGCGTCGCCTGGTACCAGGTGCCGGTGATCAGGAAGGCGGACTCGCCCTTGCCGAACGCCGCCACCGCGTCGTCCCGCGAGACGCCGTTCGCGCCCTTCGTCACGTAGCCGTCGTCGACCCACCCGGTGATCGTCTTGGCCGCCTCCACCTCGTCGTCACCGGTCCAGCTGCCGGACTTGCCGGCGACGAGGTCGTTGACCGCGTCGTGCCCGGCGAGTGCCGAGAGCACCAGACCGTAGAGGTGGATGCCAGGGCTCTTCTCGACGTCGCCGTAGCTGAGCGGCAGCGTGCCCGCGGCCTTCACCTTCTGCATGTCCGCGGTCAACTCGGCGACCGTGGTCGGCGGCGCGTCGATGCCGGCCTGCTCGAGGACCTTCTTGTTGTAGTAGAGCCCGACCAGCTCGCCCGTCTGGGAGACCCCGTACAGCTGATCGCCCTGCCACGTCTTCCCGTCGGAGGAGAACGAGTTGAGCTTGAGGAGGCTCGAGGGGTAGTAGTCGTCCCAGCCGTAGAGCTTCGAGTAGTCGTCGACCGGGCGGAGGAAACCGGCCTTCACGAAGGCGCCCATGTCCGGGTAGCCCTGGTTCGCCTGCACCACGTCCGGCGGGTTGTCGCCGGACAGCGCCAGCTTGAGCGTCGTCTTCAGGTCAGCGAACGACCGCGACACCCGCTTGATCGTGATGTTCGGGTGCGCCTTCTCGAACGCGTCGTTGAGCGCCTGCTGCGCGTCGTCGATGCCCGTGTCGGTGTTCTGGTCCCAGACCGTCAGGGTCGTCTTGCCCGAGCCGACGTCCTTGGAGACGGGCCCGAGGCTCTGGGACGCGGCCGGTGCTGCGGAGCCGCCGGGCGTGCACGCGGTCAGGCCGAGTGCGAGGGCCGCGGCGACCCCGATGACCATCGTCGCCTTGCTGGAGTGCTTCATGGTGGTCCAGTCCTTCGAGTGGGTGGGGGAGGGTCAGTGCGTGAGCGCGGAGGCGTCGAGGAACGCCCAGTCGCCGTCCGGGTCGGTGCGGCGGAGGAACGCGCGGAGCTGGGGCGGGTGCGGGGCGCTCGCCGCACCGCCGAGCCCGGTCACGGCGTACGCGGCGCTCGCCGCGGCGAACCGGAGCCGCTCCTCGAGCTCCCAGCCGTGGTGCGCCCCGGCCATGAACGAGGCCACGAAGACGTCGCCGGCGCCGGTCGGGTCGACGACGTCGACGGGGAGGGTGTCGACCGCGACCACGGTGCCGTGTGCCGAGTCGACGGCGACGACGCCGTCCCCGCCGCGGGTGACGACCGCGAGGGGAACCCGTTCGGCGAGGGCCTTCGCCGCGTCCGTCGCGGAGTCGGTGCGCGTGTACCGCATCGCCTCGACGTCGTTCGGGACGAAGACGTCGACCTCGGCGAGCCGGTCGAGCACGCCGCCGTCCCATTCGCCGGTGTGGTCCCAGCCGACCCCGCCGACCACGGTGGTCCCGGCCGCCCGGAGTGTGGCGACCCAGGCCGGGAGCGGTCGGGCGATGCCGACGTGGGTGGCGGCGACCGGGCCGAGGTCGTCCGGGAGGGTCAGCGGATCGAGGTGTTCCTCGTAGGTGATGAAGCTGCGGTCGTCGGGACCGGTCAGTGCCACCGAGACCGAGCTCTGGTGGCCCGGGACGACGGTGAGCAGGCTGGTGTCGAGCAACGGTTCCGCGGTCAGCACGTCGTACACGTGGCGGCCGAGCACGTCGTCGCCGAGCCGGCTGAGCAGGGTCGTCGGCGCACCGGCCCTGGCCGCGGCGACGGCACGGTTCGCGACCCCGCCGGGGGTGACCGTGAACGCGTCGGCGTAGACCTCGGTGCCCTGCTCGGGAGCCGTGACCCCGGAGAAGACGAGGTCGCAGAAGGTGTCGCCGGCGAACAGCAGCGACCCCGGTGTGGTGGTCGGGTGGGCCTCGGTCACGGCGTCTCCTCGTCATCGCGGAACGTCCCTGCGCAGGTCTGCGCAAAACCGGGTCGGGACCGCTGGTGCTGCTCAAGCCTGCGTGCTTGGTGTTGCGAGGACGTTACTCGATTGCGCCAGATTTGTTAAGTCTGCTCTTTTTGGGATCTCGATGATCGAACTTGCGTGTTTGTGCGCGATTGGCGGTACAGTGACGCCATGATCCTGCGAGAGCGGCAGAACCGCATCATCAAGGCACTGCGGGCCGACGGTGCCGCGTCCGTGCAGGAGCTCGCCGACGCCCTGTCCGTGAGCGCGGCGACGATCCGGCGCGACCTCGAGATGCTCGACCGCAACGGCGAGCTGGTCCGCACGTGGGGCGGTGCCGTGCTCGCCCCAGGTCAGACCGCGCAGGACGGCGACGACGGCGAACCGATCGAGGCAGCGTTCGAGGAGGCCGGCGACCTCGACCTCAAGCGACGGATGGCCGTGGCGGCCGCCGCCATGGTGCAGGACGGCCAGGTCGTCATCCTCGACATCGGCACCACGACCCCGCAGATCGCCGAGCTCCTCCGCGGGCGCGACATCACCGTGATCACCACGAACCTCGCCGTGTTCGACGTCCTCCGCGACGACGAAGCCGTCCGGCTCGTGCTCCTCGGCGGCGTCGTCCGCCGCAACTACCGCACGCTCGTCGGGTCGCTCGCCGAGGCCGCGCTCGACCACGTCAGCGCGGACGTGCTCTTCCTGTCATGCACCGGTGTCCGGGCGAACGGGCACGTGGTCGACAACATGGCGGTCGAGGCACCCATCAAGCAGTCGATGATCGCCGCCGCGGACCGGGTCGTCCTGCTCGCGTCCGAGGCCAAGTTCCCCGGGACCGGAGCGCTCCGGCTCTGCTCCCTCAGCGACGTCGACGTGGTCATCACCACGACCGGCGCCCCCGAAGAAACACTCGCACACAGCCGGAACGCCGGCGGAGAGGTCATCACCACATGAAGCTCTGCATCCTCGGAGGCGGCGGGTTCCGCACGCCGTACGTGTACCAGGCGCTCCTCCGTGACACCGGCTCACCGCGCGTCGACGAGGTCGCGCTCTACGACGTGGACGAGGTCCGGCTGCACGCGATGGTCGCGATCCTCCGCGAGCTCGCCGAGGACTTCCCGGACGCGCCCGTGCTGCGGCCGACGACCGACCTGCACCGCGCGGTCGAGGGGAGCGACTACGTGTTCGCCGCCCTGCGCGTCGGCGGACTCGAGGGGCGCCGCTGCGACGAGCACGTCGCGCTCGACCTCGACGTCCTCGGGCAGGAGACGACCGGCCCCGGCGGCCTCGCGTACGCGATCCGCACGGTCCCCGTGATGGTCGAGGCGGCGAAGGTCATCCGCGACCTCGCACCGAACGCGTTCGTGATGAACTTCACGAACCCGGCCGGCATCATCACCGAGGCGATGCAGGGCGTCCTCGGTGACCGGGTGCTCGGCATCTGCGACACGCCGTCCGGCCTCGGCCGCCGGGTCGCCGGGATGCTCGGGCTCGACCACACCCGCGTCCAGATGGACTACGTCGGCCTGAACCACCTCGGGTGGATGCGGCGGGTGATGTACGACGGGCGCGACGTCCTGCCGGAGCTGATGGCCGACGACGGACGCCTCGCCGCGATGGAGGAGGGGCACGTCTTCGGGCTCGACTGGATCCGCTCGCTCGGGTCCATCCCCAACGAGTACCTCTTCTACTACTACTTCAACCGTGACGCCGTGCGCTCGATCATCGGCTCCGGGAAGACCCGCGGGGACTTCCTCGCCGAGAGCCAGTCCGCGTTCTACGAGCGCGCGGCCGCAGCGGGCGACGGCGTCGCGGAGCTCTGGCGGGAGACGGTCGAGCGTCGGAGCGCCTCGTACATGGCCGAGGCGAAGGGTGGCACGCAGGACGAGCCGCTCGACCCGAAGGAGCGCGAGACCGATCCCTCGCACCAGGGCTACGCCGGCGTCGCGCTCGGCGTGATGGCCGCGATCAGCCGCAACGAGCGCCAGACGATGATCCTCAACGTCCGGAACAACGGCACGATCGCCGGACTCCCGCGTGACGCCGTCGTCGAGGTCCCGACGATGGTCGACGCGAACGGCGTGCACCCGATGACGACCGACCAGCCGGACCTGCACCAGATCGGTCTGATGTCCCAGGTCAAGGCGGTCGAGCGGCACACGATCGCCGCGGCGCTCACCGGGTCCCGGGCCGAAGCGGTCAAGGCGTTCGCGCTGCACCCGCTCGTCGACAGCGTTTCGGTCGCCCGTGACCTGGTCAGCGGCTACGTCGACAAGATCCCCGAGGTCGCCGCGGTGCTGACCCGCTGACACGCCGCGCCGCCGGCCGGCCAGTGCGCTGGGTGGCCAGCGCCGCACGGGCCGCCGGGTGCCGCCGCGTAGAACGGCAACGGAGGTCGCACCGTGCGACCGGAGACGAGGCAGTGATGGCATCCGGAGTGGCAACGGTCTGGGTCCCGGTGACCGACATGCAGCGGGCGGTGGCGTTCTACCGCGACACCGTCGGGCTCACGGTGACGAGCGAGGGCGACGACTGGAGCGAGCTCGAGGTCGGCGGCCTGATGATCGGGTTGAACGCCCGCGAGGACGCGACGGTCTCCTCCGACGGCGGTGCGGTGATCACCTTCCAGCCCGACGGCACCATCGAGGACGAACTCGAGGGGCTGCGGCAGCGCGGGGCGGACGTCCAGGGGGAGATCAGCGACCACCCGTGGGGTCGCATCTTCCCGTTCAAGGACTCCGAGGGCAACGACCTGCAGTTCTACTCGCCGCCGCAGGGCTGAGCGCGCGGACGCCGTGTCGACGCGAGTCGGCGCGGCGTCCGGCGGCGGACCCGTAGGATCGTGGGGAGGGGCCTTTAGCTCAGCTGGTAGAGCGCCACGTTTACACCGTGGATGTCGTCGGTTCGATCCCGGCAGGGCCCACAGGAGAACCCCCGTAGAAGTCGTCGTTCTTGAGCCACTCGACGTCCACGTCGGTCACGACCGCCCACGCGTTCACGACGAGCTTGCCCGGCGAGGTCACGCCGCGCTCGTAGTTGCTCACGGTCGCCCGGCTCACGCCGAGCTCCCGGGCAATGTCGACCTGCTCGAGGTCGCGCCACTCGCGGGCGATGCGAAGACGGTGCGCCAGCGTGACCGGAGGCACGTTGCGCGGAGCGGGAAGAATGGTCATGCGTCAAACGTACGACCAACCTGGCATCTGCGCAACGTTTGACATCAGGTTCACAGCGCCAGGCCATGTCTAAGGATTGACACACGTCAAGTGTGGGTTACCTTTGACGTATGTCAAACCCTGAACTGATCGGGACGCGTGAGGCGTCCGAGCGGCTCGGCGAGTCGATCCGGCAGACGATCCGCCGGGTCGAAGCCGGGACGCTCGAACCCGTCGCGAAGATGCCGGGTCTGCGGGGCGCGTACGTCTTCAACGCCGAGGACATCGCTGCCCTCGCCAACGTCGAGGCCGGCGTATGAGCTGGCAGGCGATGGACGCTATCGACCAGCTGCCCTACGACGTCTGCCGCCCGCTCGCGTACCGCGTGTTGGTGAAGCTCGCGAACGTCGCCGCGCAGGACGGCACGCGCGCCTGGAGGCTCTACGGCGAGGTCGCGAGCGAGCTGGGCGTGAACGTGCGCAGCATCTACCGCGCCCTCGACGAGCTCGACCAGGCCAACCTCATCCGGCGCGGCGACCAGAAGGTGCTCTCGCACTGGCGTGGCGGTCACCGGCCGGTCGTCTGGGACATCGTCATGCACCACCCGATGTCGGCCCAGATGCCCCTCCCGGACGACGAGGACGACGCCGAAACGAGACCTGACACGGTTATCCACAGCCCCAGCGACACGCCGGGTGACGTGACACGAGACCTGACACGAGACCTGTCCTCTGATGTCAATCAAGAGAAACCAGGAGAACGAGAAGAACAACCACTTAACAAGACCTACGTAGGTAACCAGACAGGCCGTGTCACCCCAGAGCAGCGCACCCGCTGCTCCGGGTCGACATCAGGCCGCCACTCCTTCGACGCTCAGACGGGGTGGTGCACGAACGCGTGCGGGCTCCGCGACGACGCCCCCGCACCGATCGGAGCACACGCATGACCCCCGACATGAACAACGACCCGCTCGTGCTCCTCGCACTCGCGGCAACCGCCTGGGCACTCCTCGGATTCCAGTCCTGGCGCATCCGACGAGCAGAACGCGCCCGCCGCGACGAGGAGTGGAGGAACCGGTGGCACTGACCTGCGCTTGCAACCACGTCGGCCCTCACGTGTCGATAGCCACCCACGCGGCAGCGATGGAGCCATGCGTCGTTCGCGACTGCCCGTGCTACGAACCCGACCCCGGAGAAGGCGCTCCGCGCCAGGCAGGGATGACCGCAAGTGGTCGGGCCATCGGGGCAGTCGACGTTCTCCGCGAGCTCGGCCTCGCCGTGCACGTCGGCACGCTCGTCCCGTCCGGACCAGCGGTCCGCCTCGACATCGACGACACCGCACGCTGGCTCGAACCCGAAGAGGCCCGCACGCTGGCCGTCGCCCTGGAACAGGCCGCGATGGACGCCGTGCACGAGGACCGGGCGGCGCGCCGTGGCTGACCAGACGGTGAAGGTGACGATGCCCGCGAGGATCTGGTGGTCGCTCGCGAAGCAGGCCGAGGCCCGGAACATCGACCTGTCCGAGCTGGTCGCCGAGCGGCTGGTCGCAGCACCCGACCCACGCACCGTCGTCACCACGCGGGAGCGCGTCGAGACCCTGCACGCCATCGGCCTGACCGACCGCGAGATCGCTCAGAAGCTGCACTGCGGCAAGAGCAACGTCGCCCATCACCGCTGGGCCCTGGGCCTCGCACCGAACTACGGCCGGGGGAAGCAGCGATGAGCCGTCATCACCGTGCGCAGCAGCACCAGCTCGCGAAGCGCCGGCACACGCTCATCCCGCTCGTGCAGTCCGGCGGTGCCGTGTGCCACGAGTGCGGGAAGCCCATTGTGCCCGGGCAGGCGTGGGACACCGGCCACCGCCGTGCCGCGTCGCAGGGCGGGCAGGCCAGCAGCATCAACACGGGCGCCGTGCACCGCACCTGCAACCGCAGCGCGGGCGGACGCATGGGCGCAGCCGTGACCAACCAGGCGCGTCGCCGCACCCGCGACCGCAGCAACGACATCAGGGAGTGGTGAGCATGGACCAGCAGACAGCAGCCCAGCGACAGATGAACGCACGAGCCGCGCTGGAGCAGGCAGTCGTGTACTGGTCGACCCGGCAGCCGGGTGGCAAGGCGACCGCGGCAGCCGAGGATGTCGTCAGGGTCGCGGATCAGTTCGCGGACTTCCTCGACGGTCGTGCGTGATGACGCGGGTCTTTGAGAAGTCGCCGATACCCCCGCCCGTAGGCAGCACGGAATTCTCCCCCGAGGTATGGGATCGCGTCCGGTCTCGCGTGATCGACCCGGAGTACGTCGGTGCTCTGGATGAGACGCCCGAGCTTCGTGAAGAGTTCCTTCGGGGGGCCGCGCTTCTGGGGCTCGCACTGGTCGACCTCGACGACCAAGACGCCGTGGACGAGCTCCGTCGCCGCGAGCCGCAGTGGCAGCCGCTGCAACCGCAGCAGTTGCTCATGGCCGACGCTCTCAACGCCGGCATCCGACGCACCGTCGTCGAGGTCCCTCGCCGTGGATCGAAGACCACCACGATCCTCGCGTGGTGCCTCGGTCGCTGCGCGTCGCGGTCGCGATACAAGATCACCTACTCCGCGCAGACCGGCGCGATCGGTGTCAAGAACTTCGACGACTGGGTCCGCGAGGACATCGATCGCATCAACCCGCCGGACGACACCGACTTGCCGCCGTGGCTCCGCGGTGCACGGGCAAAGCCAAAGGCAGTCGCCCGTCACGAGGCCCTGTCCGGCGAGACGCTGCTCACCGAGGTAGCACCAGCGCGACCAACCGGCGGCCGCGGCTTCACGATCCGCAAGGGCAACACGAAGACCGACATGAACTTCGACAACGGGTCCAGCTTCACCGTCGTGCGACCCGAGGCTGGCGCCTACCGTGGGAAGGCCGCGGACGTGTCCTGGCTCGACGAGGCTCAGGAGATCGACCCCGTGCAGGGCGACGACCTGATCGCGGGCGTGCTGCCTCTGCAGGACACCCGACCCGGAGCGATGATCGTCGTGTCTGGCACCGCGGGGGAGGCTCGCGTCGGCCCACTCTGGAAGTGGCTGGACCGACTCCGCAACGGCGACCCGGAGGTCGGCGGCGTCGACTACGCGGCGCCCGAGGGCACCGACTGGGAAGCGATCGAGGACGAGGACGCCGCGATGCGGCTCATCCAGCGCGTGCACCCCGGCATCGGCACCCTCACAACCATGGAGGCGATGCGCTCGAACTGGCACGACATGGCGAAGCCGAAGTGGGCCCGCGAGTACCTGTCGATGTGGCCCGAGACGATGGGCGTCGCCGCGATCCCCGCCGGCTGGTGGGAAGCCGCCCGTCTCGACCGCCGGCCCCGCATCCCCGACCGCGTCGCGTTCGGCCTCGACGTCCGGCCAGGTGGGTCGGTCGCGGCAATCTGCGCCGCGTGGCGGACACCGGCAGGAACCGCGTACGTCGAGGTCATCGGCCACCAGTCCGGCACCTCATGGGTGCCGCAGCGTGCACGGGAGCTGATGAAGTACTCCGGCGCCACGATCGCGTACGACGACATCGGCGAGGGCAAGGCCACTGCCACCGAGGTCGAGGGCATGCGTCCGAAGCCGCGCCTGCGCGTGCAGACGTACCGCGAGCACGCCGCCGGGTGCGTGCAGATCCTGCGCGACCTCGAGCGGGGCACGCTCAAGCACTTCGGGCAGGCGAGCCTCGACGACGCCGCCGCGACCGCCACGAAGCGCGAGGTGCGCTCCGACAACGGCGTCTGGCTGTGGGGTGTCGGCGCGAACGGCGGCGACATCAGCACGCTCGTCGCCGCGACCCGCGCACTCCGCAACTGGGACCAGCACTTCGCCCGGAAGGGCACCTCGACCGTAGGGATCGTAGCCGCATGACCACCACCGCCCCGCTGCTCACGCTCGACTGCACGCAGCTCTCCGTCGTCGTGCTCTGTCGTGCGTGCCCCTGGTGGCACGGCTTCGCGTTCGACCGCCTCGACGGATGGGCCGTCGCAGACCGCCACGAGCGCGCTGTACACCCGGAATCGACCCAGGCGGCATCGAACCTCGACAAGGCACGGAAACGCGCTCAGATCGACGCTCAGGCCTGATTCCGTTTTCGTATGGCAGTGACAGGCCGTCTCCTAGTCACATGCCCCTCGGATGGAAGAAGCTCGCGGAGGTCGCGGCCACCGGCACACTGCCGATGGCCGCGTCTCCGGCCCAGCGTCTTCGCTCCGCAGCAGTCCTCACGCCGTGGTCGCCGCAGGAGCACATGAAGGAGCTCGCGATCGGTGAGGCCCTCGGACTCACCGGCGATCTCCCCGTCACGCGCAGCGAAGCGCTCACCCTCGCCGCAGTGTCCGACGCTCGCGCCCACATCATCGAGAAGATCGCCGGAGTTCCGCTCCGCGCCCTGAGCGCCGACGGACTCGTGTCCGTCCAGCCGACCTGGCTCTACCGCACCGACGGACCCGTCCCACCCTGGCACCGCATGGCCGCGACGCTCGACGACTGGATGTTCTACGGGCACTCCCTGTGGGCCGTCGAGCGCGGCGCGACCGGCCAGATCACGGACGCCGCCCACGTGCCCTACGACAGGTGGGACATCGACGCCGAGGGCAACATCGTCTTCGACGGCAAGCCGGTCCCGGAGCGCGGCGTCCTGTACCTCCGCGGACCTATGGACGGCCTCGTCAACGTCGCCAGCCGCACGATCCGCGGCGCGGTCGACCTCGAGAAGAGCACCGTCTCGAAGGGCCGCACGCCAGTCCCCGCGATCATCCTCCGCGAGATCGAGGAAGGGTCCATGACCCAGAAGGAGGTCACGGACTACGTCAAGGCCGTCGCCGAGGCCCGCCGCAGCCCCGACGGCATGGTCATGTTCGTCCCCGCGAAGATCGAGGCCAGCTTCCAGGGTGAGGTCGCCGCGGACCTGATGATCGACGGCCGGAACCGTGCCGCGCTCGACATCGCGAAGCACCTGCACCTTCCGGCGTCCGCGATCGACGCGACCGTCGACAAGGCCTCCCTCACGTACGAGACGAAGGCCGGCACCGAGCAGACCGTCATCGACCGCATGACGTTCTGGTCCGAGCCGCTCGAAGCGCGCCTTTCGATGGACGACGTCGTGCCCCGCGGCCAGCGCGTCCGCTTCGACTTCTCCCCGAACCCCGCCGACACCAGCACGCCCGACACCGGGCCCTACGCAGAGGACTGAGCATGACCGACCACCTCGAGGCGGGCGACTTCGCCGTCGTCGACGCCGACCAGCGCGTCGTCCGCGGCAAGCTCCTGCCGTTCAACGAGACCTCCCGACTGAGCGTGTCCGGCGCGCAGCCCATCTCGTTCGCGCCCGGCACCGTCGCCGTCCCCGGAGACTTCTCCGCGCTCAACGCGAACCGCCACCACGACCGGTACGACCCCGTCGCCCGCTTCGTCGGCATCACCACGAATGCCGACGGCATCTACGCCGACTTCCAGGTCGCCCGCACGCCGGGCGGCGACGAGCTGCTCGCCGGCCGTCCCGACGGCAAGAAGTGGAAGCTCAGCCCCGAGCTCCGCGGAATCCAGCGCGACCCGGCCAACCCGACCCGCGGCGTCGCCGCGCACCTCACCGGCGCCGGGTTCGTCGACGAGGGAGCGTTCGCGTCCGCCGGCCTGTTCGCCGTCGACCCCGAAGCCGACGTCGAGCCGATCGCCCCCGACGACCCCGACGCCGAGACGACCGAGGAGACCTCCAAGGCCCCCGACGGATCGACCGTGACGAAGGTCACCACCACGAAGACGGAGACCGCCGCAGACGGCACCGTCACCACGACCGAGACCGTGACGACCGTCACGGCCGAGACCCCGGACGCCGAGCCGGACGACACCGAGAAGGAGCCCGCCGTGGGCAACGCAACCGTGCACGAGACCATGAACGCCGCCGCGGGCGCCACCGCGCCGACCGAGCCCGACGCGAACGCCGTGTTCGCGGCTATCCGCGGCGCCCGCGCCGGCAGCGGCGACCCGACCGCCGAGACGATGCTCGCCGCCCTCAAGGACATCAAGACCCAGGGCACCGGCGCGCTCCCGTCCGCCGGAGTACTCCAGCCCTCGTGGCTCGGCGAGATCTGGGCCGAGCGCACCTACAACCGCCGCTACTGGAGCCTCGTCAAGAACGGCACCATCAGCGCCTACGACGAGAAGGGCTTCCTCCTCGACACGGCCGCCGAGCTCGTCCAGCCGTGGTCCGGCAACAAGACCGAGCTGCCGTCCGGCGACGGCTCGACCTCGCTCGTTTCCAGCGTGTTCCAGCGCTGGGGCTGGGCCGTCGACATCGCCCGCGAGTTCTTCGACATCCCCGGCAACAACGACGTCATCGAGGCGTTCATTCGCCGCGTCTTCAACTCCTACGCCCGCGTCACCGACCGATGGGCGCTCCAGCAGTACATCGCCGCCGCCGGCACCCAGGTCGACGCGATCACCTACCCGACCCAGTACAACAAGTCGATCGGCAAGGTGCTGCAGGTTCTCGACCAGATCAACGACTCCGACGTCGACGCCACCAGCATCGTCGTCGCGAAGGACGTCTTCACCGAGCTGATGTTCACGCCGAAGGACCTCATCCCCGAGTACGTGACCCTCAACTTCGGCACCCGCGGCGAGGGCACCGCCGACGGCGTCACCGTCCTCCGCGACAAGTTCGACGACCTCGCCGCCGGCACCGTCCTCGGCATCGCCCGCGACGCCGCCCACGTCAACGAGCTCGGCGGCAGCCCGCTCGAGCTCGACGCGCTCGACATCGCACGAGGCGGTATCGACAAGGCCGTCGTCGGCTACTCGCAGTACATGACCGAGTACACCGACGGCTTCGTCCTCATCGGCGACGCGGCCACCGCGGGCTGACCGATCACGACCACGAGAAGGGCACGACGATGAGCGCAGGACCGTTCTGGGTCGGGGACATCCCCGCCACGGACCTCGTCGTCGTGCCCTCCCGCGGACGCGACGCCCTCGACCTCACCCCGTACACCGACGCGGACGTGCACCTCTACGACCCCGACGGGGCCGAGGTGCCGACCGCTGGGTTCCTCGCGACGATCGACCAGGAGCAACAGGTCGTCGTCATCGAGTGGCCGACGGACTCTGTGCTCACCACCGCGGGCCTGTACACGCTCGTGCTCGTGCTCCTCACCGAGGACGGGCACCGCGACCGTGCCGACTCGATCATCCTCGCGGCGCAGGCCGACGACGGCTGGCACACGCTGGAGTCCGCACGCAACGGCTGGCGGGACGCGCCCGACGACGACGCGATCCTGTGGACCCTGCTCGAGTCCGCCCGGGTTCAGTGCGTCGAGTTCGCTCCCGACCTCGGCGAGCGGCGCCCGCCGGCGAACTACCGGCAGGCCGAGATCATGCAGGCCCGCGCGATCTGGCAGTCCACGCAGGCGAACGCGTCCGAGCAGATCGGCGTCGACGGGTACGCGGTCAGCGTGTACCCGCTCGACCACACGATCCGGCTCCTGCTCCGCCCGAAGCGGGCCGTCCCGGTGGTCGGCTGATGCCCCGCCAGACCGTCCGCGGGTGGGTCGAGTCGAAGCTCAAGCCGCTGTTGCCGAGGACGTGGAAGCTCGTCCCGTACCAGCGGAACCTCGACGAGGTAGACCAGACCACCGTCATGCTCCGGCTGCAGCGCGTCACGAAGCTCCCCGAGGCACCTGGCGGCGCGTACCTCGCCGAGTGGACCATGACGGTCATCCACCCGGGGCAGGACGTCATCCGCGGCCAGAAGATGCTCGACCAGCAGCTGTTCGAGCTGCTCGACGCGATCCTCGGGCTCCGCGCCACCGGCCTCAACATCGACTGGTCCGACGCCCAGTCCGTCGTCTTCGGCGAACGGAACGAGGCGTTCGACATCACCATCCGCACGATCCTCGAGAAGCAGTAGGAGAACCCCATGGCCCAGATCGGTGTGCAGCCGTTCACCCTCACCGACGTCGTCCTCGCCGTCGAGGACGACAGCTACGAGAAGCACGTCTCGCAGGTCGAGTTCCAGCCGCAGGGCGGCGTCACGACGTGGAAGGGACTCACCCCCGCCGCGGCGTTCTCGTTCGCGCAGACGCCCACGTGGCAGCTCGTCCTCGCGATCGCGCAGGACTGGACGACGCCCGACAGCCTGTCCCGGTACCTGTTCGACAACCAGGGCAAGACCGTGTCCGCGACGTTCACCCCGAAGGCCGGCGGGCCGACGATCAGTGCGGACATCATCCTCACGGCGCCCAACATCGGCGGCGCCGTCGACGCGGTCGCGGTCGCGACCGTGACGCTCGGCGTCGTCGGGAAGCCGACGATCGCCGCTCCCGGCGCGGAGTGACCGGTGGCGGGCAGCGGCCGGATCTCCGTCTTCGCGTCGGAGGAACTACGGACGCTGCTCGCCGCCCTCAAGCAGGTGCCCCGCGAGGTCCAGAAGCAGGTGCGCCAGCAGACCAAGGCCGAGGCGCAGCCGATCTGGCAGAGCGAGCTCGGCAACCGGCCCGCGTCCGCGGTGCAGCAGCGGGTGCTCGTCCGCACCGGCCGGGTGCGCGTCTCGAACCAGAACGTGCAGCTCGAGTCCGCCCGCATCGGCAAGGCGCTCCGCGGCGGTGCTCGCCCGGCTGACATCGCCCCCGGCGTCGAGTTCGGCGCGAACGGCGAGCAGAAGACCACCACCATGACGACCAGCCGCCGCGGCAAGCGGTACCCGGTCACCCGACGCACGAAGCGGCAGTTCCCCTCGTGGAGCTCCAACGGCCGCATCGTGTTCCCGTCCACCCGCCGCGCGATCCCACGCCTCGCGTCGCTGTGGATTCAGACCACCGCGCGGACCCTGTTCGACGCGTTCGATTCCGTGAAGTAGGAGGACCAGATGGCCGGAGGATTCTCCATCGGCGTCGCCGCTGACACGCGCGCGTTCGAGTCCGGAGTCAAGGCCGGCATCATCGCTCCAGTCGAGGACGCTCAGGACGCGCTCCAGGACCTCGCCCGGTCCGGCGACAAGGCGGGCGACGGCCTGTCCAAGGGCAGCCGCGAGGGTGAGCTCTCCCTCGGCAAGCTCGGTCGCGCCGGAAAGGAAGCGTCCGACGACATCGACGACGCCGCGCGCGACGCCGGCAAGTCGCTCGACCGGCTCGGCCGGGACGGCAAGGAAGCCGGCGACGACCTCGAGCAGGGCCTCAAGGGCGCGCAGAAGCAGACGCAGCTCACGTCCGCCGACTACAAGGCGATGACCGCGAAGATCGAAGCGGAGACCGCGAAAATCAAGGCGTCGAGCCGCGAGGCGTTCGACAAGTCCGGCGGCGCCACGGGGGAGTTCAAGGAAGAGGCCCTGTCGAACTTCTCCGAGGTCACGTCCTCGTTCCAGGGCGACATGACCTCGATCACCGACCTGGCGCAGGGCACGTTCGGTGGGCTCGCGTCGCTCGGCGGTCCGGCGTCGCTCGTCTTCGGTGGGCTCGCTGTCGCCGTCGGTCTCGTCGGCCAGGCGTTCGCGAACAACGCCGAGGAGTCCGACGAGTTCAAGGAGAAGATCCAGGAGCTCGCGCAGACGAAGATCGGCGACCTCTTCAACCAGTACGAGGACAGCGGCGACGACCTCGCCCGCGGACTCCGCAAGTGGGCCACGGACGCCGACTCGTTCGGCGGGTCCCTCACCGACCTCCAGAAGAACACCCGGAAGGCCGGGCTGGAGGCTGGCGACTACGCCGAGGCGATCGCCACCCAGAGCGTGCCGAAGATGAAGGAGATGCGCCGCGAGGTGGAGGCGCAGATCAAGTCCCTCGACCGGCAGGCGGGCGCCCAGCGCGCCGCCGGCAACGGATCGTCCGCCCTGGCGAACAAGCTCGGCGAGCAGTCCGACGCTGCCCGGGCCGTGAAGAAGCAGCTCGACGACAACCTCCAGGTCAACGACCAGTACGAGAAGAGCCTCCGAGCGGTCGCCAAGGCGCAGGGCCAGACCGTCGAGCAGTACAAGGCGTCGCTCGAGGCGACGAAGGAGTACGACGACGCCACGAAGGCCCTCGCGGACACCATGACCAGCGAGCTCGCGTCCGCCGCGGAGTCCACGTCGACGGCGATCGACAACACCGCCCAGGACGCCTCGAAGTACATCGCCGGCATGGAGGCCCGCACGAAGGCGGTGCAGCAGTACCAGTCGAACATCCAGGCGATCGGTGAGCAGCTACCCGACGACCTGTTCAACTTCGTGCGCGAGCAGGGGCCGGAGTTCTCCCAGGAGATCGCGACGTACCTGTCCGCGACACCCGAGCAGCAGGCGCGGATCGCGGCGGGCTGGAAGATCGACGCGCAGGTCACCGCGGACACGTCCGAGCTCGACCAGACGACCGACCGCAAGGGCAAGGAGAAGAAGTCCGGCCCGACGTCGCAGGTGAAGGGCGACACGTCTGACCTGGACAGGAAGGTCGAGAAGAAGTCCAAGGAGAAGCCCGCTGGGCCGACCTCGCAGGTGCGCGCCGACACGTCGAAGGTCGACGACGCCCTCGCGAAGCTCAAGAGCAAGCGGGTCACCGGCCCGACCGTCGTCTACCAGGTGGACACGTCCGCCGTCACCGCCGCGAACCGCAGCATCGCCAACAACCCGGTGACGCAGATCGTGAACCAGCAGATCGGAAAGCGGGTCGCCTGATGCCGTCCACCATCACCTCCGACCAGATCAGCCACGTCTACGACTACGCCTGGGTCGGCGCCGCCGGCAAGAGCAAGTCGACCCTCACCCGCGACGGGTTCCTGATCCGCACGAACGAGTGCACGAACCCCGGCTTCGAGGTCGACGCCAGCGGGTGGAGTGCGTCCGGCGCGGAGACGACCACGCAGGCGTGGACCGGCACGGCGAACGACTCGACGAGCACCCAGTCCGTCAACGGCGTGGTGAAGCGAACCAACCTGCACCGCGACCCGCAGCCTGCCAACCTCAGCACCTGGAACGTCTTTGTCGGGGGTCCGACCAACTCCACCGCGAGGATCACCAGCGACAAGCTTTTCGCCGTCACGTTCGGCAACGACGCCCCGGTGACAGCCTGGAACGTCTCGAGCCAGGGCTTCGCAGCGGTGACGGCTGGGAAGACCTACACGTTCTCCGTGACCGGAGCGCACACGTGGGCGGGCGGCCAGTCCCGGCTCACCGTCGAGTTCAAGGACGCCGCCGGCAACTCGCTCGGGTACCTCTACCCGCCGGACGTCACCACCCTCGCCGCGAGCACCTTCTACCGCCTGCGCAACACCCAGACGGCCCCGCCCAACGCCGCCACCGTCAACGTCTTCTGGGACGCCGCAGGCACGCAGCCCGGTGCGAACGATTCGATGCTCCTCCGTCAGCTCCTCATCGAAGAAAGCGGATCCCTCGGCGACTACTTCGACGGAAGCACGCCGACCTCGACGAAGGGCCTCGACGTGCTGCGGACCACGACCGTCGCGCACTCCGGGGCCGCTGCGCTGCAGGTCCGGTGGCGGGGCCAGCGGGGTGCGTCGATGTACGCCGCGACGTCGTTCGCCGGCCTGCAAAAGGACACGGACTACGTGGCGTCGTTCTGGATGTCGATCCCGCGTGCGCTGGTGAAGCCGGTGACGGTGTCGATCGTCACGAACGGCTCAGGCGTGATCGGGGACAACCCGATCACGATCCAGCCGGTGACGGACGGGTGGCAGCGGGTCGTCATGCCGTTCCGCACGGCGGTAGACCGGACCGAGGCGACCCTGTGGTTCTACGACGCCAACTCGTACCTCGCGGGCGCGGTGTCGCAGAGCGTCTACGTCGACGACGTGCTCGTCGAGACGGGCGGCGCGACCCTGCCCTACTTCGACGGGGATGTCGCCGACTACGTCGAGTACGAGAACACCCTGCCGCTCGTCGTGAACGGGTGGGAGGAGGCCGCGAACGGCTTGAACGTCATCAACCCCGTCGTCGGCGGCGGGTTCGACGTCACGCTCCGGGGCACGTCGCTCCGGAACGGGGCGTTCGAGCTCGTCTACGAGGACGAAGCCGACGCCGCCGCTGCGTTCGCGATGCACCGCCGGCCGTCGACGTTCACGATCACCGACTCCGACCGCGCCTCAGTCGGCATGCGGTACGTCGTTGACGGGCAGATCAGCCGCGCGCTCGACGAAGAGGAACGCACCTACTGGATCGTCCGCGTCGAGTACCAGGAGGTCTAGGTGGCGATCCTCACCGCGCAGACCTACACGCTCGCCGTCGCCAGCAGCCCGCTCGACGTCGTCTCCGACCAGGTCGTCGTCACGATGGACGAGGGCAACTCGCCGTGGCTCACCGCGACCGCGATCGTGCAGCGCCCCGCCGATGCAGTCTTCGCGCTACTCGACCCCGCGAAGAACCAGACGATCACCCTGACGCTCGTCGCCCCGGTCACCCTGACGCTGACGCTGCGGGTGCAGGGGCGGGCGTACGACCCGGACGCGGACACGGTCGCGCTCGTGCTCGTATCGAACGAGTACCCGATGCTCACGTACGCGCCGGCCACCACGGTAGACCTCCGCGCGAGCACGTACCAGTCGTCCGTGCGGAACATCGCGTCGGCCGTCGTGACCGCCGCGCTCGGCAAGTCGACGACCGTGCAGCTCGCGTCCGGAACCACGAACCGGGCGTTCCCCACCTACGCCGCCGGTGAGAACCTGATGGCGAACCCGAACGTGACCACGCTCTCAGGCTTCGCTGGGTCGTCGAGCCCGGCGAATCAGTACTACCCGGTGGAGCAGGACACCTCGCAGAAGATCAACGCGGCCCAGGTGCGAGCATCGGCCGCGGGCAACTCGTACGTGCAGATGGTGTTCACCGGCACCCCGGCATCAGCGGGGCAGCAGTACGGCATGTCCGTCCTCGCGCGGGCCACGAACTACAACATCACGGGCACGATCTACATCCAGTTCCGGGACGCCAACGGAGTCACGCTCACCACCGTGAGCAAGTCGGTCGGCACGCTCCCGGTGCTGTTCAGCTCGGCCACGCGCGTCGGCATGACCGCGACCGCGCCCGGCGGCACCGCGACCGTCGCCGTGTACCTCCGTGGCAGCGGCTCCGGGCTCACATCCGGTCACGGCGTCGTAGGCGCGCAGTGGACGATCATCGAGGGCGACGGCCTCGACACGGACGGGCAGACGTACACCTACTTCCAGGGCGACACCGCGTCCGGCACGAGCGGCTACACGTACGCGTGGACCGGCTCGCCGAACGCCTCCTCGTCGACGCGCACGCCGATCGTCGAGCGGGACCCGGCGTCGCTGCTCTGGACGCCGAGCTCGACGGCTGACGAGTTCCTCCGGCCGATCCTCGAGGCGACCGGGCTCCGCCTGTTCCAGAACGAGGCCGGCGCGTTCATCCTCGCCGACAACGGCTACAAGGTGCCCGGGCAGGTCGTCATGCAGCGCGGGTCGACGCTCTACGGCGCGACCGAGTCGACCTCGATCATGGACACCGACGCAGACGGGTTCCCGCTGAACGCCGACGCCGTCATCATCACCTACTCCTGGACCGACGCCCTCGGCCGCCCCCGCACCGCGACGGACACCGCCAAGGCCACGACGGCGTACAGCCGCCCGTACGTGCTCGAGAAGCCCGACACGCCCTACCCAGGCCCGGGGCAGGCGAAGTTCCTCCTGACCCGTCTCCTCGCCCGCACGCGGCAGATCGCGACCAAGGGGCGGCCGGACTGGAACGCCCGGCCCGGCATGTCCGCCGTCGTGTCCCTGCCGAACCGGCCGACCGCGACCGGGTACGTGCAGGCGCTCGAATTCGACCTCGCCGCCGTCGCGATGACCGTCACCACCAAGAACCTCGTCACGACCCCGCCCGGGTCGGTCGGGAACGCCCCCATCACCCAGACCATCGGCGCCGTGTCCGGCACGATCGCCGCCTACACGAACTGAGGACCCCATGGCAGTAGGAGACGCAGCCGGCGCGGCCGGACTCAAGGTCTACGACGACAGCCTGCTCGTCACCGACCTCGACACCGGCCTCAACCAGCGCGGCGACGACATCGCGGCCGTCATGGGCCGCACGACCGCGATCGAGAAGATCACCAAGGGCACCCCGAAGTTCATGGTTGCCCGCTCGGCCGGTGGCCTCATGGTCCACGCCGAGGCCCCGTGGGTGCAGGCCACGGCCGCGGCGTGGGGTGCACCGCTGAAGAACGTCGGCGGGTTCCAGTGGTCGGGCGGTGCGCTGACGATCCCGCGTGCGGGCATCTACCAGGTGCAGGGGCACGTGATGTTCCGGCAGAACGACTACCGGACGTCCGCGATCCAAATCACCCGGAACAGCACGGCCACCGACACGACCGCGACCATCACCGCGAACGAGATCACCGCCGCGATCCCCGAGGTCGGAGCGAACCTCTCGCTCGGCGTCACCGCCGCCCGCTACGTGTCCCTCAACGCGAACGACGTCCTCCGGTTGTTCGTCCTGCAGCGCAACCGAGGCGGACAGTCCGCCAACGTCGGGATCTTCAACTTCGACCTCACGTGGGACGTCGTCTGGGTGGATGAGCAGTGATCCAAGCAGCGTCCGAGGCACTGGACGATCCCGTCACGCGGTGGAGCGCCCTCGTCATCGCGGTTGGCGGCGTCATCCTCGGAGTCCTCTACGCCGTCGTCAAGCTCCGGAAGCTCGCCGCCGATCTCGGAATCGTCAAGACCGAGGTCAAGAACAACCACACGACGAACCTCCGCGAGGAGGCCGACGACCGGCACGAGGAGAACGCACGCAAGCTCGACGCACTCCTCGACATCACCGCATCGAACACCCGGCAGATCGCCTCGATCAGCGGCCAAGTCAACTCCCTGTTCGGCCGGATGAACGACGTCGAACGCACTCAAGACAGGAGACCCGAATGAACATCACCCCAGCCATCATGGACGCCGCCGAGCGCGCCGTCTCGACCGCCGCGCAGACCGCCATCGCCGTGATCGGCGTCGACGCCGTCACCCAGCAGGTGTCGATCGTCGCCGTCGACTGGCCCCTCGTCGCGGGCGCCGCCGCCCTGGCCGGAGTCCTCTCCGTGCTCAAGACGCTCGCCGCGCTCAGCAGCACGGGAACCACGTCCCTGGCGATCAAGAGCCCGGAGAAGGTCAAGACGAAGGGAGAGCACGTTGCCGAGTAACGGACGCCTCGACACGACGGGCCTCGTCACCGGAGCCGGGTTCCGGCCCATCGAGGCGGGCGCAGGCGGCCTCCTCCGGCCCGACGTCGCCCACCAGCACAACATCATGGCCGAAGCGTTCCAACGCGACCTCGGCGAGCCCCTCGTGTACTCCGAGGGGTACCGGCCGCTCGCCCGCCAGTCGCTGAAGTGGGCGCAGTACCAGCGCGGCGGCACTCTCGCCGCGTTCCCCGGCACGTCGACCCACGGCCTCGCCGTCACGATCGACTACGCCTCCGGAGTCGGCTACGCCGGAACCGCGGCGTCGAACTGGATGGACAAGCACGGACCCGCCTACGGGTTCGTCGCAGACGTCCCGTCCGAAGGGTGGCACCGGCACTTCGCCGTCACACCGACCATCACCCGGACGCCGGCCCCGGCGCCCGTCACCACCGAACCGGAAGAAGAACTCGACATGCTCATCCTCTCCACCAGCAAGGGCCAGGGCCTGCTCACCGACAGCGCTCTCGTGTCGTTCACGAGCGCGGACGACGTGCGGGCGTTCGGCATGGCCGGCGTGAAGTCCGTCGTCGTCACCGACAAGTTCTACGCGAAGCTGAGCGAGCGCCTGAACCGCTAGGACTGACGCCGCACCCAGACGAGCGCCTGCACGACAAGCGCAGCCGACCACGGGACGACCGCGGCACCGATGAGGACCGCGGCGACGAGCAGTGGGCCAAACGCGACCGCGACGATGGCGAGGAGGGCGAGTACCGCTCCAATCGCCCACAGCGTGTTCAGCGCGACGTTCACCGGCTTGCTCGCGGCGGCGAGGACATCTTCGTTGGTCATCCGACGATCACTCATGACCGGCAGGGTACCGGTCCGGGGCCTGTTCGGGTCAGGTCCCGGACCGGGGGTCACGCGGCGCGGCGTCCCGACCGCTCCGGAACGGTGCGTCCGCGGAGCGCGGCGATGCCGTCGCGCTTGCGGCGTTCGCTGACGCCGGTGTAGATCTGCGTCGTCGCGAGGGACTCGTGCATCATCAGTTCCTGCACGATCCGGATGTCGACCTCGGCCTCGACGAGCTCCGTGCCGAACCCGTGCCGCAGCGAGTGCGGGGTGAGCTGCGCGTTCGTGATGCCGGCGCGTTGCTTCGCATTCGTGATGAGGTTCGTCACGGACGCCGGGTGCACGTGCCCGGTCCGGCCGCCCCGAGCGGGGAACCACCAGTCGTCCCGCGGCATCGTCGTCGCGAGCTCAGCGATCGTCGGGTGCAGCGGCAGCGTGCGCTCCTTGCGCCCCTTGCCGACGGTGCGGATCGTCATGCTGACCAGGTCCACGTCGTGCCCGTGCACGGCCGCGATCGACGACACCCGGAACCCCTGGTAGAAGCCGAGGAGGATCATCGCGCGCGTGCGCCGGTACGCGCCGCTGGCGAGCAGCCGGTCGACGTCGGCCTCGGAGAACGGCCGGGGCGTGCCGCGAGGCACGCGCACGGTGCCAAGCCGCGCCGACGGGTCGTCGTCGCGCAGCCCCTCGGCGACGGCGTACCGGTAGAACGCGCGGAGCACGGTGCTGTACGTCCGTCTGGACCCGTTCGAAAGGCCCTGCTTACCGAGGAAACGCCGGAGGTCCGCGGTCGTGCACTCGAGCAGCGGGCGCCCGGTGACGGCCCCCAGCGTGCGGAGGACGGACTCTCGATTACGGATGGTGGACGCGGCCAACCCTTCGCCGCGCTGGTAGTCGGCATAGTCGCCGAGTGTGCGCTGATCCATGTCCTGACACAACACCTGTCGTGCTCGGAACTGAACGACACTCACGCGAGGTCGAACAGCGGCGGTGCGATGTCGACGGGCGTCTGCGTCTCGACGTCCCACCAGCCGGTTCCGCCGCACGCGCGGCACGGCCCCGTGTCGCCGCCGAGCAGCGGTCCGTCGAGGTCGTCACCCGTGCCCTGGCACATCGAGCACCAGAGGTAGCGGTCGCTCACGATGCCGACGCCAGTTTGCGCGTCAACGGCGTGGCGAGCGCTACGACGTTGCCGAACTGCCCTGTTTCCACCGTGGATGTCGTCGGTTCGATCCCGGCAGGGCCCACACACGACGGGGTCGGCGTGGAGGACACGCGCCCCGCGGCCGCCTCGCTACGGTGGTCGTCATGGCCCGCTTCACGCCCCCAGCCGCCGACGCGGTGCGCGCACGACTCCTGCTCGCCGCCCGGGACGAGTTCGCCGCGACCGGCCTGGCCGGCACCAGGCTCGAACGGGTCACCGCCGCCGCCGGGAGCAACAAGGCGCAGGTCTTCCACTACTTCGGCAGCAAGGAGGGCCTCTTCGACGCGCTGATCGCCCAGACCGTCGCGGAGACCTCCGCCGAGGTCCCCGTCGACACCGACGACCTGCCCGGCTACGCCGCGCGCCTGCACGACTCGTACGTCCGACGTCCCTGGGCGCAGCGGCTGCTGACCTGGCACCGGCTGGAGCGCGGCGGTACCGCTCCCCTCGAGACCCTGGTCGCCGCCGACACGGCGGCGGTCGCGGCCGTCGAGCACGCGCAGCGTGCCGGTGTCCTGCCACGCGCCTACCGGCCCGCGGTCCTGCTCGGTCTGGTGGTGCAGCTCGCCGCGTTCTGGAGCGCGACGACACCCGAGTTCGACACGCTCGTCGCCGCGGTGACGCCCGCCCGTCGTCGGCAGGTCGTCGTCGACGCCGTCACCGCCCTGCTCCAGGGCTGACCACCGGACTGGAGGCGCGTGGCGGCGCCGCCACGCGCCTCCAGTCCGTCCCGCGGGGACGGTCAGCCCTGCAGCTGCGCGCGCAGGTACGGCGCGGTCCGGCTCACGGCGGACGCCGCGACCTGCTCCGGCGTGCCGGCGGCGACCACCCGGCCGCCCTCCGCGCCGCCGGACGGACCCATGTCGATGACGTGGTCCGCGGCGGCGACCACGTCCATCGCGTGCTCGACCACGACGACGGTGTTGCCGGCGTCGGTGAGCCGGGCGAGCTGCTCGGACAGCAGCTCGACGTCGGCGGGGTGCAGGCCCGTGGTGGGTTCGTCGAGCAGGTAGAGGGTGTGCCCCGACCGTGCACGCTGGAGTTCGGTCGCGAGCTTGATCCGCTGCGCTTCGCCGCCGGACAGCTCCGGCGCGGGCTGGCCGAGCCGCAGGTACCCGAGGCCGACCTGACGGAGCGTCTCGAGCCCCCGGGCGGCGGCGGGGAGGTCGGCCAGGACGGGCGCGGCCTCGTCCACGGTCATGCCGAGCACGTCGGCGATGCTCGACCCGTTCCAGCGGACCTCGAGGGTCTCGTCGTTGTAGCGGCTGCCGTGGCACTCCGGGCAGGGCGCCCAGCTGCCGGGCAGGAACAGCAGCTCGACGGACACGAAGCCCTCGCCCTGGCAGACCTCGCACCGGCCGCCGGCGACGTTGAACGAGAACCGTCCGGCGGACCAGCCGCGCTCGCGGGCGTCGTCGGTCGCGGCGAACGCCTGCCGCACGGTGTCGAACAGCCCCGTGTAGGTGGCGAGGTTCGACCGTGGGGTACGGCCGATCGGCTTCTGGTCGACCTGCACGACCCTGGTCACGAGGGGGTGCTCGGCGCCGACCTCGGCGAGGACGCCCCCGACGAGCGACGACTTGCCCGAGCCGCTGACACCGGTGACGGCGGTCAGCACCCCGAGCGGGACGTCGACGTCCAGCCCACGGAGGTTGTGCAGGGAGACGTCGCGGAGCTCGAGCGTGCCGACCGGCGTCCTCGGCGCCCGGGGTGTCGGTCGGTCGCCCGGGAACAGGAAGCGGCGGGTCACCGAGTCGTGGACGTCGGCGAGCCCGTCGACGGGACCGCTGTACAGCACGGTTCCGCCGCCCGAGCCCGCACCGGGGCCGACGTCGACGATCCAGTCCGCCCGTCGGACGATGCTCATGTCGTGCTCGACCACGAAGACGCTGTTGCCGCTCGCCCGCAGGTCGTCGAGCACCTGCACGAGCGACTCCGCGTCGGCCGGGTGCAGTCCGGCACTCGGCTCGTCGAGGACGTAGACCACGCCGAACAGCCCGGAGCGGAGCTGTGTCGCGATCCGGAGCCGCTGGGTCTCACCGGGGGACAGGGTCGGCGTCGCCCGGTCCAGCGCGAGGTAGCCGAGCCCGAGCCCGACGAGCACGTCCACGCGGGTCACCAGGTCACCGGCGATCGCGACGGCCACCTCGGTCCGCTCGCCCGACGACGCCCGGGAGGTCGCTGCCGCCGGGTCCGTGATCGACGCGATCGGACGGAGCACGTCGGCGAGCGCCGTCAGGGGGAGGCCGTTCAGCTCGGCGATGTTCCGCCCGCCGACGGTGACGGCGAGGGCGGCGCGCGTGAGCCCGGTGCCGCCGCAGAGCCCGCACGGACCGGACTCGACGTACTGCAGCGCCCGGTTCCGCTGCGTCTCGCTCTGCGAGTCGGCGAGGGTGTGCAGGACGAACTGCCGGGCGCTCCAGAAGCGTCCGCGGTACGGCTTCGCGACCCGGTCGCGCTTCGGGTGCACCTCGACGACCGGCTGCTCCTCGGTGAACAGCAGCCAGTCGCGGTCGGCCCGGGGGAGCTCCCGCCACGGTCGGTCGATGTCGTAGCCGAGCACGGCGGTGACGTCTCGGAGGTTCTTCCCCTGCCACGCGCCGGGCCACGCCGTGATCGCACCGTCGCGGATGCTCAGCGAGTCGTCGTGCACCGCCGACGCCTCGGTCACCTCGTGCGCCGTGCCGAGGCCGTGACACCGTGGGCACGCGCCGGCCGCGGTGTTCGGCGAGAACGAGTCCGACTCCAGGCGCTCGGCGCCCGGCGGGTAGGTGCCGGCGCGTGAGAAGAGCATGCGCATCGAGTTCGACAGGGTCGTCAGCGTGCCGACGGTGGAGCGGGCGCTCGGCGCACCGCGACGCTGCTGCAACGCGACGGCCGGCGGGAGCCCCGTGATCGAGTCGACGTGCGGGGTCGACCCCTGCGCGATGAGCCGCCGGGCGTACGGGGCGACGGACTCCAGGAAGCGGCGCTGCGCCTCGGCGAACACGGTGCCGAAGGCGAGCGAGGACTTCCCGGAGCCGGAGACGCCGGTGAAGGCGACGATGCGGTCGCGGGGGATGTCGACGTCCACGTCGCGCAGGTTGTGCTCGCGGGCGCCGCGGACGCGGATGAGGTCGTCGTGACGGGGGTCGGGCATCCTCACGATGCTAGGCGGGTGCTGCTGGGTGCCCGGCACCCCGGCGTCACTTCGAGCTCGGCCGGCCCGGGATGTGGCTGAGGATCGACTTCGAGAAGCCGCCGTCGACGCAGATGTCCTGCCCGGTCACGTAGCCGGCGAGCGGGCTGACGAGGAACTCGATGACGTTGGCGATGTCGATGGGTTCGCCGATGCGGTGCAACGGGATGATCTCCTCGCGTGCCTGCTTCACCGCCGGGTCGAGGTACATCTTCTCAGTCATCGCGGTCCGCGTCATGCCCGGAGACACCACGTTGACGTTGATGCCGTCGGGGGCCCACTCCAGGGCGAAGGTCTGCGCCATGATCGTGAGCGCCGCCTTGGTCGGGCTGTACGGCCCGGACCCGGCGTGCGGCAGCTGCCCGGACATCGACGAGGTGAAGCACGCGGCGCCACGGCTGTCCTTGAGGTGGTCGTAGCTGGCCTTGCCGAGGAGCCAGGCGCCGCGGAGGTTCACGGCGAACATCTCGTCCCACTCCTCGACCGTCACGTCCTTCAACGGCGCCGGGCTCGCCACGCCCGCGTTGGCGACGAGGGCGTCGAGCCCGCCGAACGCCTCGACGGTCTCGGCCACGAGGTGCTCGGGGACGGCGGGGTCGCCGAGGTCGCCGGTCAGTGCGACCGCCGTCCCGCCCATGGACCGGATCTGCGCGACGACGTCGCGTTGCCGGTCGTTGGCCTCGTAACCACACACCGCGATCATGGCCTGCTCGCCGCGCGCCAGTGCCGCCTCGGCGAGCCGCACGCTCGCCGCCGCACCGATGCCGCTGCTTCCGCCGCTGATGAGAGCTCTCATCGATCGTCCTCCTTCTTCGTCGAGACGAGCGCCGGGGTGCCGACGCTCGGGACCTTCCAGCCCCTGTTGTGCAGTTCGGTCATGGCCGTGTCGAACTCGAACAGGGGGTTCTCCTCGCGGATGACCTCGAGCACGACGTCGTCCGTCCCGATCGTCGCGTCCACGGCCGCGCCGAGCGCTGCCCAGTCGATCACACCGGTGCCGATGGGGTCGTGCCCCCAGGTCTCGGTCCCGGTGTCGGAGACGTGCATCAGGCCGATCGCGCCGGCGTGCTCGAGCAGGCCGGCGACCGGGTCCTCCTCGATGAACGCGGCGTTGGCGGCGTCGTAGACGATCTTGAGCGCGTCGTCGTCGACGGTGTCGATGATCCTGACGAGGTCGCCGATCGTCGGCGCGAAGCAGTAGGGCGTGTTCTCGAAGAGGAGCCGCTGCCCGGCCCGGCGCGCGAGCGGGACCAGTTCCTCGAGGCTGTCGTACATCCACCCGTGCACCTGCTCGAGCGTCGGCGAGATCATCGGGCGCCTCGTGCCCGGTGACACAACGACCTCCCGAGCGCCCCACTCCGCGGCGAGGTCGATCACAGCGCTGATGTGCTCGATGCTCTTGCGGCGCATGCTCGCCGCAGGGCTGGCGAGGTTGAGGTCGTAGCCACCGGCGTTGAGCGAGCGGATGGACGCTCCCGATCGGTCGAGGCGACGGCGTGTGGCTGCCCGCTCGGCCGCGTCGATCTCCTCCGGCCAGCAGTGCGGCGAGCTGATCGGGATCTCGAACGCCGTGTAGCCGTGGTCGATGAGCTCGGGGAGTGCGTCGGTGGCCTTCGCCGACCAGAGGTAGGAGAACGTGTTGATGATCATGTGGGCCTTCCGTTCGGTTCGGTTCCGCTGTTCGTGGGTCGCGTCGGTCAGACCTGCGAGGACCCGTTCGGGACGGCCGTCGTGTCGGCGGTCTTCTTCGCGGACGTGTCCTCGACGACCGCGATGCTGTCCGTCACGGAGACGGTCGCCTGCGGGTTCCGGCTGCCGGTCTCCGGGAGGGTGAAGTACACGACGAGGCAGACGGCGACGATCACGATCATGTAGACCGCGACGAGCATCGGGTGGCCTGCGCCGACGAACGCGGCTGCGATGAGCGGTGCGGTCCCACCGAAGACCGCGATGACGATCTGGTGGGCGAACCCGATGCCGGAGACACGGACCGCGGCGGGGAACAGTTCGGCCTGGATGGTCGGGTAGACCGCCTGCCAGATGCCGAGGACCACCCATCCGGATGCAGCGACCAGGACGTACACGCCGAAGCCCGGCTGGTTCAGGAGGAGCAGGAGCGGGAAGAAGAGGACGACCATGCCGATCGCACCGATGATGGGGAAGATCTTCCGGCGGCCGAGGCGGTCCGACAGGTAGCCGGTGAGCGGGACGGTGATCACGAGCAGGACCAGGCCGATGACGCTGCCGGCGAGGGTCTGCGAGAGGTCACGACCGGAGGTGAGGTTCGCGTAGGTCGGCAGGAACGTCGCCCACGTGTAGTACGCGACGGCGGGGGCGGACAGTGCGGCCGTCTGGATGATCGCCTTCGGGTGGTTGCGCAGCAGCTCGAGCAGCTTCTTCGGAGCGGACCGCTGGTCGACCGCTGCGCTGGCCTCGAACTCCGGGGACTCGTCGGAGCGGGCCCGCATGATGAGCCCGATGACGCCGATGAGTCCGCCGAAGATGAACGGGATGCGCCATCCGTACGATGCGAGCGCGTCCGGGGCGAACGCCGAGGTGACGATCGCAGCGGCTCCGGTCGCGGCGAGGGTGGCGAGTCCGCTGGCGAGGTTGGTGAGGGACCCGAAGAGTCCGCGGCGCTTGGCCGGTGCGTGTTCGACGAGGTACGCGATGGCGCTCTGCCCCTCGCTGCCGGCGGAGATGCCCTGCAGGATCCGGGCGACCACGAACATGATCGGGGCGAGGACGCCGACGCTGGCGTACGGCGGTGTCAGACCGATGATCAGGGCACCGAGCGCCATCCCGGAGATGCCGAGCGCCATGATGCGTCGCCGTCCGTACCGGTCCGCGATCGGGGAGATGATGATGCCGCTGAGCGGGCGGACGACGAAGCCGATCGCGTAGGTCAGGAACGCGGCGATGAGCGACGCGAAGGCGGAGTGCGAGGGGAAGATCTGCGCGGAGAAGATCGCGGCGAGCAGTCCGTAGACGTACCAGTCGTACCACTCCACGAAGTGGCCGACGGTGCCGGCGACGAGGTTCTTCGTTCGGCCCTTGTGGGCGAGGGGGTTCTCCGGAGTGGTGTCGTTCGAGGCGGAGCGTGAGGTCGTCATTGAACTCTCCTGTTCGGGTGGTCCGGTGTGCCGTGACGGCATGCCGATGAGCGACGCGGGGGGCGCGTCGAGGAGGGCTCCGTCCGTGCGGAGGGAGCGGAGGGGGAGTGCGGTGGAGCGGTCTCGGTCGGGTCAGGCGCTGACCGCGGACTCGGCGGTGAAGTAGGTGTACGACGGCCACGTCGCCGCGATCTCGTCGGCGGCGGCGATGACGGCCGGGGCGAGGTCGGCGAGACGGGCCCGTGTCATGCGGATGGCGGGACCCGCGATGCTGACGGTGCCGGTGGCGGGACGGTCCCGGCCGGCGCCGAAGATGGGAGCCGCGACGGCACTGATGCCGGGGTCCATCTCCTCGTAGGTCGTGGCGTACCCCCGGTGTCTGACGGTGTCGAGTTCCTCGGCGAGCGCCTCGGGGTCGACGACGGTCCGTGGGGTCTGCGGGGTGAGGTGGTGCTGGTCGATGACCCGTTGGACGTCGTCGGCGCTGAGGGTCGACAACCAGGCCTTGCCGGACGCGGTGGCGTGCGGCACCGCGTCCTGCCCCATCACGGGGTCGAGGCGGAGCGAGGAGTTCGACCCCTGCGCCTTGGCGATCCACTGCAGCGAGTCGGAGGAGGCCACCGCCAGCCGCACGAGCTCCTCGCTCGCGGTGGCGAGGGCGTCGAGCTCGCGCTGCGCCCAGGTCTCGACGCCGGAGGCCGAGAGCTGCAGCAGTCCGAGTGCGCCGAGCCGGTGCGTGGCGACGTACGCCGAGGTCTTCTGGTTCTGTGCGACGTACCCGGCGGAACTGAGCGCGGCGAGCAGACGGTGCGCGATCGCCTTGTTCAGGCCGAGGGCCCCGGCGATCTGGCTCACACCGAGTCCGTCGGGCTCCGGCGCGAGCAGGTGCAGCACCTTCATGCCGTTGGTGACATCGTCCTGCAGCGCCATTGCCCGTCCCCGTCCTCGTCGTCGTGGTCTGTAACAGCGTTACTCGTAACGCTGTTACAGACCATCGCACGGCCGCTGGGAGCTGTCAAGCACCGGTCTCGATCGCGAGTCGCTCGAGGTCCGCGGTGGCCTGGGTCGCGTCGTCGTTGCGGATCGTGACGTGGTGCGCGCCGTCCCAGGCGCAGACGAGTTCGCCGAACCGTGCCCAGTACGTGTCCCAGTCCGCGAGCTTCGCGCGGTCCCGGTCGAGGCCCCGTGCGAGGAGCCGGGTGCGGACGACGTCGGCTCCGGCGCGGACGTGGACGACGTGCACGTTCGTGGCCGGCCAGCCCGCGATCGCCATCGACCGGGACAGGAACCCGGGGTCGTCGAGGTAGGCGACGAAGGGCGCGTCGAGGACCACCGAGTGGCCGAGCGCCAGGTTGTCCGCGGCCACGGCGAACAGTGCCCGGTACTCGAGCGGCATGATCCGCGCGACGTACGTCGGGTTCGACTCGCGGTCCGTGGGGTCGTGCCCCAGGGCTTCGAGGGCCGCCTGCACCAGGGCTCCGGACACCGTGTCCTTGTCGAGGTAGACGGCTCCCGTCATCGCGCTGAGGCGTTTCGACACGGTGCTCTTGCCGGAGCCCGCACCGCCGAGGGTGATGAACGCGTCGGGGAGCGCCGGCGTCACCCGCGCGCCCGTTCGATCGCCTCGACGAACTCGGCGGCGGCCGCGGTGATCTTCGTGGTGTCACCTTCCGGGCCGCCGGCCTTCGTGATGGCACTGCCGACGCCGACCGCGGTGACGCCGGCGGCGAACCACTCGCCGACGTTCGACGTCGTGACGCCACCCGCCGGCACCATCGGGATCTGTGCGAGGGGCGCGAGCATCGCCTTGACGTACGGGATCCCGCCGGCCTCGGTCGGGAAGATCTTCACCATGTCCGAGCCGGCCTCGGCGGTCTCGAGGACCTCCGTCGGCGTGTAGGCACCGCTGATCGTCGCGACCTGGTAGCGGTTCGCGACCCGGAGCATCGCGGGGTTGAGGTTCGGGCTGACGAGGAACCGTGCGCCGGCCTGGATGCTCGCCCACGCGGCGTGCTCGTCGAGGACCGTGCCCGCGCCGAAGACGACGTCCCGGTCGGCGAACCGCTCGGTGAGTCGTTCGATGACGCCGAGCGCGCCGGGGATCGAGAGCGTGATCTCCAGGGCACGGATACCGCCCTCGACCGCGGCTGCGGCGGCGGCGAAGGCCTTGTCGGCGGTGTCGAGTCGGACGATGAGCACGTTGCCGGAGTCGCGGATGGTGTTGAGGACGTCGAGTTTCTGAGGCATGGGTCAAGTGGATACACCACTTTTCGGACGCCGTCGACTCAGCCGGCTCCCAGTGTTGACACGGTTTCGGCGTCCGTGGCACGATCATTGCAATCGATCTCAGCAATCGATCTCAGAAATTGTTCCCGACGAAGAGGACGACCCGTGACGAGCGCACCGGCGAGCACCGAACCGCGACGGACCCGTGCCGTCGTCCTGGGCGGATCGCACTGGCACACGCCGCTGTACCGCGACGCCGTCCTGCGTCGACACGACGTGCTCGCCGTCCAGGACGCCCGGCCCGACTCCGTCGACGACGGGGACGCCTGGGGTGCCCCGATCGTCGGCTCCATCGACGAAGCGCTCGCGTTCCCCGACGTCGAGGTGGCCTACGTGCTCAGTCCGCACGACGAGGTCGCGTCCACCTGTCGAGCGCTCGTCGGACGCGGGATCCCGTTCGCCGTGGAGAAGCCGCTCGGCGTCGACCTGGACGAGCTCCGTTCGGTCGCCGCCGCTGCCCGCGCCGCCGCGGTCCCGGCCACCGTCGCGCTGGTGCAGCGGGGTGGGCCGGTCGACGCATGGCTGCGGAAGGCCGGTCGGATCAGCTACGAGCGGGCGTCCTTCGTCGCGGGGCCGCCCAGCCGGTACCGCCGCGGCGGGAGCCCCTGGATGCTCGACCCGGCGCGTGCCGGCGGGGGAGCGCTCGTCAACCTCGGTCCGCACTTCGTCGACCTCGCGCTGCAGCACCTCGGGTCGGCGGCGGTCAGCCTCCGGTCGCGCAGCCGCGCGCTGCACGGCGAGGCCGTGGAGGACCACGCCACCCTGGTGCTGACGACGGACGACGGCCGGGAGGCCGTCATCGAGGTCGGGTACGCGTTCCCGGACGCGCCGTCGAAGCGCTACTGCAGCTTCACCGCCGCCGGCACGGACGGCTTCGTCTCGATCGACACGGACGGCACGGCGCGGTTCACCGGGACGGACGGCGCGTCCGAGCAGACCGTCATCGACGTCGACAGCGACCCGCTCTACACGCGGTTCGTGGACGCGGTCGCCGACTCGCTCGCGGACGGCTTCCGCGGCATGCCCACGCTCGACGACCTGGAGGAGACCATGGCCCGCATCTGGGACGCCGACGGATCCGAGGAGTCGGAGCGGTGACCGACGTCAGCATCGACGACGTCGCCGCAGCGGCAGGCGTGCACCGGTCGACGGTGTCGCGGTCCTTCTCGAACCCCGCGGCGGTGCGCGCGCAGACCCGGGAGCACGTCCTCCGGATCGCGGCCGAGCTCGGGTACTCGACGAACCCGCTCGCACAGGCCCTGCGGCGCCGCTCGAGCACCCTCGTCCCGCTCGTCGTCCCGGACATCACGAACCCGTTCTTCGCCGAGCTCGCCCGTGCGACCGGCGCCGCGGCCGAGGCCCGCGGCTACCAGCTGGTGCTCTGCGTCACGGACAACGACGGCAGCGCCACCGCCGGGTACCTGAACGCGATGCAGGCCATGTACTCGCCGTTCGGCATCGTCGCTCCGTCGACGAGGGTCGACCTGGACGCGCTCCAGGCGTCCGGATCGAAGAACCGCGTCGTCGTGCTCGACCGCTCACCGGACGACCCGACGGTCCCCACCGTCACCGTGGACAGCCGTCGTGGCGTCGAGCTCGCGTTCGAGCACCTCGCCGACCTCGGCCACCGCGCCATCGCCTACGCGCCGGGGATCGTCGGCACCCACACCGCGCAGGATCGACGCGAGGCGTACGAGCAGGTCGCGGCCGGGCACGGGACGCCAGCGGTGGTGCTCGGCGCGCCGGACGGTGCGGACCTCGGCGCGGGGATCGTCGACCACTGGCTCGCGACGCCGGTCCGTCCGACCGCGATCATCGCCTCGAACGACGTCATCGCGTTCGCGGTCATCGCCGAACTCGGCGCCCGGGGGCACCGCGTGCCCGAGGACGTCTCCGTCGTCGGGTTCGACGGCCTCGAACTCGGCGCCCACGTGGCCCCGCGCCTCACCAGTGTCCGGCAGCCGATCGGCGACCTCGGGCGCATCGCCGTCGAACTCGGCGAGCGTCTCCTCACGGACCAACCGATCCGCCACGAGGTCCTGGAACCCTCCCTCCTCATCCGCTCGTCGACCTCTGGACCACGATCATGACCACTCCTGCCCCGCTGCCCGGTCTGCGCTGGGTGGACCACACCGCCTTCACGGTCCCCGACCTCGAGGCGGCCGTGCGGTTCTTCACCGGCGTGCTCGGCGCCGAGGAGCTCTACCGGTCGACCAGGGGGCCGGATGCGGCGTTCATGCCGGTGCACTTCGGCGTGCCCGAGGACGCCCGGCTCGAACTCGCCATGCTCCGGCTCCCGCCGAACCTCAACGTGGAGCTCTTCCAGTGGTGGAGCGACGACCGGTCCGCCGAGTTCCCACGAGCGAGCGACGCCGGGGGGCACCACCTCTGCTTCGTGGTGGACGACGTCGACGACGTGGTCGCGGCGATCGCCGACCACCCCACCGTGGAGGTGCTCGGCCACCGGAAGGAAGTCGCCGGGGACAGCCCGGCCGTCGCGGGCAACCGCTGGGTCTACGCCAGGACGGACTGGGGTCTCATCCTCGAGTTCGTCGACCGCTCACGGGTGCAGGACCCGCCGCACCTGGTCGGCCCGGCCGACTGGAGCGCACCGACCACCACGACCACGAAGGACATCGCATGAAGATCGCCGGCCACACCCTCGGCACACCGGACCAGTCCGTCCCCGAAGCGATCCGCCTGTTCCGTCGCGCCGGGCTCGACGCCGCGGAGGTCATCTACCAGGACGACTACCGCAGCGGCCTCCCGGTCCGGGACACCGCTGCCGCAGCGGAGGCCGCGCGTGTCGCCGACGGCGAGGGTGTCCCCATCGTCGGGCTCACGCCGTACACCACGGCCATCAACGCGACCGACGAGCGCATCCGCACCGACGCCGTCGACGAACTCCGGTCCGCGATCGACACGGCGCACACCGTCGGCGCGAACCGGGTCCGCGTCTACTCCGGGGCCTGGCAGCCGGATCCGCCGGACCATGCCCGGCACTGGGCCCAGCTCGTGCGGTCGTTCCAGGACCTCGCCGACCCGGCCGCGGAGGCCGGTGTCGTGCTCTGCGCCGAGAACCACTTCGGCACGATGACGCAGACCGCCGCCGACACCGCGGCGCTGGTCCGGGCCGTCGCGTCGCCAGCGGTGCGGGTCCTCTACGACCAGGCGAACCTGACGTTCACGCACGACGAGGACGTCGACGCGGCGTTCGACGCGCAGGGCGACCTCATCGGACACGTGCACGTCAAGGACCTCGTCTTCAAGGACCCCGACGCACCCTTCGTGGCGTCCGAGACCGCTCGTGTGCACGCCGAGGAGCGCGCCGTCGTGTCCAAGGTCGTGGGGGACGGATCACTCCCGTGGTCGACGATCCTGCGACGACTGCGCAGGGTCGGGTACGACGACGTGCTCTCGCTCGAGTACGAGTACCGGTGGCATCCGCAGGACCTGGAGGCGCCGGAGACGGGCTTCCGACGCGGTGCGCAGCACATCCGGGACCTGCTCCTCCAGCTGGAGCTCCAGGATGCGGAGGTCCGCTCGTGACCGCGCTCCGCATCGGCGTGGTGGGTGCCGGCAACATCGCCGGCATCGCACAGCTGCCGACCCTCGTGCAGCGCGACGACGTCGAGCTGCGCGCGCTGGTGTCGCGGCGCGACGACCCGAGCGCCCTGCAACGACGGTGGGGGTTCGGCGCGGTGTACCGCAGTGTCGACGAGATGCTCGCGGCCGAGACGCTCGACGCGGTCTTCGTCCTCACCCCGCGCTCCGAGCACGTCGCCGCCGTCGAGAGCGCGCTCCGCGCCGGTGTCGACGTGTTCTGTGAGAAGCCCCTCGCCACCTCGACGGCCGACTCCGTGCGTCTCGCCGAGCTCGCCGACGAGCACGGCCGGATCCTGATGGTCGGCCTCAACCGCCGTTTCGCCCCGGTCTACGTCGCCGCGCGCGAGGCGTTCGGCGAGGCGGGCGCCTCGTTCTGCGTCGCACAGAAGAACCGCGCCGGCTCCGAGTACCGCGCGACCTTCGAGAACGCCATCCACATGGTGGACCTGCTCCGGTGGTTCTGCGGCGGCGAGGTCGTCGACGTGACGGCTGCCGCCGCCGGGACGGACCCGTGGGAGGAGGACGGCACCGCGGCACTCGTGCGCTTCTCGACGGGCAACACCGGTGTCCTCGTCGCCGCGCGTGCCGCCGGCGCATGGGGTGAGAAGCTCGACGCGTACGGCCAGATGCGCTCCGCGGAGGTCATCGCGCCCGACGCCGTCGCGGTGACCGTCGACGGCGTCCGCACCGTCCGGTCGATGAGCCCGGAGGCGTTCGGGTGGGCGACCGCCACCGAGACCTTCGGCTTCGCCGACGCCGTCCGACACTTCCTCGACCGGGTCCGCGACCGACAGCAGCCCCGCACCTCCGGGTGGGAGGCCGTGGAGACCCAACGGCTCCTCGATCGGATCCTCGCCGCGGCAGGGCTGCCGACCGGAGAACAGGAAGGACGCACATGGTCCAGCAACGCGAAGCAGTAGCGCCGGGCGCGGACCGCCAGGTCGCGCTCGTCACCGGCTCGAGCGGGGGGATCGGCGCCGCCGTGGTCACCGCACTCCGTGCTCGCGGTGACGTCGTCGTCGGGGCGGACCGCGCCCTGCTCGACGGACAGACCATCGACGGCTTCACCGAGCTCGACGTCACCGACGAAGCACGGACGATCGACGTCGTCCGTGGGGTGGTCGCCGACCACGGGCGGATCGACGTCCTGGTGCACGCAGCCGGGGTCCTCGGCGGCACGCCCGACCCCCTCGTCACCACGACCGAGGAGTTCGAGCGCATCATGCGGATCAACGCCTCGGGCACCTTCACGATCACGCGCGAGGTCGCCAACGCGATGCGTGCGGCCGGCACCGCCGGCACCATCCTGCTGCTGTCGTCGGTCGCGGCGAAGGAGGCACGGGTGGACTACCTGCCGTACAACGCGAGCAAGGTCGCCGTCCTGCACGTCATGTGGTCGATGGCGAAGATCCTGGGCCCGGACGGCATCTCCGTCAACGCCGTGAACCCGGGCCCGGTGAACACGCCGCTCTGGTCACAGCTCGCCGACCAGTCGGGATCCGCGCAGGCGGCGCGCGAGGCCCGTGCGGCGCAGCTGCCGATGCGACGGTTCGCCGAACCCGACGAGGTCGCCGGCGCGATCAGCTTCCTCACCGACCCGGCGAACCGCTACATCACGGGCGTCTCCCTCGACGTCGCCGGGGGCGCACACCTCGGCATGGGTTCCTAGGCGCCAGCCCCCGGGCACTTCCGTGGGCGCCGAGGCTCTGGGACGATGTCCCCACACGGACACCGCCGTCCGTGCCCACCCGAGGAGCCCACCATGACCGTGCAGCTGAACCCCTACGTCAACCTCCGCGACCGCGCCCGCGAGGGGCTCGAGTTCTACCACGGGGTGTTCCGCGGCGACCTCACCATGAGCACCTTCGGCGAGGCGGGGATGGCGCAGGACCCCGCCGACGCCGACAAGATCATGCACGGGCAGCTCGCGGGCGAGAACGGCCTCCTGCTGATGGCTTCCGACGCGCCGGCCGGCATGGCGGGCCCCGACGTCAGCAACATCTCGATCTCGCTCAGCGGCGACGACGAGGAGGCCCTGACCCGCTACTGGAACGGCCTCGCCGAGGGTGCCACCACGATCATCGAGCCGCTGACGAAGGCGCCGTGGGGCGACACGTTCGGCATGCTCACGGACCGGTTCGGCGTGACCTGGCTCGTGAACATCAGCGGCGCGGCGGGCTGACCGCGTCCACGGGCGCGCTCGCCGGGATCGGCCACCGCGGCACCCAGCAGCGGACCCGTCCGGCGTAGCGCCGGAAGTCGTCGCCGAAGCGGTGCTCGAGGTCGGCTTCCTCGAGCGGTCGGACGATGCAGTTCCAGACGATCGACCCGGCGAGGGCGTACACGACGACCATCCAGGAGCTGAGCAGCAGCCCGACGGCGACGCCCTGCGTGATCCCGGCGAGCGCCATCGGGTTGCGGACGGACCGGTAGGGACCGGCGACGACGAGGCGGTTCGGCATCGCCGACGGCAGCGGGGTGCCGGCGCCCTGGCTCGACATCGCTGCGGCCGACGCGATGCCGAGCGCGCTCGCCAGCACCAGCGCGACCGCCCCGAGCACGACCGAGGCGGTGACGACGGGTCCGGGCAGCGGCGGGTGCAGCCGCCACCGGTGCTCGGCGAACGCGATGACGAGCGGGAGGACGCCGAGGAAGAGTCCCCAGAAGACGACGATCTGCGCCACGGTCGCGAGGCCGTGACGCCGCGCGCCGCCGTCGGGATCGGCGGTCCGGAACCGCAGCGGACCGGACGCGATCCACTCGGTGGGGATCCGGCCGAGCAGGACGAGGCACAGCGCGAGGACCGAGCCCACCGTCGCGCCGATCATGACGAGCACCCCGACGCCGGCCTCGGTGGTGACGGTCGCCCAGACGGCGAGCGCCGCCATCACCGCTGCGGTCCACACGGTCGTGACGACCGCCGCGGCGCGTGCCCCGGCGGCCGCGAGCGCGGAGGCCACGACGAACAGCGGGACGTCGGCCAGGGCGACGAGGAAGGGGTGGAGGGATCCGAGGGTCGCGGTCCGGACCGCCGGCACGGTGGACACCGCGATCCACCACGCGGCGCCGCCCGCGGCCTGGGCCGCGAAGTACCACCGGCCCCAGGACATGGGAGCACGGTAGCAGCGTGTCCACGTGTCCACGTGACCACGGCACCGGACCGGGCCGGGAGACGGACGGGAGGCGCAGTGCCGGCCCGCACCGCGCCTCCCGTCCTGTGCGTCTAGTCCTGGCGGTTGATCTGGCCGAGCCAGCGTCCGAAGGACGGCTTGCGCTCGTCGTGGAGGACCGAGACGGTGCTCGTCGGCAGGCAGGTGCGCTCGTCGTCGAGGCCGGTGCTCTTGTGGAGGTCGTGGGCCATGGTGTGCTCCTTCGCGTTCTGTGCTGAGTTCGACACCGGGGAGCCGCTGGGCATTCCCGGATGGTGGTCAGGGGGTGACCATGCCGCCGTTCACGTTGAGGGTCTCGCCGGCGACGAAGCTCGACTCCTGCGACGCGAGGAACACGTACGCCGGTGCGAGCTCGGCAGGCTGCGCCGCACGGCCCATCGGGGACTCGCTCGAGCCGAAGTCGGGCAGGGACTCCGGGTCGACGCCGCCGCTCGGCTGCAGGACGGTCCACGTGGGTCCGGGCGCGACGGTGTTGACGCGGATGCCGCGTTCGACGAGGGCCTGCGACAGCCCCTTCGACAGGTTGTTGATCGCGCCCTTGGAGGCCGCGTAGTCGAGGCGGTCCGGGGCGGGCTTGTAGGCCTCCATGGATGCCGTCGTGGTGATCGTGGACCCGGGCTGCAGGTGGGGGAGCGCCGCCCGGACGAGCCGGAACAGCCCGAAGACGTTGACGTCGAAGGTCGCCTCGAACTGCTCGTCGGTGAGGTCCTCGACCTCCGGCTGCCAGCGCTGCTTCCCGGCGACGCTGACGAGGGCGTCGAGGCCGCCGAGTCCGGCGACGGCCTGCTCGACGAGTTCGGCGGCGTAGCCGCGGTCGCGCAGGTCGCCCGGGATCGGCACCGCGGTGCGTCCGGCCGCCCGGATCTGCTCGATGACGTGGTCGGCGTCGGACTGCTCCTCGGGCAGGTAGGCGAGCGC
>Ga0153989_1000016_pt1 | contig 52433 bp, 54 predicted proteins | sample TSNC073MetaG_FD_104701 | JGI IMG/M metagenome (GOLD analysis project Ga0153989, IMG submission 104701) | Attine ant fungus gardens microbial communities from North Carolina, USA - TSNC073 MetaG | ecosystem: Host-associated > Fungi > Mycelium > Unclassified | place: USA: North Carolina, Jones... | reverse complement strand
CGATCTGCCCGGCGCGGTACATGGCGACGACCTCGTGCAGGTCCTCGATGGTGCCCCAGTAGGTGTTCGTGATCGTCGACTCGTACGGCGTCGCGAAGAAGTTCCACTCGGTGGTCCCGCCGGCGATCCCGACGACCGTGCAGCGCCCACCGATGGCCATCGACGCCTGGGCGACCTGGATCGTGGGGGTGGCGCCGACGAAGTCGAACGCGGCGTCGACACCACGTCCGCCGGTGATCTCGCGGATCGCCGCAGCCTGGTCCGGACCGCCCGGCACGGTGATCGCGCCGCGGGCAGCCGCACGGTCCATGGCGTCCTGCTTCGTGTCCGTCGCGATGACGGTCGCACCGGTCAGCGCGGTGAGGATCTGCACGGCGATCTGCCCGAGGCCGCCGAGCCCGATGACGAGGGCGTACCTGCCGCCGCCAGCCAGGTTCGGCAGGGCGTTCTTGATCGCGTGGTACGGCGTGAGGGCAGCGTCACTGAGCGGCGCGGCGGCGATCGGGTCGGCGTCGCCGAGGGGCACGAGGTTGCGGGCGGGGACGGTGACGTACTCCGCCATGCCGCCGTCGCGACCGAGGCCGATCCCGGCGTACGGGTTGGTGGCGGCGTTCTCGCAGTAGGTGTCCTGCCCCTTGGAGCAGTACGAGCAGTGCCCGCAGCCGACCGGCCCGTAGACCAGGTACGCATCGCCCTCCGTGAAGCCCGTGACACCGTCGCCGAGTTCCTCGACCCAGCCGGAGTTCTCGTGACCGAGGACGAACGCGGGGGCCTGGGCGCCCGGCTGTCCCGCCTGGAACTCGCGGTAGACGGCGACGTCGGAGTGGCAGGCGCCGGCACCGGCGACCTTCAGCAGCACCTCCCCCGGGCCCGGCGTGGGCTTCGGGACCTCCGTGAGGGACGGGAAGGTCTGGTACTGCTCGAACACGACGGCGCGCATGGTTCTCTCTCCTTTGAACGCCTTCCACGCTACACCTGTCGTCTAATTCGCCGATCGGACAACCTGCGTCTTCGCCGTGAGCCGGTTGCGAGAACGATCGTTCTCCGCTTGACTCGGCTGCGACGGTCCCGTTCGGGACCACTCCCCACACGAAAGGAGCGGCCATGCCCACGCGCACCGCACGCACCGCCTGGAACGGCGGCCTGAACGACGGCTCCGGCCAGGTCGAACTCTCCAGCTCCAAGGTCGGCACGTACGACGTCTCGTTCCCGAAGCGCGCCGCAGAGGACGCCGACGGCACCACCAGCCCCGAGGAACTCATCGCCGCGGCGCACTCCGCGTGCTACGCGATGCAGTTCTCCGCGATCCTCGGCGAGGCCGGCGGCACGGTCGAGGCCCTGGACGTCAAGGCCGACGTCTCGCTCGGCCCGGACAGCGCGGGCGGCTTCAAGCTCACCGGCATCGTCCTCACCGTCAACGGCGAGGTCTCCGGCATCGACGAGGCGGCGTTCCTCAAGGCGGCCGACGACGCCAAGGCGACGTGCCCGGTCAGCAAGGCGCTCACCGGCGTCGACATCACGCTGCACGCGACGCTCGAGCAGTAGACCGCACCACACGACGGACTGGAGGCGCGGTGCCGGCTGGCACCGCGCCTCCAGTCCGTCCGTCGGTACCGTGGGTGCATGCGACGCATCGCTCCCACCCCGACCCACGCCGCTCTGTGGCTGGGGCTCGTCGCGCTCGTCGTCGGCATCGTGCTCGTCGTGACCGCTCCGCCACCTTCCGGCTGGTTCGCGTACGCACCGCTGTCCGACTACGCCTTCATCGCCGGCGCACGCCCCTGGCAGACGGTCGTCGGCCCGCCCCTCGTGCTCGTCGGCGCCGTCCTCGCCGCGTTCGCCGTCGGGAGGCTCAGCGCCCGACGCCGCTGAGCGCGTCCAGGCGACATCCGGTCTCACCGCCGAGCGGCTGGCACCATGGACGGATGGCCGAGCAGTCGTTCCCCGGTGCCCCACGACCGGGCCGCCCGCCCCGGCCCCGCGTCCGCAACCTCGCGCAGCACGACATCCGGGATGCCCGCGCACGTCTCCGCGGCACGATCTACGAGGACGTCGCCCCGGACACGCGGCCGCGTGAGCAGTACTCGCCGGTGCAGATCGTCGACTTCTGCCTCGACCTCGCCGAGGTCATGCTCGCCTCGGGAGCCGACACCCGCAGTGTCGAGACGGCCGTCGTCGCCGTGTCGACGAAGTGGAACCTCGCCCCGCTCGACCTCGACTTCTCCGGCAGCTCGGTGACGATCCAGTACGCCCCCGCGGACCACCCGCCGCTGGTCAAGGTCCGCACGGTGCAGTCCGACGGCTCCGACCTCGACCGGCTGGCGCGGGCGAACCAGATCGTGGACGACCTCGTGCACGACGAGCGGGACATGACCTCCGCGGTGAACGCCCTGGTCGCGGTGCTCCGACTCCCGCCGCGGTGGCCCCGCTGGACGGCCGACGTCGGGCTCTCGATCCTCGGCATCTCGATCTCGATGCAGGCCGGCGGCGGGTGGCGTGCCGGTCTCGGCGCCTTCGTGCTGATGCTCGGGATCATCGTCTCCGGGCGGTGGCTGACCGGTCGGGGCTTCCCGCAGTTCTTCGTGTCCGGCGCCCAGGGCGCGGTGGCCTCGGCGATCGGCACCGTCGCCATCTGGGCGGGCGTGCTGCACCCGGGGCAGGCCGCCACGATGGTGGCGGCGCTCGTCGTGCTCCTGCTCCCGCACCCCTCGCTCGTGACGTGGGCGCAGGACGCGATCTCCGGCTTCCGGGCGATGGCCGTCGCCCGGGCGTTCTACATCGGGTTGATCATCGCCGCGATCGTGGTCGGGGTACCCGCCGGCATCGCCGTGACGAAGTGGCTGCACATCGAGGTCGACCCGTCCGGCATCGTCACGCAGACGTTGCCGCTCTGGGCATCCCTCGCGCTGACCGTGGTGTCGGCCGCCGCGAACTGCTTCGTGCAGCAGGCCAGCGCCCGCGTCATCCCGGTCGCCGTGGTGTTCTCGGTCGCGGCCGGTGCGGCGCTCCGGGGGCTGCGCGACCTCGGCATCCCGCTGCTCGGCGCGACGTTCATCGCCGCCGTGCTCCTCGGCGTCCTGTCGACCATCGCCGCGGCCCGGATGCGGACGGCGGTCGCGGCGATCGCGGTCCCGGCGTTCTGCGGGGCGCTGCTCCCCGGCGTCGCGGTGTCGAACGCGCTCCTGAACTTCATGTCGGGGTCGTCGAGCGCTGCCCTGGACTTCGTCGCCGCGGTGTCCGTGGCGCTGGCGATCGGTGCCGGGCTCGTGCTCGGTGGACTCGTGGCGACGCCGGGTGCGCGGCGGGCGCTGCGGCGAGCACGGAAGGTCGTCGTGCACTCGGTCCACAACGACACCACGGCGCTGCGGGTCATCCGCGACTCGGGCTACGACCCGGGCGACGGATCGGTGCCGCGCGGCTCACGCCCCCGCTGACGGACCCGAGACTCGGCCTGGCCGACGCGAGACTCGGGCTGGCCGACGCGAGACTCGCGCTGGCCGACGCGAGACTCGGGCTGCGCGACCGGACTCGGGCGCGCGGGCGCGAGATCGGTCGCCGGCGCCGAGACTCGGCGCCGCAGCCCCGAGACTCGGCACGGCGGCGCCTCGGCGCTCAGAGCTCCCAGCCGCCGTCGCTCCAGGTCGACAGCCGGCGGGCGGCCTGCGGCTCGTACCGCTCCATCCACCCGCGCTCGAGGCGGGCGACAGCACGGTCGAACGCCGGCACGAGGTCGAGGTCCGACCGCAGGAGCGCCTGCAGCTGCAGCCCCTCGTACAGGGCGATCAGCTGCTCCGCTCCCCGACGGGGGTCCATGGTGTGCGGGGCACGTCCGACGGCGACGTCGTGCTCGAGACCGCGCTTGATCTGCGCGTAGAAGAGCTGGTACCGGGACCGGAGGTACGTGGCCATCGGGTGCTGCGGGTTGCCCGCGACCGACAGGAGTGCGACGAGGAGCCGCATGAGGGCCGGGTCCTCGGCGTTCGAGGCGACGATCGCCCGGAGGAGCTGCACGGTCGACCCGTCACCGACCTCGCGTGCGACCTCGTCCATCCGGGCGCCGTTCCACCGGTCGACCGCGGCGAGCACGAGGCCGTCCCACGACGGGAAGTGCTGCCGGAGCTCGTCGACCGTGATGTCGAGCCGCTCGGCGACCTTGGCGGCATCGGCCTCGTGGAAGGGGACGTCGCGGAGCAGGTCGACCGTCGCACCCACGATCGTGATCCGCAGGTGCAGGGTGGCGGCCGCGGCGGCTGCCGCCTGCGTGTCCGCGCTGGTGTGTTCGAGCATCGTGCCCTCCATCGGTCCCCGGACGTCCTGTCCGCGTCGCCCACTGGGGGCATGTCCATCCAAACGGAGATCGGGGGACACCAGAATCCCCGGTCCGGGTGTCGGCATGTCGGGGGACAAGTGCGCGGTTCGCAGCACGCTCGCGGGGATCCGTGTGACGATGCCGACATGACCCCGAACGACCCCACCGCGCAGGGACTGGCGACCATGGCCTCGGCCGGCTTCGAGTTCGGCGGCGACCCGGACCAGGTCGCGCACGACGTCCGGACGATGTGGGAGCAGCTCGGTCGGCCGCTCGGCGCCTTCGACGCGGCCGCCCGTGCGATCGCCGGCCTCCCGCAGCGCCCCGAGGTCCCGCTCGCGGACCAGGCACGTCGGCGCGCGTTCGAACGGGCCGTCGGCATCAACCCGGTCGAGATCGAGCTCGCAGCCGCACTCTCGGCCCGCGAGCTGCTGGAGCGCATGGCCAGGACGTGCAGCGCACCCTGCTGATGTGACGGCATCGACGAACGGGAGGCGCGGTGTCAGCCGGCACCGCGCCTCCCGTTCGTCACACCGGCGGACTACGGCGTCGGCATCCCGCCGTCGACGTGCAGCGTCTCGCCGACCACGTACGACGACTCCCCGCTGGCCAGGAACACGTAGGCCGGTGCGAGCTCGGCCGGCTGACCCCAGCGACCGAGGTAGGTCTCGTCGCCGGCGGACGGCAGGGCCTCCGGCGGCTGACCACCGGCGGGCTGCAGCGGCGTCCAGATCGGGCCGGGCGCGACGGCGTTGACGCGGATGCCCTTCGGCGCGAGCTGCGCGGCGAGGCCCTTCGCCATGTTGTTCACGGTGGCCTTCGTCGCCGCGTAGTGCACGAGGTGCGGCGACGGCGCGTAGGCCTGGATCGAGGTCGTGTTGATGATCGCCGACCCCGGCTGGAGGTGCGGCACCGCGGCCTTCGTGATGCGGAAGGTGGCGTAGGCGTTCGTCTTGAAGGTCTCGTCGAACTCCTCGTCCGAGATCTTCGTGATGTCGTCCACGTTCTGCTGCTTGCCCGCGTTGTTCACGAGGATGTCGAGGCCACCGAGCTGCTCGACGGCGTCGGCGACGAGCTGCTCGCAGAACGCGAGGGACGTGATGTCGCCGGGGAGCGCGACCGCCTTGCGGCCGGCGTCCTCCTGTTCCTCCGGGAGGTACGAGATCGCGACGTCCGCACCCTCACGGGCGTAGGCGATGGCGACGGCGGCCCCGATGCCGGAGTCGCCACCGGTGACGAGCGCCTTGCGCCCCTGGAGTCGGCCGGAGCCGCGGTAGGTGTCCTCGCCGTGGTCGGCCGGGACGTTCTTCGCCATCTCGGCGTCGGTGCCCGCGCCTTCGAGGTACTGCTCGTCGGGCTTCTTGTCGGCGTACATCTTCGTCGGGTCCTGCATGCTGTACTGGTCGATCTGCTGGTCCGTCATGTCCCCGACGCTACGCAGGCGGTCGCCTCGTCCCGTCCAGGCACCTGTCCCCCGGTGCGCGCCGTGGACCGGCGGACACCCTCGGACGGAAGGTCACGGTCCGGTCACCGCCCGGCTGCGATTCGGTAACACCCGTCGCCCAGCTCGGCTCGACGTCGTACCGTCGAGTGATGACCTTCCGGACCGTGCTGGCGTTGAGCGCCGCCGTGCTCGCCTTCTCGGCCGGCACGGTCGTCGCCGACGGCGTCGGCGGTCCCGGTGCGCTGCCGGCCTCGGCGGCGGAGGTCTCGTCGGAGCCCAGCCAGCACGAGGACCCCGCCCGGGTGCCCACCGCGAAGCTCAAGCGGGTCGACTCGATCGAGCTCGACGCCGAGTCCCTGGTGTTCCGTCGCGGCGGGAAGACCGTCGTGGAGTCCTCCATGCGCGACTCCCGCACGACCGTGAGCCTGCTCAACCGCCTCCTCGGCACCCCGTCCCGGACGCAGACGGCGGAGGGCGACGGGGGCGCGTGCTTCCCGTCGGGCACCACCTACACCTGGGGCGGCGCCATCCGCGTCGCGGCCCTGAGCACGCCGGCGCCGGCGGGCAACGCGGTCGAGATCCGCGTGCTCCGCGACGCCGTGGACTCCCGCTTCGGCGACGACGTCGAGCTGACGGGTCCCGACGGCGTCCAGGTCGGCGACGACATCCACCGCGCGATCACGGACGCCCCGAAGTCCCAGCGGGTGTCCCTCGGGTCCGACGACACCGAGGCGTGGCAGCTCCTCCTCGAGCCGGGGTGGGCGTCGGACGGGGACGACGATGCGTCGTCGCAGGACTCGGGCACGAACGGCGTCTCGGCGCTGACGGACGACACCACGGTGACGGTGCTCGGCTCCCCGATGCCGGTGCACTCCCAGCGCAGCTGCTGACCCGAACCCGCCCAGCGGCGTGTCAGACCCGCAGCGTGGCGACGACGGGGAAGTGGTCGCTGGCGAACCACGTCTCGGGCCCGTCGTGGTCGATCACGACGCGGTCCACGCCCGCGATCCCCCGCGTCAGCACCCAGTCGATGCGCTCCCCGGACGCGACGGGCGGCTCCCAGTCGTTGAACGTGGCCGTGCGGTCCGACGGGTCCCCGCCCGCGAGCCAGGCGTCGCGGTAGCCGGCCGCCGCGAAGACCGACGACGCCGCACCCGCTCCGGCGGCCTCGTTGCAGTCGCCCGCGACGACGACCGGCCCGTCGGTGCCGCTGAGGCGCTCGACGATGAGCGACGCGCTCTTCGCCCGCACCTCGTCGCCGTGCGGCCCGGGCTCGTGGTCGAGGTGGGTGGTCAGGAGCGTGAACGCCTCACCCTCGGCGTCCAGGAAGCGAGCGTGGTTCGCGACCCGTGGGAAGAGGCTCGCCCACGTGTTCGAGACGGGTTCGTCGGGGGTGTCGGACAGCCAGAACGTCCCCTCGTCGACGGGCCGGAGTCGGCTTCGGCGGAAGAACACCGCCGCGTGCTCCCCGGCGGTGCCGCCCTCGCGTCCCTGTCCGACGTCCCCGTGGTCGGGCAGCCCCGCCCGGAGGTCGTCCATCTGGTGCGCGAAGGCCTCCTGCACGCACAGCAGGTCGGGGTCGTGGCGGCGGATCACCTCGAGGAGGACCGGGAGCCGGGCCGGCCAGTCGTGCGCCGGGTCCGGGTTCTTGACGTTGTAGGTCATCAGGGTGATCGGACGCGCTGCGTGGCTCACCCCACGAACCTACCGACGCCGTCCGTCAGGGGACCATGACCCGCCGCAGCGCCCGGACCCCGTCACGGGCCCGGGTCTTCGCCGTGCCGACCGGCACCGCGAGCACGGCCGCGAGCTCGGGTCCGGTCAGGCCGACGAGGTGCCGGAGGACGACCGCGTCGCGCTGTCGCTGCGGGAGCGCCCGCACGGCACGGTGCAGGGCCGCGCGATCGAGCACGCTCTCGGCCCGGTCGGTGCCGTCGTGGTCGACGGGCTCGAGGTCGCGGGCGCCGATCCGGAGGTCCCGGTCCCGGTCCGCGCGGTGCTTGCGGAGTCGGTCGATCGCGCGGCGTTGCGCGATCGTCCTGATCCACGCGATCGCGGAGTGCGCGGGGTCGAACCGGTCGGCGATCTGCCAGATCTCGAGGAAGACGTCCTGCACGACCTCCTCGGCCTGCCAGGGGTCGGCCAGGTGGAGGCGGACGTACCGCTCGACCAGGGTCCGGAAGCGCGCGTGCAGCAGGTCGAACGCTCGGTGGTCACCCGCGGCGACGGAGAGCAGCAGCGCACGTTCCTCGTCGCGCCGAGCCAGCAGTGCTTCGTCCATGCCCTGGATTGCACCGCGAGGAGAATGTACTTGCAAGTACACTCTGGGCATGCGCACGCCCCGCACGACCGCGAAGGGCCTGGCGACCCGCACCCGGATCGTCGAGACGGCCGCCGACCTGATGCTCACGAGGGGCATCGCCGGGACCACGCTCGACGACATCGGGGCGGCCGCGCGGGTCGGACGGTCGCAGATGTACCACTACTTCACGGGCAAGGCCGATCTCGTCCGCGACGTCGTCCGGCAGCAGACCGAGGCGATCATCGCGCACCAGGGACCGGACTACGAGGACCTCACCTCGTGGGACGCCTGGCAGCGGTGGCGGGACCACATGGTCGCCGACTCCGCTGCGGGCGGCTGCGTCGGTGGCTGTCCGCTCGGCTCCTTGGGCACCGAGCTCGCCGAGCGCGACGTGGACGCCCGGGACCTCGTCGCAGCCGGCTTCGCCCGGTGGGAGCTCGGGTTCCGGAACGGCCTCTCGGCCATGCAGGAGCGGGGTCTGCTCCGTCCGGACGCCGATCCGGCAGCACTGGCCACCGCCGTGCTGGTCGCACTGCAGGGTGGGCTGCTGCTGGCCCAGGTGCAACGCGACGTCCGACCGCTCGCGATCGGATTGGACACCGCGATCGCCACGATCCGTCGGCACGGGACCGACACGATCGTCAGTTGATGCAGACGCCTTCCTTGCCGTAGCTCTTCACGTCGGTGGACGTCGGCTTCGGCTCGGACGAGGCGGACCCCGACGGCTTCGCCTCCGCACCGGCCGAGGCATCGGATCCGGCCGCCGGCGTGGATGCGGCGGAACCGGGAGCGGCCGGGGCGGTGACGGTCTTGCCGTCGGACCCGAGCACGAGCGTCACGCCGGTGACGGCGGTGGTCTGCACCGGCACGGCGCCGGGGACGACGGCGGCGACGGCCTTGGCCTGCGCCTCCTGCCCGGCGGGGTACTGGACCTGGGTCGTCTTCGTGGTCTCCGACGAACCGGGGGCGCCGACCTGGAAGCCACGCGCGGTCAGGTTCGTGCTCGCGGCGCCCGCGGCACCGGTGACACCGCTCCCGTTCAGCACGGTGACGGTCGTGGCGGCCGGCTGGGCGGCCGTCGCCTTCGTGTAGGACTCCGGTTCGCCGACCAGCCCCTGCACGAACGCCGGGAGGCCGACCGTGTCGACCTGGACGATCGACAGCGGCGCGCCGTTCACGGTGATGGTCGGGGTGCCGAGCGTGGGGATGGTGGCCGACTGGATGTTGCCGGGACGGAGGTTCCGCATCTGCGACGCCAGGTTGATGAGGTCGGTGTCCGTCTGGATCGAGCCACCGACCGCGCCGAGGATGTTGCCCATCTTCACCGGGTTGAGCAGCGTGCCGGCCGACAGGACCTTGCGGGCCTCCTGCGACAGGAAGTACTGCTGCCGGACGTTGCGGTCGAGGTCGCCGTTCGGCAGCCCGTGGCGCTGGCGGACGAACGACAGCGCCTGCTTGGCGTCGAGCGTGGACTTGCCCGCCGGCAGGTCGACGCCGGAGTACGGGTCGTTCACGGCCTGGTTGAGGCAGACGTCGACCGGACCGAGCTCCTTGACGACCTGGTAGAAGCCGAGCAGTGAGACGCGGACGTAGTGGTCGATCGTCAGCCCGCTGAGGTTCTGGATGGTCTGGATGAGGAGCTTCGCACCACCGGTGTCGCCCCCGCCGTTCAGGGTGCCGAAGTAGAAGGCGCTGTTGAGCTTGCCCTTGCCGACCCCCGGGATGTCGACGTAGGAGTCGCGCGGGAACGAGATCATCGTGGCCTGGGTGCCGTCCGCGTTGATGTGCAGGACGATCATCGTGTCGGTGTTCGTGGCACCGCCGTCCGAGGTCGTGCTGAGCTCCGCCATCTGCTCCGGCGTCGCGTTGTCCGGTCGGTGGTCGTCCCCGACGAGCAGGATGTTCTGCGCCTGGCCGTCGACGTCGTCCTTGCCGTTCGACTTCGCGCCTGAGATCGCGTCGATCTTCGTGATGCCGTTCGAGAGGCGCCCGTAGGCGTACGCGGCGTAGCCGCCGCTGAGCAGGATCGCCATCGTGAGCACGCCCGCGATGGCGGGGAAGACCACCCCGGCGCGTCGCTTCTGGCGGCCGTGGCGCGGCGGCACGAAGCCGCGGCGGGCGCGGCGCGTCGTCTCCTCGGGTTCGATGCTCACCCCGAAACCATAACGGCATGGTGTGCGGTGGACATGAAACGGCCCTGACAGGTCGCCTCGATTCCCCTGGCCGCAGGAGCCTGGTCACGCCTCCGGCGTGAGCCGTCGCTTGTTCGTCTCGCGTGCGCGCAGCACGGTCACGCCGGTGATGGCGGCCGCCGCCATCACGTAGAAGGCGGGCGCGAAGGTGTTGCCCGTCGCGGTGATGAGCCAGGTCGCGAAGTACGGGGTGATCCCGCCGAACAGGGCGACGCTGACGTTGTAGGCGATGCCCATCGAGCCGTAGCGGATGGCGGTCGGGAAGAGTTCCGCCATCGCCGCGCTCACGGCGCCGTCGAACGCCGCCATGAAGAGTCCGAGCAGCACCATCGCCCCGGCGGCCGCCCAGAAGTTGTCCGCGTTCATGAGCATCAGGGTGGGGTAGGTGAGCACCAGGAACCCCCCGCAGCCGGCGAGCATGACGGGCTTCCGACCGACCTTGTCCGACAGCAGCCCGAAGAACGGGACGAGGCCGGCGATCACGATGAAGCCGATGACCACCACCCCGTAGGACACGAGCGGCGAGTACCCGAGGTCGGCCTGCAGGTAGGACGGCATGAAGGTCTGCAGGATCCAGTGGCCGACGGCCTTGAGGACGACGAACCCGACGCAGAACAGCAGCGCCTTCCACCCGGTGCGGAGCGAGCGGCGCAGGGGGTTCGCGGCGACCTCGCCCTTCGCCTTGAGCGCTCGGAACTCCGGGGTGTCCTCGAGCTTCGTCCGGAGGTAGAGGCCGACGAGCCCCAGCGGCACCGCGATGAGGAAGAGGACGCGCCAGCCCCACGACTCGAGCGCCCCGTCACCGGCGATCGCGGTGAAGAGGAAGACCAGGCCGCCACCGACGATGAAGGCCGCGAACCCGAACACGTCGATGAAGCTCGTGACGAACCCGCGTCGGTCGGACGGGGCGAACTCGGCGAGGAGCGTCGTCGCCCCCGCTCCCTCGCCGCCGGCGGCGAAGCCCTGGACCAGGCGGACCACCACGAGGAGGATCGGCGCGAGCAACCCGACGCTCTGGTAGGTCGGCAGGATCCCCATCACGGCGGTCGCGCCGCTCGTGATGAGGATGACCGTCGCGAGCGTGGTCTTCCGGCCGACGCGGTCGCCGAGCGAGCCCCAGAACAGGCCACCGAGCGGGCGCATCACGAACCCGGCGCCGAACACCGCGAAGGCGGAGAGCAGCGCCACCTGGGGGTCGCCCTGCTTGAAGAAGTACAGCGAGATGACCGTCGCGAGCGTGCCGTAGAGGCCGAAGTCGAACCACTCGACGAAGTGCCCGACGCCGGCGGCGACGATCACCTTCCGCATGCTCTGGCGGCGGGCATCGTCGCCCAGTGCCGCCCGGACGTCGGGGCTGGTGGCGGCGTCGGCGCTGGCGCGCGTTCGGGTTCCGTCGCTCATGGGGAGACCTCACACTTCGTTGTCGAGAGTTGGTTGACGATAGCACTCGTCGGGCACACATTGCCACACAGTGGGAAAGCAGGGCCATCAAGTGATACCGTCGAGGCCATGCAGTCCCGTGAACACCACCACGACGTCGTGGTCGTCGGCGGCGGTCTGGCCGGTGTGAGCGCCGCGGTCGCGGCCGCCCGGCTCGGCTCCAGCGTCGCCCTCGTGACCAACCGACCGGTCCTCGGCGGCAACTCCTCGAGCGAGATCCGGGTGTGGGTCGTCGGTGCCACCGCCCACGGCAAGCAGCGGTTCGCCCGGGAGACCGGGATCATGGGCGAGCTCTTCCTCGAGAACCAGTACCGGAACCCGCAGGGCAACGCGATCTACTGGGACCAGGTGGTGCTCGACCTCGTCCGCGCCGAACCGAACGTGCACCTGCACCTCAACACCGACGTCCGGACCGTCACCACGGACGGCGACCGGATCGCCTCCGTCACCGGCTGGACCATGGGGTCCGAGATCGAGACGACCTTCACCGCGCCGGTGTTCCTCGACTGCACGGGCGACGGGCTCGTCGGGGCACTGGCCGGGGCGTCGTACCGGATCGGTCGCGAGGGCCGCGACGAGTACGGCGAGGAGTGGGCACCGGAGCACGCCGACGACGAACTCCTCGGCAGCTCGATCTTCTTCTCCACGCACGACACCGGCCGACCGGAGCGCTTCGTCCCACCGTCGATCGCCAAGGACCTCTCGACGACGCCGATCCTGGCGAACCGGGCGATCAGGACCGGGGACAACGGCTGCAACTACTGGTGGATCGAGTGGGGCGGCGAGCTCGACACCGTCGCCGAGAACGAGCGCATCCGCGACGAGCTCTGGGGCGTGGTCTACGGCATCTGGGACCACATCAAGAACTCCGGCGCGTTCGACGCGGACACCCTCACGCTGGACTGGGTCGGTGCGATCCCGGGCAAGCGCGAGTACCGCCGGTTCGTCGGCGACCACACCCTGACCCAGCAGGACCTGGTGTCGCAGCGGACGTTCCCCGATGCGGTGGCGTTCGGCGGCTGGTCGATCGACCTGCACCCCGTCGAGGGCGTGTACGCCGAGACCGCCGGGGCGCAGCAGCGGTACACCGACGGCACGTACGACATCCCGTTCCGTTCCCTCTACTCCGCCGACGTGGCGAACCTGCTCGTCGCCGGACGGAACATCTCCGCGTCGCACGTGGCGTTCGGCTCGACCCGGGTGATGGCCACCTGCGCCGCCCAGGGCCAGGCCGCGGGGACCGCGGCGCACCTCGCCGCCCGTCACGGCCTGACGCCCCGGGAGCTCGGCACCGACCACATCGCGATGCTCCAGCAGACCCTGCTCCGCGAGGACGCCCCACTCGTCGGGGTCCGCGCCGACGACGGTGCCGACCTCGCCCGGCGTGCGGTGATCAGCGCGAGCAGCGAGCTCACGTCGATCGACACGACGCCGTGGGCGACGACGGACACGTTCGCGCTCGACCGGGACGTCGCCATCGTCGTGCCCGTCGACCCGACCCTGGGGTCCTTCACGCTCCGCACGATCGCGGACGACGACGCCCCCGCTGTGCTCACCGTCGAGCTCTGGACCACCGGGAAGCCGCAGAACTACGCCCCGATCGTGCACGTCTCGACGCACACCGCCACCGTCACGCCCGGAGCCGGCGAGGCGGTGGTCGACCTCGCCTTCCACCCCGACGAGCCGTGCAACGCCGTCGTCGTCGTCCGCCGTGCGCCCGGCGTGCGCCTCGTGCTGACCGACGGGCACCCCTACGGCGTCCTCGCACTCCGGGCCCGGACGGCCGACGACGAGCGGTTCGACGACCACATCCCGGAGGAGGGCGACCAGCCGGTCACGGACTGGGAGGCGCGGGCTCTGCGCGGACGCTCCTTCGCGTTCACCGCAGCCGGCGGCTCGGACGCGTGGCGCGCCTCCCGGGTCACCGACGGCTACCAACGCCCCTTCGGCGGACCGCACCTGTGGTCCTCGGAACCCGGCGACGGCACCGCGACCCTCCTGCTCGACTGGGCCGAGCCCGTCGACGTCCACCAGGTGCGACTCGTCTGGAACGACGACGTCGACGCCGACCTCATCAACCTGCACCACCACCGCACCCCGTGGGACGCCGTTCCCACGCTCGCCCGCGACTACCGGATCGAGGCGTGCGTGGACGGGGCGTGGCAGGTCCTCCACGAGGAGACCGGCAACCGGCACCGCCACCGCGTGCACGACGTCACCCCGACACGGACCACCTCGGTCCGCATCGTGGTCACGGCGACGAACGGGTCGCCGTTCGTCACGGCGAGCGCCGTGAAGGTCTACTGATCGCCGGCGCGGCGGGCCACAATGGGCGGATGGCCACCACCCCTCCGAACCAGAGCATCGAGCGCGCCGCCGCTGTCCTCGGCGCGCTCGGCGCCGCCGACGGGGCGGTGCGCGCCTCGGACATCGCACGGGCGATCGGCCTCGGGACCTCCACCACCGGGCGGCTGCTCGCGACGCTCGAGTCGCTCGAGTACGTGCGACGCGACCCCGAGACGCAGGGGTACTCGGTCGGCCGCGCCGTGCTCGAGCTCGCCAGCCAGGGACTCAACCACAACCCGGTGCACCGGGAGTCGCGCGCGGCGGCGCAGGAGCTCGCCCACCGGATCGGCCTCACCGCAAACGTCGGCGTGCAGGACGGCGCATCGTGCATCTACCTCTGCCACTTCGAGGGGGCCCTCGCCCCGAAGTCGCACACGATGATCGGGATGCGGCAGCCGATGCACGCGTCGGCCCTCGGCAAGGCGCTCATGCTCGACCTGTCGCAGGCCGACCGTCAGGCGTTGCTCGGCGACCACCTGGCGCGCTACACCGACCACACCATCACGTCGCACGACGAACTGACGGACGACCTCGTCGCCTCCGCCCGGCGGGGGTGGTGCGTGGAGAACCAGGAGCTCGCACTCGGCCGGTTCTGCATCGCGGCGCCGATCCGGAACGCGTCGGGGCGGATCGCGGCGGCGCTGTCGATCTCCGGTCGGGTGACACAGCTGCGGGACCGGGACACGGCGTCGCTGGCGGAGGACCTCATCGAGGTCGCCGACCGCATCAGCGTCGGGCTCGGCATGATCAGCGCGGTCGCGCACTGACGGCGAGCCGGGTCGGCCTGGAGGCCCGTGGCGGGGCCGCCACGTGCCTCCAGGCCGGCTGGTGGTCGCGCTAGGAGCGCGACGGGAGCAGGTGGAGCGCCTCCATGGCGAGCTCGGCCGCGATCGGGTCCTTCGCGAGCACCGCGTCCTTGAGCTTCGCGAGCTCCGGCAGGACGACGTCGGCCGGGATGAGCTCGGCGAGCTCCGGTACGCGGAGCTTGAACGCGAGCCCGTCGGTCGTCGACTTGCAGAGCTGCTCGAGCGAGGGGTTCCCGCAGTGGTCCGCCCACATCGCGTAGATCTCCGCACCGTGCTGGGCGACCTGGCCCTGCTGCTGCTGCTCGACCTGCGCCGTGACGTCGTCGAGCATCTTCACGACCTTCTTGCGCTGCGCGTCGGTGAAGCGCGGGGTGGCCAGCCGGACGACCCCGCCGTAGATCACGCCGAGCGTGCGGTAGGCGTCGAGCAGTTCGTCCTTCGTCGGGGCGGCGACCCGGATGTACCGGTTCGGTGCCATCTCGATGAGACCCGCGCGGGCGAGCTCGGCGAGGGCCTCACGGATCGGGGTCCGGGAGACCCCGAGCCAGGCGATGAGGTCCTCGTCGTTGAGGCGCTCGCCCGGCTCGAGGGTGCCGTCCATGATCGCGTCGCGGATCTTGTCCTGCACGGTGTCACGGAGCAGCTTCCGCTCGGCGGCGGGCTGCGTCGAAGGAACTGGCATGCGACCAGCGTGTCACACGTGCCGGTCGGCCCGCGACAGGCGCGACGGCCACCACGCGCGGCGCCCGAGGTCGTACGCCAGCGCCGGGACGAGCAGCGACCGGACCACGATCGTGTCGAGCAGGACGCCGAACGCCACCACGAACGCGATCTGCACGAGGAACAGGATCGGGATCACGCCGAGCGCCGCGAAGGTCGCCGCCAGCACCACGCCCGCCGAGGTGATCACCCCGCCCGTCACCCCGAGCCCGCGGAGCACGCCCTCGCGCGGGCCGTGTCGGAGCGCCTCCTCGCGGACGCGGGTCATCAGGAAGATGTTGTAGTCCACCCCGAGCGCCACCAGGAACACGAACGAGTACAGCGGCACCGACGGGTCGGCTCCGGGGAAGTGGAACACGTGGTCGAAGACGAGGGCACCGACCCCGAGTGCCGCCGCGAAGGAGACGATCACGCTGCCGATCAGGACCAGCGGCGCCACGACGCTCCGGAGCAGCAGCATCAGGATCAGCAGGATGACGACGAGCACCACGGGGATGATCACGCTGCGGTCACGGATGCCGGCGTCGTTCGTGTCCACCGCGGTCGCGGTCACCCCGCCCACGATGGCGGTCGGGTCGATCCGCTCCACCGCCGTCCGGAGGTCGCGCACGGTCTGCTCGGCCGCGTCGGAGTCGGCCGGGTCGGACAGGGTGGCCTCGAGCAGGACGTCGCCGTGGGACACGGTCGGCGTCGCGCCGCCGGTGCGGTCCGTCCCCAGCGGGACCGTGCCCGAGGGGGAGTCCTTCGCCGCGGCGACCACGCTGTCCACGCCGTCCACCGCGGTGACGGCGTCGGCCAACTCCTGCGTCTTCGCCGCCGATCCGATGACCTGTGCCGGGCTGCCCGAGCCACCCGGGAAGTGGTCGGCGAGCACGTCCTGGCCGTCGCGGGCCTGCGAACTCCCGATGACGAGGTCGCTCTGCGGGACGCCGTCGGCCTCGAGCCCGGCGAGACCGGTGCCCATCGCGAGCAGCGCCACCGTGCAGACGATCCAGACCACCCGGGAGCGCCGCGCCACCAGCCGGCCCACGCGTGCCCAGAGCCCGCGGGCGTCCGGCCCGGTCAGGACGGGGTGGGCGCTGCCGAACGTCGGGCGCAGCGGCCAGAACGCCGCCCGGCGGAAGGCCAGGAGCAGCGCGGGCAGCAGGGTGAGCGCGGCGAGCAGGCTGAACGCGATGCCGATCGCCGCGACGGGGCCGAGCGCCTTGTTCGAGTTGAGGTCGGACAGCAGCAGGCAGAGGACGCCGACGATGACGGTCCCGCCGGACGCGAGGATGGGCTCGAGGCTCCCCCGCAGCGCGGCCCTGGTCGCCTCCCAGCCCGTCCGGTGGTCGCGCAGCGCCTCGCGGAACCGCGCCGTGTAGAGGAGCGCGTAGTCCGTCGCGGCACCGATGACGAGGATCGAGAGGATCCCCTGCACCTGCCCGTTCACCGTGACGATCCCCGCCTTCGCCAGCCACCACACGACGAGGATCGACGCGCACAGGGCGAACGTCGCGGTACCGAGCACCAGGATCGGCAGCAGCGGTGAGCGGTAGACGATGATGAGGATCACGAAGACCGCGGCGAGCGCCACCCCGAGGAGCAGCCCGTCGATGCCGGCGAACGCGTCGGTCAGGTCGGCGGTGAACCCGGCCGGACCGGTGACGGAGCCGTGGACGCCGTCGGGGAGGGCGCGGTCGACGTCGGTCCGGATCGCCGTGACCGCATCCCCGGTGTCGGCGGCCTTCGTCAACGTGGCGACGATCTCGACGGCGTCCCCGTCCTTGCTCGGGATCGCCGGGCTGACCCCCTGGACGTCGTCGCGGGCGGCGAGGTCGGTGGCGAGCGTGCTCGCTGCCTCGCGGTCCGACGCCGTCAGCCCGCCGTCGCGCTCCAGCACGACGATGGCCGGCGCTCCGGACGCCTGCCGGAACTCCGACGAGCGTTCCTGCACCTTGGTGGCGTCGGCCGAGGCCGGCAGGAAGGAGGTCTGGTCGTTCGTCGAGACCTCGGAGATCTTGCCGAAGAACGGACCGCCGACGGAGGCGATCGCGAGCCAGGCCACGATGACGAGCGCGGGGAGGACGATGCGGAGGAAGCGGGGCACGCCGGTGAGCGTACTCCGATCATCAGCATGCTGATTACTCGGTCGGTTGCACCACGCCCGCCCGTAGACTCCGGTCATGCACGAAGCCCCGGACGGTTGGCCACTCGGACGCCTGCTGTCCGCTGCCGCACGGGCCGTCGAGCGGGACTGGGACGAGCGACTCCGGGCGATCGGTCTCCCGCACGCCGCGCTCATCGCGATCGACATCCTGATCCGGACGGGTCCCACGGGGGCCGACACCCTCGCCCGCACCGCTCGGGTCCAACCGCAGACCATGTCGCGGACGCTCGAGCGGATGGAACGGGACGGGCTCGTCGAACGCTCCCCGCACCCGGCCGACCGACGACGGCGCATCGTCACGGTGACGGACCGCGGCCGCGAGGCCTGGGAGACGGCACGGCACATCGAGCGGGAGGTCCTGCCCGACGACCCGGCCCTCCGGAGCGCCCTCGCCGCGTTGCTCGAGCGCGACGCCGACCCCGCATCGCAGTCTGGCGTCTGACATATCACATGCGGTAGACTCGTCGTGTCGGTATCAGGACCGACCCGACAGCAGGAGTCCCGATGTCCGAGCGCCGCGCCGCCCGCCGATCCGCCGAAGCCACGACCGCCGCAGCAGCCGCGGCGCCACGGAGACGCCGCCGCCCGTTCCTCGTGAGCCTCGTCGCGACCCTCGGCACGCTCGTCGGGATCGCCGCCGTGCTCGCCGTCGTCGTCAGCGTCTTCGTCGGCTGCCTGGCCCGGAGCTACGACGCCGGGCGGGACGTCATCGCCGACCCCTTCCCGACCGGGGACCGGCCCGCCGCCTCGGACGGGGCGCAGAACGTCCTGCTCATCGGCTCGGACTCCCGCTCGAACCTCGACCCGGACGGCGACCACGCCGCCGGCGGGCGCTCCGACACCCTGATGCTCGTGCACGTGCCGGCCGACCGGAAGACCGTGTACCTCATGTCGATCATGCGCGACTCGTGGGTGCCCGTCCCCGGCCACGGCTCGGCGAAGATCAACGCGGCCTACTCGTGGGGTGGTGTCCCGCTCACGGTGCAGACCGTCGAACAGCTGCTCGACGTCCGGATCGACCACGTCGCCGAGATCGACTTCGCCGGGTTCGCGGGCATGACGGATGCCCTCGGTGGGGTCACCGTGCGGTCCCCGAAGGCGTTCGACGCACGCGGGCACTCCTACGTGGCCGGGACGAACCACCTCGACGGCGACGCCGCGCTGGCGTTCGTCCGCGAGCGATCCTCCTTCGCCGATGCCGACCACACCCGCGTCCGGAACCAGCAGGCGTTCGTGCGCGGCATCGTCGACGGGCTCCTGTCGACGGGCACGATCACGAACCCGGGCCGCGTCCAGGACTTCGTGACCGCCACGAGCGAGTACCTGTCCGTCGACGAGGGCCTGACCTTCCCGACACTGGTCGGCCTCGGCTGGTCCCTGCGCGACGTCCGCTCGTCCGACCTCACCACCTTCACGATGCCCACCGGCGGGAGCGGGACCTCCCCGGACGGCCAGTCCATCGTGAACGTGAACACCCTCGCGGTGCAGTCGCTGTCCCGGGCGCTCCGGTCCGACGGCATGCCGGAGTGGCTCCGCGACAACCCGCAGTAGCCGCCCACCGCGCAGCAGGACGCCCCGTGACCATCGGTCACGGGGCGTCCTGTCGTCGGATCGACGGAGCGATCAGGCGGCAGCGATCAGGCGGGGAGCTGGAGCTCCTGGCCGGCGTAGATCAGGTTCGCGTCGTCGATCGTCGACGTGTTCGCGGCCCAGAGCTTCGTCCAGCCGCCGTCGATCTTGAGCTTCGTCGCGATGCTGTCGAGCGTGTCACCCGAGGCGATCGTGTAGGTCTTGCCGCTCGTCTTCACGGGCGCGGGCTTGGCCGGTGCGGCCGGCTTCGGCGCGGCCTGCGTGGTGCTCGGCGCGGCCTGCGTCGTGCTCGGCGCGACCGACCGCGGCGCCTGCTGCTGCGGAGCCGCCTGCTGCTGCGGTGCGGCGGGTGCCGGTGCGGCGGCCTGCGGCGCGGCTCCGGTCGTGCCGCTCAGTCCGAGCTTCGCGGAGCAGGCCGGCCACGCGCCCCACCCCTGCGAGGCGAGGACGCGCTCGGCCACGGCGATCTGCGTCGCGCGGCTCGCGGCGGCCGGGCTGCCGGTGCCGCCGTGCGCCTGCCACGTGCTCTGGCTGAACTGCAGGCCGCCGGAGTAGCCGTTGCCGGTGTTGATCGCCCAGTTGCCGCCGGACTCGCACTGCGCGAGTGCGTCCCAGGTCGAGCCGGAGGCTGCGTTCGCGGGGGCTGCCGCGAGGCCGACGCCGGTCGCGGCGATGCCGGCGAACGCGAGGCCGCCGACGATGGTGCGGGTACGGGAAAGCTTCTTCATGGTTGCTGCTCCACCGGGACCACGGATCGCGCGCCGTCGCCGGCAGGTCGTGATCGCCACTGCCCGTCCCGACCGATCGCGGTCACGTTGTGGGGTGCGCTCCCGGGGGCAGTGGTCTCGTGCCGGGGGCGCCTCGGTCGGCCACCATAGGAAAGTCTTGACTGTTATCAAACCGAGACAAACGGTTCTACCCATCAATGCTATGTACCCCGGCTGCGTTCCTGTACGCGACGATCGCCGTGGGCATGGTGATCGCGTCGTACCCGGGTACGGCACCTTGGCAATTCCCTGGCAATGACGGCCTGGAGGCACGTGACGGCCGCGATGCGCGCCTCCCGTCCGTCCCGGGTCAGGTCCGCGACAGGAGCGTGACGGCTTCCAGGTGCCCCGTCTGCGGGAACATGTCGAGCACCCGCGCCCGCCGCAGGCGGAGCGACGGCATGCGCGCGAGGTCCTTCGCGAGCGTGACCGGGTTGCAGCTCGAGTAGACGACGTGTTCCACGTCCGACTCCTCGAGCCAGGTCGACAGCGCCTCGCCGATCCCCCGACGCGGCGGGTTCACCACGACGAGCTCCGGGACGGCACCGGGGCGCGCGCGGAGGGCGTGCTCGGTCGCGTCGTCGGCAGCGAACCGGACGTCCGCGAGCCCGGCGTCGCGGGCGGACTGCTTCGCCGAACGGATCGCCTCCCGACTCGTCTCGATCCCGGTCACCGCACGACCCGGACGGGCCGCGTGCAGGGCGAACCCGCCGACGCCGCAGTAGAGGTCCCACATCGAGGCGGGCGACACCTCGTCGATCCACGCCGAGGCCTGTGCGTACAGCTGCGTCGCGACGTGGGTGTTCGTCTGGAAGAAGCTCTGCGGACGGAGGTGCATCGTCACGGCGCCGAGCCGCATCGGCAGGGTCTCCTGCTCGGTCAGGACGATCTCGCGGTCGCCCTCGGTCACGGCCTTGTGCTCGGGCAGCAGGTTCACGGTGACGACGAGCGCGTTCGGCAGCGCGGTCCGCAATGCATCCAGGTGCTGCCGGAGCCGGGCCGCCTGTCCCTCGGAGCGCAGGACGAAGCGGATCATGAGCTCCCCCGCCGGCGACTCCGTGACCAGGACGAACTTCAGCTCGCCCCGGCGCGCTGCGACGTCGTACGGGATGAGGCCGGCCGCCGCGATGAAGTCGGCGAGGACCGGGAGCGCGTGCTGGATGCCCGGGGTGCAGATGCCGCAGTGCCGGAGGTCCACCCCGCGCTGCCGGTGGTCCAGGATGCCGACCGTCGGGCGCTGCACCGTGCCGCCGACGACCATCTTCGCCTTGTTGCGGTACGCCGACTCGGGGCTGGTGATCGCCGGCAGCCACGCGACCGGCGCGCCCGTCGCGTCGAGTGCGGCGTCGCTCGCTGCGCGGAGGAGTTCGCGTGTCCGGAGTTCCTTGTCGAGGACCTGCTCGGCGTAGGGCTGCCCCATGAGCGTGCACGAACGGCACACCCCGCGGTCGAAGTAGTCGCACTGCATGGCCGGGTCAGGATACGGCAGCGGCGCCCACCGGTGTCAGGCGGCCGCGGTTCCCAGCCACTCCGCCCAGGCCGCCCGACACCGTCGATCCGCATCGGCGGCGAGCGCGAGGACGTCGTCGGGTTCCGCCGACGCCGCAGCGTCGATCGCTGCACACCACGAGGCCACCGACGCCCCACCGAGGTAGCGGGCGTCCGGGTACAGGTCGGCCATGCTGGACTCGGCCGGACCGACCGCCGGCGTCCCGAGTTCGAGCGACCGGATCGCGATCCCGGACTGGAAGAACCGCGTGTACGGCACGATGACGACGTCGGCCGTGGCGATCAGGTGGTCCAGTCGCCCCTCGCTGACGAACTCGTCCGTGACCGCCCAGCCGTCGATCGGCGGCCATCGACGACCGACGACCTCGAGGCTGTGCGTGCCCCGGAAGCGGAGCCCGACCCCGACGAGCAGGTCGAGGTCGCGATCGGGCTTGTACTGCCCGAGCACCCGGACGACCGGACGACCGGCGTCGGTGCGGCTCCGGGCGCTCGCACCGCGGGGGACGATCGGGTGCGGCAGGAGCACGGGGACGAGGCCCGGGCACGCTTCGACGAGCACGTCCACCGCGGTGCGGCTGTGCGCCAGGACCTCGACGAGCCGCCCTCGGTTCCCGATCCACCGGGAGAGCCGCCCGTACCCGCGGGCGCGCACGAGCGGTCGTGGGTCGTGCACGACCAGTGCCGACCTGACGCGCGGGCCGAACAGCACGTGGAGGAGCAGGCGGTCCAGGTGCCCCACGACCGGCCACGTGACGACCACGCGAGCGCCGCTCCGACGAGCGAGTCGCCGCGCCGCCCACAGCGCGCGGACGTACCGGCGGACCCAGCCGATCCCGCCGCCGCCGACGACGCTCGGCTCGGGCACGTGCTCGACCGACACCCGTGCGCCCGCTGCGGCGATCGACGCAGCCAGCCCCGTGGTGTAGTGCTGCAGCGCGCCGCCCAGCGGGTTGACGATGATCACCGGTGCGGAGCCGGTACCCAGGGGGCTCACGCGGCGGCCCGTCCGTGCGGTGTCGAGCGCTCGACTCCCGCGGCGTCCGCGAGGACCCGCTCGTACTCGCCGCAGACGCCCTCCCACGTGTAGGCGGTGCGGGCGCGGGCGACCACCTGCCGACGGAGCCGCGCCTGCTCCGCCGGGTCCGCGAGCAGCGCGAGGACCGCGTCCGCGATGCCGTCCGGGTCGGGCTGCACGAAGCGCGTTGCGGTCCCGGTGAGCACCTCGCGGTTGTAGACGGTGTCCCTGGCGACCGTCGGGGCACCGCAGTGCATGGCCTGCACCAGCGCCGGGTTCGTCCCGCCGACACTGTGGCCGTGGAAGTAGGCGCCGGCGTGCTGCCAGAGGGCGAAGAGCCGCGCGTCGTCGGACAGGTGCCCGAGCCAGTGCACGTCCGGGTTGGACGCTGCGAGGTCGCGTGCACGGTCGTCGAGCGCACCGCCGTACCCGGTGGACCCCACGATGACCACCGGATGGTGCTCGGCGATCCGCTCCGCCGCGACGAGGAACTCGGGGACGGTGTTCTCCGGCACGAAGCGGGCGACCACCAGCGCGAAGGCCGTGCCCGCCAGGTGAGCGTCCTCGGCGTGCAGCGGCGGGTCGCCGGCCGCGGTGCCGCCGTAGGGGATCACGACCCCCGTCCGGGCGAAGGTGCGCCCCCAGTGGTCGCCGATCGCGTCGGCGTCGAACACGAGTCGGTCGGCGAACCGTGCGGTGGACCGGGCCCCGGCGCGGAACACGAACCGGGCGAGCCGGCCCCACTTCGCCCGTTCCCACTCGATGCCGTCGACGTTGACCACCGTGGGGATGCCGGCGAGCCGCAGCAGCGGGAGCCAGAAGCCGTTGGCGCAGTTCATCACCAGAGCGACGTCCGGGCGACGGCGCACGGCGTCGAGGACCGCGGTCAGTCCGTAGCTGAGCGTCGACATGGACTGCGACTCGAGTCCGCGGGTGGTCCGGCGGGTGACGCGGTGGTCGAGCGTCGGGTCGTCCGGGCGCTCCTGCCCGGGACGGCCGTACACGGTCACGCGCCAGTCGTGGTCGGCGAGGTGCGGGGCGATGTGCCGGACCGCGGTCTCGAACCCGCCGTAGTAGGACGGGTAGCCACGCGTCCCGATGATCGCCACGTGCTTCGTCATGCTCACTCCGATTCCCAGAACAGTGCAATGATATTCTACATTGCAGTTCCGAGAACCGGAAGAGCAGGATCAGCGGGCCGCGTCCGTCGTGGTCGTCGGGATGCGGTACACGGAGGTCGTCGCCGCCAGGAACAGCGTCGTGCCGTCCTCGCCACCGAAGCACAGGTTCGCCACGGTCTCCGGCACCGGGATCGTGCCGAGTCGGGCGCCCGTGGGGTCGAACACGACGACACCGCCCCGCGAGGACGACCAGACGTTGCCGTGCACGTCGACCCGGATGCCGTCCGGGACCCCCTCGTCGGGTCCGAGCCGCGCGAACACCCGTCCGTTCTTCAGCCGGACGCCGGCCCGGTCGTAGGCGCGGATCACCGGTTCGTCGGACGACGAGCTCGCGACGTAGAGCACCTGTTCGGAGGGATCGAAGGCGAGCCCGTTCGGTTCGTCCACGTCGACCGCCACCGGTCGGAGGTCCGCACCGTCCGGGCCGCACGCGAACACCCAGTGGTCGCCGTACTCGCGTTCGCCGGGGTGCCCCTCGCGGGGCTGCGTGATGCCGTACGCCGGGTCGGTGAACCAGACGGTGCCGTCCCGGGCGACGACCACGTCGTTCGGGGAGTTCAGCCGGACACCGTTCCACCCGTCCACGATCGGGGTGACGGTCCCGTCCCGGTCTCGCTCGACCCGCCGTCGCCCGTGCGAGCACTGCACGACGCTGCCGTCCCGGTCGAGGGTGCGGCCGTTGGTGAACTCGACACCCTCGGCGTACGCGTCGACGACACCCGTGTCCGCGTGCCACTGCAGGATCCGGTCGCCCGGGATGTCGGACCACCGCAGGGTCCGGGTTCCAGGGATCCAACACGGTCCCTCGGCCCAGGTGCTCCCCGTCGCGACCCGTTCGAGCGCGGCGGGGTCCGGGACGAGGTCGGCGAAGGGAACGGGATCCGCGGAGGAGACGCGGTCTGCTGCGGGGTGGGGCACGTCGTCATGCACGGGGCCAGCGTAGGCCGGTCCGCTCGGTCTCGGACTCCCCGAACCGGGCGGTGGACCGCGACCTCGTCGCGGGTCACGTCGCGCGGTCGATGATCTCGCACATGGCCGCCGCTGCTCCAGCGGGGTCCCCGTCGACGACCGCCCGCGCCAGGTCGGCGTGCAGGCGCACGTCGTGTGCGTCCGGTCCGATGCCCACCCGCTCGTCCAGCGCGCGCCCCACCACCCGGTGCAACCGTCCGTACATCGCGTTCCCGGACAGCGCCAGCACCAGCCGGTGCAGGTCACGATCGGCCTGGAGGAACGTGGCCGCGTCCCCCGCACCGGCGGCGGACGCCAGGCGGTCGGCGGCGTTGAGCAGTGCCTCCGGTCCGTCTCCGCAGGATGCGTCCGACGCGCGCTGCGCGGCCGCCGCCGCGGCCGCGGGCTCCACCGCCCGGCGGAGCGCGCGGAGTTCGACGAGCACCGCCTCGCGGTCCGGCCCCGCCAGTCGCCAACCGATCACCCGCGGGTCGAGCACGTCCCACTCGGTCACCGGCAGCACGCGGAGCCCCACTCGGCGACCGGCGCTGAGGAGCCCGAGGCCGACCAGGACGCGGACGGCCTCGCGGACGATGCTGCGACTCGCCCCGGTGCGTCCGACGAACCCGTCGATGCTCTCGGTGTGTCCGGCGGGGAGCGTGCCGTCGACGACCGCGGTGCCGAGCCCGTCGAGCACCCGGTCGAAGATCACCGCTGCGACACCGGGCTCACGACGAGTTCGTCGATGCGCACGTGGGCGGGCGACTCGAGCACGAACGAGACGGTGCGGGCGATGTCGGTCGGCTGCAGCATGACCGCGCGTGCGGCCGCGTCCGGCACCGACGGCCGCTGGTCGAGGAAGTCCGTCGCGACGTCGCCGGGGCAGAGGTGCGTGGCCCGGACCCCGTGGGGCGCTTCCTGCTGGTTGAGCGTGCGGACGACCGACCCGAGCGCGCTCTTGCTCGCCGAGTAGGCGACCCCGGCGCCCGGTTGGAACGACCACCCGGCGTACGAGGACACCACGACGACCACGCCGCCGGACGCGCGGAGCGCGGGCAGCGCCGCGTCGACGACCGCGACGACGGCCGTGAGGTTCGTGTCGACGATCGCCCGGACGTCCGCCACCGACTGGTCGTCCCACCGGCGCCGCGGGGCGTTCAGTCCGGCGGCGACGACGAGGCCGTCGAGCCGCCCGTGCTCCGCGAGGACCGCGTCCCGCGCGGCCAGGACCGCGCCGTCGTCGGAGACGTCCAGCGGGAGCGCCCGGGCGGAACCACCGTCGGCCCGGATCGCCGCCACCACCGCATCGAGCACCTCGGCACGGCGGCCGCTGACCACCACGGTCCAGCCGTCGGCCGCGGCCGTCCGGGCGCTCGCGGCCCCCATGCCACTGCCGCCACCGGTGATCCAGAGGACTCGCTCGTCGGTCATGAGGGAATAGTATGCCTATTGCGGGTCGCCGCGGACCCGCGAGAACAGGAGCGCCCGATGCACCTCGACCTGACCGACCGCGTGGTCGTCGTGACCGGGGCCGCGCGCGGCATCGGCCAACGGATCGCATCGCGCTTCGCCGACGAGGGGTCGCGGGTCGTCGCGCTCGACCGTGCATTCGAGGCCGACACCCCGCTGGAGCACCTCGTGTGCGACGTCGCCGATCCGGGCTCCGTCCAGGCCGCCGTGCGCACCGTGGTCGAGCGGCACGGCACGATCGACGTGCTCGTGAACAACGCCGGGATCAACGTCGAGGGGGCGGTGGCCGACCTCCGGTGGGACGACTGGCGCCGGTGCATGGACGTCAACCTCGGCGGCACCTTCCTGATGAGCCAGGCGGTCGCGCCGGTGATGCAGGCGGCCGGCCGCGGGCGGATCATCAACGCGGCGTCCTTCGCGGCGATCGTGCCGAGCGTCGGCAGCGCCGCGTACGCGGCCTCGAAGTCGGCCGTCGTGGCGTTCACCCGCGTGCTCGCATCGGAACTCGGCCCGTGGGACATCACCGTCAACGCGTACGCGCCGGGCATGGTGCCGACGGCGATGAACGGCTTCGCGACGATGCCGGCCGAGGCACAGGACCGGCTGCTCGACACGCTGTCGCTCCGACGGTGGGAGACCCCGGACGACGTCGCGGACCTGCTCGTGTTCCTGGCGAGCGACGCCGCCGGCTACATCACCGGGACGCTGCTCGATGTGTCGGGGGGCAAGCTCGCGACGCAGATCCCGTCCCGGGCGCACGGCCGCTGACACGGAGCGACGTCAGCGCAGCATCCGCTCCAGCAGCTCCCCCAGCGCCCGACGGTCGTCCACCGGCAGCTGCGTCGTCAGCGGCAGCAGCGCGCGCCGGAGTGCCGCCTCGAGCGCCCGCGCCACCTCGAGCCCGTCGTCGGTGATCACGACGTCCACCGCCCGGGCATCCTCGGCGTTCGGCTCCCGCGCCAGCAGCCCCTTGGCGGACGCCCGCGCGACGAGCCCCGTCATCGTCGACCGCTCGAGCCCGAGGTACTCCGCCAGGTCGCCGATCCGCAACCGGCGGTCGCGCAGGATCGCGAGCACGCGCAGCTGCGTCAGGGAGACCCCGGCGTCCGCGGCGATGCCGGTCAACGCCCCCATGGTCCGGAACGCGGTCTCGCCCAGCGCGTCGACGAGCAGCTCGTCCTCGGTCATCTCCTGCATGCCCCCAGCCTACTTGACTCATTTCGTGTTGCGAACTAATTTGATTCGCAACACGAATCATCAGGAGGACACCATGCACGCAGCAGTCGTCACCGCCTTCGGCCAGGCCCCGACGTGGCAGGAGTTCCCGGAGCCGATCCCCGCCGAGGACGAGGTCCTCGTCGACGTCGTGGCCGCCGGGCTCCACCCCCGCGTCCGGTCCCAGGCCGACGGCTCGCACTACACCAGCGTGGGCGCGCTCCCCCTGGTCCCCGGGGTCGACGGCGTCGGGCGGTTCCCGGACGGATCGCTCCGCTACTTCGCGGTGGGCAGCGACACCCGCGGCTCGATGGCCGAGCGCGTCGCGGTCGACCCCCGCGCGAGCGTCGTCCTGCCGGACGGCGCCGACCCGGTCGCGGTCGCGGCCGGCACCAACCCGGTGTTGTCCTCCTGGGTCGCACTCCGCCGCCGGATCGCGTTCACCCCCGGCAGCCGTGTGCTCGTCCTCGGTGCGACCGGCGCGTCCGGCACGGCCGCGGTGCAGGTCGCGAAGCACCTCGGCGCGTCGCAGGTCGTCGCGAGCGGCCGCGACACCGCACGACTGGCCGCGCTCCGCGAGCTCGGCGCGGACGTGGTCGTCCCGCTCGGTGACACCGAGGCGGTCGGCACCGCCGCGGCCGACGTCGACGTCGTCCTCGACTACGTCTGGGGGCAGCCGGCCGCGGACGTCGTGCGCGCCCTCGTCACGGCGCGCGGGGACCGCGGTCGGCGGCTCGACTGGGTCGCGATCGGCTCGACGGCCGGCCAGGAGGCGCGGATCCCGTCCGCCGCGCTCCGTGCGTCCGGCCTGACGATCGTGGGGAGCGGCCAGGGCTCGGTCGGTCGGCAGGCGTTCGTCGCGGAGCTCCCCGGCATCGTCGGGGCGATCGCGGACGGCACGGTCCGGGTCGACGCGGTGCGTGCCCGGATGGCGGACGTCGGGGCGGCGTGGACCGGACACGTCGGGGCGGCGGCGGGCAGAGTGGTGCTGGAGGTCTGATCGGCGATCGGCTTCCCTGTCCGGCCGTTCAGGTTCTCCACATCGCACGCTCCGTAGGCTGTGAGGGCCCAGTGAGCCGGACTGCAGCCCGACCCCGAGGAGGTGCCCGATGGTCACCGTCCTCGTCGCGTTCGCGGTCGTCGCCCTGATCGTCCCCGCCCTGACCCCCGTCCTCGGCCGCCGCGTGTTCTTCGTGGCGGCCCTCGCACCGGCGGCCGCCGCGGTCCTCACCGTCGCGCAGACCCGGACGGCGCTGGACGGCGGCGTCACCGAACGGTTCGGGTGGGTGCCGCAACTCGACCTCGCGATCGCCCTCCGGATGGACGCCCTGTCGTGGGTGCTCGCCCTCGTGGTCTCCGTCGTCGGCGCGCTCGTGCTCGTCTACTGCGCGTCGTACTTCGGCCGGGACGAACCCGGACTGGGTCGGTTCGCCGGCGTCCTCACCGCCTTCGCCGGGTCGATGTACGGCCTCGTGGTCGCCGACGACGTCATCGTGCTGTTCGTCCTGTGGGAGGCGACCACGGTCTTCTCCTACCTGCTCATCGGCCACGACTCGGTGCAGCGCGCGAGCCGCGCGGCCGCGATGCAGGCCCTCGTCGTCACCACGGCCGGCGGGCTCGCGATGCTGGCCGGGTTGGTCGTGCTCTCGGTCACGGCGGGCACGACCTCGCTCTCCGGGATCATCGCCGACCCGCCCTCGGGCACCGTCGTCTCCGTGTCGGTCGTCGTCGTGCTGTTGGGCGCGCTGACGAAGTCCGCCATCGTCCCGTTCCACTTCTGGCTCCCGGCCGCGATGGCCGCGCCCACCCCGGTCAGCGCCTACCTGCACGCCGCGGCGATGGTGAAGGCCGGCATCTACCTCGTCGCCCGACTCGCGCCGGCGTTCGCACTGCTCGAGGGGTGGCGCGAGACCATCACCCTGCTCGGGGTCGCCGGCATGCTCATCGGCGGGTACCGGGCGCTCCGGCAGACCGACGTCAAGCTGCTGCTGGCGTACGGCACGGTCGCGCAGCTCGGGTTCCTCGTGCTCGCCGCCGGGTGGGGCGCGCCCGAGGTCGCCCTCGGCGGGGTGGCCCTGCTCGTGGCGCACGCGACGTTCAAGTCGACGCTGTTCCTCGTCGTCGGGGCCATCGACCACGTGACCGGCACGCGCGACCTCGCCCGGCTGAGCGGCCTCGGGCGGAGGCTCCCCTGGCTCGCCGTCGTCGCCGTGCTCGCGCTGCTGTCGATGGCCGGGATCCCGCCGACGATCGGGTTCGTCGCGAAGGAGGCCGTGCTCACCGGGTTCATCGACTCCCTGCACGGGCCGGACGCGGGCTGGGCCTGGTTCGCGCTCGTCGGCGTCACGATCGGTTCGGTACTCACGGTCGCGTACTCGCTCCGGTTCCTGTGGGGCGCCTTCGCCCGCAAGCCCGGCGTCCCCGACACGGAGCCGCACGCCCTGCACGGCCTCGGCGTGGTGCCGTCCGTCCTCGCGCTGACGGGCCTCGCCCTGGGCGTCGCGACGCCGTTCGTGGCGCACGGCCTCGAGCCGGCGGCGCACGCGGCCGCCCTGCCCGGCGAGGTCCCGCACCTCGCGCTCTGGCACGGCCTCGAGCCGGCACTCGGCCTGTCCGCCGTGACGCTCGTCGGCGGCCTCGCCCTCTTCGCCCTGCGCCGGCCGGTCGAGGCCCTGCAGCACCGGCTGGCGGGGTTCCCGAGCGCGTCGAGCACCTACCGGCACGTGATGCGCGGACTCGACCGGGGCGCGACCGCCCTCACCGCCGGCGTGCAGCGTGGGTCGCTGCCGTACTACCTCACCGTGATCCTTTCGGTGTTCGTCGCCGGGGCCCTCGTCAACCTGGTCGTCGGCGGTCCGTGGGCGTTCGACGTCCGGTTCGCCGACTCCTGGGGCCAGATCCCCGTCGTGATCGTGATGTCGATCGCGGCGATCGCCGTCCTCACCGCGAAGACCCGGTTCGCCGCGGCCGTGCTCGTCGGCGTGACCGGCTACGGCATGTCCGTGCTGTTCGTCCTGCACGGCGCCGTCGACCTCGCGCTGACGCAGATGGTGGTCGAGACGGTGACGCTCATCGCCTTCGTGCTCGTCCTCCGCCGGCTCCCCCCGCGGATCGCCACGACGAACCCGTCCCGTTTCCGGGTCGCGCGGGCGTTGTTCGCCGGGCTCGCGGGCGTGACCCTGGCGATCGTCGTGGTGGTCGCCGCGTCCGCCCGCACCGCCGAGCCGCTCTGGCCCGACCTGCCCGCGCTGACGAGCTCGTTCGGCCACGGCCTGAACGTGGTGAACGTGGCCCTCGTGGACCTCCGCGGCTGGGACACGCTCGGCGAACTGACGGTCGTCGTCGCCGCGGCCACCGGCGTCGCGAGCCTGATCTTCGTGAACTCGCGGGAGGACACGCTCCCCCGTCTCCGCGACCTCCCGGCGACGGTGTCGACCGACAAGCACCGGCCCGACGGCGAGCCCCGCGCCTGGCTGCCGACCAGCGCCGCGATCCCGACGGGCCGGTCGGCGCTCCTCGACGTCGTCGTCCGGCTCCTCTTCCACGGGCTGATCGTCCTGTCGGTCTACCTGCTGTTCGCCGGGCACAACGCCGCGGGCGGCGGCTTCGCCGGTGGCCTGGTCGCCGGCATCGCCCTCGCGGCCCGGTACCTCGCCGGTGGCCCGGCGGAACTCGGCGCCGCCGCTCCGGTGCGCGCCGGCCGGCTCCTCGGGCTCGGGGTCGCCACCGCCGCGATCACCGCGCTCGTGCCGATGTTCTTCGGCAAGGAGGCGCTGTACTCCGAGTTCTTCGAGGCGACCGTCCCGGTGCTCGGGCACGTCGAGTTCGTCACCGCGACGTTCTTCGACATCGGCGTCTACCTCGTGGTCGTCGGCCTCGTGCTCGACGTCCTCCGGAGCCTCGGCGCCGAGGTCGACCGGCAGCGCCTGGAGGACGCCTCGACGCCCGTGCAGGACATGACCGAGATCCCCACCCCGGAAGGGAGCGCCACGTGACCGTCACCCTCGTGCTCGTCATCGCGATGGCGGTGCTGTTCTCCTGCGGGGTCTACCTGCTGCTCGAACGGTCGCTGACCCGGATGCTGCTCGGCTTCCTGCTGCTCGGCAACGCCCTCAACCTGCTCCTCCTCGTGATGTCCGGCGCCGCCGGGAACCCGCCCATCGGCAAGTCCGCCGACGGCATCGCGGACCCGCTCCCGCAGGCGTTCGCGCTCACGGCGATCGTCATCACCTTCGCCGTCAGCGCCTTCCTGCTCGCCCTCATCCACCGGTCGTGGAAGCTGTCCCGCGCCGACGAGGTCGAGGTCGACGAGGCCGACGTCGCGATCGGCCGCGAACGCGACGACGCCGACGACGACGACCCCGAGATCACCACCGACGCCGAACAGGAGGCGACCCGATGACCTGGCTCGTCCCGCTCCTCGTCCTCGTCCCCCTGCTCGGCGCCGCCGTCGCGCTCGGACTCCTGAACCACCAGAAGCTGCAGCGCGCGATCACCGTCGTGGTGCTCGTCGTCGCGCTCGCGGTCGCCGTGACGCTCATGGTGCTCGTGGACCAGCACGGCACGATCGTCGTGCAGGTCGGCGGCTGGGAGGCCCCGTACGGCATCTCGCTCGTGGTGGACCGGCTGAGCGCCCTGCTCCTCACGGTGAGCGCGAGCGTGCTGCTCGTCGTGCTGCTGTTCTCGATCGGCCAGGGCCTGGCGGCGGACGACGGCGAAGCGCCGGTGACGATCTTCTACCCGACGTACCTGGTGCTCGCGGCGGGCGTGCTCGACTCGTTCATCGCCGGCGACCTCTTCAACCTCTACGTGGCGTTCGAGATGCTCCTGGTGGCGAGCTACGTGCTCATCACCCTCGGCGGCAGCGAGCAGCGCGTCCGGGCCGGCACCACGTACATCGTGACGAGCCTCATCGCGTCGGCGATCTTCCTCGCGGCGATCGGCCTCGTCTACGGTGCGACCGGCACCGTGAACATCGCGCAGATCAGCGAGCGGATGGCGGCGCTGCCGGAGCACGTCCAGCTGCTGCTCCACACCATGCTGCTGATCGGGTTCGGCATCAAGGCCGCCGTGTTCCCGCTGGCGTTCTGGCTGCCGGACTCCTACCCGACCGCCCCGGCCCCCGTGACGGCGGTGTTCGCGGGCCTGCTCACCAAGGTCGGCATCTACGCGATCATCCGACTCGAGACGATCATCTTCCCCAGACCACAGCTCAACACGGTGCTGCTCATCGTGGCGATCCTGACGATGGTGGTCGGTGTGCTCGGCGCCGTCTCGCAGACGGACGTGAAGCGCCTCCTGTCCTTCACCCTCATCAGCCACATCGGCTTCATGGTGATGGGCATCGGTCTCGGGTCGGTCGTGGGCACGGCTGCGGCGGTCTTCTACACGGTGCACCACATCGTCGTGCAGACCACCCTGTTCCTGGTCTCGGGGTTGATGGAACGGGTCGGCGGCACCACCTCGACGCGGTCCCTCGGCGGTCTGCTCAAGGCCTCTCCGCTCCTCGCGGCGCTGTACCTCGTCCCCGCGTTCAACCTCGGTGGCATCCCGCCGTTCTCCGGGTTCATCGGCAAGCTCGGACTGTTCCGCGCCGCGGCGATCGACGGCTCGCCCCTGGCGTACGCGACCATCGCCGCCGGCGTCGTGACGAGCCTCCTCACCCTGTACGCGCTCATGCGCGTCTGGGACGCCGCGTTCTGGCGGCCGCGTCCCGCGGCCGAGGCCGCGGCGCCGCACGCGAGCGTGGCCGAGCCGCACGCGCACCTGCGGTCCCCGGAACCCGCCCCGCTGACGGTGTCCGAGGACACGGGCAAGGCGTTCCATCCTGGAGGCACGACAACCGTCACCGACGCACCGCACGCGAGCCACGCCTCCAGTCCGCACACCGCGCCGACGGCCACGCAGGACGGCGTCGGCGAGGCGCCCGCCCGCGTCCGGCTGCCGCGCATGCTCGTCGGCGTGACCACCGTCGCGGTCCTGGGTTCGGTCGCCCTGACGGTCGTCGCCGGACCGCTCTACGGCTACGCGACCCGCGCGGCCGAGTCACTCGAGTCCCCCGACCGGTACGTGCAGGCGGTCCTCGGAGGTGGGCGATGAGTGACACGCGCCGCATCACGAACGCCCGCCGGATCGCCGTCGCGTGGCGCTACGACGTCCCGCTGGTCGCCGGGCTCACCGTCCTCTGGGCACTGCTCTGGGGCTCGTGGACACCGCTGACCCTGCTGTGCGGCATCGTCGTGGCGTTGCTCGTGACGCAGGCGCTGCCGCTGCCGCCGGTGCCCCTGTCGGCCCGCTTCTCGATCGTGCACTTCGCCTGGTTCCTCGTGGTGTGGTCCGGGCTCGTCGTGCTGGCCTCGTTCCGGGTCGCCTGGGTGGCCCTCCGCCCGCGCGGTGTCCGGCGCAGCTCGATCACCCTGTTGCAGCTGCACACCACCTCCGAGATGACCTTCACCCTGGCGACGCTCGCGATCTCGCTCGTCCCGGGGTCCTACGTCGCCGACGTCGACCTGCGCCGTCGACGGCTGCTGCTGCACGTGCTCGACACCGAACGGGTCGAGCAGGTGGACGCGGCACGGCGCGAGGCCCTCGGGATCGAGACCCTGGTCATCCGGGCCCTCGGCTCCCGGCAGGACCTGTCCGAACTGTCCGAACCACTGCCGGAGGTCACCCGATGAGCGCCGCCGTCGTCGTCATGGGGATCGCGATCGCGCTCGTCCTCGCGCTCCTCGGAGCCACCCTCGCGCTCGCGGTGTTCCGGATCGTGCGGGGACCCACCATCCTCGACCGCATGATCGGCTCGGACATGGTGCTGACCACGGCGCTCATCGTGATCGGGGCCGCGATGGTCGTGCGACGGGACCTCACCGCGGTGCCCGTCCTCGTGGTCATCGCCGCGACGAGCGTGTTCGCGACGATCGCCGTCGCGCGGGCCGTGACCCCCTCGTCCGACCCGTCCGACGAGGGACTCAGCGTCACCACGCCGGAGCACGCCGGGGAAGGGGACCGATCGTGATCGACGTCATCCAGGGCTTCCTCGACGCCGCGGGGATCCGTGCGTGGGTCGCCATCGGCCTGCTCCTCGTCGGAGCGGTCCTGTCCCTCGGCGCCGCGGTCGGCATCGTGCGCTTCCCCGACCCCCTCGTCCGACTGCACGCCATGGCGAAGCCGCAGGTGCTCGGGCTCGCGTTCGCGCTCGCCGCGATCGTGGTCGCGGTGTGGACGTGGACCGCGCTCTGGGTCGTGCTGCCGATCATGGTGTTCCAGCTGTTCCTCGTGCCGGTGTCCACGCACATGATCGCCCGCGCGGGGTTGCGCTCGAACGACTACCGGCACGACGACCTGCTCGTCGACGACACGGAGTCGTAGCCCGCGCCGGCGGCCTGGACGCGCGGAGCGGGCCGGCACCGCGCCTCCAGGCCGTCAGGTGGTCACGCCGCGGCGCGACGCGGCAGCAGCAGGTTCACCACGGCAGCCAGCACCACGACCGCGGCCGAGGCCGCGGGGAGCAGCATCGCGGCGGCGGTCCCGGCCTGCTCGGCGACGTCGCCGGCCACCGCCGAGGTGAGCGACTGGCCGACGATCACCGCGGAGCCGAGGATCGTCATCGTCGTCGCCGAGCGTCCGACGGGCGAGCGGTCCGAACCGAGGCTGTACTGCGCGACCAGGGTCGGCCCGATGCCGACGCCCATCACCGCGAGGACGATGCCGACCGCGAGCACGGACCCGGCCTGCGAGAACGCGATCGCGCCGCCGAGCAGGACGACGCCGAAGACGAGCCAGCGCCAGCCGAGCGCGAACCCGCGGGGGAACGCCGCGGACCCGAGGGCGAGGCCGGCCGACCCGATGCCCATGAGCCCGTAGAGGAGGCCGGCCTGCGAGGCCTCGCCGTGCGTCTCCATGAACGCCGTCAGCGAGGTCAGCGTCGACCCGAAGAACATCCCGACGCCGAGGATCCCGACCACCACGACGACGAGCCGGGGCCGCAGGAGTTCGCGGGCCGGGGCCTGCACGGGCGCCTCGTGCCGGCCGAGCACGAGCGCCCCGGTCGGGTGCAGGGCGAAGGCGGTGACGAACACGAACGTCAGGGCCGAGGCCCCGGCGACGGCGACCCACGGGGCGATCGCACTCGCCAGGACGCCGACGAGGAACGGCCCGATGATGAAGACCGTCTCGTCGGCGGCGGACTCGTACGCCATGGTGCCGCTGAGGACCCGGCTGCGCCGTGCGGGGGCGATGCGCTGCCCGATGATCGCGACGAGCCGCGTCCGGGACATCGGGGCGACCTGGGGAGCGGACGCTCCGATGCAGAACGCCATCGCGAGCACGGCGAGGTCGGGCGCGGAGCCGGTCACGACCAGGGGGAACAGCCCGAGCAGCGCGGCGTTGACGAGGCCGACCGGCACGAGGACGCTGCGCTGTCCGAAGCGGTCGGCGGCGGCACCGACCATCGGTCCGAACACCGCGGCGCCGATGCCGACGGACGCGGAGTTGACGCCGCCGAGGGCGACCGAGTCGCGGGCCGAGACGACGAGCGTGAGGACGCCGACGACCATCATGGCGAACGGGAGCCTGGCGATGAACGCGACCGGGAAGTACCAGCGCCCGGCGTGCGAGACGAGCGAGCGGTCGTCGGTGGTGGGGGTGGCGGTCGGTGCGGTGGAGCTGGTGTGGAGCATGGGGTGTGCCTTCTCGGCCCGCCCTCGGACTCCGGGGCGGACCCATCGGGTGCCGCCGTTGTCCGCCGGTGACGCCGACGGCCGGTAGATACACACTGCGTGTAGGTGGAGCCCGCCCAGGGTACCAGGGCACGACACGTAGGATCTCGACCATGGTGGAGATCCAGCAGCCGAAGCCCACCGACCTGCTCACCATCGGCGAGGTGGTCGAGCGCACCGGGGTCGCGGCCTCGGCGCTGCACTTCTACGAGCGCAAGGGCCTGATCCACCCCGAGCGCACCGCCGGCGGCACCCGGCTGTACCCCCGGCACGTGGAGCGACGCATCGCGATCATCCAGGTCGCCAAGCGACTCGGGATCCCGCTGAGCGAGGTCGCCGAGCAGTTCGCGACGCTCCCCTCGGACCGGATGCCCTCGCTCCGGGACTGGAACCGGTTGAACGAGCGCTGGCGTGCGCGGCTCCGGGCGCGTCAGCTCGAGCTCGAACGGCTGCAGCAGGAGATGACGCAGTGCATCGGGTGCGGGTGCGTCTCGCTGAACGCCTGCCTGGTGATGAACCCCGGGGACCAGCTCGGCGCCGAGGGGCGGGGCGCTCGGCGGCTGCTGCCCATCGAGGACGCGGTGCCCGACGCCACCGACTGACGGACGGGAGGCGCGTGACGGCACCGCCACGCGCCTCCCGTCCGTCAGCGGGCCGCGTCGCGCAGACCGTCGTCGACACGGGTCAGCAGCGCGAACGTCTCGGCGACGTGGCGATCGTCACCGGCGAGCGCCGTCCGGAGGGTGGACGCCCAGTGCGCGTGCAGCCGCGCGATGCTCCGCACTGCCAGCTCGGTGGAGAAGAGCTGGACCGTCCTGGCGTCGTCCGGGTGCGTCCGCCGCTCGACCATGCCCTTCGCGACGAGGGAGCCGAGCGCGACGCTGAGGTTGCTCCGCTTGAGCGCCGTCGCCTCGGCAACCGCACTCGGCGTCGATCCGGGGTTCCGGTCGACCCAGCGCATCACGAGCGCCTCGGTGCCGGTGAGCGGCACGATGTCGAGCGACCGTGCACCGTGCGGATCGATCTCGCGGGAGATCCGGAGCACGACGTCGGCGAGCTCGGCGAGGAGGTCGTCGGACACCGCGGTTCCCATGCGGTCACTGTACCGGCGTCGGCGATGAGTTATGATTTCATAATCATGACGACCGACACCGGCTCCCTCCGCGCACACGCCGCGCCGCCCACGACCCGCCAGCAGGGCATCACCACGGGCCTCCTGCTCGTCCTCGGGTTGCTCAGCGCCGTCGCGCCGTTCGCGACCGACCTCTACCTGCCGGCGTTCCCGCAGATGACCGGTGAGCTGGACGCGTCCGCCACGACCGTGCAGCTCACCCTCACTGCGTTCCTGGTCGGCGTCACCGCGGGGCAGCTGGTGTTCGGGCCGCTGTCCGACCGGTTCGGCCGGGTGCCGCCGCTGCTCGCCGGGGCGACGCTCTGCGTGCTCGCGAGCGCGGCCGCCGTCCTCGCGCCGAACATCGCCGTCCTCGTCGTCGCCCGACTGCTGCAGGGGTTGGGTGGCGCGGCCGGCATGGTGATCGGGCGCGCGGTCATCTCCGACCTCGCGACCGGGAAGCCCGCGGCGCGCGCGTTCTCGCTGATGATGATCGTCGGCGGCGTCGCACCGGTGGTCGCGCCCCTGCTCGGCGGACTCCTCACCGGCCCGATCGGCTGGCGTGGCCTGCTCACCATCGTGCTCGGGCTGTCGGTCCTGATGCTCGTGGCGGTGCTCGCCGTCGTCCGCGAGACCCACCTGCGGTCGCGGCGCGATGCGCTCCGGGCCGAACGCCGGGGCGCTGGCTCACCGCTCCGTGCCCTCCGGTCCCGGACCTTCCTCGGCTACACCGCGGTGTTCGGGTTCGCGTTCGCGGTGATGATGGCGTACATCTCGGCCTCGCCGTTCCTGTACCAGGACATGCTCGGGTTGGGCACGGTCGGGTACGGCCTCGCGTTCGGCCTCAACGCGCTCGCGCTGATGGGGGTCAGCATCCTGTCCGCCAAGCTCACCGCGAGCCGGTCCGTCACCGGCGTGCTCACCGTCGGGATCGTCCTCGTGCTCGCGTCGACGGTGGCCTTCGCGCTGCTCGTCGTGACCGGAGCACCGGTGTTCTGGCTCGCCGTCCCGCTCTTCACCGCGGTGGGATCGCTCGGGCTCGTGCTCGGGAACGCCACGGCGCTCGCGCTCGGCGCGGTGCCGTCAGCGGCCGGGAGCGCCTCGGCCGTGCTCGGCGCGCTGCAGTTCGGGTTGGCCGCGCTCGTCTCCCCGCTCGTGAGCATCGGCGGCGAGGGCACGGCGGCACCGCTCGCGATCGTGATGCTGGCGTCCGCGGTCGTCGCGGTGGCCGCGCTCCTGCTCGCACGTGGTCGTGCAGCGGCCGGCCCCGCGGCGGCACGGCACCCGGCCTGAGCGTCAGCGCGCCCGCAGCTCGCGGGGTCGCAGGAACGGGATCTTCGGCATCAGCCAGTCGACCCACACCACCCGGACGCCCGGTGCGACGGCGAGCGACCACAGGATCGAGGCCAGGGCGTCGGTCGGGTAGTGCACGGCGTCGATCGACACCGCGAAGAACACGACGACGATCGCGACGACCCCGAGGGTCAGCGCGAGCCGGTGCCACCGGGTGTCCCGCAGGAGCCAGATCAGCGCGATGACGAACGCCGTGATGTAGACCGTGTGCCCGCTCGGGTAGCCCGGGTCCGGCTGCACGGGGAACGGGTGCGGCAGCACGGCGACGTCGGGTCGGGCGCGGTGCACGATCTCCTTGACCACCGCCGACGGCAGCCAGGTGATCGCGATCGTCCCGCCGAAGGCCAGAGCCGGGCGCAGGTCGCGGGTGCGCCACCAGATCACCGCGACGACCACCACCGTGATCCCGATCGCCGGCGCGGGACTGATGACGTGGTAGACCGCCGTGCTGAACGCGCCCACGAACCCGGTGTGCAGGCCGTTGAGCGCCTTGGACAGCCCGATGTCCACGGTTCCGAGGGTGAAGCCGACGAGCGTCAGGACGATGACCGCCACGACGGCGATGGCGATCGACGCGAGCGGGTACGGGCTGCGGTCGAGGATCCCGTTCCCGTCGGACACGCGACGGCGGGGGCGGAGGGCTGCGTCGGACATCCGACCATCGTCCCAGGCCGGGCTGCGTCCACGGACGCGCGAGCCTCTGAAAGCGCTCAGCGCGACCGTCGCCGAGTAGACAGGGGGCATGACAACCGTTGCCGAGAACATCGTCGCCACTCTTCGTCTGAACAACGTGGAACGGGTCTACGGCCTCCCCGGGGACTCGTTGAACGGCTTCACCGACGCGCTGCGGAAGGACGGCACGATCCGTTGGGAGCACGTCCGGCACGAGGAGGCCGCCGCGTTCGCCGCCTCCGCCGAGGCCGAGCTCACCGGGGACCTCGCGGTGTGCGCCGGCAGCTGCGGACCCGGCAACCTGCACCTGGTCAACGGCCTGTACGACGCGAACCGCTCCCGCGTGCCCGTCCTGGCCATCGCCGCGCACATCCCGACGGCGGAGATCGGTTCCGGGTACTTCCAGGAGACCCACCCGCAGGAGCTCTTCCGCGAGTGCTCGGTCTACGTCGAGTACGTCGCCGACCCGTCCCAGATGCCCAGACTGCTCGAGATCGCGATGCGCGCGGCGATCGAGCAGCGCGGGGTCGCCGTGCTCGTCATCCCCGGCGACGTGCTCCTCGCCGACGCCGTCGCGCCCCGCACGACCCGCATCGAGCGCACGGCGCCGCGCGTCGTCCCGTCCGACGCCGAGCTGCGCCGCACCGCCGAGCTCCTGAACGGCGCCGACCGGGTGACGATCCTCGCCGGGGCCGGGGTCGCCGGTGCCCACGACGAGGTCGTCGCCCTCGCGGAACGCCTGCAGGCACCGATCGTGCACGCGCTCCGCGGGAAGGAGCACATCGAGTGGGACAACCCGTACGACGTCGGGATGACCGGGCTCCTCGGCTTCGCGTCCGGGTACCGCGCGATGGAGGACGCCGACGTCGTGCTCATGCTCGGCACCGACTTCCCGTACCAGCAGTTCTTCCCGGCGAAGGCGAAGCACGTCCAGGTCGACGTCCGGGGTCCACAGCTCGGGCGCCGGCACCCGGTGGACATCGGCCTGGTCGGGACCGTCAAGGACACCGCGCTCGCGCTCATCCCCCTGCTCACCGGATCGCACCCGACGAAGCACCTCGAGGACTCGCGCAAGCACTACGCGAAGACCCGCGCGAAGCTCGACGACCTGGCGGTCCCCGCCGGCCGGCACCGCAGTACGTCGCGCGGGTCCTCGACCGCCTGGCCGACCGGGACGCCGTGTTCATCCCGGACGTGGGCTCCCCGGTCGTCTGGGCGTCCCGGTACCTCACGCTGAACGGTGAACGGCGACTCATCGGGTCGTTCGTGCACGGCACGATGGCGAACGCCGTCCCGCAGGCCATCGGCGCGCAGGCCGCGTTCCCGGAGCGCCAGGTCATCGCGATGGCGGGCGACGGCGGCCTGACGATGCTGCTCGGCGAGCTCATCACCATCGTGCAGAACGAGCTGCCCGTGAAGATCGTCGTGTTCGACAACTCGTCGCTGAACTTCGTCGAGCTCGAGATGAAGGCGGCGGGGTTCGTGAACTACGGCACCGAGCTGCGGAACCCCGACTTCGCGCAGGTCGCCGAGGCGATCGGCATCAGGGGCTTCCGCGTCGACGAGTCCGACCAGCTCGAGGACGCCCTGGCCGCCGCGCTCGCGCACGACGGGCCCGCCCTCGTGTCGGTCAGGTCGAACCGGCAGGAGCTGTCGATGCCACCCGCCGTGACCGCCGAGCAGGCCAAGGGCTTCACGCTCTACGCGATCCGCACGGTCCTGTCCGGACGCGGCGACGAGTTGCTCGACCTCGCCTCGACGAACTTCCGCCAGTTCATCTGACGTCGGTGCAGGGCGGTGCTCAGGACTCGGCACCGCCCTGCTCGACGATGTCGCCGGCGGGGTCGATGGACGCGCGGACGACGGCGTCGAGGGCGGTGACGATCTGCTCGAGGGTGAGCGAGGGGCCGTCGCCGGCGATGTCGGGCGTCGCGGGGACGTGCACGAAGCCGGCGCGGAAGCCGTCCCGACCGGCGAACGACATCAGCTCGTAGAACACCTGGTTGCACGTGAAGGTCCCCGCGGTGTTCGACACCGCGGCCGGGACCCCGGCCGCCCGGACGTCCCGCACGATCCGCTTGATCGGCAGTCCGGAGAACGCCGCCGGCGCACCGGTCGGGTCGATCGGCTCGTCCACCGGCTGTGCGCCGGCGTTGTCCGGGATCCGGGCGTCCATCACGTTGATCGCCACGCGCTCCGGGGTGACCGCGGCGCGTCCGGCGGCGAGACCGGTCGCGATGACGACGGTCGGCCGGTGCTTCGCGATCGCGGCGGCCAGCCGGGCGCGCTCCTCGGCGAACACCACGGGGAGCTGCTCGACGACGAGGGTCGCCGGCCCCGCCCACGTCTCGGCGAGCCGCTGCGCGGCATCCCACGAGGGGTTCCGGGCGTCACCGCCGAACGGCTCGAAGGCGGTGAGCAGGACGGTCGGTTCGGTCGCGGCAGCCACGTGACCAGGCTACGGACTGGAGGCGCGGTGCGGCACCGCCACGCGCCTGGCGTCCGGTGCTCGGAACCGGGCGTTCCGGGGAGGGACGTCACCACCCGAGCGGTGCACCGTCCTCCAGGAACACGCCCGTCGGCCCGTCGGGGCCCGCCGTCGCGGCGGCCACGACCGTCGCGGCACTGACCTCGACGGGACGCCCGTGCGGGTTCTCGACGCCGCCGAACTCCGTCGCGGTGTACCCGGGCTCCACCGCGACCACGTGCACCTCCGGCACGGCCCGCGCGTACTGCACGGTCAGCATCGAGACCGCGGCCTTGCTCGCGCCGTAGACGATCGCCTGGTACTGCGACGCCGGCTTCTCGGGGTCGTGGTTGGCGGCGAAGGAGCCGAGGGCGCTCGAGATGTTGACGATGACCGGGTTCGCGGAGCGACGGAGCAGGGGCAGCGCGGCCTCGGTCGTGCGGACGATGCCGACCGCGTTGGTGTCGAAGACCTCCAGCGCTTCCGGGCCGTTCAGCGCGACCTTGCCGATCCCGGCGTTGTTCACCAGGACGTCGAGGCCACCCTCGGCGTCGAGCTGCGCGAACGCCGCGGCGACCGAGGCGTCGTCGGTCACGTCGAGCTGGACGGCTCGGGCGCCGATCGAGGCGGCGACCGCGCGGCCGGCGTCGAGGTCGCGTGCGCCGATCCAGACGGTGTGCCCGGCTGCGACGAGTTGCCGGGCGGTTTCCTTGCCGAGGCCTCGCGTGGCCCCGGTGACGAGTGTCGTTGTCATGCCCCCAGCGTCCGACGTCCCGGCGCGACCGGGGAGTCGTCTGGTCGTCGTAGGACCACCGGACCCAGGACAGGGAACGATCCCGGACGCAGACTGGGGTCGTGGAACACACCGAGTTCGGACGGACCCTCCGCCGCCTGCGCGACCACGTCGCCCCCGACGCCGTCGGCATCGTCACCGGCAGCCGTCGTCGTGCGACCGGGCTGCGCCGCGAGGAACTCGCGGGACTCGCCGGGATCTCCGCCGACTACCTGACGCGGCTCGAGCAGGGACGGGCGACGTCGCCGTCCGCCCAGGTCGTCGAGGCCCTCGCCCGCTCCCTGCGGATCGGGGACGCCGAGCGGGAACTCCTCTTCCGACTGGCCGGCCACGTCGTCCCCGGTGCGGACGTCGTCCCGTCCCGGATCCCGCCGAGCGTGCAGCGGCTCCTCGACCGGCTGTCGGACACCCCGGTCGCCGTGCTCGACGCCGCCGGGACCATCCTCGTGGCGAACGCCCCGTACGACGCACTCATGGGCCCGGTCGGCGCACTCCGCGGGCACGAGCGGAACACCGCCTGGCGGCACCTCGTCGGTCCCGGGAGCCGTGCCGTGCACTCCGACGCCGACCAGCGCGCGTTCGAGGAGTCGGTCGTCGCCGCACTCCGCGCGACCGTCGCCCGCTACCCACGCGACCGGGCGCTCGGGCAGCTCGTGCGCGACCTGCGGACTGCCAGCCCGCGCTTCGTGGCGCTGTGGGAGTCCGGTGCCGCGGCCGAGCGGCGCGACTCGGGTCGCCGGAAGGTCGTCGACCACCCGGCGGTCGGGCGCATCACGCTCGACTGCGACACGCTGCAGATCGCCACGGACGACCTCACGGTCCTCGCGTACACGGCCGAGCCGGGCACCGAGGACGCCGAACGCCTGGCGCTCGCGATCGTGCTCGGGACACAGTCGCTCGTCGGCTGACCGAGCCCGGGCGGTGTGCCGGGCGCGCCGTGCTCGCGCCGACGACGACCGCGCAGGGTCGGAGCCCGAGGATCAGGCCCCGGCACCCCCGTCCACCGGCAGGATCGCCCCGGTGACCATCGAAGCCCGGTCGCTCAGCAGCCAGGCCGCCGCCTCGGCGACCTCCTCCGGCCGGGCCATGCGGCCGAGCGGCACGGAGGCGTTGATCTGCTCGGTGATCCCCGGCGTCGCGGTCTCCCACGCGTCGATCATCTCGGTCGCGGTCCCGCCCGGGGTGATCCCGTTGACCCGGATGCCCTCGGGCGCCCAGGTCACGGCGGCGGTCTCGGTGATGCTGTTGAGCGCACGCTTCATCGCCCCGTAGGCCGGCAGCGCGGGGTTCGCACGGCGGCTGCCGATGCTCGAGGTGTTCACGATCGCGCCACCCCCGGACCGGCGCATGAGGTCCGCCTCGGCGGTCATCGCGACCCAGTGTCCGCGGAAGTTGACGGCGAACTGCGTGTCGATGTCGTCGTCGGTGGTGGTGTCGAGGGGCCCGGGCTGCTGGATCGCCGCACCGTTGTTGAACGCGCCGTCGAGCCGGCCGTGCAGTGCCTCCACCCGGGCCACGGCAGCCCGGATGCTCTCGGGGTCGGCGAGGTCGACGGGGACGGCGTCCGCCGTGCCGCCGACCGAGCGCACGTCGGCGACCACGACGTCGAGCGTCGCGGTGCTCCGTGCGGCGAGGACGACCGCGGCTCCCTCGGCCGCGAACAGCCGGGCGGCCGCCGCCCCGATGCCGCGGCTCGCGCCGGTGATGAGGACGACCTTGCCGGTGAGCAGGCCGATCGGGTTCGTTGTCGTGTCGTTGGTCATGTCGACAGCGTCCGGCCGTGGCGGACCGCGGAGCCAGGTACACCCGGTACCAGGATCGCGGGTCGGGGAGGGCGCACACTCGACGCATGGACAAGCAGGAGCTCGCCGCGTTCCTCCGCAGCCGGCGGGAACGCCTCCGCCCGGAGGACGCCGGGCTCCCCTCCGGCCCCCGTCGACGCACGCCGGGACTCCGGCGCGAGGAGGTCGCCGTCCTCGCCCACATCTCGACCGAGTACTACGTGCGGCTGGAACAGGGACGCGCGCCCCGGCCGTCGGCGGAGGTCCTCGCCGGGCTCGTCGGTGCCCTGGCCCTGACGGATGCCGAGTCCGATCACCTGCACCTGCTCGCGGGCACGGCCCCGTTGCACGCGGGCGTCGTCCGCCGCGACGTCCGTCCGAGCATCCTCGCCGTCGTCGACCGGCTGCCGCAGACCGCCGCGATCGTGCTCTCCGCCGATTTCGAGGTGCTCGCGTGGAACGACCTCGCCGCAGCGCTCATGGAGGACTTCGCGGAACAGGACGACGCCGGGCGGAACCTCGCGCGGCGGGCGTTCCCCACGACCCGTGCCGAGGCCGAGGTCCCGCCGTACGGGATCTCGGACGGTGTCGAGTTCCAGCGGCACGTCGTCATGCAGCTCCGCACGACCCGGGCGCGCTACCCCTCCGATCCGAGGGTGACCGGGCTCGTGGAGGACCTCCGGACCGGCAGCGCCGAGTTCGCCCGGTGGTGGGACCAGCACGACGTCCAGACGCAGCCGGTGCTCACCAAGACCTTCCACCACCCGGCGGTCGGTCGGGTCACCGTCGACTGCGACAGCCTCGCACTGACCGACCGGGACCAGCACCTCGTGCTCTACACGGCACCGCCCGGTTCGCCGGACGCCGACGCCCTCGCGCTCCTCGGCGTGCTCGGTGCCGAGGACGCACGGACACGCTGACGCGCTGACGCGCCGGTGCGGTGACACCGCGCACCGACGCGTCAGTCGTCGACGTCGAAGACCACGACGCGGGCGCTCGCACCCTGGATGAACGCGGCGACGGGCTGGTGCTCCTCGTGCGGCAGGTACCCGGCGAGCGCCGACCGGTCGCGGAAGCGGACGACGAGCATCCAGTCGAACCCGCCCTCGAGCCCCTCGGTGCTCACGCTCTCCCCGGAGCGCACCGACTCCACGCCGTCGATGCGCGGCAGGTGCTCCCGGACGAGCGCGTCGGCGTCCGCAGCGCGTCCGTCGGCCCCGTCCCACTCGACGAGGACCACGTGCGTCGTTCCGGTCACGGCATCTCCTGACGCGGCCGTCACGGTCGGACGGTTCCGCTCCGTCGAGCCTGGCACGTCGTCCGCGACCCGGCCACGGTCAGAACGCGGGCGTCCCGCCAGCCACGGTGATGGTCGAGCCGGACTGGTAGCTCGACTCGGGGCTGACGAGGTGCACGTACGCGGCGGCGAGTTCCGCGGGCTGTCCGGGGCGGCCGAAGGGTGAACCCTCGCCGAAGTGCGCCACGGTCTCGGCGTCGTCGGAGCCCGGCTGCAGGGGTGTCCACACGGGACCGGGCGCGACGGAGTTCACCCGGATGCCCTTCGGTGCGAGCTGCTGCGCGACGGCCTCGGTGAAGAGCTTGATCGCGCCCTTCGACACCGCGTAGTCGATCTTGTCGGCGGACGGCGTCGAGGCCTGGATCGACCCCGTCGTGACGATGGTGGACCCCGGTTCCAGGTGCGGCACCGCAGCCTTCGTCAGCCAGAAGAGCGAGTAGATGTTCGTCTTGAAGGTCGAGTCGAACATCGACGTGTCGAGCGTCAGGATGTCGTCGTTGCTGTCCATGCGTCCGGCGACCATCACGAGGGTGTCGAGCCCGCCGAGCTCGTCGACCGCCTGCTGCACGAGGTCGATGCAGTACTGCTCGTCGGAGATGTCACCGGGCGCGAGCACGATCGTGCGACCCTCGGCGGTGAGCAGGTCGCGGACCTCCTCCGCGTCCGCCTGCTCGTCCGGCAGGTAGGAGAGGACGAGGTCGGCGCCCTCGCGCGCCAGGCCGATCGCGGCCGCGCGGCCGATGCCGGAGTCGGCGCCGGTGACGATGCCGCGGAAGCCGGTGAGCCGGTCCTTCCCGACGTAGCTCTCCTCCCCGTGGTCGGGCTTCGGGTCCATCTTCCACGCGGCGCCCGGCAGCGACTGCTCCTGCTCCGGGTACGGCGGGGCCGGGTAGAGGGTGTTCGGGTCGCGCTTGTCGTACTGGCTCATGCCCCCACTGTGCTCGGCGGGTGCGCACGACCCGTCCAGGTGGAGCACCCGTCCGGATGCACCCGGGTCACGCCCGCCGGGTCCGCCTGCAAACCGCCCGTGCGACTGCTCCGAATGCCCCGTGGACGTCATGAGCGTCCAGGCCGCGCACGGATGCGTCGGTCTTCTCCAGAAGAGAGGTCGCACCATGACCAGCAACGCAGCAGCTCCCACCCGCGTCGGGTACGGATCGACGTGGACCCAGAAGGGCGCCGTCGTCTTCGGCGTCGTGTTCCTCCTGGTCGGCATCGCCGGCTTCATCCCCGGCCTGACCATGGACATGGGCACGATGTCCGTGGCCGGTCACGGCTCGATGGCCATGCTCGTCGGCCTCTTCCAGGTGTCGGTGCTCCACAACATCGTGCACCTGCTCTTCGGCGTCGTCGGGCTCGTCGCCGCCCGCAGTGCCCGCGGCGCACGGCTGTACCTGCTCGTCGGCGGCATCGTCTACGCGATCCTGTTCGTCTACGGCCTCTTCACCGCGGGGATGGCCGACCCGGCGAACTTCGTGCCGCTGAACAGCGCCGACAACGTGCTGCACGCGGTGCTCGCCGTCGCGATGATCGTGCTCGGCCTGCTCCTGCCCCGCGTGGGTGCCCGCCGGGCCTGACGGTCGGGAGACCGCCCCGGGCACCGCTCGACCGGAGCCGGTCCGAACCACGTGATCAGGTGGTTCGGGCCGGCTCCTCGCATGTCGGCCGCCGTCGGTGCGTCACCGCACGAACGCGCCACCCGGCACGAGGTCGCGGACCTGCGCGGCGGCACCGAGCGCGACGGCGTCCGAGCCGAGGGTGGACCGGACGAGGCGGATCGACGCGCCGCTCACCGGCGGCTCCAGCACGATCGCCCGCGCGATGGCCGGTTCGAGCAGGTCCCAGGACCGCGCGATCCCCCCGCCGATCACGACGGACGTGACGTCGAGGATGCCGGCCGTCAGGAGCGCGGCACGGGCGAGGCCCCACCCGGCGGTCTCGAACACGGCGGTCGCGTCGGCGTCCCCGGCGCGGGCGGCGTCGGCGACCTCGCGAGCGGACACCCGCCGTCCGGACCGCTCGGCGTAGCGGTTGGCGATGCCGCGGGCGCCCGCGATGGTCTCGAGGTGCCCCACCTGGCCGCAGGTGCACCGGGCGTCGCCGAAGCCCGGGACGTGCCCGATCTCCCCGGCGGCGCCGCGCGGGCCGGCGAAGAGCACACCGCCGAGCACGAGCGCGCCCCCGACCCCGGTGCCGAGCGTCATGCCGAGCACGTCGGGTTCCCCGGCGACGGCACCCGTGGCGACCTCGCCGAGCAGGAACGCGTTCACGTCGTTGTCGAGCGTCGCGGGGACGCCGAGCGCGGCCGTCACCGCTGCCGTGACGCCGAAGCCCGCCCAGCCGGTGAACGAGTTGCCCGTGACGAGGACGGTGCCGGTGGTCGCGTCGACCACGCCGGCCGCGCCCACACCGACACCGGCGAGGGAGGCCCGGTGCCGGTCGAGCAGGACGCGCACCGCTGCGACGGCGTCGGACACGATGGCGTCGCCGCCGGCGTGCGCTGGCGTCGGGAGGTCGATGCGGTCGAGGACCTCGAGGCCGGGGGTGGTGAGCACCACCTTGGTGTTGGTGCCGCCGACGTCGACCCCGGCGAGGACCGCGCTCATGCGTCCACCGCCGCGAGCGTGGCGAGCCGGTCCGCACGACGCCGTCGCTGCAGCACCGGGTCGGGGACGGGGACCGCGGCGAGCAGCCGACGCGTGTAGTCGGTCGTCGGGTGCAGCAGCGTGGTGTCCGTGGTGCCCTGCTCCTCGATCACGCCCTGACGCATCACGACGACGCGCTCGGCGAACTGTTGCACGACGGCGAGGTCGTGCGAGACGAACAGGCACGCGAATCCGAGGTCGTCCTGCAGTTCGCGGAGGACCTCGAGCACGGTCTCCTGCACGCTGACGTCGAGGGCGCTCGTCGGTTCGTCGGCGACGAGCAGCCGCGGCGAGAGCACGAGTGCGCGGGCGAGCGACACGCGCTGCCGCTGGCCGCCGGAGAGCTCCCGGGGCGCGCGGGACGCCAGGGTCCGGGGCAGCCGGACGGCGTCCAGGACCTCGTCGATGCGCTTCCGACGGTCGGCGGAGGACATCCCGCGACGGTGCACGGCGAGCGGCTCCGCGATGCACTCGGCGACCGACATCCGCGCGTCGAGCGAGGCGACGGGGTCCTGCAGCACGACACCGATGCCCGATCGGAGCGCTCGGCGGTCGCGGCCCCGTGCGGTCCGCAGGTCGGAGCCGAAGAGGTGCACGCTGCCCGAGGTCGGCTTGATGAGGCCGAGCGCCACCCGGGCTGCCGTGGACTTGCCCGAGCCGGACTCGCCGACCAGCCCGACGGTCTCACCGGCGTGCACGGCGATGTCGATGCCCTGCAGGGCGTGCACGGCGCGCGCCCCGCGCCCGAACGTCACCGAGACGTCCCGCAGGTCGACCACCGGGGCCGCACCGGGCCTCCCGTCCGGATCGCCGGACGACGCGACCGGACCGGCGGACGCGACTGGACCGGCGGACGCCACCGGACCGGCGGACGCCACCGGACCGGACCCGCCAGTGGCAGCAGCACCCGCCGGCGCGACCGCCAGGCGCGGTACCGCCGCCAGCAGCCGCTTCGTGTACTCGTGCCGCGGCCGGAGCAGGACGTCCTCGACGCCTCCGGTCTCGACGATCTCGCCCTGCAGCATCACCGCGACCCGGTCCGCGAAGTCCGCGACGACGCCCATGTTGTGCGTGACGAGCAGCACGCCCGTGCCGGTGTCCGCCGCGAGACGACGCAGGAGCTCGAGGATCTCCGCCTGCACGGTGACGTCCAACGCTGTCGTCGGTTCGTCGGCGATGAGGAGCTTCGGCGCGTTCGCGATCGCCATCGCGATGACGACGCGCTGCCGCTGCCCGCCGGAGAGCTGGAAGGGGAACGCCTTCGCGCGCGCAGCCGGCGAGGGGATGCCGACCCGGTCGAGCAGGTCCACGGCCCGCGCGGCTGCGTCCGACGCGGAGACGTCCCCGTGGTTCCGGATGACCTCCGCGATCTGCGCCCCCACCCGGGTCAGCGGGTCGAGAGCGGTGGCGGGCTCCTGGAAGACCATGGAGACGGTCGAGCCGCGGAGCTTCCGGAGGGCGGGTTCGGCCGCGTCGACGACCTCGTGACCGTCGACGACGGCGCTGCCGCTGACCGTCGCGTTGCCGGAGAGCAGGCCCATCGCGGCGAGCGCGACGGTCGACTTGCCGGACCCGGACTCGCCGACGAGCGCCAGGGTCTCCCCCGGTTCCACGTGCAGGGACACCCCGCGCACGGCGTCGACGGTGCCGGACTCGGTGGCGAACGCGATGCCGAGGTCGGTGGTGGTCAGGATGGACATCAGCGGCCCCTCACGTCGAAGGCGTCCCGGAGTCCGTCGCCCACGGCGTTGAACGCGCAGACGACGAGGATCACGGCGAGACCCGGCGGCACGATGAGCCACCACCGTCCCGAGTACGCGGCGGTCAGGCCCGCCGAGAGCATGCCGCCCCAGTCCGTCGCCGGGGCCTGGACGCCGAGCCCGAGGTACGAGACGTAGGCGACGAGGAGGATCGCGTCGGCGACCTGGAACGTGGCCGCGACGACGATCGTCGACACCGAGTTCGGGAGCAGGTGCCGCCCGATGGCGCGGGCGTGCGAGCCGCCGATCGCGCGGAGGGTGAGCACGTAGTCACGGTTCTTCAGCGTCAGGGTCTCGGCGCGGATGAGCCGGGACGGCACGAGCCACGACACGAACCCGAGGATCACGATGAGGCCCCCGACACCGGGCGTCGTGATCGCCGAGATGACGAGCAGGATGAAGAGCGCCGGGATCGCGATGCCCGCGTCGACCACGCGCATCATGACGGCGTCCACCCAGCCGCCCACGTACCCGGCGACCGACCCCCACAGGGTCCCGACGACGGTGGCGAGGATGCCGGCCGCGATGCCGACCGTGAGCGAGACCTTGCCGCCGAACATCAGCCGGCCGAGCACGTCGTGCCCGACGGCGTCGGTGCCGAGCCAGTGCGCCGCGCTCGGGCCGAGGTTCGCCTGGGACAGCTGGGTGTGCGTCTGGTCGGTCGGGTACAGGAACGGGCCGACGAAGCAGAACAGCACGATCACGACGATGACGGCGAGGCCGATCACCGCGAGGGTGTTGTGCCGGAAGCGACGGACGGCGAGCCGCCAGCCGGTGGCGGCGACGGGCTGCACCAGGGACGCCGCGCCGGGGGCTTCGGGTGCCAGCTGTGCGGTCATGCGCGGCTCGCCTTCACTCGGGGGTCGATCAGGGACTGCGCGACGTCGGCGAGCAGCGTGCCCACGACCGTCGCGATCGAGATGACGAGGACGCAGCCGAGCAGCGTCGGGTAGTCGGAGGTCTGCGCGGCGTTCCAGAACAGCAGCCCCATGCCGGGGTAGTTGAACAGCTGCTCGGTGACGAGCGCGCCGCCGAACAGCACGGGCAGGTAGTAGCCGAGCATCGCGACGACCGGCGTGAGCGAGTTCCGGAACACGTGCCGCCGCAGGATCGTGGCCGTGGAGGCCCCACCGGCGCGGGCGGTGCGCACGTAGTCCTCCTGCAGGTTCTCGAGCGTCGAGGCCCGCATGTACCGGCTGAAGACGGCGATCATGGCGAGCGCGCCGGTGACGACGGGGAGCACGAGCCCGGCCGGGTCCTGGAATACCTCGGCGAGGGTGTTCCCGCTCGGCGCCTGGGACGGCAGCCAGGGCAGCTGCTGGCTGAAGACGATGATCAGCACGAGGCCGAGGAAGAACGCCGGCGTCGAGTAGAAGACGAACGCGAGGGCGGTGGCCGCGTAGTCGACCGCGCCGTTGCGCCGCGCGGCCTGCCACATGCCGACCGGGATCGCGATGACGAGCCCGAGGACGGCGGAGATGCCGGTGAGCACGAGCGTCTTCGGTAGGCGCTCGGCGATGAGTTGGCCGACCGGTTCGTTGAGGGTGTACGACGTGCCGAGGTCGCCGGTGAGCAGTCGTCCGAGGAACCGGACGTACTGCACGGGCAGCGGCTGGTCGAGTCCCTGCGCCTGGTTGAACGCGGTGATCTGCGCCGGCGTCGCGGAGACGCCGAGGACCCCGCGCGCTGGTCCGCCCGGCAGGGCGTGCAGCAGGCAGAACACGACGATCGTGACGATGAGGACCACCGCGAGCGCCTGCAGGACGCGCCTGGTGAGGTAGAGAGCTGTGGACATGCGACTTCCGTCGGTCGGTGCGTACGTGAGCCGGTCTGGAGGCGCGGTGCGGGTCGGACCCGCACCGCGCCTCCAGGCGGTGTCACCTGGTTACTTCGACCACTTCCACTGGGCCGGGTGGAAGTTGGCGAGCGAGTCCTGGTCGAACCCGGTCAGCCCCTTCTTGACGACCGAGATCTGGTAGTCCGGGCTCGGCAGCCAGATCACCGGCAGGTCCTTCGCGACCGCGGCGCTGTAGTCCTGCACGGCGGTGGCGTCGGGCGAGGTGGTCGTCGCGTCGATCAGGGCGTCCACCTGCTTGTTCGAGTAGCTGCCGAAGTTCGCCGAACCACCGGTCGAGAACAGCGACTCACCGGTCGGGTAGGCCGGGAAGTACCAGCTGCCCGCGGTGCCGAAGAACGACAGGTCCCACGTGCAGGACGCCTCGTCGGACGTGCAGGTCGGGGTCTGCGACAGGACGCTCGACACCGGCGCGGTCTTGATGGTGAAGCCGATGCCGGTCTTGGCGAGCGAGGACTGGATCGCGCTCATCATGTTGTCGGTCACGGTCGAGCCGGACTGCGACAGCACCTGCATGGTGAACTTCGTGCCCTTCGCGACGCCGTCGCCGCACTGGCTGTCGGACGTGCCCGGGTCGGT